>ERZ777011.441-NODE-441-length-64563-cov-47.964718_pt1 | contig 64563 bp, 59 predicted proteins | sample MGYA00374964_ERZ777011 | MGnify/ENA primary metagenome ERZ777011 (study PRJEB29310, sample SAMD00008975) | mouse gut metagenome | study: EMG produced TPA metagenomics assembly of the Metagenome analysis of fecal microbiota from mouse which was promoted...
GCCAAACTTTACTCCTGAAGCCACTGCTTACCAACCGGAAAAATCCGCTGACCCGCAAAACTGCACACGATTGGTCTTGCACACGAATTGCACACGGCAGAGCCGCACAGGGCGCACTCAGATGCCGTTTGGACATAAAGAAAAAAACACTGCTACTGAACCAGTTGCAGTGTTTTGCAGTATTCTGCCGAATACTTCTGTGATCCGCCTGGGGCTCGAACCCAGGACCCCAACATTAAAAGTGTTGTGCTCTACCAGCTGAGCTAGCGAATCTCCTTGGGCTTGGGAAAGTGAATGGCAGGCATTCCTCTCAAAAGCGATGCAAAGGTAGGCATTTATTTTCAATTGAGCAAATTTTTAAATGGTTTTATTTTGTATGTCGATGGAGAATATCGACAAATCCGTGGCGAGATATTTCATTTATATGTGGGTTTACATAATTAATCATCTGATATGATGCATTATACGACCGTAGAAGTTGTATTGGCAAAGGATGCCGGATTCTAACGATACGGGAGCACATTATCGAACTTTAGCTTGACGGGGAATGTTATTCCTTATAAACAAACTTTAAAATGTGCTGTTATGACATTTAATCAATCTGTTTCAAGTGTGTTCTCTAAGTTCGTCACTTTTTCGGGACGAGCTTCCAGATCAGAGTTCTGGTATTTCGCTCTGTTTGAATTATTTGTGTATGTTGTTCTCGCCTTGTTTGGCTGGCTGTTCACCGGTCCGAATGGCGAAATTCCGGGATTCGTAAACATCCTCAGTTCTATTTTCGGTCTGATTACGATTTTGCCCGGGCTGGCGGTCAGCGCGCGACGTATGCATGATATCGGCAAGGGTGCCGGATGGATTTTCATTTCCCTGGTTCCTCTGATTGGCCAGATTTGGTTCATCATTCTCGCCGCTACTCCCGGAGAACCTTATCCCAACCGTTTCGGACAGGTTCCTGACTGACATAATCTCTAAGTTTGCAATAACACGACGCGTCAACGACCATCAAGCCGTTGGCGCGTTGTCTCATTTGTCTATCCTGTAATGTAACGGGTATCCGATAAAGCCACTCCCCCACCGATACACAAAAAGAGCGGATTAGAATCCTCTAACCCGCTCTTCACGTTTCAACTATTTATTTATGAGAGCCTCAGTATCTGGTATCACTACCCGATAAAAAGGACGAGGGATGTTTATTGGAATTTTTCTTTGATATGCTTATTTATTTTCCTCATTTTATCTATATAACAACCGCTAATATCGTTTTGATAAGCGTTTGTAGCTAAAAGTGTTTAAAATTTGTTTATTCCGGATGTCCAAATCAAATTCTTAACACGTTTAACTTAATCTTCACATCCTTTACAGGCCGTCATTTGGACGGAATCTGTCCGGTGTAGAAACATCTTACTTTTCCTACCGGCAGCTTACCCTCAAGCAGCAGAGGAATCTTTGCCGAATCCATAGAAAGCCACGCATCCATATTATCGGATGTCTTCTTGCCGGAACCTGATGTGAATGTGAATGTTATATGATACGAGGGATATTTCTTCTTACCAATCGTTACATCCTCGATACCGTCATAGTGAATCGTCAATATCTCCTTTTGGCTCCCGGAAAAGACATTCAACCTCACTGTCTGCCCCCCTTTCATTGAGGCATAATCAAGATGCCGCATATAATAGAACGAACTGAGCATATCGAGAGTAGCTCCCGTGGCCTCAAGCACCTTCTCCGATACAGACACCTCCGTATCCTTCTTGCGCTTACGTCGATGAATCACCGATGCCTGCGTGGTGTTGCCCTTTCTGGAGAACTCAAGTTCATCATGGCTGAAATCCCCACCCTCATACGCGATTTTCTCATACTTGTATGGCAGGAAATTCCGGCTGTCAATCGTGCCGCGCAACGTGTCCCTTACGCGGTAGAACTTGTCAGCCCACGGAGCGGTGGCCCCGGTAAGAACAGCCTTGAAACGGGTACCGGAGGACGGGATGCCGGTCGTGATAGCCACAGATCCAGCTTTCTTGTTTATCAGCCCCCATTTATACATGACATCATATGTCAATGTCTCCTTAGGGACAGACCATGATTCAGCGCGTGCCTCCGTCATACCAAGCGGAAACAACAACGTCATCAGCAACATCAGCCTCGTCGCCATAGCCATGACACCGAGCCTGCTCTCTCTAATCAATTGTTTTTTCATACCTTATATGACGTGGCTCATGCTCCAAGGTTTAAACCGAGACATAACCGACAGCCATCAATCCGTAAGGTCACCGAAATAACGGCAAATCAGATGACCTATTTTAAGACTCCCATTTATCAAGAGAGGAATGCGGTCTTCATCCGAGGAGACAGCCACATTCATCCGGTCGGTGTTGACATGCCCTCCATCTTCGGCCGAGAATGTCAACGAAATATCATATACCTGACGGTCTGTCCCGTCAAAACTTATCACTCTTGTCCCATCATATGTGACAGTCAATGTCTCCGGATTCTTTCCCGAGAAAATATTGACCTTCACACACTCCCCCGGAGTCATCTTCTCATATTCTATTTGGCGGATATAATAGAACACCGCGAGCAAATCAAGCGTCAGCCCGCCTCCATAATGGCTCACACGCGACCTCACAACCTTTCCGTCAGGCAATTCCTTCACAATCTTGCCAAGCGAGGAATTTCCGGAAGTGTCATACGTCACAGTCTCGATTGAGAACATCCCCGCCTCGCGGGACAGATGCTGGGTATAGACCGGCTGCATGGTTTCAGCCATCACAGTCCCGACCATCGTATCTCCCACAGCGTAATAATGCCCCATCAAATCCACTGATTTTCCGGTAAGGGTAGCCTTGAACTGCCCGGTGCCCGGCATATTTTCAGTGGTCAGCGTCGCAATCCCTGCATTGGCATCAATCAGCCCCCATTTGAAATTCACACTGTAATGGAGCGTCTCATCAGGGACAGTCCATGCGCCTACAGTAACCGCCATGGAGACAAGCCCCATACCGATAGTCATCAGAATCTTTTTCATAGTCAAAACGTTTTATTCAATTCATACACAAATCTGGGAGTCGACAGGTATTGTCCTCGACGAAGGCCTGTCGCCATAGATAAGCCGGCTGACAAGCTGGGAGACATTCACCAGAGGCAACGGGCGGTCTTCAATCGGAGTACCGGCAGTCTTCTGGGCAATCATCCCCCTTAACGCGCCGATAGCCACATTGAGCATCATAGCCATCAACGACGGTGGAATGTCGACACGGTCCCGTCCCGACGAGAACCCGACATAATCCACAATCGAGGGAATCTCGAAAACCACATCGACCGCATAATCCAGCAACGGACGTCTCACCATCGACCGCATATAACTATACATCACCTCCAGCCGAAGTGTAAGGCTTTCAGAAGCGGAGTCACCCTCCACACTCGCCTTCATATCAATTATGATATCCTCTGGATTATTGCCATAACGCAACATTTCCCAACGGTGGAGATGGTTTTTCCCCGCCACCTCTGAAATCCGGGCAATCCTTATGTCGATTTCTGACATCATCACAGTTTATCGTTATTTATAAAAATAAAACACCCCGAACCCGCGTGGGGTTCAGGGTGTTGTGTCGTGAAGATATTCCGGATGTCAATCTCCCATCGTGCGCAGCAGCTCGTCATTGTCTGCCGAACGCTCCATCCTGTCCTTGATGAATTCCATAGCCTCGATGGAATTACGGTCGGAGAGGAACCTGCGCAGAATCCACATACGGTTAAGAGTCTCCTGACGCAACAACAGGTCGTCGCGGCGTGTAGAGGATGCCATGATATCGACAGCAGGGAAAATACGCTTGTTGGAGAGCTTGCGGTCAAGCTGCAACTCCATATTGCCAGTACCCTTGAATTCCTCGAAAATAACCTCATCCATCTTTGAAGAGGTCTCGGTCAGGGCCGTGGCTATGATTGTGAGAGAACCGCCACCCTCGATGTTACGGGCAGCTCCGAAGAATCGCTTGGGTTTCTGCAACGCGTTAGCGTCCACACCTCCGGAGAGAATCTTGCCAGATGCAGGCTGTGCGGTATTGTAAGCTCTCGCCAGACGAGTGATGGAGTCAAGCAGAATCACCACGTCATGACCGCATTCCACCATCCTCTTGGCCTTCTCAAGCACAATCCCGGCAATCTTCACATGACGGTCGGCCGGCTCATCAAATGTCGACGCGATAACCTCGGCATTTACCGAACGGCTCATGTCGGTCACCTCCTCCGGACGCTCGTCAATGAGCAGAATCATTATGTATACCTCAGGATGATTCTCAGCAATCGCGTTGGCGATATCTTTAAGCAATATAGTCTTACCGGTCTTGGGAGGAGCCACAATCAGGGCGCGCTGGCCCTTTCCGATAGGTGAGAACATATCAACCACACGCGTCGATATATTGTTGGTTCTCGCTCCGCCAGTAAGGTTGAACTTCTCGTTGGGGAAAAGCGGAGTAAGATGCTCGAAAGGCACCCTGTCCCTGATGAATTCAGGTGAACGGCCATTGATACGCAAGGCCTTCGTCATCGGGAAATACTTGTCACCCTCCTTGGGGGGCGCAATCTCACATTCCACCACATCACCATTCTTCAGGCCGTACTGCTTGATCTGCTGATGCGAAACCAACACATCATCTGGAGAAGGCAGATAATTGAAATCGCCCGAACGAAGGAATCCGAAGCCTTCCGGAGTCACCTCCAACACACCAGATGTCTCAAGGAATCCGCTGAAATCATATACCGGCATAGGGGGCATAGGCTGCTTTGCGGCAAGCTTGCCTTTCTTTCCCTTCTTCCCCTTGAAATCCGGCTGCTGTCCCATCGACTGCGGTTCCCTGATAATAATCGGAGCGGAAGCGGCGGCTGCGGCGGCCTCCTCACGTTCGCGCTGGGAACGGGGAGTGAAGCTCTTGCCACCCATACGCGGGAAGAATGACCCGAACGACTCATCCACATTGCGACCGAACACCCCGGGAGGGTTCTTTCTCGGCTGTTGGGCATTCATGTTACCGTTATTCCTGTTGTCAGTAGCGGCAGGCTGTGATTCCTGATTAGCCCCCTGCTCCTGGTTTTCAACCGGCTGCATACCCTGCTGCTTCTGGCGGGGTGTAAACTGACGTCCACCCTTCATTTGCATCGGCTGACGAGGATTCAACATTCTCGGAGCCTGGGGTTGCTCTCCTGCCATCTGCTGGTCAGCACCCTTGTTGCCCTCCTCAGTTGAGTCAGAAATCTCGGCAGGTGATGCATCCTGTTTTACGGCCACATCGGTTCCAACGGCATTCTCAGACGGCTCGCTCGGGGCAACCTCCCCCGCAGGCGCAGGGAGTTCCCGGGACGGGTCAAGCTGAGGCTCAGCCAGTTCCTGGTTTTTGGGCTTACGGCCACGCTTGCGCGGCGCCATAGCCTCAGGCTCAGTCTGGGCATCCACCTCCTCTGCTTTCTGACTATCACCACCATCAACCACCGCATCCGCATTCTTGGGCTTGCGGCCACGCTTTTTCGGGATGTTTTCAGAATCGCTGGCAACCGGATTCTGGCTCTGGTTTCCATCTTCATCCGGCTGTTGCTCTACCTGCTGGGCTTTAGGCTTGCGGCCACGCTTCTTCTCCGCAGGCGCGGTTACAGTGGCCGACAAGTCAATCGCCTGTTGGTCAAGTATCTTGTAAATCAATGATTCTTTGTCGGAGCCACTGGTCTTCTTCAGACCCATATTCTCCGCGATGGCCTGCAACTGATCGTCGGCCATCTCTTCAAGATCGGAGATATTATACATATATCTTCAATGAAATCTTCTAACAGTTATATTGGGAGGAAGCACCCTCTTACCGGAGAAGCCACACTTCTCCCTGAGTTATGTCAGGCGCATCCGTTGTAAACGGGGAAAACGAAATTTCTGGGGATAAATAGTCGTAGAGAGAGAAGACGAGGGGCATCAATTACCTTTTCAATTGGCAGATAGGCTCTTAGTATTCACACGAGCCACAAACTCGACATCCCTGAAAAATTCTTGGAAATTTTACACCACAAAGGTAAGCAAAATTATCAAAACCGCAAATTTTTTTCATCAAAACTCCTCTCCACGCCGATGACGTGGGGCAAGATTTCCCTCCAGACGGCTCTGGAAAGCCAATGCCGCCGAAGCGTCAGGAAACGCCGACAACGGAATGATAAGCTCCCTGCCGCCCCCATAAGAGACAATCAGATTGCGCCCGAAGAAGTTGCAACCCGTCACCATTCCCGGGGAAATGACGAGGTCATCCGGAGGAGTTGTGTCACGTCCCTCCATAGGATGATATTCCACTGTAATCTCATTGTCGCTTGCCAATGACACCTCCTGAGGAAACAGTGAGGCCACAGCCCAAGGGCGTGTCAGTATGCCGTACCATCCGAAAAACAGCAACGCCGGAAACAACACAAACATTATCGCCGCACCGACAAACAGCAAACGGATATCATAAACCAGACCGCCGATGACCAGCGCGGCAAGCGGCAACGCGACAGCCATCCACGATCGTGCGGCCCGGCGTATGATGGCCTGCCTGGCATGGACGCTCGGGCCGAGACTGAAACGGGAAGTAGTTATCACCCCCTTCTGATAACAATCCGTGGATGGGAAAGAGGTCATCACCTCTCCCCCACCCCCGAAACCGTTTTCTTTCAGCATCCCAGTCAAAACAAAACAAAATTAACAGGTTACAGTTTTCATCAGGTGAATTGCCTGATTATATCCTCTGTGAGCTTGTACATAGGCTTGAACCCCTTTGAAGGCTTCATGTCCTTGATGACATTCCCGACAAGCACTTTCTTGGAGTTGGCCACATCCAACTTCATTATCGGAGCCCCCGGATAAAGGTCGAAATCCTTCAGGTCAATCCAGAGAATCGCCGGTTTCTCGGTCATCTTGAAGTAGTAGACCCGTTCGAGGTGGTCGCTGACCGACCTCCATTGCGTGGTGGAGATTTCAGGCTGGTCTGGCACCGAGATACCCGTAGGGACAGCACAGTTGGAAACGATTCCGAACACCCCGGCCAACGCCGTCTCGTGGCTGGCATCCTTTGGCAGGATACCGACATAGAATGAAGCCCTTGCGAAACGGTCCTGGCTGCGGTTCGTGCCGGGAAGCATGTTCATCCCGCCTACAGCCTTCCAATACTCATAAATATCAAGCTGCGTCTGGTATGTCGGCGCGTTGGTAAGCACCTGATACTGCTTTCCCTCATGGATTTCCATCACACCATCGACATATTCGATAATCGCGCTGTTACCTCCCGCGTCGGAAATCGCCATATGAAGCGTCGCCGGAGAATCGCCCGGCATCGCGGGCGCGTCAATCTGGAAAGCGTCAAGCTTCAGCTGAGCCACAGCCTCATCCGTAGTGGCGAAATTGTCAAGCACATACGCGGCCCACATCGAGGTCGACATATACGGACGCGTGTCACCCTCTTTGGCGTAAACCGTGCCGGGAAGATACAACAAGTTGCAGACCAATCCCATCTCGTTCATGCCCTCATTCACACCGACATCGAAACCCACCGACACCACACTGCCATATTTGGCCGTCCAGGATATCGACTGATCCGTGTCATATGATTTCTTCTCCACTCCTCGCGGATAGACATAAAGATTGGTGGGGATAGGTGTGCGCCAGTCAAGGGTGCGTCCCGTGACAACCGCGCTGTCACCCACATAAGTCACTCGTGTACAAGCCTCAGCTCTCATGCCGGCCAATATGAGGATTCCGAATCCCGCCGCGGCCGTCTTTGATAAATTCTTAAATTCCATAGTTGAAAAGACAGGTTATGCAAAAGCGTGAAATCGCATCTTTCACTGTCCTTATTAACAACTCCGGCCACGGCGGGGTTCAAACCAAGGGAAGACAGCCTGGAAGACAGCCCTCCTACTATCAATCAAGAGAATGTATCACCAGGCCTGACCGCAGTTTAGGCTCAAACCAGGTGGTCTTCGGAGGCATAATGTTGCCACTGTCGGCTATATCCATCAGCTGCTTCATAGACACCGGGTAAAGCGCCAGCGCCACAGCCATCTCCCCCGAGTCAACCCGCTGTTTGAGTTCACCCAGACCACGGATTCCACCCACGAAGTCGATACGCTTGTCGCTTCGCAAGTCAGTAATACCGAGAATATCGCGCAGAATGAGGTCTGACGATATCGTGACATCAAGCACCCCGATGGGGTCATTGTCATCATACCGTCCCTCACGCGCTGTCAGTGAGTACCATTTCCCGTCGAGATAGAGCGAGAAATTATGGAGCGATGCCGGAGTGTAGACATCCCCACCCTTCTCCTCGACAATGAAATCCTGCTCCAGACGGCCAAGGAATTCAGCCGGGGTCAGGCCATTCAGGTCACGCACAACCCTGTTGTAATCGATTATCCGCAGATGAGACGCGGGGAAAGCCACGGCCATGAAATAGTTGTATTCCTCATCACCCGTATGCGCCGCGTCTGCGGCAGCTTTCTCCAGCCCGACGCGGGCCGCCGCTGCAGACCTGTGATGGCCGTCAGCGATGTAAAGATGCGGCATACGGTCAAACTCCCTCGTGATGGTCTCCTCCATCTCCTTGTCATCGACCACCCAGAAATGATGGCCGAAACCGTCAGGCGCGATGAAATCATACTCCGGAGACGTGGCTGTCACCTTGTCGATGACCTCCTGCAATGCTGTGTTGTCAGGAAACGCGAGAAACACCGGCTCGATGTTGGCATTGTTCACCTTCACATGACGCATACGGTCATCCTCCTTGTCCCGGCGGGTAAGCTCATGCTTCTTGATTACCCCGTTTACATAGTCGTGGACATTGGCGGCCACCACAATTCCATACTGCGTGCGCCCATCCATCGTCTGGGCATAGATATAGTAATGTTCCCGTTCGTCAGCCTTCAGCCAGCCTTTCTGCCTGAACGCCGCGAAATTCTCGACGGCCTTGGCATACACCTCCTCGCAATGCTCGTCAGTGCCTGCCGGGAAATCAATCTCAGGCTTTATGATATGGTATAACGACATCTCGTTACCCTCGGCCTCCTTCCGGGCCTCTTCGGAATTCAACACGTCATACGGACGCGAAGCGACCTTCTCAATCAGTTCTTTCGGCGGGCGGATACCCTTGAACGGTTTTACTTTAGCCATGATGGTTCGGGTTATGGTTTTTCGTGGTAAGTTTGGCTGCGCGACCCAACCGGAAGCGTTTTCAGGTGAATCCGTTTGAGAGCGTTCGCAAAGATATGTCAAAAACTTCAAATTCCAAACATCCCCATCATATTTTTCAGAAAAAAACTTCCACTCCTGCCCTTTATTCTCCTCCTGAGCATATGACAAGTCCCGGAGATATGGCCAAAACCATATTCCCGGGACTTGCTATGTCAGCGTGAAAATGCTATCAGAAACGGACGGTGCGTGCTGATGCGCCACGACGCTCGATTACAATCGAGCCTTTCGCGGGATTCTCCACACGGCGACCGGTGAGGTCGAAGTATTCGGCAGGACAATCGGTGTCACCGAAATCCGTACTTACGTTCTCCACTCCGCTCTGGAGATAATCAGGCAGAGCTGCGGCAGGGGTGTTGTCACGTTCAGGCTCGGCAGCCGAGGGGTTGGCCGAATAATCGCCGAAAATCTGCTTGAGCCATTCAGTCTTGGCTTTCAGCTTGCCGACCACACCGTTCTTACGATCCTGCATATCGCGGTTGTCGGCAACGGCCGCACCACCATCAGGCACAGGCTGACCATCCCAACGGCGGAAATCAGCCTGCGCAGCTGCGGTGAGATGCTCTACATATTCATCGATGTCATCATATATGCCGTTGTAACCATTGTTCATGAACCAGAGCCAGGTGGCGCTCACCTTGTCGTTGAATTTCTGGTTTGTGCGGATAGACGGAATCCAGGTGTTTCCAAACGCGTCGTGATTGTAGAAGAAATCATTGTCAGGACCGCTGAACGCGTTGCCGCAATCCCACAGTGGGGAGAAATGCCATTTCTGACCCTCGCCACGGTCTCTGAACAGGTATGTCGACCCGTGATACGACTCGGTCTGGGAGATGATTTCCTCAACTATATAATAACGGGCGGCATCATCAAGGTCGAGATAGCTCCAAAGCACGTCGGAATTAGCCCCTACCGCATCATTCATGGCCGAGAACTGGTCGGTCACGAAACGCTTCTGGAGTTCGGAGTATTCTTCGGGGGTATCGAAGGTGATTCGCAGCATGTCAAGCAGCTGATTGTCCACACAGGTTTTCTCGACCATACGGATTTGATTGTCCTCGTCATAGTTGTCGAGTTCCACAAGATATCCACCCGAGGCAAGAGTGGGATCCGAGACATTGTCGTCAAGCTCGGTGATGTTGACGCGATCCTCCTCGATTCTGATGGATTCGGTAAGGAAATAAAGTCCACGGTAATCACCGTTTATGATTACCTCCACAGGCTGCTGCGCCGGAGTCCAGGGGAGACCTATGCGTTTCCCGAGATTGAAGCCCACGAAATTCTTGAGGTAACCGCGCTGGTCATCCGCATGGGCGAGAATGGCGAAATGCTTGCTCTTGGTCATACCCAGAAGTCCCTGCTTCTTGCCGAGTTTCAATTTGAATGGCTTCTTGGAAAATCCTTTGCGGGTCCAGTTGCCTCGTGCCTTGATTTCAAGGGGAAGCGGTTCCTCTTTCGAACCGACCGAAGCCGCACCCTCCTCTTTCATCCACTCGCAACCGTTCAGGTCGAGCCAGTATTCGGCATTCGAGAAATAATTCTTATGGTCGAGGTCTTTGCTGATGATCTCATTGTCAAAGGCGGTATGGCTCTCGTCGGTGTACACATTTATGTGAAGCACCGGAAGAGTACCTGACACACGGTCATCACCCCCAACGATGCCGTCGGCTGTGATCTCAAGCGTGAGGCTCGCGCCTTCAGTATAGACAAATTTCAGGTTCACATTTGTAAGGGGCTGTGTGCAGTTAAAATTCTCACCAGGTTTTTTCATTGTGAAAAAACCACCTTTTGACACATCCACGCCTACTTCATAAGCTCCGAACGTGGTTTCTATATTCCACTCGGCATCAGCGATTTTGAATGCTCCTGACAAATTGTCAAGGTGGAGGGTGTAGGTGCCGTTGTCATTGTTGAATCGGTATTCTTCATGGGCACCCCAATCGCCGTTGGTCATTTCCCCACGAAGATATAGCGTGGGGTAATCGGCACTTGCGCTCATTGCGGTTACCACCGCCATAAATGCCGATACAAGTATTTTTCTCATTGCTGGTTGTTGGTTTTAAATGGTATAATGAATCACAAATATATTATAATCATAGGTTTCTCAAGCGGATACCTCAGGTTACTGCATTGTAAACGCGTTCATAAGCTGTTTATTATGCGAGAAATCTCATATGCGTCCTCCCGCGATGTGCAACGCGACACCGGCAGGCTCACACAGGTGTCTGCCAGTCGGTCTGTCACCGGAAACTTTCCTCCGGCAAGCTTCCCGTAGCAAGGCTGACGGTGGGGAGGGACAGCGTAATGTATGTCCCAGCCGATACCATTCTCATCCAGATGACGGGTAAAACGGTCGCGGTCATCGACATGCACGACAAACTGATGCCAGACCATCTCCATCGGGTCTAGTGGCGCGGCCGGGAGGATAACGCCGCTGTGGGAAATCTCCGACAGATATACCTCGGCGACCTCCCTGCGCAGCTGATTCTCCCGGTCTGTGTATGGCAGTTTCACATTCAATACCGCCGCCTGAACAGGGTCCAACCGACAGTTGAAACCTTTCATTATATTATGATAACGACGGTCTGAACCATAATTGGCCAATGCCCTCACAACGCGGGCAAGCTCGGCGTCGGATGTGGTCACAGCCCCGGCATCACCCATCGCGCCGATATTCTTGGTGGGATAGAAACTGAAGGCAGCCGCGTCACCCAGTCCTCCGGTATGCAGCCTCTCCCCTCCTCCGGCAATCACCGACGCGCCGATAGCCTGGGCGTTATCCTCGATTATTTTCAGGTTGTTGTCGCGGGCGAAGCGTTCAAGCTCCCCGTCCCAGCACACCCGGCCGTAGAGATGAACGGTCATCACCCCCCTTGTCCGAGGGGTCAGATATTCCCCAAGCCTCGAAAGGTCGAGATTGGATGTCTCCACCGACGGCTCAGCCAGCACCGGCACCAGTCCGGCATCCGAAATGGCAAGCACGGAAGCCACATAGGTATTGGCGGCCACTATCACCTCATCGCCGGGATTCATCACACCCATCTCCACATATCCGCGCAAAATCAGGCGCAACGCGTCGAGACCATTGCTGACCCCGACGGCATATTTCGCGTCAGACATGCGGGACAATGTCTCTTCAAAGGCGGCAACCTCCCCCCCTCCGACATAACGGCCGGAAGTTATCACCCCGTTGACCCTTTCACGGATTTCCCCCATGAAAGGCTGATTTACGGTAGCGAGGTCGAGGAAGGGATAGCGCTGTGTCATTCAGCAGTCTGGGAGAGTGCCAGCAGATACTGGCCGTAATCGGTATTGAGCATCTCCATCGCGAGCTTGCGCAACTGGGCGGCATCTATGAATCCGCGACGGTAAGCCACCTCCTCAAGGGCGGCGACATAGAAACCCTGACGTTTCTGTATGGCCTGGATGAAATTTGAGGCCTCCATCAGTGAATCTACAGTGCCGGTGTCGAGCCACGCGAATCCACGGCCGAAACATTTCACATTGAGTTTACCCCGGTTGAGGTATTCCTCATTCACGGATGTGATTTCCAGCTCACCTCTCGGTGAGGGCTTGACATTCGCGGCGACATCTACCACATTGGCAGGATAGAAGTATAGGCCGACCACCGCCTTGTCGCTCTCGGGCTGACGTGGCTTCTCAACAATCTTGGTGGCGCGGCCGTCAGGGCCGATGGTCACCACCCCGTAACGCTGAGGGTCTTTGACCGGATAGGCAAACACCGTGGCCTCACCCCGGCCTTCCGCCGTGGCGAGAGCGTCATTCAGCATCGCGGTGAATCCCTGGCCATAGAAGATGTTGTCGCCAAGCACCAGACACGCGCTGTCGCCTGCGAGGAATTCCTTGCCGATGATGAATGCCTGGGCCAACCCTTCCGGGCGCGGCTGTTCGGCATATGAGAACTTCACCCCGATTTCCTCTCCCGAGCCGAGCAGACGTTTGAATGCCGGCAGGTCGGCCGGGGTGGAGATAATCAGTATCTCCTTTATTCCCGCGAGCATCAACACCGAGATTGGGTAATATATCATCGGCTTGTCACAGACGGGTATCAACTGTTTGGAGATCGCGCGGGTGATTGGATGAAGCCGGGTGCCGGAGCCTCCGGCCAGCACTATTCCTTTCATTGTCGTGATGTTTCGGTTTGTCGGTTACTGCTATTGTGGATTCGGTTCGGCAAGCTCTGTCAGCGACCCTTGTCAGCGGTTGCCGTAAAGCTGTTCGTAGAATTTCTGGTAATCTCCCGACGACACGGATTCAATCCACTCCCGGTTGTCGAGATTCCATTTTACTGTTTTCTTGATTCCTTCGGTGAATGATGTCTCCGGATACCATCCCAGTTCAGTGGCGATTTTCTCCGGGTCGATAGCGTAACGCATATCATGGCCGGGACGGTCAGAGACATAGCTGATAAGGTCTTCGTTAATTTCCTCGACGGGGATTGAGAGGAGTTTGCGATATTCCGGATGCTCCTCCATCAGCTTGCGCACCATAGCGATAATCTCCTTGACAATCGAGATGTTCTGCTCCTCGTTGAAGCCACCGATATTGTAGACTTCGCCGATTCGGCCATTGCGGAGAACCATATCGATACCCTTGCAGTGGTCTTCAACATAAAGCCAGTCGCGCACGTTGTCCCCCTTGCCGTAAACGGGGAGCTTCTTCCCTTCAAGGATATTTTTGATTACCAGCGGTATGAGTTTCTCGGGGAAATGATAAGGCCCGTAGTTGTTGCTGCAGCGGGTGATGGTGACAGGTAGCCCGTAGGTCTCATGGTAGGCCATCACAAGCATATCGGCAGCAGTCTTCGACACCGAGTAGGGGGAGCGAGGAGCCAGCGGAGTAGATTCAGTGAAAAACGCCGGGCCGAATGTCTGGAGGTTGTCGCGTCCCTTGACCACTTTGGCCACTGCCTCTGTGAGTACCAGCGGAGTAGCGTCTCCCGGTTCTCTCGTCAGCGAGCCGTACACCTCGTCAGTCGAAATCTGATGAAACTTCTTCCCCTCACGATACCTGGGGGCTTCTCCGGGCTTTCCCGGTATCAGCCAGGCCTCGCGGGCAGCGTTGAGCAACGCCTGTGTGCCTAAGATGTTGGTTTCAAGGAAAAGACGGGGATTGGAAATCGAACGGTCGACATGGCTTTCGGCAGCGAAATTCACCACATAGTCAGGATCGAATTCCTTCATCAATCGGGTGACAAGTTCTATATCGCCGATGTCTCCTTTCACGAATTGAACATTCGGCATCTCCAGCTCATCCTTGATTGTCAACAGATTGCCGGCATATGTCAGCGCGTCCAGCACAAGGATTTCGACATCCGCGCCATGTTCCTTCAAAAGATATTTCACAAAGTTGGAGCCGATAAACCCGGCCCCTCCCGTCACGAGATATTTCTTCATTTCCTAAAGGGTAATCAATTACCCTGCAAAGATACAAAATTTCACCGAGTAATCTTTCTGTGGCATATAAATAAAAATTAAAAATCAAGGCGATGGAATCTCCCTTTTGATGGAGACACCATCGCCTCGATTAAATCTTGGCGTATCGCTACGGCAGTTTACTTGACAGAGATTTTGCGTGCGGAGCCGTCAGAATATTTAACGACATACACACCGGCGGCTGCCTTGTCGAGCGACACAGGCTGTCCGGTGACGGTGAATGCGGCCACAACCTCACCCTGGGTTGCTTTGTCGACACCGACACCCTCAACTCCGGAGGTCTCGGAAACGGCAAACACCTTCTTCACGCCGGGGCCGGCGACGGTGAGGTCACCTTCTGCCACAACATCAGCGTCATTGTGGGAAACGACAAGCTTGCACTCGCCATAACGGCCTGTCACGGTCGCGGTCACTCCGGCAGGAGCTTCGACTGTCAGGTCAGCCCCGTCATAGTAGCTGTCGAGGGGCACTTCCACGGTAGTACCGTCGGCAGGCACGGCGATTTCCTCAGCCTCGGCGACAAGCCAGGGATGATAGGCCGACAGGTTGATGGCAAAAGCGTTGTGACACATTCCATATTCGCTCTCGTGGTAGAAAGTCGGGGTATAGCTGTGACGATACTCGGTCGCACCCTGAATCTTGATGCACTTGTCAAGCCAGGCAAGCACATTCATATGGGTGAAAGGAATCACCGACTGCATGGGAGCGAAATATTCGATGTTCTCGGGATCATGGAACCCTGAGAAACGGGCCATATAACCGTTATCGCCCGGATTGATGACCACGGGAGCCTCGAAGTCAAAGATGACATTCAGGAAGTTCTGCATACCACTTTCGGCAACCAGCACATCCTCACCCTTGCAAACCGCGGAAGCAACGGGGGTCTCCATCATCGGCACTCCATCATCATCAAGGGCGATTATCTCAAGCTTGAATTCCGCCCCGTCGCTGATCTGACCTTTTGCCAGCACATTGGCGCCGGTTATCACCATAGGCGCGGTACCGGGAACAAGATAGTTCATTATCGCATCCACATAGACATGGTCGGATTCACTCGCCTCAGAGGTGTCACCGTTGAAGGTGTAGTTGAGCCACCAGGCATCCGAATTGCTGTCATAACCGAAAATCGGGGTGGACGGCTGGCCGAAATCAGCCTCCATGGTGATGAAGCCAAGCCCATGGATATTCGAGTCGAAGGGAACAAGACCGAAGTCCATAAGTTCTCCCGAAATCAGTCGCTCCGGTTTGCCTCCTGCCTGGAAAAATGTGTAAGGAGACTGGAAAGAGGCCGGAGTCGCCCCGGGAGCGGATGCGTTCAGGCGCGGAGCATAGAACCAGTTGTTACGGGTTGATGCTTCCGAACTGTAATCAGGGATATAAGTCACTGTCAGGTTGTCCTCATCGGAGGTGACCCACTCGGCAGTGACGGGATCACAGTATTCCCACTGGAAAGATGCGCCATCGATTTCAGTGGTGTTAACCCATGTGACAGGTGCATAGACCGGATACTGCGCGATGGAGGCATTCAGGCTACGCCATCCCTCGCTACGGTCAAAACCCCAGTAAAGGGTCTCGGCGGGATCCTCATATGCGACCCCGTCAAGCTGCGGCAGCCCAACTGTCACCATGTCAAGGAAAAGGTTGTTTGCTTCCTTTCCTACAAACTGGAATGCAATCTGCACAGTCTTGCCCTCAAAAGAGGTCAGAGGAAGAATGTATTCTTGCAACCCGGAAGGAGAGGCAGACAGCATATCCATCACATCTACATCCAGCCATTCTGTGGACGCATCCCAGATTTCCTGCCAGTCGGCATTCTCCTCCTTGACGAGGACTTTCAGTGTGTAGGTTACTTGACGGTCTCCGACGAATTCGTAAGTATCAAAGTCAAAATTGTCAAGGCTGAAAAGGAAGATTGGATCGATATAACTGAAGAACTTCAGCTGTTCATTCTCCCCGACAGTCAAGCTCGGAGACACGAGCCACTCATCCTGCGGCTTGTCTGCATCCTCACCTTGGTAGAAAGCCACTGACATCATCGTCTCCCCGTCGGCCGGGTATATACCCCATGAAGCCAAGGCTCCGCAAGGTCCCCATGTTGTAGCCTCCACTCCAGTCTGGCCGGTCTTGGAGTCAAGCGTCCATCCTTCAGGAGTCCAAGGCAGAGTCTCGCCGTCCCATCCTTCGAAACTCTCCATAAAGGAGATTCCTTCGGGAAGAGTGGCAGGTGAGGCCGACCTACGCGCAGAGGCTTTGGTTTTCATCACGGGATTGATTTTCGTCATCCCGAGTGTGGATTTTACTGATTTGAGTTTGCGTCCAGCCGCGTCTGCGGTTGAGAGCGACACACCGGGAGCCACCTTGTGGCCCTGAGCCACAGCCGGTTTCACTTTGGCCTCGATGACCTTTTCCGAGCCGTTGCCTACCTGAAGCTGACCGGGCAGAAGCGGAGCAGCGATAGCCGCTGTCATCACTGTGGAAGCCCCGAGAAGTAGAATTTTCTTCATAAGCTTTGTTTGGTTAAAGATTTATTAATATGATTCAGCCACGGTGGGATATGGAGAAATCCCGCCGTGGCAGAATCGTATTGTCTTAATCGAAATATGATGCCAATAAATTGGTAACGGAGAAGCGGAGAAAGAGGGAGGATGTAGAGATAATAAGAGGAAGAAACAGTCACGCCGTCACGGCGACAGGGAGAAACATCACTCCACTGTCACTGATTTGGCGAGGTTACGGGGCATATCGACATTGCAGCCTTTCTTGACCGCGATATGATAAGCCAGCAACTGGAGAGGTATCGACACAATCACAGGTGAGATACACTCCGGAACCTTCGGAATCTCGATGATATGGTCTGCGATTTCCGAAATGGTGGTGTCCCCCTTGGTGACAACAGCGATGACCGAACCGCCACGCGCCTTTACCTGCTGGATGTTGGAGATAATTTTCTCATGAAGCTCATCATCGGGGGCTATGACCACGGTGGGCAGTTCCCTGTCGATAAGTGCGATGGGCCCATGTTTCATCTCTGCAGCGGGATAGCCCTCGGCATGGATATAGCTGATTTCCTTGAGCTTGAGGGCTCCTTCGAGCGCAGAGGGATAGTTGTAGCCGCGACCGAGGTAAAGGAAATTGTGGGCGTAGGTATAGGTGTTGGAGAGATGCTCTATCTCGTCGTTGAGTTTAAGGGTCTGACGGATAAGATCGGGGAGTTTGCGAAGCGCGTCGGCCACGCGGGCGACATCCTCATCCTTGATTGTCTTGCGGAGCTGGCCGATAGCGAGGGCGAGCATCACCAGCACAGTCACCTGGCCTGTGAATGCCTTGGTGGAGGCCACTCCGATTTCCGGACCGACATGGATATATGTGCCTGAATCGGTGGCACGGGCGATTGACGAACCTACAACATTGCACACTCCATATACAAATGCGCCTTTCTCCTTGGCAAGCTGGATGGCGGCAAGGGTGTCGGCGGTCTCTCCCGACTGGGAAATCGCTATCACGATGTCGTCGGGGGTTACGATGGGATTACTGTAACGGAACTCGCTCGCGTAAGCCACTTCGACGGGGATGCGAGCGGCTTCCTCTATAAGGCGCTTACCGATAAGGCCGGCATGCCATGAGGTCCCGCAAGCCACGATGATGACACGCTTGGCATTGAGGAACTTATCGGAATGCTCAAGGACTCCGGACAGGGTGACTCTCGAACCGGAATTACCGATACGTCCGCGCACACAGTCGCGGATGGTACGGGGCTGCTCATTGATTTCCTTGAGCATGAAATGGGGATAACCACCCTTTTCGAGCTGTGAGACGGAGAGCTTGAGGGTCTGGATGTCGATTTCAGCCGACTGGTTGTAGGTTGTGATGATTTTTAAAGGCTCACCACGACGGATGATGGCGATTTCATCGTCATTGAGATAAACAACCTTGTCGGTGTACTCCACAATCGGGGTGGCGTCGGATGCAAGGAAGGTCTCATCCTCGCCGATACCGATGACAAGCGGCGAACTCTTGCGGGCTGCGACAACCGTGTCAGGCTCGGTCGTGTCCACCACTGCTATGGCATAAGCGCCGACAACCTCCTTGAGGGCTTCGCGGACCGCCTCGACGAGGGTGCAGTCGTTGGTGGTCTTTACATATTCTATGAGCTGAACCAGCACTTCGGTGTCGGTCTCGCTTTTGAACTGGCATCCCTGAAGCTCCAGCGCTTCTTTCAGCACATTGTAGTTCTCGATTGTGCCGTTATGGACAAGCGCGAGCTTGCCGGAATGGCTCAGATGGGGATGAGCGTTGACATCGTTGGGTTCACCATGGGTAGCCCAGCGGGTATGAGCGATTCCGAGACAGCCATCCAGTTCTTTTGCATGACAAAAGCGCTCGAGATCCTCAACCTTGCCGCGTGTCTTGTATATGTTAAGCGCACCATTGTCACCGACCATGGCGACCCCGGCGCTGTCATATCCGCGATATTCGAGACGATGAAGACCTTTTATAAGAATTTCATAGGCGGGTCGATTCCCGATGTAGCCTACAATTCCACACATAATCTGCTAATTGTTTCTTTGTTTTGGTTGATTGAATAGCACCGGCATCCGCAGGTGCGTATGAAAAGAGGGTAATCAATTGAATGCAAAGTTACTGAAAATACGCGACATTTCCAAAACGGAAACATTCGGGACGACATCCCATACACTGAGAAATCACAATCGGCCCTGCATATTCCGGGGATAATAGGGAGATTCTGAGAGAGTTAACAAATGTTTAAATAAATAACGCCTTATGATATTTTTTGGTATCTGTCGCCTATTCAGCATAGCCTGATCAACGCGGGCGACGGTTGTTTTTTATCGTATATGTCACCACTCCCCAAACCTGAAATTCCCTTTCCGGGGTGACAAGTATGGGGTCAAACATCTCATTCGCCGGAATCAGCCAAACGCGGTTTCGCTCAAAACGGACCCGTTTCAAGGTAAACTCCCCATCGACACAACACAAAGCGAGGTCTCCGCTGACAGGTTCCAACGAGCGGTCTATCACAATGATGTCGCCCGGGGCTATCCCTTCATCTATCATTGAATCACCCCAAACCCGACCGTAAAACGTGGCGGCGGGATGCCTGACAAGCAGCTGATTCAGGTCAAGGTTCTCCGTGATGCAATCTTCCGCCGGAGAGGGGAAACCGGCCTGTATGCCGCTTTCGGCAAACGGAAGCGGGAGCGGTGTGGAGAGATCCGGACTCAGCAATTCAATCGTAAGCGCCATCTGCAAAATTTGATTTTCACAAAATTACTCGTTTTTCCCCACTATTCACTGAGAATATCCGGTTTTTAACCTTTATTATCCTACCCCCTCCCCTGCCGTAAGCCAAACCAAACCGCCAGGCGAGGTGTTTATCCTATTGAAAAAAGATATTCAGAGACCATAACCAAAAACCAAAAACAACAACTCAAATATATGGAACGTAAAATCTCTTTATCTGACCTCCGTAAGGCCGTTGATGAGGCGTATGAGGCCAACAAATCTCTCAAAGAGGGCGAAGTGGATTCACGCAACGCCTGCGCAGATGTCAAAGCCTTCGGCATTTCGGTGATGCTTCCTGACGGGACTCTCATAAACAAAGGTGACACGGATGTCAAATCTCCTCTCGGCTCAATCTCCAAGGTGGCCTTGTCAACCGTGCTTTTCTCCCAGAATTCCCCGATGGAACTCATCAAGAAGTCGGGGCAATGCCCCTGCAAGAAGGTGCCGGAGAAGCCCAAAGGGCTGAGCTTCAGTGCCCACGGAATCCGCGCATTTTCCGCAATCGAGCCTGTCGGAGACCCGGAATCGAAATGGAATATATATGAGAACCGAATGATCGACCTGATGGGGTCTGCTCCTGAGCTTTGTGACAAGATTTACCAAGCTCTCCAGAAGGAGGCCACGGACACCAAGCTTATCGACACCCTGGCCGCTGACGGCTATTATCTGTATGATGACGCGTCCCTGTCTGCCAACCTCTATCTGAAGGCGTTGGCTATGACCGCCTCCACCCAGCAGCTCGCCACAATGGGAGCCACCATCGCCGCCGACGGTGTCAATCCCGTCACCGGCAAGACCGTCTTTGACGGAGCCATCACCCAGAATGTGGTAGCCCTCATGGCAGCCAAAGGCCCCCACAAGATGCATGCCCCCTGGCTGGTAGCATCCGGTATTCCCGCGAAATCATCCTACGGCGGTGCCATCCTCGGCATCATCCCGGGCGTGATGGCGATTGCCGCCTATGCCCCCGAACTCAACCCCGCCGGTGTAAGCGTGAAAGCCGCGAAAGCCATCATCGATGTGATGCAGAAACTCGACATCTCGATTTTCGCGTCAGCCCAGGTCAAGTTTGTCAACGACTGACATCACTCTTTGATTTGCCAACGGCCGACATTCCAGGCCGCTGCGATATGAACCCTATGTAAAACACATCCATATAAAAAGCGACTCCCGCCCGGCCATACGGCTCGACGGGAGTTGTTTTTGCTTTGAAGACACCGCAGGAGGGGCAAGCCCTCCATACAGGGCGGACTGTAATTAGTCTTTCTTCACTACGCGGCGCTCCTTGATACGGGCTTTCTTGCCGGTGAGGGCGCGGAGGTAGTAAAGTTTCGCACGGCGTACCTTACCGTATTTGTTCACCACGATGGAGTCGATGAAAGGTGATTCCATGGGGAAAATACGCTCAACACCGATATTGTCGCTCATCTTGCGGACGGTGAAACGCTTCTTGGTACCTTCGCCGGTAATTTTGATAACGACGCCGCGATACTGCTGGATACGCTCCTTGTTACCTTCCTTGATGCGGTAAGCAACGGTGATGGTGTCGCCGGGGCCGAAATCAGGATGCTGTTTGCCGGTAGCAAATGCCTCTTCGGCTACTTTGATAAGATCCATTTTTTAAAGCTTTAAAAAAAGTTCAACAATGTCGCAATATTCGCGGGCAGCCTTGTCCCACCAGAGATTGCGAATTTCGGCGCAAAGTTACTGTTTTTTTCCCACCCCTGCAAATTTCAGGCAAACAAGATTTACCTGTCTCATCTATAAAGTGTCCGGCGGAGTGTCCGTGGGTGTTGTATGAAGCGGTTCTGGGCCATCCGGAGCATCCTCTTCAGGCATATTTGCCGGTATTTCGGGAGTCGGCTCCGCTGCCGGGGTATCCACATCCTTGTGATTCCCGGGAGAGGCGGCCTTCTCTTCGGTAGTGGCGGATGTGGCGAAGGAGCGGTCTTTGCGGGTCAGCAGAGCCCTGGATTTCGCCGCCACCCCGGAGCTGCAGGCATTGAAGATGTTGTTGACAAAGAGGAAATCGGTGATGCCGTTGCGTCGGCAATAATCGACGATGTTGTGGGGGAAGTAACGGAAATCAAGCACATGCACCTCCTGGAACGAACCGAAGAGGTAGCCCGGAATCGCGTTGCCATAACTGTCTTTAAGGATGGCGAGTTTGCGGCCGTTCCTGACCCCGGTCTCCACCTTCACTATCAGGAAGTCACTCCCCATGAAGGTGAGGTAAGCGTTGCCGCTCCCATCCTTGAATTTCTTGAAGAACTGGCTCTTGAAGGGCTTCCCCTCACCAATCATCCTGAAATCTTTGTCAAGATTTATGACCGTGAATGTCGAGGTATAGGATTTGTCTTTGGGGGTGTAGTAGATGAAATCCTCCGGGGCATTCTTGACCGAGATGTCCTTGGAGTAACCATACATCGAGCCGACAAAGCGGTGGATGACATTCTCATCGAACTCTGACAGCTCCGGCACATGCACTCCGGCAACCCGTGCGAACTCCCTGGCGGCGTAATATGCCCCCAGGGGTGCCCAGTGATGGTCGGTGCGGAGGTAGATGTCCTCGTGGGCATGGTCAGACAACGCGCTGTAAACGTTCACCGCGTGGACCTCAGGCGAGAGTGAGGAATAGATATGCCTTATGGTCGGAAGCTGTGACTTATACAGTCCCGGACGCTTACGGGCCTCCTCGGGGCAATAAAACTCCATCGCGATCGGGGCCACCATAGAATACACCTTGATTTCCGGTCCAAGGGCTTCCTTGTAGGCGTTGACCATCGAGACATAGGCATTCCCGGCGGAGGGTGAACCGCTGTAATTCATCAAAGCCCTCACCTTGTCGCCACTGCCGACTATAAGGATGCCTGATTTCGACATCTTTGACTCCTCCCCGTCGGCGGCGGATATATCACCATCCGGAATGTCGCGCTCCCCGGAATCGGCAAGTTCTCCGGCTGACTGGTCTTCATCCTCATCCATCCCGCCGGGAACAAGGTCAGCCCCGACATCCCCTGTCTGGTGAAACACAAACTGCTCCTCCCCTTCCCCGCGCTGGAGGGCCATCTTTTTCTTGATGGCCATGCTGAGGGTCATGAACTCGTCGCGGAAAGGCTGGCTGTCGCTGAACCATGATGACACGTCGGACATGAAGCTTCCGTCAAGGAGCCTGTCGACACTGAACTCAGGGAAAGTCTTCAGCTCACGTCGCTCAACCTCGGAGAACTTCGGACGGGGGAATATCAGGAAAATGATGGCCAGGCCCAGGAAAAGGCCACCTATCAGGGCGAGAAATATATTAGCGCGTTTCATCGCGTGTCAGACGGTTAAAATCGGTTAGAATCGGGTGTAGAGGAAAGCATTGTTGGTAGCTCCGATGAGCAACGCCACACTTATGACGAGAATCACGGCAGCCACCGCGACACGGGACACAAGGGTTATGTTGCGGACTGTCCCCATATGACCCGGCATGAGCCTCTCGGGGACCGAGGACACCCATCCCCTGACCGGCATACAGAAAAGAATCGCTGTAATCCAGAGCCAGAAGTTGTCGAATATGGCCCCCTCGACCGTGAAATCTGTCGGATAGTCCGATACTCCGAAAATCGCCCTGAAGAATGTCGACAAGGCTCCCATGTCATCGAAGTAGAATATTCCCCATCCCAACACCACTATCAGCAGGGAATAGAGATGGAGCAGCGGACGGGGAATCTTGTCGCGCCGCGGGATGATGGTGAACTTCTCGACCATTATTATGAGGCCGAAATAAAGTCCCCAGATGATGAAATTCCAGCTTGCGCCATGCCACATCCCGGTAAGGAACCACACCACGAGGATATTGAACCATTGGCGGCGACGGTTGCCGCCGAGAGGTATGTAGACGTAGTCGCGGAAGAAACTTCCGAGCGACATATGCCAGCGACGCCAGAAATCGGTGATGGTGTCGCAGCAATACGGATGGTTGAAGTTCTCCTTGAAATGGAATCCGAGACAGCGGCCTATACCTATCGCCATATCCGAATACCCGGAGAAATCAAAATATATCTGGAAAGTGAAGGCCAGTATCCCTATCCACGCGCCGCCGGTCGACAGCGATCCAAGCCCGTCGGCAAGGAAACGGTCGGAAATCTCGGAGAACTGGTTGGCGAGGATTACCTTCTTTCCAAGCCCTATCAGGAAACGGAACGCGCCGTCATAGATGTCGTCGGGAGTGGCGTGGCGGGAGTTGATTTCCCGGGCAATCGTATCGTAACGGACGATAGGCCCGGCGATGAGTTGAGGGAACATCGATATGTAGAGCAGCAGGTCGGCGTAGCGGCGCTGGGCCGGAGCCTCCGACCGGTAGACATCCACAAGGTATGACACCGACTGGAAGATATAGAAGCTGATACCGATCGGCAGGCTGATTTCAGGGACATCGATATGAAAACCGAGACTGTCAAGAGTGCGGGCGAAGAATCCCAGATACTTGAACGACCCGAGAATAAGCAGGTTGATTATCAGCCCCACGACAAGGGCCAGTTTGCGCGTCGCCTTCCAACTGACCATCCATAGGGCGGAAAGATAGTTGAGAAGCACGGTTACAATCATCAGCAACACATATATCGGTTCTCCCCAGGCATAGAAAAGCAGGGAGAACACCACCAGTATCGCGTTGCGCCAGATATGCGACGGGGTTTCGTGGTCTTGGACATGGCGTCCGTCAAGCCATCCGCCAAACCTGTAAAGGATGATGAAGGCCGGGAGGAAAACGAAAAGGAAAAACAGGTCGGAGAAAACCATTTCAGCTTATTTCAATTGAAGGGAATCCAAAGAGTGGCGGGGATTATAAATTTGCCTCACACAATCGGCGATGACAGCGGCATTGCGACGCGCCCCCACCTCGGAGGTGTGGGTGCCGTCGGTGGTCAGCCTGCGGTGTGTCATCTCATTGCGGCTGTCAACCGGACAGAGAAGATCCTGCCGGATAACGGCTGCCCCCGTCGCGGAAGCCACCTCCTCGATGATTGCGCTCACATCGGCCAGCATCTCGGGGGATATCTTCACAGACTGGAGGGGGGTCATGACGATTATCCGGGCCATCGGGAACCGGCCCTGCAGTATCAGCAAATCATATCTGACCGCTTCCGGCAGGGAGAGGATTTTACCGGGATGCAGCCCAAGTAACTCCACAACCTCACGTCCCAAGGCCTCGCGAGCGGTTCTGGAGAACTCTTCGGGGCGGAACTGAGGGAACCAGGCATCGTTTGTCCCGGCGGCTATCATTATCAGGTCGGGGGTAGTCTGTATGCCGCTGTCTACCGCCTCCATTAGTCTCATTACCTGGTTGTAGACAACGTTGTTGTCGGTTATCACCTCGGAGTATTCCGACGTGTCGGGGGTTGTCCGGGAAGTATGGCTCCAGGTGGCCCCGCTGCGGGCATAGCTCCTGATACTGTCGGGAGCCATATCCTTGGCGAACCAGAAATTCCATCCTCGCGGAACGGAACAGTCATCCCCGCCAATCCATGTGTTGGAGTCGCCGAGCAGCACTACCGTCTGTCCCTCCAGTGGAGTTGGCTCAGCAGCCTCGGCCCATAAGCCAGAGACAACAAGGAGCGACACCATCAACAACTTATTTATCAATCTATTCACGCTTTTGAGAAATTAGCCTGCAAAATTACCGAAATTCCCTGACAATCCCATCTTTTTCCCCTCAAGATATGTTTAAAATAATGTGAACGAATATAATTCAGGTTCATGGAATCCATAAAGTCTAAAAATCAGGACTATGAAATATGTCTCGTCAGGCAACGGCAAATTGCCATTGATGACACTGATCGCCATTCTGTCGGTGTCTCTCACGGTCAATCTCCCCGGATTGGCCATCTCCCCCATCATGGGGAAGCTCGATGATGTTTTCCCCGACGCGAGCCAGCTCCAGATTCAGCTTCTGTCGGTGCTTCCCAACTTCATCGTCATCCCATTCATCCTCTTCGCCGGGAAACTCGCCAACCTGCGCAACCAGACATGGGTGCTGTCGGCCGGCCTGGCTCTTTTCACCCTCTCGGGAGTGCTTTATTTCTTCGCCAATTCGATGTCGGCCCTGATTATAATAAGCTGCCTGCTCGGTGTGGGATGCGGACTCGTCATCCCTATCGCCACCGGGCTCATCGGCGAATATTTCACCGGAGCGGCACGCTTCCAGGCCTTAGGCATGGACTCCGGAGTCTCCAACGGTATGGTAATCCTCGCCACTCTGTTCGTGGGCTGGATGGCCGAATATGGATGGCACGCCTGTTTCGCCGTCTACCTGGTTCCCCTCATCCCATTGGCCCTGATGCCGTTTATGACCAACAGTTTTGTCCGTCATCACTTCATCCCCGCCCAGAATCCGACCCCGAACCCGACACCGTCATCCAAAGCGGCACAGGCATCAGCCCCCTCCACGACAGGCCGCAAACTTCCATGGAAGACCCTCACAGGACTGGTTATCCTCTATCTGATAGTCACCTACTGCGTCATCGTGTTCTCCTATTACCTCCCCTTCACCATGAAGCATTACGGCTTCAGCACCCGTGATGTCGGTGTGGCCTCGGCGATGTTCTATGTGACGGCCACAGCCGGGGGATTCATCCTCCCATGGTATCTCAACAAATGCGGCAGGACGAGCCCATATCTGGCTCTCGCGGTTTCAACCATCGGCATCTTCATGCTCGGCATGTTCCATTCCTACGCCTCTTATATCATCGGTGTGCTGATGGTTGGCTTCGGCTATGGCATAATGCAGCCCATCATCTACAACAAGACCACCCGCATCGCTCCCGACAAGAAATCCGACACCAAGTTCTTCTCGATAGTGCTGATTGGCAATTACATAGCGATAGCCATGGCCCCGTTCGTAGTGGAAGCATGCGAAGCGTTGCTCCACACCCGCAACGCCAATTTCCCATACTTCCTGAACGGTTTCATACTGCTCGTCACTATAATCGCCGGTATTGTGTCGCGCAAATCATTCATCTGGGACACCACCGGAGCACAAAGCTGACATCGGCATCGGGTATTTGAAAAACGTTGATTTTTCCGTAACTTTGCGGAAAGGTCGCCACGCGGCCGATTGTCAACCTACATCCCGCAACAGAATGTCAGAACTGCTCAAAAAATGGCAAGAGGAACTCGATGCTGTCTCCGATCCAGAGAAAGCCAAAATCCTTGCCCGCTTTTTCAAAACCGGAGAAGGGGAATATGGTTATGGCGACCATTTCGTAGGCATCACCGTCCCGGCCAACCGGGCCATCTCCAAGAAATATGCCCATATTCCCCTCGAATCAATCGCAGCCATGATTTCTCATCCTGTCCACGAATACCGGTTGGGAGGGTTTCTTGCCTTGGTGGCCCGTTACCGGAAATCTCCTGAAGAGACCATCGGGTTTTACCTCGGCAATCTCCACGGAGCCAACAACTGGGATCTTGTCGACCTCTCCGCGCCATATATCCTCGGGGAGGAAATACGCGCCAGCCGCCACCACGACACTGTCAGGAGGATGGCTGAAGACCCCAACCTCTGGGTGCGCCGCGCCTCGGTGGTGTCTACACTGCGTCCCGTAATGAAATCCGCCGACACCGCCTTGGCCTTCGAACTATGTGCCAAGCTTATCTCCGACCCTCACGACCTTATGCGCAAGGCAGTGGGATGGGTGTTGCGTGAGACCGGGAAGAAGGACCTTCCGGCCATGCTCTCATTTCTGGAAGCCCATCTCCCGGAGCTTTCCGCCACCACCCTCTCCTACGCCACCGAGAAACTTCCGCCGGAAGAACGCGCCATATGGCGGCGCAAGCGCAAAGAAGCCCAGTCCTGACATCCCATGTCCATAGATTTTCACCATATGGAATCAAAAGTCAAACTCAGCAGGTTCTCCCTCATTCTGACCATACTCATAAACACCGCACTAATCATAGGCTGCATCGCAACCTTTGGTGACAAGGGAAAATTCATCATACTCCTGATAATCCTCCTCACACTCGTCACGTTCGGACTCCTCTACGCGCCACTCTCGATAACCGCCGACGAGGATGCTGTCACCGTCAGGAGCGCCATGCGGCGAATCCGGATTCCCATTCGTGACATCGAGAGCGTGGAAGTGTTTCAACCCACCCTCGGAGCCATCAGGATATGCGCCTCGGGCGGATATATGGGCTACTGGGGTATGTTCCGCGAAGGAGATATCGGCAATTACGTCGCCTGTTACGGCAAAGCCTCCGACTGCTTCCTTATCCGTATGAAAAACGGCGACAAATATCTTCTGGGCTGCGAAAACCCATCCTCAATGGTCTCCTATATCTCCTCCCGCCTCTGATATCTCCTTCCGCCTCTGACACCATCCGATTGCTCCGTCGGAAACAATCATTTGGAACATCACATATTCTCCCTACGTCACGCCAATAGTTTAAGCCCGATTATTGATAGGATAAGAGTAGTAATAAAGAAGATGCGCCAAAATGTGGCCGGTTCGTTGAAAAACACGATACCGACGATAACCGCACCCACAGCGCCGATTCCCGTCCAGACAGGATAGACAGTGCCAATCGGCAGCTTCTCTGCGGCCTTGGCCATCAGAAACATACTCAACGACAAGGCGGCAAGGAATCCGACCCACCACCAAATCTGTTCCTGCCCCGTGGCCGTCTTGGTCTTGCCGAGACAAAATGTAAAGCCGACCTCCATCAGTCCGGCTAAGATAAGAATAATCCAGTTCATAAAGACCGTATCTTATAGTTATCCTAATCAAGGGCTGCAAGCAATCGGCTCGTCGTTTTCCCGACATGATTCTCGGCGTCTCCTTCCCAAGGTTTGTGCAAAATTACAAATTTTTCTCATTCCCGGGCAAACACCATATTTATCTCAAATAATCTTAGGACGCTGGGGACCTTGTGGGGGACGCTCTTATTTCTTGATTTGAGATTTGATGAATTCCATCGCATCATTATAATTTGTTTCGATAGCTCCCGATTTCAAGACTCCATCCTCAAATAACCGTAAAAGAAAATCATTATAAGATTCCTGACCCTCTCTTCTTGACAAATTGACATAAATGATTGGAGCCAACACCAAGCTTCCATCTACATATTGCGAGAATTCATCATAGACATTCTGAGCGTCGCGCAATCCTAAATTTTTAGAAATATACACCTCCGCTGCGACTACAAAAGCTTCGTTCCTGCCTTCTCCATGTTTTTGAGCGACGGCTTCCTTGCTGTTATAAAACGAGTCACTATCAAGTTCCCCCAATTTTGCCATAAGTTTAGGGGAAAGATAAAGATTATGCAGGTTTTCGTGAATATAGATATTCAAAAAATTCAATCTCAACTGTTTTTCTATTTCCGGATCGAGAATCAAAGGAGTACAGCAAAATGATTCATCAGAGAGATTGAAAGCATTTTCTATATCCAAAATGAATATCTTGGATTGAATAGCGGGGAGTGATTCCGGAGCGAAAAAATCAGAGAGGCTGTCGTGAATGGAATTCAACAACTCCTGATTCAAATTATAATTGTCGATATGGGATTTCAATTTTGGGAAAATTGTCCCGTCCCAATATTCCGAAAATCCGCTATCCGCTAATTTCTGTAAGACATAGACCAGTTGGGGCTTAACTGCTAAGATTCCTTTCGCCCACTCTATATCACAGGCCACGCTATCAAGATGCTGGATTGTGAACAGGCATTTTGAAATATCATTTTTATCCCCGTTTATTTCGGAATATAGATTACAGAGCTTCGAGGCGCTGCAATTGGAATTAACCTCCGCGATATTTGAGACGAAGACGGAATCAGCACATAGTTCCTCAAAACGCGCATCATCCTTAAAATGGTCGATATATTGAGGCGAACACAATAAGTCGAAACACTTGGATGTATTAAAAACCTCACCGGACAAATTAAGTATCGGCAGCAAAACGAACAGCGAGATAAAAATAGCCCTCTTTATTCTTAGCATCGAAAGATTCTTTATTACCATACACAAATTTATGGAATTTTTTTGATATTCGGCTGATGGCAGGAGGGAAATTACGATTATACCTATTTTAATCACTTGCCGAATCGCCCTAAGAGGCTTTTGGGGTAGGCGCAAAAAAATTGGTTGTTGCAGAACCTTGGGAATCAGTTACGTAGGTGATTTTTACCTGTATTCTACACCTGTTTTCAGTACAAAGTTAGCCATAATATCCTGAATATCAAAATAATATCAAAACAAAAAGCAACACCTATTATTAGGTGCTGCCCTTATGAACTTGGTAATAAGATGTGTTATAGCAACATATCTATATCAGAGGTATTTGTCAATCGCAGAATCGGGAACTCGCTTACATTTTGTGGAGTATCCCCACATAGTAACCACAAGTTCATTCTCGGTTAGAGTAACTATCTCAAATTCAATAGTTACACCCGCCAGAATTCCATCCTTTAGGGTAATATATATAGAATTGCCTTTTTTTCGCCAGGTTCCGAATTCGACTACATTCTCACCATTGTCGCCTGTACCGAAATGAACTTGAGTATAGTTCCCATTGGCCTCAAATCTAAAGATGCCATCTTCGCTATATTCGGAAGTAACTTCGTCGTTAACGGATTCCCAAGTTCCTATGAGGAGTTCCTCGATTTCCTGAGGGTTGTTCGGGTCATCGTTGTCATTGTTGCCGCCATTGTCATCCTCATCTACGATTGTACCTGGCACTGGGTCTGGCTCATCATCACCGCAGGAAGTGAGGGTGAACGATAGGGCTGCCAGCATGACAGCCACAAGGATTGATAGATACTTTTTCATCCTGGTTTAGAATTTGTAGGTTACGCCAACAGTGATGGGGAGACGGCTGAAATGGCTCATATACTGATATTTCAGTTCAATGCCTACGGAGAGTTTGGAGGTCAGGGCATACTCCGCACCTGCGCCTACGTTGAAAAGGAACTTGTTGGCGGAAGTTGAGGAATCATCCCCATAATCCTCTTCTTCTTCGGAATCATAGGGATAGCCCTTGGCACGGGGATAAGGATTTCCCTCATCGTCAGATGGGTCATAGTCATAATCGCCGTCATCCCCGGATAAACCGCCGCCGATATGTCCGTAACCGATGCCTACCAAGGGATAGACTTTGATTTTCTCACCGATGTTGAACAGGTAGTGGGCGTTGGCTGAAACCTCGAACACGTCAATACCCTTGGATTTGAGACCATAGGAAAGGTCTGCTTCCAAACGGATAGCATCGGTGATGCCATACTGGTACTTCGCGCCAATCTCAAAGTTGGTGAGGGATACTCCGCTTTCGAGACATGGAGCCGCACCGAGATTGATTCCTGCTGCGCTCTGCCCTTTCTGGGCTGACACGCTCGACACTACCGCTATCAGAAGCGTAGCCAGAAACAATATGCGTTTCATTGCAATGAATGTTTGTGTGCTTCCGGCCCTGCGGCACTGGTTATATGATTGGTCTTAAAGGTCTTTAAACAAAAAGCGAGGCCGTCATCCTGCCTCATCTTTTACGTTGGTCTTGGACTACCATTAATGCAGATAAGGGAATGATAGCCCCACTTGACCGTATTTCGCAAGTACACATCGGTACACGGATATACAAGCCAAGAAAGGCGTACTTCCATCTTAATCCTGCATTAAAAGTGAAGTGTCCAAGTTCACGTAAACGGATTAAGCGAAATGCGCTTTCTGTCAGATGTAACGAATCCCCTTTGGGATTACACCGCAAATATACACATTTTCGCAGGAAGTACGCATATTTTACAGGAAAAATTTTATAAACCGAACTCTTTTTTAAGCCGTTGTACGGTGGAGACCGACACGTCACATAGTTTGGAGGTGCGTCTGATGCTCGTCCCCCGGCGCAGTTCCCGAAGCACCTCTTTGTATTCCTCCATCTTGGTTTCCTTGGATTTGATGCTGCCTGCCTTTCGTCCTACCTTGCCGCCGTTGGCTATGTATCGCGCCCTGCCGCTGTTGAGGCGGAATTTGATGGTGTCACGTTCCATCTCGGCGCAGGTTCCCAACACCGATATGAAGATGTTGAGGAACGGATTCTTGGTGCCATCGGGCTGGAATATCGAAAGGTTCTCTTTCTGAAAGTAGATGTTGAGGTTGTTGTCCTTGCATCTCTTCACATTGGCAAGCACCTCATCCACGTTCCTGCCCAGTCGGCTCAACTCGCTTATGAGGAGAGTGCTGACTTTGTTGCTGATGCAGTAGTCGAGGCATCGGCAAAGTTCGGGGCGGTTCTCGTTTTTTGTCGCTCCACTGATATGTTCGGTGTAAACCTCCGACACCTCCATGCCGTTGCGGACGGCGTAGGCGGTCAGGTCCATCACCTGTCGGTCGGTTGACTGACGGTCGGAGGTGCTGGAAACGCGGGCATATATGACGGCTGTGTTCATGTTTCTTTAACTTCTTGATTCACAGGCAAAGATACCAGGATTATCCCGTTCCCGCAAATGCCTGCGCAAGAAAATCAAAGAAATTTTCGAGTGCATAATCAAATGATGTTCAGGATGATATGATGAAATTTTTGAACATACCACGGGATTGAACACAGTCAAACACGCCAAACGCATTGTCTTTTTTGACACTCAACGGTTTAGGCAGAAACCATACTCAATCCCCAATACAACCCTTGTATATCGCGCTACGCCACGCGCAGAAGTTCACTCGCTCTATACCTCTGTCCTCCCTTGTTAAACTCAAAGAAGCGGTCGAGATAGGCGATGAAGAGGTTCCTGACGGTCTCCTCCTTGTCAATGTCATAAAACAATGTCCTGACATCCAATCCGTTCCGTTGCATCTCATATCCACACGTCCGTATCTCCAGACGGTGTGCCACATCATCGCCGAACGGGAGGGAGCGGAGGATGTAATGCTTGTGGGATGACTTCTCCACCTCCACACTCTTGTTGTAACCGACCATACGGACTGGACATTTGCCGCAACCGCTTGTGACAACCGGAGTGAAATTATAGGTGGGGTATCTCCTCGCCCTTTCCCCATTTACCGTAACTATGTTGGGGAGTATCTTCACGCCTATGTCGATGTTCCCCTTGTCGTTCAGTATCTTCATCCCCCTGCGCGTTATCTCGTATACCCGAGAGTGCAGAAGCCGATTCAACTTGCCTGGCAAATCCATGTTGGCATCGCAGCACATATCTATCTTGGAGAACGTCTCCATCTTAAGACTGAACCGATGGGCGAACAGATACACCTTGTCGAGGCTTCCCGAATACAACTGTCTGTTATCGACTTCAAGAATGACACCGTGGAATTCCCTGAATGACAACACTCCCATGACCTCATCATCATACCTCAACTCATACATCCTGTAATTGAGGTGGGGATGAATGGGGATGAATCTGAACCCGTCGAATGAATCACTGATGACATCATTGATAGCATTTCTTAACAAATCATAGTTTGAGAATTTGATATGCAACTTATCAATATTGAATTTGATTGATAATCGTTTATTTATAAACATATTCTTTTTGTAATATATTATTTGAAATATTTATACAACTATTAACAATTGAAATTAAACAATCATTAAATAATTCTTATAATATCAATATGAATTAAGAATATTATTTTAATAATCCAATTGAATATATTTTAAATTATAAGAAATTAAAATATTATTGATAATAAATTGATAATTAAATATATTATCTCTTTATATAGTAGACCTTATTATTCTACGGAAAAGGCTTTTTCAGTCATCATGAATTTTTCCTGCTGGAATTTTTCAGAACCGTTCCCTCATCTCATACTCGTAAAAAGTACCTGCCTCCCGTAGGGGTTACCCATGTCAATGTACTCTCTGACAGCGGAGGGAACCTGAACCTGCCAGTAGTTCAAAGATACACAAAATAATCGAGAAAACCAAGACCCATATAAAATATTGCTGTTTGGTTATAGTATTAGAATGTCACTTTTGACGGTTGTATTTCATATACCCATTGGTCTTGCGCCAGCGTTTAAGCGTCCTTACTGAAATTGATAATCCAGCCTCTGTGAAATACCTTATATTTTCTTCATCTGTTTTTTCATCATCATATAAAGACCTGATGATTTCCGATGTCCTTTCTCCCCTTGCTATATTCCTCGCCTGCCCTATCGTAATGCCTTTACAAGAAGCGACCTCTTTATTTATCTTATAGGTCGGCTTTATTGCAAATGTCCCTATCCCCTCATACTTGATTATATCTGTTGTCATCGCTTTACGGCAGATACCAAACACCTCAATAATACTAAGACCAAAATTATATGTGATATTATCTTTCATAAGGCAGTAAATCAGATGGTTGATTGAAATATTCCTTTTTATAAGTCGGCGAATAATCGCGTTTAAATAAGCAACCCGTCTTCGGTATGTCAGAGTCGCCATTGTCATATTCTTTAATCTCAACTCTCTGTAATCGTTTGGCAATCTGAATGCTATCTCGCAAGTTGGCTCTAATTGGGTATGGGTGAAATATTCAAACTTATCATCATATTTTTCAAGCGTCATTTCAACTGGAAAACTATTGAAGTCCTTTATAATATCTGAATCAATCCCCCAAAAAGACCCCATAATCAAGCAAACGTCTATTGATATGCGCTTATATAGGTCGTTATTATCCCTCATTACGGACATAGGATTTGCTATTTGTTCATAACCGACAATGACATTGCCAACATATCGGTGTGAAAATGCAGCCTTACGGTATCGCGCTTTATTGCGTTTACGGTCTTTCGTTGTAAATTTTCTCGCCACGCGATTCATTGCCGTGGGACACCATAGTTGAGGTTCACGTTCCATCCATTTTCCCATTGTCTTACTCTGGACTTTCATATATACTTCCTTGCCTATGCTTTTATATATTCCGCAAAGGAAGAGCGTTAGAAAGCCTCCTACACCTCTATTTCGCCATCGCTGGCTCACAACTATACGATGAAATATTACGCAGTTAGTTCTTCCTTTTCGTGGCATAGCCAACAAACTTGCAAAAGCGACTACCTCATCTCCGATAAAGAGGAGGTAGCACATTGCGCCTTTGCAGATAGTTTTGAAGTAATGCTGCTCTGAAAATCCGTATTTGTAAAAATCGGAATACATACATCGGCAAACCTCAACTGGATAACTTGTAAAAATCGATTCTGTCATTTTACCATTGTTTCACATACAACCCTTAGAAGTTCCTTGCGTTTTGCCATTGAGGTATGAACGTTAAAGAGTGGTTTCATTATTTCGTAGGTCACTCCATATTCGTCACACAACTCTCCCTGATGTTGCCCTACCTCATTTATAAGGTCGGCGAAAGGTTTGTCTTCCATACCTGTTGTGTCTACGCCCAAGTACCTCAACACTCTCAACGCCTCTTTCTCATCCTCGATGCCGTAATCATCAGACTTGCCTTTTAATGCGGACTTGGCTGCTTTTGATTTGTTGACACCTATGCCTTTGGATTCGAGAGATTTGTTTAAGAGTTTCGCATCCTCACCACTTTTAAGGTTCAGGTATCTGGATGTTATCTGCTCGGTGTCGTGGTGGCCTGTAATCCTTATGACATCATTTAAGCCCATCCCGAACTCCCTGACAGCATTGGTGATGAATGAATGTCGGCCACAGTGGCTTGTCAGTTCCTTGTAAAGTTCTGACTTGAACACTCTCTTTTTACCTCCTTTGGTTTCCACGGATATAATCTCATCGTGCCATCCGCACATCAGCCCCAAGCGTTTAATCGCCTCGTTGTAACTCTTATCGCTCCTTTCATCATCAGTGGTGGGGAGGAACTTGAATGTTTTCCCTTTGTACTTCTCATATAATGTAAGGAGTTGGGGATAAAGGGTGTTGAGGGGTATGTTGGCTTCCTTGAATTTCCGCTTGTTGGTCTTCTTGGGGACGAACACAACGAATGGCACACCATCACAGACCCTGTATTTATCAGGATTAAGTAATTGCTGCATATCACTCACACGGATGCCGCTGTAACATTGCATAAGGAAAAGGTCGCGACAAGTGGAAAGGAAGTCATCATTGACAATCTCCAATCCCGCAAGTTTCTCTATCTGTTGATGTGTCAACGCGATATAGTTGCCGTGTATCTCCTCTGTCGTCCGAGTGTCTTTCGGAGGCTTTATGCCGTCGATGCCCGAGTTGTAGTAATTGAACTTATATATCGGCTGGTTACCGAATCGTTTCAGATACTTCTTGATGGCCCTGAGTGTCTGTGATGCCGTCTCCAGTGTCAGATTGTTTTTGGGTGAGTTTAGCCATGTGTTGAACTTCACCATATTGTCATAAGTCATACTCTCAAATGAATCTGACAATCTGCTCGCTTTAAGAAATTTCAAGAATCTGTTTATCTTGGAGATTTCAGTTTCGTAACTTCTGCCTTGAACAAATTCCCTCGCACTGTTTCGCATCAACTGGGTCACAGTCGCCGCCTGAACGGATTTTTTAGAATATCTATTATTTGCCATGATATTAGGATTTATTAGTTTCTCGTTCTGTTTTTCTTCCACTATTTCAATGTCCGCATTGCAAAGATACGAATTTTTATCGAGAAAACCAAATTCTATGCGTTTTAATTTCGCATTGGCGATACGGTTGTTGAGGTTGTCGGCTTCTGAATAGGTCTTACTGACCCTTGCCTGATGGTTCTGTCTGTCCCATTGGGAGGGTTTAACTTTGATTCCGAGAGAGACATGACGCTTCACACCTCGTATATAATAGGTGGCGTAGATGGTCGTGGGGTAGTCCGTCTTGGTCTGCCTGATGTAGAAGCATAGTCCTCCTCTTGACGGAAACTGCTGGTTCATCTCCGAAAGGGAAATTGAGTGGGAATCGGTGATTTGGTTGTGGGAAAGGGGATAATCCATTGTAAGACAAAGATTTTGGCGCAAATATAGGCTACACCTGCAAACCACACCTGCAAACTACACCTGTGAATCACACCTGTTAGGGGGTCATACGGATTTTCGCCCTAAGACAATAATGTGACTTTCAATTACTTGCCGAATCGTCCTAAGAGGCTTTTGGGGTAGGCGCAAAAAAAATTGATTGTCTCCCGACAACCAATCTTAGTTAACCTTAAATCTAATACCCTGAAAAACACATTGCAAAGGTAGGGGTTATTTCGATTTCCGCAATGACTTTTAGCCATAAAATAGCCTCGTTTTAACTTTATTTTACACACTTTGCAAGCAAACAGAGGTGATTAAAAACTTTTGCTCCGGTTTAAGGTTTATTTGTGGCAATTTGCTTTATTCATTTTACCTATCTGGAATATAAGAAAAGTCACCTCGAATAACACTTGTTAACACTCCGCTGTTCCAAGGCTATTAAACGCTGATTACCAATGATATAATCTCAAGATTATATCTGTAACCCATTTAATGTTAGCAAGGGTGAAAGTTTTTGAAAAATTACTTAATCCAATCCGCAGGTATTGGGTTATTTAAATGTATGACTTAATTTTGCGGCACGTTTCAACGGGAGTTTCCAAAAATGTTGCTAACTTTGCAGCTTGAAATGTTGCGGGTTGCCGGACACGTTTGCCGGTCACCCTCTTGTCATTGACGTTAATTTAAAATGAAAAAAGGCATCCTTTCATATTTCCCACTTGCGTTGCTAATGGCCTCGGGCTCTTTGTTTCAAGCCTGCAACTCAAGCGAGACATGGGGCACAGACCCGCAAGATCTCTCAGGGACCGCCGTCACCGCGTTTTCCCTGAAAGCCGACAAGTCTGTACTCAACAATCTCGATTCCGTGTTTTTCTCCATCGACCTTGTTGGCTGCAAGATTTTCAACGCCTCTCCACTGCCGTATGAGACGGATGTCGATTCCATCGCAGTCAGCATCTCAAGCGACGCTTGTTCGGTGGCCGAGTTATACTACACCAAGGGGGGCAAGGAGAAAGTTGATACCGTTGTCAACTACCTGACCACTCCCGACCAGAAAATCGACTTCACCAATGGTCCCGTAAGACTCCATCTCGTGTCGGCCGACGGCCAGCATGAGCGCGACTACGAGATTCGTGTCAATGTCGCCACAGAGGTGTCAGACTCATTATATTGGGACAAGATGCAGGCCGGAAAACTCCGTGGTGTAGCCGGAATGAACCGCGCCAAGACCGTGAAATCAGGAGACAAGGCATTGATGATGACCACTGCCTCTGACGGCGCGGTGGGAATCTCCGTATTCCTTCCAAACGCCAAGTCTGGAGGGGGCAACTGGGAAGCCTCCATCATCACTCCCAGCTTCATCGACGTCAACACCACCCAGTTCGGCAATTATCTTAACATCGACAATTTCACAGCCACCGATAACGGAGACCTCTATGTCACCGACAGCTATGGCAACCTCCATCTCAGCACTGACGGAGGGCAGACGTTCCGTATCGTCGACACAAACTGGGAAAACATTTCAGCTCCCTACAGCAATGCCATCCTTGGCGTGAAGGAGAACGCCGGTGCCAGGACATTGGCCGCTTACCCCTCTTCCGCGTGGTCTCAGGCCGGACAGGCAATCCCCACCGGATTCCCTGTCAGCGGCAACTCCCAAGCCGCCACCTTTGCCACAAAATGGGCCGCTTCACCCCAGATTGTGATTGCAGGAGGAAAGACCGCGACCGGTTCGATGACCGGCAACACCTGGGCCTTCGACGGCAAGAAATGGGCCGAAATCAGCAACAAGCTCCCCGCCGCCACCGGGTATGCTATGGCTAAATACACCGTTGCAGAAACCGATACTGTAAGCTGGCGCGTGAAACAGCGCGAAGTGCTGATAGCATTCAACGGCATGGGAATGAAGCCTATACAGGAAGTCTGGGTTTCCCGCGACATGGGTGTCAACTGGCAGAAAGGCTCCGACCTGCTGCAACTCCCGGAATACATCCCGTTTGCCACACAGGCCTCGCTGCTTGTGTTCGACAAGACTCTTGATGCCAGCACCGTGACTCCCTTGGCGGTAGCTCCCATCACGTCATGGGAATGTCCCTACCTCTACCTCTTCGGTGGCTACGACACCGCCGGCAAGCTCCAGGACTCATACTGGAGCGGCGTTGTCAATCATCTGAAAGTGAAACCTCTCCAATAATCCTCCACTCTCCAACACAAACCTGAAAAAATGAGACGTCTGACATTGATCCTGACAATACTGCTCTGCTGCGCGACAGCTGGCAGAATCCACGCCCAGGAATCCACCTACAAATTCGACATGGGTGGACAAATCGGCATGTCGGGCTATCTCGGCGACGCCTCATCAAGCATCTTCTCCCATCCCGGAGTCTCCGGCGGTCTCACATTCCGCTATCTTCCCGATGTCAGATGGAGTCTCCGCACACTTGCCAATGTGTTGACCATCAGCGGCGACACCAGGGGGATGGATGATGTGTTTCCCGGCTTTGCCACCTATGACTTCAAGGCCACGGTGATTGAATTGCAGGAAAGAATCGAGTTCAATTTCTTTTCATACGGCATAGGCGAGACCTACAAACGCCTACGCCGCTGGACCCCATACCTCGCCGCCGGTGTAGGACTGTCGGTGTCTGTATGCTCGGGCCAGACCAACGCGGGATTCAACATCCCGATGGCGTTCGGCATCAAGTACAAAGCGAAGCCCCGCCTAAACCTCGCCCTCGAATTTTCAATGACGAAGGTATTCTCCGACCATATGGACGGTCCTCTGAGCGACCTCCATCAGATTCAGAGCTCCTTCGCGAGAAATACAGACTGGTACTCCAACATCTCTTTCGCCATCACGTATGAGTTCGGGGAAAGGTGTGCCACCTGCCACTACGTCGATTGACACTTGACAATGGAAAATCTGCTTGAAAGCATAGACCGAAACAGAATACCGACCCACGTCGCCATCATAATGGATGGCAACGGACGATGGGCGAAAAGCCGTGGACTTGACCGCTCGGAAGGCCACGTCGAAGGGGTCAACACCGTGCGCCGCATCACCGAAATCGCATCCGAAATCGGAGTGGGGTGTCTCACACTCTATGCCTTCTCGACCGAGAACTGGAACCGTCCCCAGGCCGAAGTGGATGCCCTGATGCACCTCATCGGGATTGCCATCGAAAGGGAGACACCAGACCTGATCAAGAACAATGTGCGCCTGAGGATGATCGGCGACTTCGAAAGGATGCCCGAGGATGCCCGCAGAAGACTCCAGGGATGTTTCGACGCGACTGCCCACTGCACTGGACTTGTCCTGAACCTCGCCCTGAGCTATTCGGGCAGATGGGACATCGTCCGCGCCACCCGGCAGCTGGCCGAACAGGTGGCCGCAGGCAACATCACTCCTGAAGCCATCGACCAGACGCTGTTTTCAAGCCATCTCTCCACCGCCTCTCTCCCCCAGCAAGACCCCGACCTGCTGATACGCACCGGCGGAGACCTCCGGGTCAGCAACTTCCTGCTCTGGGAAATCGCCTATTCCGAAATCGAGGTCACAGACAAATTCTGGCCCGATTTCTCGAAAGAGGATTTCCTCCACGCGATAATCAACTTCCAGAAAAGAGAACGGCGCTTCGGCAAGACAAGCGAACAGATAGCCGCCGGAGACACCAACGAATAAACCGACATCGACATTCCATCATATATGAGATACAGGTCATTAACGCTTTTCCTGCTCCTCCTCGCAATGGTCGTTCCCGGACTTTCAGCCCAGGAACGCACTGACACTATCTATAATCCCCCCATCGTCTATTCCGGACTCCCCACCCGCTATGAGATAGCCGGTCTGAGAGTCACCGGAGCCGACAACTATGAGGATTACATCGTCATCGGATACTCCGGTCTCAAAGTCGGTGACGAGGTGGAGATTCCCGGAAATGACATCACCACTGCGGTAAAGCGACTAATGCGCCAGGGGCTTTTCGCCCAGGCTCAGATTCTCGCCGAGAAAATCGCAGGCAACAAAATCTGGCTTGTCATCAATCTCCGCACTCAGCCCCGTATCTCGGAAGTACAGTATGGCGGAATGAAAAAGAGCGAACGTGAGGAGCTTCAGAAGCGTCTCCAGCTCATGAAGGGCAACCAGATTACCCAGAACATCGTCAACCGTGCCACCCAGATCACCGAGAAATATTTCGCTGACAAGGGTTTCGGCAACGCTACCGTGAAGATTTGGCTTCAGGAAGACCTCAGCCATAAGAATGAGATGATTGTCCATATCGATGTCGACAAGCACTCCAAGGTGAAGGTACACAAAATCTACATCGAGGGTAACGAGGTGCTTTCCGACGGCAAGCTCAAGCGCGTCATAAAGAAGACCAACGAAGGGGGGAACATCTGGAAAATCTTCAGCCAGAAGAAATTTGTCGAGAGCGACTATCGCGATGACCTCAACCGCATCATCGAGAAATACAACGAGATGGGTTACCGCGACGCCAAGATTCTCAGCGACTCGGTAGTTCCCTACGGCGAGAACAAGGTTGATGTCTACATCGACCTTGAAGAGGGCAAGCGGTACTACATCAGCGACATATCATGGGTCGGCAACACCCTCTACACCACCGATCAGCTTGATTACCTGCTTGGTATGAAACCGGGCGATGTCTATAACCAGAAACTTCTCAACAAGCGTCTGACAATGGATGACGATGCCGTCTCCAACGCTTATATGGACAAAGGCTACCTCTTCTACCAGCTCGTGCCCATCGAGAAAAACATCAACGGGGACTCAATCGACCTCGAGCTCCGTATGTTCGAAGGCCCGCAGGCCCGCGTAAACAAGGTTGTCATCACCGGTAATGACCGTCTCTACGAGAAGGTTGTGCGCCGAGACCTCCGCGTGAAGCCCGGCGAGCTCTTCTCTAAGAATGATGTCATGCGTTCTCTCCGTGAAATCGCCCAGACTGGCCATTTCAACCCTGAGAACATGAATCCCGACATCCAGCCCAACGAAGAGAACGGTACTGTAGATGTGGTGTTCAACCTCGAATCGAAGGCAAACGACCAGATCGAGCTGTCGCTCGGATGGGGACAGACCGGTATCATCGGTAAGGTGGCCCTGAAATTCACCAACTTCTCTATCAAGAACCTCTTCAATCCCGGTTCATACAAGGGGCTCATCCCCCAGGGAGAAGGCCAGACATTCACCATCAGCGCCCAGACAAATGCCCGCTATTACCAGATGTACTCCGTGTCGTTCCTCGACCCGTGGTTCGGCGGCAAACGTCCCAACTCCCTCCAGGTGTCGGCCTATTACAGCCGTCAGACCGGTGTGAACTCCTCATATTACAACTCCAACTGGTCGAACCCCTACCTTTACGGAGGTTACGGATATGGCTACGGTTATGGCTCGAACTACTACAACGACTATTACCAGAACTCAATCGAGAATGCCTACGACCCCAACAAGGTATTGCAGATGGTCGGTGTGACCGTCGGATTCGGAAAACGACTCAACTGGCCTGACGACTACTTCACATTCACGACCGAACTGAGCTACAACTGGTATTACCTCAAGAACTGGGAATACCTCTACTATATGAACAACGGCACGTCGAACGCCCTCGTGCTTGGTCTTACCCTCGCGCGCAATTCTATCGACAACCCGCTCTACACCCGTCGAGGCTCCACATTCTCGCTCAACCTCCAGCTGACACCTCCCGCGTCGCTCTTCGGAAAGAAGAACTGGGAGAAGCTCTACAACGAGAACACCACAGCTTCCAAGAAAGAGCTGTACCACTGGATTGAATACTGGAAGCTGCGCTTCAAGTCCCGCACATACACCCCGCTTACCGACCCCGACGGCAAATGGACCCTGGTGCTGATGACCCGTGCCGATGTCGGCCTCCTCGGAAGCTACAACAAATGGTTGCGCTCACCCTTCGAGACGTTCTATGTCGGAGGTGACGGTATGAGCGGCTCTTACACCTACGCCACCGAGACCATAGCCCTCCGTGGTTATGAGAACGGACAGCTCACCCCGTGGGGACGCGAAGGTTACGCTTACACACGTCTCGGTGTCGAACTCCACTTCCCCTTCATGCTCCAGCCCTCCACCACCATCTACGGTCTGGTGTTCGCCGAGGGTGGTAACGCCTGGACATCCGTCAAAGACTTCTCCCCCTTCAACCTGAAGCGGTCGGCCGGTGCCGGTCTGCGTATCTTCCTCCCGATGGTCGGAATGATGGGTATCGACTGGGCTTACGGTTTCGACACCGTATTCGGCCAGAAGGGTGGCAGCCACTTCCACTTCATCCTCGGCCAGGAATTCTAAAGCCATCCGTATGACACAAGGGTGTCACGCCTGACACCCCTCATCCACGGATGCTTAAACCTTTTCCCCGCCGGATTGTCTTAATAGTAAATGACAAATTAAAAACGATTTACCTTATGAAAAAGATATTGCTGACCCTCGCCGTTGTCGTGGCCGTATGCTTCGGAGCTTCCGCCCAGAAGTTCGCACTTGTCGATATGGAGTATATCCTCAAGCAGGTGCCCTCATACGAGATGGCCAACGAGCAGTTGCGCCAGCTCTCCTTGAGATGGCAGAAAGAGGTCGAGGCTGTCAGCCGCGACGCTGATGCCCTCTACAAGAAATACCTCTCTGACAAAGTCTTCCTCACTGAGGATCAGACCAAGAAACGCGAGGAGGAAATCGTGGCCAAGGAGAAAGAGGCCTCAGATCTCCGTTACAAATATTTCGGCCCCGAGGGTGAGCTTTACAAGAAGCGTCAGACCCTGATGAAACCGATTCAGGACGATGTCTACAACGCCGTCAAGAAGCTATCCGAAGAGCGAGGCTACCAGTGTATCTTCGACCGCGCCTCATCGGCCAACATAGTCTATGCCTCCCCCCGCATCGATGTCAGCAACGAGGTATTGGCCAAGCTCGGCTATTCCAACTGAGAAACAACAAACAAATAACAGATAATAGACCATCTTAAAAAATGATTAAGAAAATTCTTCTGGCCCTTGCAGTGGCCCTCCCCATGTGCGCATGGGCCCAGTCTCCCAAGTTCGGCGTAGTAGACCCCGAGTCAATCATCCCCGGCATGGCTGAATATGTCGATGCCCAGAACCAGATGACCGAAGCATCCAAGACCTTCGAGAGCGAATACGCCAAAATCCAGGATGAGTTCAAAGCCAAATACGAGGAGTTCCAGAAAGTGATGTCAGACACCACCACTCCCCAGACTATCAAGGACCGTCGCGCCCAGGAAATCCAGGAGCTAAACCAGAAGGCCGAGCAGTTTGCCCAGACCGCCCAGCAGGAGCTTGCCCGCAAGCAGCAGCAGCTCATGGCTCCCGTTCAGGAAAAACTCATCAACGCCATCAAGGCTGTAGGAGCTGAAGGGGGATACACCATGATTTTCCCCGTCGGGACAGCAGCCTACACCGCTTCCGACGTGGTGGACGTCACCCCCCTGGTCAAGACAAAGCTCGGTGTGAAAGACACTCCCGCCGCAAAATAAACAGAATCCATTCCGACACATAAAACCGCAGGCATAGAGGTATCAAACCCTATGCTTGCGGTTTGAATTTCCATCCTTAGAGACCTATTTTGACGTAAACATACACAAAAAAGCCAAAATAGTATCTGTTACACTCACACATAATTGCTAACTTTGCTCCCGAACCTTAATCCTGATTTCATCAGAATATGATTCCTGTCTTACAATTCACGACCTATTTCAAGCCGGTGATCTGGGGCGGCGAACGAATCGCCGAATTCAAAGGCATACCCTCCCAAGGCGACAATATCGGAGAGTCATGGGAGCTGTCCCCGATGCCGGGACATGAGTCCGTCATACTTGACGGTCCATTCAAAGGAGAGACCCTCAACTCTATTGTCGCCCTTTATCCCAACGAAATTCTTGGAGAGAAGGTGAATGCCCGCTGGCAGGGGAAATTCCCCCTTCTCATCAAATTCATAGACTCAAACGACGACCTGTCAATCCAGGTGCATCCCGACGACCGGCTTGCGGCAAAACGACATCAGGGACTTGGGAAGACCGAGATGTGGTATTCCGTGGCTCCGCAGTCCGGAGCTTACCTCTACGCCGGTTTCAACCGTAAAATGGATGAGACAATCTTCCGTGAGATGATAGCCGACAATACAATCGTCGACGCGCTTGCCAAAGCCGATGTCCGTAAAGGAGACCTGTTCTACCTTCCGGCCGGCCGAGTCCATGCCATCGGACGCGGAAACCTCATCGTTGAAATCCAAGAGGCAAGCGACATCACCTACCGGATATACGACTACGACCGCCGCGATGCCCAAGGCAATCCGCGCGAACTGCATGTAGACCAGTCTGTCGAGGCAGTACGTTACGACGATGTGGTCACAGAGAAGACCAACGTAATCCCCGCCAAAGGTGAGACCGCGTTGCTTGTCGATTGCGAATATTTCACAGCCGATGTGCGCGACATCGCCGAAGCGGTAAACATCGACCTTTCCGCCATCGACTCATTCACAGTCCTAATAAATATCGGTGGCAATCTGACCGTCACCACAGCTGACGGCTCTACCTATCCCCTCCCCCAAGGCCACACCCTCCTTGTCCCCGCTTGCCAGCCCACAATCCACCTGAAAGGAACCGGCCAAATCCTGACCGTCCACCTATAAAATCCTTTTAGTCCACTCATTCACCGCACGGATATCATTCCTGATATTCGCGCGAACCTTTTTGGAGACGGGAGAGATATTTCTCGCAGAGGAGACGGGAGGCCGAGCCGGGACGGGTGGAGACCAAAGAAAGAATCTCTTCGGGATGATACCAGGCTGCTCCATCCACTTCGGATGACAAAATCAGGTCGCGGGAATTGACCTTGGCAAAAAAGCCAATCATCATCATCTCCTTCCTCTCAAACCAACTTGTCAACACCAGCTCAAGTTGCTCCACTTTCTGGCCCGTCTCCTCAAATATCTCGCGGATGGCGCAGGTCTCGGCGTTCTCTCCCGGAGTAATATAGCCCGACACAAGATTGTGAAACTCCGTGGAGATATAATTTTGCCGTAATAACAGCACCTCTCCCCTCTCATTGTAAACCAGTGATATAATCGCCACCGGAAAAACGTCAAACCAAGGTTTGTCGCAGCCGTCACACCAGGGGACAGCACCTTCATCGCCAAGGACACGGCTCGATAACAGATTCCCGCAGTCAGGACAATATTTGAAATGCATTCGTGATAAATGATTGGTTCTCCGATTTCTTAAATCTTATTTTTTTGAAAAGCTGAAAGAATCAGCGTCGCGGTGGGTCGGCAACCAACTGCGCAATTTCTTCACTTTCTCAAGGGAAAAGGTGGCGACAAGCAACGGGCCATAGGGAGTGGAGATGACCTCCCCGTAATTGTCGGGTGTCGGGCATCCTGAGGGTGCCGTCTCAGGCTGAGGTACAATCTGCCGTCCCAGTTCATCCACAATCAAAGCCAGACCGTCATACTCACCGTAATCATCGCGTCCTGACCGGTCAGCTCCAGCCACCACCACCTGGTTCTCGATGGCCCTCGCGATGACCAGATGACGCCACGCGTATCCCCGGTTGCAAGGCCAGTTTGCTGGCACCAAAACGATGTCGGCCTGCATATCGACATTCCGTCCCCAGACCGGAAACCGGAGCTCATAGCAAATCAACATCGATATATTCCATCCCCGGAATTTCACCAAAGGGGGCCGTTTCTGACCGTGAACCAACAGCTTCGCTTCCTGCGACAGACAAAAAAGATGGTGCTTATCGTAAAAGAGATTCTCTCCGTCAGGTAGAGCCATGAATCCACGGTTGAAGAACCGTGGATTTCCAACATATACCGTCTCCCGGGCGAGAAAACTTCCCGCAACCATTATGCTCTTGCGGGCCGCCAACCGGGATACCCTCCTCATCACTATCCCGTCATTCTCATCGGCGGCAAGCATCATCCGGTCGGTATCCTTCATAAAAGAGGTGGTGAACAATTCCGGCAACACAGCCACATCCACCCCCTGAGGAAGCATATCAGCCATCACCTCCATGCGACGCAGGTTCTCATCGACATCACCGGAAACGATGTCGAGAGCCATCACTGCCACGGTGAGCAGTGTGTCGACATCCCCGTTAATATCTCCAATACATTCTTTCTTACTCATTCCGAAATGAAATTTTCCGGGTGACGTCCGGTGAATGGCCGGTAATACTTTTTTATCGCCCTCATATCGGCGTCAAGATTTCCCGACGGCTCGAACACATCGTTAATCATCGCCTTCTTCATCCTGAAATCAATGACCGCAAGACAGACCGGGATATCCGCCTCGCCTGCGATGCGCAAGAATCCGGTATGCCATGAGGAGGTAGGCTTGCGCGTTCCTTCGGGAGTAATTGCCACAACCAGGCGATTCTCTTCCCTGAACCGTGCCACCATAGCCTCCACCAGAGACTGTTTCTTGTTCTGCCTCACCACCGGAATACCTCCGATAGCCTTGAATAGGTAACCCAGAGGGAAAAAGAACCAGGAAGATTTCATCATGAAACCCGCCTTGCGGCCAACCGACCTGATTGCCAGCTCGCCGATTATGAAATCCCAGTTTGAGGTGTGGGGGGCTACACATATGATGGCCTTCGGGAAATCAGGGACAGTGACCTCCACTTTCCATCCGGCCCATTTCAATATCCTCGCGGCTAAATTCATAATCTCGTGATAGCTCTGTTAGAAAAATACAGACATTACAGATGACAGCAGCGTGTCGGGGCCATCCTGTAAGACAGGCCATCCCGACACGCCGAGTCAGCAGTCAGCCAGGTCAAGCCTTCTTGTTGTTATCCTTGACCTCCTGAGGCAAAGCGGCATTCATCTCCTTGACCAAGGCGTTCACCTTGTCATAGAACTTCTCTCTCAGCGAGGAGAATGCCTTCTTGAAGTATTCGGCACGCGCCTTGCGGTAAGCGGCTCCCGACTCGAAGTCCTTGGGAAGCTTGTCGAAGACGAATGTGACATTGTTGAGGGCGGAAATCTGCAGGTCGGCGATCTTGGTGATGATTTCCTTCATCGCCTTGGCGTCCACACCCTTTACGTAGTTCTTTGCCAGGAGGCATTCCGCGGCCAGGTCGCCGCATACATATTTGATTTCTTTCTTGAGGTCTCTCTTGTTTGCCATGTCGTTGTTAAGTTTATGGTTGTTATCTGTATTGGATAGAGATTATCTGAGGATTACACGCGCAAGCGCGCTTTTCGTCGGCGGAATCTTCACAGCCGGCGGACTCAACAGATTAAGCCCGTCAAGCTGGGGAGGAGGAGTGGAGGTATGGCCGATGGCCTCCATCACCGCCTGGGGGAACTTGGCCGGATGACCCGTCGCCATGGCAACACCCACCTCGTCTGATGTGAGATTGCCCTGCAATGCGCGGTAGGCAGTGGCCGTCTGCGGCCCGAATACATATCCCTCGGACTGGTAGACCTCCCTCATCGTCTGTATTATGTCGCGGTCAGTGAAAGCGACTCCCACCACATCCCGACGCAGACTGTCAAGGTCGCCACCATACAGGTCGATTATACGGGCCAGATTCGACGGATTGCCGACATCCATAGCCCTCGCGAGGGTCATCAACGCCCTGCGCGGCCGCAGACCTCCAGTCTGCAAATATTCAACAAATGTGTCGTTGGCATTGTTGGCTCCGATGAACCTATCCACCGGCAATCCCATCTTTTTCGCCATCAGGGCCGCGGCAAGATTACCGAGGTTCCCGCATGGGACGCTCATGACCACCTTCCCCGAATCGGGAGCTATCTCCTTGGCGCGGGCGTAAGCGTGGAAATAATATATAATCGAGGGGAATTGACGGGCAAGGTTTATGGAATTGCCGGAAGTCAGAGGTTGCGCGGTATTCAGTTCCTTGTCGAGCAAAGCCTGTTTCACAAGAGCCTGACAGTCGTCAAACGTTCCGCCGACCTCAACAGCCGTGACATTCGGGCGATTACAGAACATCGCGATCTGCTGTCGGGAAAGCTCGCCGCGCGGAAACAGCACTATCACTCTCGTGTCCGGAGAGTCCTTGAAACTGTCGGCCAACGCTCCTCCGCTGTCGCCTGAAGTGGCAAGCAATACCGTGCGGCCATGGACATCGGGAAACAGCGCGGGCAACAACCGCGACATGAATCTCGCTCCGGCATCTTTGAACGACAATGTAGGACCATGAAACAATTCCAGCACATAAATCCCCTTGGAAGACCTCATCTCCCTCAGGGGCACTGGAAAATCGAGCGAGTCATCGACAATCGATTTTATCTCCCCAGATGAGAGCAAATCGCCAAGAAGGGTGTTGCATACCACATAGCCTATCTCCTGGAGCGACATCTCAGGAATATTCCGGAAAAAAGCAGACGGCAACGGCGGCATACCTGCCGGCATGAACAGACCGCCGTCTTCAGCCAGTCCGTTGACTATGGCTGTCGGGAATGTCACTCCCCTGGTCTTGCCGTTGGTGCTGTGAAACAACATATCCAGTTTGCCTTGAAAATTTTCTTCTCTGCCACAAATTTAATCAAATCTCCACGCGTCCCCAAATTTTTCGGAACCCTTTTTACCAAAAAGATTTTGAAAAGACTCAGGAAAGTCGCGCACAAGCATTCACAGCATCCTACAGCATTCAGGCCGCTCAGAATTCCGAGGAGAAATGGAAACGTATGGCGGGAAAATCAGCCTGGGCCATCTGGAGGACGTAATTGGAGTCGGCAAGGAACACATCGCGTCCTTCACGGTCGAGTGCCATGAACTGATGTTTGCGTTTCTTGAAGGCATCCAGCGCAGCCTTGTCGTCGCTCTCCACCCAGCAAGCCTTGTAAAGGCTGATAGGTTCCCATCGACACTGGGCCCCATACTCATGGAGCAGGCGATACTGTATCACCTCGAACTGGAGCTGACCTACTGTGCCGATAATCTTGCGGCCGTTGAACTGGTTGACAAACAACTGGGCCACACCTTCATCCATCAGCTGCTGGATACCCTTCTCAAGCTGCTTCGACTTCATCGGGTCGGTGTTCTCGATATACTTGAACATCTCTGGCGAGAAGCTCGGAAGCCCCTTGAAATGAAGATTTTCCCCCGAGGTCAGGGTGTCGCCGATCTTGAAGTTGCCTGTGTCGGGAATACCCACGATGTCGCCCGGATAAGCCTCGTCAACCACACTCTTTTTCTGGGCCATAAAGGCGGTCGGAGCGGCAAAACGCATCATCTTGCCCGAACGGACATGCTTGTAATTGGCGTTGCGCTCGAATTTGCCGGAGCATACCTTAACAAACGCGATACAGGAACGGTGGTTGGGATCCATATTGGCATGAATCTTGAACACAAAGCCTGAGAATGTCTCCTCCTGCGGCTCGATGACTCGTTCCTCGGCCTGGGTGGGACGGGGAGCGGGAGCAATCTTCACAAAGCAGTCGAGCAACTCCTTGACGCCGAAAGTGTTGAGCGCTGACCCGAAGAACACGGGCGCGACTTCGCCGCGCAGATAGGCATCGACGTCAAACTCCGGATATACCCCCTCGATAAGCTCAAGGTCTTCGCGGAGTTTGGCTGCGTCGGTTTCTCCGACAGCCTCGTCTATCGCCGGGTCATTCACGTCGTCGATTTCCACACGTTCGGTGACCTTCTGCTTGTCAGGCTTGAACAGGTCGAGACCATGCTCATAGATATTGTAGACCCCTTTGAATTTCGCACCGATGTTGATTGGCCAGGAAAGGGGACGCACGGCAATCTTAAGCTCATTCTCCAGCTCGTCGAGGATGTCGAACGGGTCGCGGCCTTCGCGGTCGAGCTTGTTGACGAAGATGATGACCGGAGTATTGCGCATACGGCAGACCTCCATCAGTTTGCGGGTCTGCTGCTCCACGCCCTTGGCCACATCGACCACGATAATCACCGAGTCGACAGCCGTCAGTGTGCGGTAAGTGTCCTCGGCGAAATCCTGGTGGCCCGGGGTGTCGAGGATGTTTATCTTGTAATCGCCGTAATTGAACCCCATCACAGAGGTGGCGACCGATATGCCCCTCTGCTTCTCGATTTCCATCCAGTCGGAGGTGGCTGTCTTCTTGATTTTGTTGGACTTCACGGCTCCGGCGACATGAATCGCACCACCGAAAAGCAGCAGCTTCTCGGTCAGGGTTGTCTTACCGGCGTCGGGGTGTGATATGATGGCGAATGTCCTGTGGCGTGAGATTTCTTCTTGAAGGCCCATCAGTAAGCTTAACGGTTGCTGTTAATAAGTTTCATGCAGTCTTCCAGACTCTCCTCCCAATGGGGAATCTCCACTCCGTAGGTCGCCTTGATGCGGGAGCGGTCGAGGATGGAATAGGCCGGACGTGATGCCGGGGTGGGGTAATCCTCCGTGGGAATAGGGGTGAGCTTCACCTTCTTTCCGGCGATACGGAGTATGGCATGGGCGAAGTCATACCAAGAGGCAGCTCCCTCGTTTGTGAAGTGGTAGATACCGCCTACCCACTGGTGTGACTTCAGGATTTTCAGTATCGCGCGGGCAAGGTCGCGGGCATAGGTGGGGGTGCCGAGCTGGTCAGAGACAACCCTGATTTCAGGCTGGCTGTCAGCCAGACGCAACATCGTCTTGACGAAGTTCCTGCCGTATGAGGAATAAAGCCATGCCGTGCGGATGATGATGCTCTCCGGAGCGAGAGCCAGCAGCGAGGTCTCCCCTTTCCGCTTGGTGGTTCCGTACTGGGATATGGGGTTCACTTTGTCGCTCTCACGGTAGGGACGGTGGTTGGTGCCGTCAAACACATAGTCGGTCGAGACATGTATGATTTTTGCACCATTGGCATCAGCGGCCATCGCCAGGTTTTTCACAGCGTCGATATTGATGGCCGCGCATTCGCGCTTCTCCTCCTCGGCTTTGTCGACAGCGGTATACGCAGCGCAGTTGACAATGTGGGTTATCTCATTGTCAAGCACGAACGCTTCCACGGCCTTTGCGTCGGTAAGGTCAAGCTCATCGCGGTCGGTATAGATTGTGGACCCGGGCATATCAGCTTCCAGGACATTGCGCAATTCATTGCCCAACTGCCCGTTGGCGCCGGTAACGAGAATCTTCATAGTTCCGATTTATAGTTTTCTGGCTGCAAAGTTACGAATTTTTCCCCGAATTGTCATCATGCTTGAAGAGACGGTCCTCCTCATCGAGGTGGAAATCCTTGGCAAGCAGTGAGATGAAACGGGTTATCTGGGCGATTGCCTCCTTGGTGTCGGGCCCCACTTCCTTTTTCTGCAGACGCATCAGCAGCATTCCGTAAAGGGCGGTGAAACAGGTCTCAATCTCCCCCACCTTACTGTCGCCTGCCTTTGAACGAAGCTCGACTATATAAGGCAAAGTGCGGTAAAACTCGGCGGTATATTCGGGAAACGCGGGGTCGGCCAGCAATGCCTGATGGAGCTGCACGAGTTGGTTAAGCATATTGTGGTTGATCTGCAGATGTCCCGACTCGGTGACCCCTTCGCGGCGCATCATGTCTATCAGCGACTCATACCACTGGGTCATTTCCTCACGCTGGGCCGCATCCAGGCCGGAGCGGTCGATGATGTTCTCCCTGATGCGGTCGAGGTCACAACCGTTGGCTCTGATTATGTCCTCAATCTGCCACATATATAATATGTATTCCGCGATATTCTCTTTACGTTTCTTTGATGCTATGTACATTACCGTCCTTGTTTTCTGATTATAACAAACGGCCGGGAGTTTTTTCCATGCCGATTTGATGCAAAGTTACTCAATATGCACGTATCAACGCGGTAGCAAGCAAATATTTTTTCAGGAAAAGTTGAGATTATTGTTTATAATTTGCTAAATTTGTGCCTTGAATGGTAGTGTGTCCCGCCACAGGCCGGGATGCCGTCATTTCCTATACAAAATAACTGCAACCATCTAAATTATTCATATTTATGGACATCAGCCATATCGAACACATCGGCATTGCTGTCCCCTCCCTGGAGGAAGCAATCCCCTTCTACGAGAACATTCTCGGCCTTAAATGTTTTGCCATCGAAGAAGTTGAAGACCAGAAAGTGAAAACCGCTTTCTTCCAGGTCGGCCAGACTAAAATCGAGCTCCTCGAAGGTACCGCCCCCGAGAGCGCAATCTCCAAGTTCATCGCCAACAATGGCGGACGTGGCGGAATCCAGCACGTCGCTTTCGCTGTCGAGGACGGCGTGGCCAACGCTCTGGCTGAAGCCGAGGAGAAAGGTTGCCGCCTGATTGACAAGGCTCCCCGCAAGGGTGCCGAGGGCCTCAACATCGCTTTCCTCCACCCGAAGTCGACTGTCGGTACCCTGGTGGAACTTTGCGAGGATCCCCGCAAGAAGTGAAAACCCGTTTAGCAGAACTCAATAAAATTTCTAAACAAGAAAAATGAGCACCCAGCTTGAAAAAATACAGGAATTGATCGCCAAGCGCGAACAAGCCCGCATAGGAGGTGGTGAAAAGGCCATCGCTAAACAGCACGAACGCGGAAAATACACTGCCCGCGAACGTATCGCCCAACTCCTCGACGAAGGTTCGTTTGAGGAACTCGACATGTTTGTCACCCACCGTTGCTACAATTTCGGCCAGGAGAAGAAGACCTACCTCGGCGACGGCGTAGTTACCGGTTACGGTACAATCGAAGGCCGTCTGGTCTATGTATTCGCCCAGGACTTCACTGAGTTCGGCGGCTCCCTTTCGGAGACAATGGCCCTGAAAATCTGCAAGGTCATGGACCTCGCCATGAAAATGGGCGCACCTGTCATCGGCCTTAACGACTCGGGCGGCGCACGTATTCAGGAGGGTATCAACGCCCTGGCCGGTTATGCCGAGATTTTCCAGCGCAATATCCTCGCTTCCGGGGTGATTCCCCAGATTTCCGCCATCCTCGGTCCTTGCGCCGGTGGCGCGGTTTACTCCCCCGCCCTCACCGACTTCACCATCATGGCCAAGGGTATCAGCTACATGTTCCTCACCGGCCCGAAGGTGGTAAAGACTGTTACCGGCGAGGATGTGAGCCAGGAAGACCTGGGTGGCGCAAGCGTCCACGCCTCCAAGAGCGGTGTGGCCCACTTCGCAGCTGAAGATGGCGAGGAAGCTATCAAGATTGTCCGCAAGCTCTTCGGCTACATCCCCAGCAACAACCTTGAGGATGCTCCCGCCGTGGAATGCAACGACCCCATCGACCGCACCGAGGATCTGCTCAACGAAATCGTGCCTGAAAGCCCCAACCGTCCCTACGACATGTATGAGGTGATCGGAGCTATCGTCGACAATGGCGAGTTCCTTGAAATCCAGCGCGATTACGCCCGCAACATCATCATCGGCTTCGCCCGTTTCAACGGCCGCTCGGTCGGCATCGTTGCCAACCAGCCCAAGGTGCTTGCCGGTGTCCTTGACTCCAACGCTTCCCGCAAGGGCGCACGCTTCGTACGCTTCTGCGACGCGTTCAACATTCCTATCGTAACTCTCGTCGATGTCCCGGGCTTCCTTCCCGGCACCGGCCAGGAATACAACGGTGTCATCCTCCACGGCGCTAAGCTGCTCTACGCTTACGGCGAAGCTACTGTGCCCAAGGTGACCGTGACACTCCGCAAGAGCTACGGCGGCAGCCACATCGTGATGAGCTGCAAGCAGCTGCGCGGCGATATGAACTACGCATGGCCGTCAGCCGAAATCGCCGTGATGGGTGGTGCGGGCGCTGTCGAGGTGCTTTACGCCAAGGAGGCCAAGGCTTCGGATGACCCCGCCAAGGTCCTCAAGGAGAAAGAGGCAGAGTACAATGATTTGTTCTGCAACCCCTACAATGCCGCCAGGTATGGCTATATCGATGATGTCATCGAACCTCGCAACACACGTTTCCGCGTGATTCGCGCCCTGCAGCAGCTCGCTACCAAGCGCGTCACAAATCCCGCGAAGAAACACGGCAATATCCCCCTGTAACAGAACAGACGTTTCACCATACAAGAGGTAGGGGGCGGCTCCTGCGGGAATCGCCCCCTCACCCTTAAAACAATTACCATAAAAAACGCCCTATAAATGAAACGCAAACTTCTGTTGTTCTTCGCGTTGGCGGTCATCGGCTGTGCGTCTATGTCAGCCCAGGCCCGCAAAGGACTGAAGATTAATGAAGTCATGGTCGTCAATGACTCCAACGCCGTGGACGAGTATGGCCGCCACGCCGCGTGGATTGAGCTTTTCAACTCCAACTACGCCGCGATGGAAATCTCCAGTGTCTTCCTGACCAATGACACCACCCAAAAGACCCTCTATCCGGTGCCCCTGGGTGACGTGAAGACAAAAATACCCAAACGCCAGCATGTGGTGTTCTGGGCCGACAACCGCCCCACCGACGGCACATTCCACACCACTTTCACCCTTGATCCTTCCAAACCCAACATTATCGCCATCTATGATGCCGACGGCAAGACCCTCATTGACTGTGTGACTGTCCCGGTATTGAAACCCGGTCAGTCATACGCCCGCAAAATCGATGGAGTCGGAGCCAAAGAGGGGGAAACGGAGGAGGATTTCTGGTCTGTGCGCAACGGATCCGATGCCGAAGGTGACTACATCACTCCGGGGAGCGCCAACAAAATCAAAGGCACCAACCCCAAAATTGACGAATTTAAAGAAAAAGACGAAAACGGTTTCGCTATGACTATCACAGCCATGGGCATTGTATTCTCGGCCCTGATTCTTCTGAGCATCTGTTTCTACATCATCTCACGCTTCAACGCAGCCCGCTCGAAACGCAAGAAGATGGAGGCCCAGGGTATCGACCACGCCCAACTCAATCGCGACGAGCATCCCGAGGGTGACTCCGGCGAGGAAATCGCAGCCATCGTCATGGCCCTACACGACCATCTCGACGCCCACGACCGCGAAAGCTCCGTGCTTACCATCAACAAGGTACGCAAGGCTTATTCTCCCTGGAGCTCGCATATCTACACTCTCCGCCAGATGCCTAACAGGCGCTGACAACCTCATCACAACATTCCATAACAAACAGAAATCCCATAGAACTTCCAGCAATGAAAGAATACAAATACAAAATCAACGGGACGGTCTACAAGGTAGGCATCGGCGACATCGACAACGGAATTGCCGAGGTGCAGGTCAACGGCACCCCCTACAAGGTTGAAATCGAAAAGGCAAAGGCTCCCACAATCAAGTCGGTGAAGCCCGCTGCCGCTCCCCGCACATCGTCCGGCGAGAAGGTTATCGCCAAACCCGCGCCCAAGGCTGCTGTCGGCGGCACTCCCGTGAAGGCTCCCCTCCCCGGTGTGGTTCTCGACATCAACGTCACTGTCGGACAGGCTGTCAAGGCATCCGACCAGGTCGCTGTGCTCGAAGCCATGAAGATGGAAAACTCGATTCGCGCCGGAGTAGACGGCACAGTCAAGTCTATCGATGTCAACAAGGGAGACTCTGTCCTCGAAGGAACTGTGCTTATCACAATCGCCTGACGGATTCATTGTCAAACAGACTCAATTACCGCTCCATCGCTTATTAAACTCCGTCGGCCACCTTATTGCTTTCCGGCCGACCTAATACCATAAGAATGAACGATTTTGGATCCTTTATGGCCGGCAACATCGGCCAGTTCTGGGAACTGACCGGTTTTGCCAACGCCACCTGGCAGCATCTTGTGATGCTCGTCGTGGGCCTCTTCTTCATATGGCTCGCCATCAAGAAAGATTTCGAGCCGATGCTCCTGGTTCCCATCGGCTTCGGTATGCTGATTGGTAACATCCCTTTCAACCCCGACGCCGGCCTGGAAATCGGCATCTATGAGGAAGGCTCGGTGCTGAACATCCTCTACAACGGTGTCTCAGCCGGTTGGTATCCTCCCTTGATTTTCCTCGGCATCGGCGCGATGACCGACTTCACCGCCCTGATTGCCAACCCGAAACTCATGCTTGTCGGAGCAGCCGCCCAGTTTGGCATCTTCGGAGCCTACATGGTGGCCCTGCTGCTCGGATTCATGCCTGACCAGGCGGGAGCAATCGCCATCATCGGCGGTGCTGACGGCCCGACGGCGATATTCCTCTCCTCGAAGCTCGCTCCCAACCTGATGGGTGCGATTGCGGTCTCGGCTTACAGTTATATGGCCCTTGTACCGGTAATCCAGCCCCCCATCATGCGGTTGCTGACCACCAAAAACGAGCGTCTCATAAAGATGAAGCCGGCCCGTGCGGTGGCCCAGAGCGAGAAAATCATCTTCCCGATTGTCGGTCTGCTTCTCACCTGCTTTGTTGTGCCTTCCGGTATACCTCTGCTCGGCATGCTCTTCTTCGGCAACCTGCTGCGCGAATGCGGTGTGACCACCCGACTGGCCAAGACCGCTTCCAATGCCCTCACTGACATTGTGACCATCCTGCTCGGCATGACCGTCGGAGCCTCGACCCAGGCCTCGACATTCCTCACCAAAGAGACAATTTTCATTTTCGCCCTCGGTTTTATGGCATTCATCATCGCCTCAGCCTCGGGTGTGATTTTCGTGAAGTTCTTCAACCTGTTCCTCCCGAAAACAAAGAAAATCAATCCTCTGATTGGTAACGCGGGCGTGTCGGCCGTCCCGATGTCAAGCCGTATCTCCAACAACCTCGGTCTGGAATATGACCCGTCAAACTACCTGCTGATGCATGCGATGGGTCCCAACGTGGCCGGAGTGATTGGCTCGGCTGTGGCAGCGGGCGTTCTGCTTGGCTTCCTCGCCTGATTACTGGCGCAACATCACACATTCAGACATAATACGGAGCGGCCACTTATCTGGCCGCTCCGTTTTGTTTAACCACACACGTTGGGGTGAAAAGGAAGAAGGCCGTCTGAAGCATCTCTGACGGTCTTCTTCTCATATTGAGATGGCCCCTGACACAAAATGGCATCCAGTCTTTCCGCATCCTCACGGAATCAATCTGCATAAAGAAAGGGCGCGTGACGGATTATTCTTTTACCCCAGATAATCCTTCAATGACAGGAATCCCTGCCTTCACGCGCCCTACTGACTGCTGTCTAAAGGAGAGGCACCTTTACTCAACAACCGGATCTACCTCATCGATGTGACTATCGATGAAGCCACACTAATCATAGTTATCCTTTACTCTATTCCTGTTGCTATGTGTTATGCAAATTTACGAAAATCCTGAGCCATATACCTAAAAGACAGCCCGTGAAAAACCTAACGTCATTCGCTTACAACATCCTGATTACAAGCCATATACAACCTGCAAGATTCCAAAAATCTATCTCCGGCTTACTTTGCTGATTATCAATTAATTACAAAATTATCTACACCGCTGCCGGAAGAACATTGATTATCAATAAGTTACATTATTACGCACTGGTTATTTTTCTACACCGGCCATATTCCTGACTTGCGACTCGGATAATCACTGCTTCACCTCCATAATCTCATATCAATAGTATGCTCCTATTTCCACCCTCTCCTCCTGGTAGATTTATTGTGAAATACATATTATATAAATGGATATTTTTATTAACTTTGCAACAATTAGTGACTCTTGATGGTTTTATAATCAGACAAGGGGGTCAGACCACCTCCGGGATTGAGACATGAGTAAAACCAGGGAGTGATTCCCTCTTTTTATCTTGAGCTTTAAATCTATCAAAAGTATGATCCAAAAGAAAGTCATAGACTCCATCTACAAGAAATTCAGAAAGCGTCCGGCGTCGCCTGATGAACTTGATATACCACTTCTGTTTGAGAAAGTGCCTATCGAGACCGCCATCGAAATCGACGGCGACCAGCTGGTCATAAACTCCATAGAATCTTCCTCCCCTTTCCACTCAATACCCGTGAGCCATATACACGCCATAATCGAATTTGACGAAGCAGTGGCCATAGTGTTGCATTCCTCGATAATCTTCATATCGAAAGAGGACGGTTCGGTCCATGTCCACCTCAAGGATATCGGGCCCACATTCATCGACAGGGTTAAATCGATTCTCTCTCCACAATAAAACCATCTTGAAATTTGACGGCCATAGGGGTAGGACTACCTACTTACACAAAGACTGCCACAACTTCTTAAACTTTTCCAGCGATAGATGACCGAGTTTGCGATTTTCTGCGTAACTTTGCGTCAAGCTTTGCTGTCACCTCTATGACGGTGACGGCTTTTTGACATAGTTAACTAATCCAATTCGAAGCATAAAACCATGTACAGGACTAACACCTGCGGCGAGTTAAGGCTTGCCGATGCCGGCAAAGAGGTGACTCTCGCCGGATGGGTACAGAGGTCTCGCAAGATGGGGGGTATGACCTTCATCGACCTTCGTGACCGCTACGGCTTGACCCAGATTGTTTTCAACAACGCCGACAACGCCTCTCTTTGCGAACAGGCAAATCATCTTGGACGCGAATATGTGGTACAGGTGACCGGAAAGGTGGCCGAGCGTTCGGCCAAGAACCCGGCTCTTCCCACCGGCGAGATTGAAATCATCGCAGGCTCCCTGAAGGTATTGAATCCGGCTGAAATCCCCCCGTTCACCATTGAGGATGAGACCGATGGCGGAGATGACCTGAGAATGAAGTTCCGTTATCTCGACCTGCGTCGTCCCTGTGTGCGCAAGAATCTCGAACTGCGCCACAAGATGACCATGGAGGTGCGCCGCTATCTCGACTCGCAGGGCTTCCTCGAAATCGAGACCCCGATGCTCGTCGGCTCCACTCCCGAGGGCGCACGCGACTTCGTGGTTCCCTCCCGCATGAATCCTGGACAGTTCTATGCTCTCCCCCAGTCCCCGCAGACACTCAAACAGCTGCTGATGGTTTCCGGCATGGACCGCTATTTCCAGATTGTGAAATGTTTCCGCGACGAAGACCTCCGCGCCGACCGTCAGCCTGAGTTCACCCAGATTGACTGCGAGATGAGCTATGTCAACCAGGAGGATGTCATCTCCCTCTTCGAAGGTATGGCGAAACATCTCTTCAAGGAATTGCGCGGTGTTGAACTCAATGAGCCATTCATCCGTATGCCGTGGGCCGAGGCTATGCGCCTTTACGGTTCTGACAAACCCGACCTGCGTTTCGGAATGGAGTTCGTGGAACTGATGGATATCCTCAAAGGCCACGGCTTCGGAGTGTTCGACAATGCGGCCTACATCGGAGGTATCTGCGCCAAGGGAGCTGCGGGATATACCCGCAAACAGCTCGACCAGCTTACCGACTTCGTAAAACGTCCGCAAATCGGCGCGAAGGGTATGGTATATGCCCGCGTCGAACCGGACGGCACAGTTAAGTCTTCCGTTGACAAGTTCTATTCCCAGGAAGTGCTTCAGCAGATGAAGCAGGCTTTCGGAGCCGAGCCTGGCGACCTCATACTGATTCTCTCCGGCGACGACGCGATGAAGACCCGCAAACAGCTCTGTGAGCTGCGCCTTGAGATGGGCAGCCGCCTCGGTCTGCGCGACAAAAACAAATTCGCCTGTCTTTGGGTCGTTGATTTCCCCATGTTCGAATGGTCCGACGAGGAACAGCGTCTTATGGCCATGCACCATCCTTTCACCCATCCCAAGGATGAGGATATACCCTTGCTCGACACAAAGCCCGAGGAGGTTCGCGCCGATGCCTACGACATGGTTGTCAACGGTGTCGAGGTCGGCGGCGGATCGATTCGTATCCACGACTCGGCCCTCCAGGCAAAGATGTTCGAGATTCTCGGATTCACTCCGGAGAAAGCCCAGGAGCAGTTCGGCTTCCTGATGAATGCCTTCAAATATGGCGCGCCCCCTCACGGAGGTCTCGCCTACGGTCTCGACCGCTGGGTAAGCCTTTTCGCCGGACTCGACTCTATCCGTGACTGCATGGCTTTCCCGAAGAACAACTCCGGGCGTGATGTCATGCTCGACGCTCCCGCGCCGCTCGATCAGAAACAGCTCGACGAGCTGCAGCTTGCCCTTGACCTCAAGGAAAAATAATCAGGTCGATGACCATCATACCCTGACAGTCGATGACCAACAGAGAAATAACAGACACCATCGAAGAGTTCGCCCCACTCTCCCTCCAGGAGAGCTGGGACAACTCCGGATGGCAGCTCGGAGCCCCCGACGCGACATGCTCGGGGGTGATTCTGTGTGTCGATGTCACACCTGACATCATTCGGGAAGCCAAGGAGAAGGGATGCAACCTGATTGTGTCCCATCACCCCCTCATGTTCAAGGGTGTGAAGCAGATTACCGGACGTGACCGAGTCGAGCGTTCGATTGCCCTCGCCATCAGTGAGGGAATCGCGGTCTACTCCTCACACACAGCCACAGACTGTGCCCCCTCCGGAGTCTCCTGGGAAATGGGGCGTCGCCTCGGTCTGACAGATATGGAGGGGCTTGACGCTTCCGGCCTCGGAGTCATCGGCGACCTTCCGGCTGCATTGCCTTGGAAAGAGTTTGTACGGCTGGTCAAGGATTCATTGGGGGCAGACTGCGTGAAATGCTCAAGAGTGCCTTTCGATAGCCTGATGGTCAAGAGGGTCGGGCTATGCGGTGGCGCGGCCGCCGAATTCATCCCATTGGCGATTGCGCGTGGGGTCCAGGCTTATGTCACCGCCGACTGCAAGCTTAACCAGTTCATAGACCACGCCGATGACATCCTGCTTGTCGACTCCGGACATTTTGAGACCGAAGAATGCACAAAAGATATTTTTTATCGCGTGATTTCTGAAAAATTTCCTAACTTTGCAGTCTGGAAATCAACCGTTGAGAGAAATCCGGTCGTTTATCTCTGAAGCGCCCCCGGATTCCTCTCCACAACTTTGTAAAAATTTTCCATCTTTTAGCATGGCCACTGATAAGAACAAATCTGAAAACCTCTCTGTCGAGAGCCGTCTCAACTCTCTCTACAAGCTCCAGACGGTCCTGACCGAAATCGACCGCATCAAGACCATACGCGGCGAACTACCCCTCGAAGTAAAAGACCTTGAGGACAACCTCGAAGGACTCCGCACCCGTATCGCGAACTTCAAGGCTGACATCGACAATCTGCGTCAGAAACTCGCCCAGGAAAAAGAGAAAATAGCCGATTCCCAAAACAAAATCGCCCGCTACAAGGAACAGCTCGATAATGTGCGCAACAACCGCGAGTTTGACCTCCTGTCAAAGGAAGTCGAGTTCCAGACCCTCGAAATCGAGCTTTGCGAGAAGCATATCGGTGAATACACCCGCAGCATCGACAACCGTACACGCGACATCGAGGTGACCGAGGAAAAGATTTCCGACACCGAGCATGTTCTTGCCGAGAAGCGTGCCGAGCTTGAGGAAATCGTCAACGAGACCCGTCAGGATGAGGAACGTCTGCGCCAGCAGGCCAAAGATCTCGAACCGATGATTGACACCCGCACACTCAACGCGTTCAAGCGCATCCGCAAGAATGCCCGCAACGGTCTCGGAGTCGTTTACATCCAGCGTAACGCCTGCGGAGGTTGCTTCAACCGCATCCCGCCTCAGAAGCAGCTTGAAATCAAGATGCGCAAGAAAATCATCGTGTGTGAATATTGCGGCCGTATCCTCGTCGATCCCGCTATCGCCGGTGTCGAGGAATAACGGATTCCCGCTCTCTCAAAATCCTCACAACACTAAACACCAAAAGAATCCACGGAGGTGTGTCCTTTCCCCGGAATAAACCGGCGCGTCAGGCCACACCTTCTGTTTTACACAATGAAGCATCTGTCACTCTCCGCCATCCTGTTTATTACCATACTCATATCGCTCCCTGTGACATCGGCAGCAGCCTCTCCGCGCCCGTCCGGGGAAAAGAATGTCAGCTTCCAAGGAATCGATGTAGACTCTCTTGTGAGAGCCATCTGCCGCGAAGAGGGATATGGAAGAATCGGCGGCATATGGTCAGCGACAACCAATGGCGCGAATGTCGGAATCGTGCCTGCCAAAGCCTGGATTATGGCAACCGGCATCACACCTCCCGAAAATGAAAGGACATTCGCCGAACAATGGCTGATAATACTGCTTGACAATCCCGACCCAAGCTTGCAACCTGGCACCCTGATGGGATGGATTTCCCCTGCCGCGAAACCCGACTATTACAATGCCCGCATATTCACTCGCCGGAAAGGCTCAACCCTCACAAGCCCCCATCAATTCATCCTGCACCTCCCTGATGACGGTCATATGACGATGAAAGGGATTCGGAAAGGGATTGAAATCAATCCATGGCGACTCCTCCCCTACATGATCAGAGGAACAATCAAATGGCGTGATGAAACGCCCCGCGATCTCGATGGATTTCTCAAGAAATGGCCAGTCCCCCACAACCCCCAGAATCCACGTTCCCTCTGACAAAGACATCATATCCCGCACCTGCAAAATGAATACCCCACGGTTTCTGACAATTATCGCGACAATGCTCTCTATATCCTCGGCCATCAATGCCGACAGGATTGTCACGACCCGCAAACACCTGAAGCCGATTGCCGTTCAGAACCATGATGAGCCGACTCCTCCCACTGATACCATCACATCCACCGATGGACTGATTCGCTTTTGCGGCTACGAGAAGACACTCCGGGCAACGAAAGAAACCTTATTCATAGAAAACCTGTCTGACTCCACGATAACAGCCCTGAGCTTCTCAATAGAGTATCTTGACACAAACGGGAGGCAAATCCATCACCGCAGCATCAAGCAGCCTGTAGAAATCCCCTCAAAACAGACAAGACGCATCGACATCAAATCCTGGGACACCCAGAAAACCTATTATTACGTCAAGGGAGAACGTCCACGCAAATCCGCCACCCCATACGACATCAGAATAAAAACCGACACCTTATATATCAGACCATGCACCCCATAGAACATATAAAGACCTTCGCCAAAATGACTCCTGAAATTGAAGCGAGTCTGCGAAGCCTTATGAAAGAAAAATCATTCAGAAAAGGAGACACCATCAGAGGAGCCTTCAATCTCACCCATTACAGCTACTACATTAAACGTGGAGCAGCCCGCGTATTCGTGACCAGCGGAGGGAAGGAACACACCCTATCCTTTTCCTTCGACGACGAATTCATCATCGCTCCCCAGCAATCAATCAAAGACGATCCCGACACAATCGCAATACAATTTCTCGAACCCACAGAAATCATATATCTCGCCCACCTCAAAGTCAAAGACATCCTCATTGACTCCACTGCAATAGAAACAACCTCCTCCCTGCTGTTTCTCAACGCTGCCCTTATCCGCTACACAAGCTTCCTTGAAGAACGTATCCACGTTATGCAGACCCTCAATGCCCTCCAACGCTACCAGTGGGTCATCAAACGCCATCCCCGCATCCTGGAGACAGCCCCCGCAACCCAAATTGCCTCCTACCTCGGCCTCACAAAAGAAACCCTCTACCGCATCCGCAACCACAAATACTAATTTCCCCCAATCAAACCATCCCCTCTCACCTCCCCACCCTCCCATAATTCCCAAGTCTCCCAATCTTCCCAGTTTTCCCAAATCTCCCAGGACTCCCATCGTCCCCCGAGGTGGGGAGGTTGGGGGATAGCGGGTCAGCGGATTTTTCCGGTTGGTAAGCAGTGGCTTCAGGAGTAAAGTGTTAT
>ERZ777011.448-NODE-448-length-64134-cov-99.392765_pt1 | contig 64134 bp, 46 predicted proteins | sample MGYA00374964_ERZ777011 | MGnify/ENA primary metagenome ERZ777011 (study PRJEB29310, sample SAMD00008975) | mouse gut metagenome | study: EMG produced TPA metagenomics assembly of the Metagenome analysis of fecal microbiota from mouse which was promoted...
GCATGACGGAGACTATGTGACGAATAAAAACAGGTCGGTAAAGCCTATCTAACATCATCTCAGGAAAATTTAAACAGGCTCTAAATAACTCATAAATTAAGGAAATCAATGACCAGCCGAAAGGGGAAAGCGGATAAAAGACAGCCTGTATTATAATTCCTTTAAGAAAAAGAACCTAATTATATGCGCACAAAATCTTTAGATTACAAAGAAAAACATATAACTTTGTAGTTTGAAGATTCTTATCAGACTTTAATATCCAAAATTTAATTCATATGATAAAAAAACATCGATTAGTAGCACTAAGCGCTTTGCTGATATTTACATGTACAACTATGAATGCTCAGAAGATTGTGAAACTGTGGGAGACAAACCCACCGACAAGTAATGAAATAACAAAAGCCGAAAAGTATGAGAGAAACGGCAATTGGGTAACAAATGTTTCCTCACCCGAACTGGCTATTTACCAAACCAATAAAGCAAAGAATACAGGAATGGCAGTTGTGATATGTCCAGGCGGAGGATACGCCGGACTGGCTATTCTGCACGAAGGAGAACAGTTTGCTAAATGGTTGAACGGACAGGGAATAACGGCTTTCGTCCTCAAATACCGGATGCCGAACAAACATAAGGAAGTACCCCTGGATGATGCACAGCAGGCAATACGTTATGTACGCGAACATGCCAACGAGTATGGCGTAGATACCAATAAAATAGGCATCGCCGGTTTCTCGGCAGGCGGACATTTGGCAGCCACTGCTTCCACCCACTATACAACAGAAGGAGTAAGCACAAGACCTGATTTCTCCATTCTTTTCTACCCTGTCATAACTATGGAGACAGCCACTCATGGCGGTTCCCGTTCCAATCTGTTGGGTGACAATCCCCTACCGGCCGATATCCAATTTTTCTCTAACGAAAAGCATGTCAATACAAATACCCCGCCTGCCATCCTGTTATTGAGTGATGATGACAAATCCGTACCTACTACCAATAGCGTACTCTATTATGAATCATTGAAGAAAAACAATATCCCCGCAACCATGTATATATTCCCCAAAGGCGGTCATGGCTGGGGGATGAATATAGATTTCGAATATCATTCGCAGATGCTTGAGTTGCTTGGTAGGTGGTTGAAGTCCACTCGTATAAAATAATACTCAAAGGGCTCCGAACTATTCACCGCAAAAATATCGCTCTCTCCCTTTCTATCCCAATAGCTCTGCATATTTGAACAACCCTCGGATTCATGTAGCGAAAATATTTCTCCAATACATTTTCGCTACATGAATCATAGTCCCATTCAACGATTTCACTCACAATCCAAGTTACAAAATACCTTTTACTCTCTTTCTATTCGGGCTCAATCTGAAAATTTTGGGGGATGTGATTCAGGGCAATCACATTCTTAAAAAAAAGATTCATTCCGGTGCGGTAAGGAACAAAATTATATGTGTATGAATTTGTTTGACCTGGTAGTGAAACAAGCCGAACCATGTGCTTGAGTTATTCAAGTCTCCTACATCATTTCATAGAGTGTAGTACTTGTTACAAGCAATTCTCCTACTTGTAATAGGCAATTCTCCTACTGACTATTAAAATAGAAAAACCGCCTTCAGCCTTCAGTTCTTCAAAAAAGTCCCTTTTCATCGGTGTTTCTGGCTGAAGGCACTCCTGAAGGCGGAAGTGTATGCCTCCGGCTCACTTTTGCCCACATGGTGAATCTATATACCCCGCTTGGTGGACATATAGAGCCACCATAGTGAGTATATATACCCACCACGCTGAATATATACCCCTACCGGTAAGCCCGAAAAGCTGAATGCGCTGAAAGCAGATTATAGCATGAAAGTTCAATATCATTGTCAAACAACATTTCTTTATACCCCCCGAACGGTGGTTTCGCTTTATTTATCAGCATATACTTGGTGAAATAAAAATTAATTCAGTACATTTGTCTACGCCTACATCTATATAGGAAACATGGAAACAAACGAAATACAGTGCATAAAAGAACTACGCAACGGGTCTTACCAGGCTTTCACCCGAATTTATGAAGCCTATGCCGACCGACTTTACAGCTTCGTTCTAAAACAACTTAAAAATCGTTCCCTGGCACAAGATATTGTTCAGGACACTTTTCTACGCCTATGGGACAACCGCGAACAACTGAACTGTTTCGGCAATCTTCAAGCTTTCATCTTCACTATTGCCAAACACCAGGTTATTGACCATTTCCGCCGGCAAGTCAACGAGCTGCAATTCGAGGACTTCACGGATTATTGTGAAAATCAAGCTACCGATGTATCACCGGAAGACATCCTATTATACGACGAATTCCTGCAACAACTGAAGAATTCAAAGAGAGCCCTTTCGCAACGGGAATGTGACATCTATGAATTGAGCAGAGAAAAGCACATGCCTATCAAGCAAATTGCCGAACAACTGGAGCTTTCCGAGCAAACAGTGAAAAACTACCTGACTTCCGCCTTAAAAGTACTTCGCAGCGAAATGCTGAAATACAATATTATCTTCCTGTTCTTTTTATAATATCACTGCCCACAACGCATCACAGGATGACAAAGCAACATCCTGTCCCACAAAATAATCCGCCCTACTTGATTTTTATGTTATAAAACACAAAGAAATCATAGTACCCTCTTATTTCATTTACGTATAACCAATAGAAATACCCGATAATATGACTGTACGTTTTAAAAATTTATACCGCGAATATATAGGGAAGGGAGTCCCTTCTTCTGATTTTGGAGAGTTCAAGAAAGAACTCGGCAATATGCCTGACGAAGAACTATGGAATACCATGATGGATATGGAAAAAGAATCCGTAACGGAAATCGGGATGCCGCCCATGATGAAAAAGCAGATACGAAAAGAACTGCATCAGATTATATGGAGACGCCGTTGGATACAGTTTGCCAAGTATGCTGCTGTCATCGCTTTGCTTGTCACTTCTTCCTTCGGCATCTATTCCTTATTCGAGACTTCCGATACGCAGCAGATGATTACCGCCAATGTGAGGCCGGGCAGTAAATCGGAAATCACATTGCCGGACGGGACGAAAGTGCAGTTAAACGGTGCCACTACAATCACATATGATGTGAATAACTCCAGGCAACGACTGGTACATCTTTCGGGGGAAGCCTTTTTCGACGTAGCAAAGAATCCCGACTGTCCTTTCAGAGTGATAGCCAACGACCTGCAAATAGAAGTGCTGGGGACTTCTTTCAATGTAAACACCTATAAGAAGGATATCATCGAAACATCCCTGCTCACCGGACGGATTAAAATCTCCGGCGGCTCGCTTCCGCAGGAGTATGTCCTCACTCCCGGCGAAAAGGCGACCTATTCAGGCACGGACAAGGCACTTAGAATAACAAAAGCCGATGTCCATGTGGAAACCGGATGGTGTGACGATTATCTGATATTCGATTCCGAACCTCTGATTGATGTTATCGAAGAGATAGAGAGATGGTATGGAGTGAAAATCGAACTACGATGCCCGCAAATCGGACAAGATTTACTATCCGGTTCTTTCCGCCACGAAAGCATACAGAATGTAATCCGGTCATTGAGCCTGCAATACACATTCAGGTATGAGATACATAAAGATAAAATCACTATTTATTAACCCATTGAAAGAAAGGAGCCTATGAAGAACAGCCGGTAATTATATAAAAAAACAACCAAAGAATCGCCCAATCCTTTGGTTGTATGTAAGTCGATAAAATTAATCCATTAAACATGAAAAATAGTATCAACTATGAATTACACAAAGTTAACTTTTTCTTCTAGAACAAAGGAAGCAGAGTCTTCTTTTTTTAGGAATAACTTAACACATTTACAAAGAAAAGGTCAACTCACCCTCATGAGTAGACCTTTCTTTTATTCTCTATCCTTTTTATTCACTCCTGCTATTCAGCCTTGAACTTAATCTTCAAAATCTTACTGATAGCCGGCTTATACTTCTTCAACATCCGGTCGAATCCCAAGTCATTCGGATGGGTCCCATCTACAGTCCCCTCATGGTCCGTTCCCAAGAAGCGGTCTTCTTTAATGAAATACAGGTTCTTTACGCCTTTTTTACGCAGTACTTCTACTTGTTCGGCGACGGCCTCATTCTGCCGTTTTACATTCTCACGGGCTTTCTGATTAAAGTTTCCCGTTTCGCGTATCAATGTCTGTATCACAATAATAGGTGTATCCGGATGCTTCTGGCGCAACGTCATTACAAAATCAACAGTCCGGTCGGTAATCTCTTTGGGAGAAGGATTAGGAATACAATCCAAGATAAAAGCGTCCGCATCAATATCCGCCAACATCTCGGCAACTTCTTTCTCCATCTTGCCGTTTCCGCTCAATCCTAAATTGATAAAATTATATCCGCTGCTACGGGATAAGCGAGCCGGATAAGCCATCCCGGGACGACTGGCAGATGCTCCCTGCAAAATACTGGACCCGTATACCACTATCTTTTCTTTGAACGGATTTTCTCCTTTACGTATGTGAGCATCAGAAGAAACGCCTATCTCCAGACTCTTCAATTCATCATATAAAGGCAGATATAACAAACATTCTTTCTCTTCGGTTCCCATATTATCAACAATCACTCTTTCCGTAGTCACGCCACCCGGCATCCCTACTCCGGCAAACTGCCATTTCCCATCGCGCTTGATGTATAAGTCCAGCCCTTTCTGAGCGACTCTCGTCAGATTAGGTAATTGCGGATTATCAGGTACAGTCCATTTTGCCTTTATCACCGGACTATTCGTAGTAAAAGAAATAGCCAGACCGGCAGAGTTCGTAAATAGTTTCTTCACCCTGGGCGGCATTGAATGGTACTTCGCGGTGTCTACCCGATGGAAATATTCACCTTCGGTGGTTGCTTTACCCACCAGTAAAAGGTCTTGTGCCGATATATAGGTAAAGTTCTTCTTTTGTTGCGCGGACATGGCAAGAGGCAGCATCAGCAAACCTAAGCAAATCCAAACATTCCGTGTCAAGTTTTTCATGGTCAATTTAATATTAGTGGTTTATGAGTGGTTCTATCATGCCAGGACAGTATCATACATTATTTATAAATCAACGTAGACAAGTATTCTTCTGCAAACATTTCATTGGCAACCTCCAGTAATTGCTCTGCTGTTAACTCTTCAATACGCCTAAAAACAAACTCGGATGATTCATATTTATGATAATGAAGGTATGTTTTCGCCATTCCCAGCGCATTATTCTCAAAGTTATCAGATGCCACTCCGATTTGTCCGATCAACTGCTTTTTCGCTGCTGCCAACTGGGAGGAAGTCATTTTCACATCACGCATCCGCTTCAGTTCCTTATAGGTCAGTTTCAAACAGGTGTCCATATCATCCACATCTGTCCCGAAATAAATACAGAAAGCTCCTGTATCCGTGTAAGAGGTCAGATTGGATTCGACATTATAAACCAGCCCTCTACGCTCACGAAGAGACACATTGAGTTTGCTATTCATTCCAGGACCTCCGAGGATATTGTTCAATAAATAGAGAGCCGTGCGTTTGTCGTCATACGCATTATAGCCACGGCTACCCATCATTACATGTGCCTGGTGTGTGTCTTTGGAAACCGTCAGATGTTCCGGCACATAAAGAGGCGGAGGTGTACGACGATTCTCTACTCTTACATCAGGAATATCCAAGAGGTATTTCTCTACCAGGCGGATGATTCTTTTGAATTCATATTGTCCCTGAACAAAAAACACCATATTCCCCGGTTGGTAAAACCGGCGGGTAAACGATAGAACATCCTCTGTGCGGAAACTCCGCAGCAGTTCCGGTTTACCAAGAATGTTTCTTCCCAATGGATGATTGCGGAAGATCATATCCTCAAAATCATCGAAGATCAGTTCCGACGGAGTATCCTCATACGACTGGATTTCATCAATAATGACCTCCGTTTCTTTTTCTATCTCATGCTGCGGAAAAGTTGAATGAAATACAATATCCCCCAACAGTTCAAGCGCCCGTTCCAGATGTTCTTTCAGGAAAGCGGCATAGACCACCGTTTCTTCCTTATTAGTGTAAGCATTCAGGTCGCCACCCACATTCTCCATCCGGTTGAGGATATGCCAGGCTTTCCGCTTCTCCGTTCCCTTAAAAATCAGGTGTTCCACAAAATGGGCCATTCCCTGCTCATTCTCCGCCTCATCGCGCGTTCCGGCATCGATCGCAAAACCACAATAAGCTACTTTTGAGAGGGTCGGTTCATGGATAATACGTAAGCCATTTGGCAATGTATATTCGTTGCAATGCATTGTTTTCTACTTCCTTATTGAATTAATGCCACAAAAATACAATAAAACTTATTGCTGTTTATAGAAAATTGCAGATATTTGTGGACTATAACAGCAACAACGTATATGGAAAAAATAGGAATATTCTGTTCCGCCTCCGAAAACATTGACAAAATGTACTTCGAAAGCGCCCGCCGAATCGGCGAATGGATGGGGAAAACAGGTAAAACGTTGATTTACGGAGGAGCCAACCTCGGACTTATGGAATGCGTAGCCCGTGCCGTGAAAGAGAACGGCGGGAAAGTCATCGGGGTAGTCCCTTCCAAACTGGAAGAGAAAGGCAGTGTAAGCAACTGCCTGGACGAAGTGATTCGCACCCATAATCTAAGTGACCGGAAAGATGTGATAACCGAGAAATCGGATATACTGGTGGCATTGCCGGGTGGCGTGGGCACATTGGATGAAATATTTCATGTGATAGCCGCCGCTTCCATCGGATACCATCAGAAAAAGGTGGTCTTTTACAATGAATACGGTTTCTACGACGAACTGTTGAAAGCACTCAAAACATTAGAAGACAAAGGGTTTGCCCGGCAGCCTTTTTCCACCTATTACGAAGTAACAAACACTCTGGAAGAATTAAAAGAAAAAATAAACTGATTATATGATAGACTCCATCAAACAACTTTTGCAACAGGAAGCACAAGCTGTGCTCAACATCCCTGTAACAGACGCTTATGAAAAAGCAGTGAAACTGATTGTAGAACAAATACATCAGAAAAAGGGAAAACTGGTAACTTCCGGTATGGGAAAAGCCGGACAGATTGCCATGAACATTGCTACAACTTTTTGTTCCACCGGTATTCCATCTGTCTTTCTGCACCCCAGCGAAGCGCAACACGGAGACTTGGGTATCTTACAGGAAAACGATTTGCTCCTGCTTATCTCCAACTCAGGCAAGACACGCGAAATCGTTGAATTAACCCGGTTGGCTCATAACCTGAATCCGGACTTGAAGTTTATCGTCATTACAGGAAATCCCGACAGCCCGCTGGCACAGGAATCAGATGTTTGTCTGAGCACCGGCAAACCGGCTGAGGTGTGTGCCTTAGGCATGACCCCTACCACTTCGACTACCGCCATGACCGTCATCGGCGATATCCTGGTAGTACAGACCATGAAAAAGACTCAATTCACCATAGAAGAATACTCTAAACGTCATCACGGCGGTTATCTGGGCGAAAAATCAAGGTCACTATGCGAAAAGTAATCGGTATCGGAGAAACTATCCTCGACATCATCTTCCGAGGTGACCAGCCTTCCGCAGCCGTACCGGGAGGCTCTGTATTCAACGGCATCGTATCCTTGGGAAGGATGGGAATAAACGTCGGTTTCATCAGCGAAACCGGCAATGACCGTGTAGGGAACATCATCCTGCAATTCATGCGTGAGAACAATATCCCGACCGACCATGTGAATGTATTCCCCGACGGGAAATCACCAGTATCTCTGGCTTTTCTCAATGAGCAAAGTGATGCCGAGTATATCTTCTACAAGGATTATCCCAAACAACGGCTCGATGTCCTGTTCCCCAAACTGGAAGAGGACGACATTGTCATGATAGGCTCCTACTATGCACTGAATCCGGTACTGCGGGAAAAGATTCTCGAATTACTCGATCAGGCACGGGAAAAGAAAGCCATCATCTATTACGACCCGAATTTCCGCTCTTCTCATAAGAACGAAGCCATCAAACTGGCTCCAACCATTATTGAGAATCTTGAATATGCGGATATTGTACGCGGTTCATTAGAGGATTTCCTCTATATGTACAACATACAGGACGTAGACAAGATATACAAGGATAAAATCAAATTCTATTGCCCACGATTCATCTGTACTGCAGGTGGAGAAAAAGTAGCGTTGCGCACCAATCTGGTCAGCAAAGATTATCCGGTAGAACCGTTACAGGCAGTCAGCACCATTGGGGCCGGCGACAATTTTAATGCAGGACTCATTTATGGATTACTCAAATATGATGTTCGATACCGCGACCTAAATAACTTGAATGAAGATATATGGGATAAAATAATCCAGTGCGGAAAAGACTTTGCAGCCGAGGTTTGCCGCAGTTTCAGCAATTCTGTTTCGGTGGAGTTTGCGCAGAACTATAAATAATCCACCATTAGCTGTAAGTACAGTGCCCGTTCGCACGTAAATTACTATTAACTTTGGCTAATTATCGCAAAGGAATTACCGTATCTTCCGGTAATTCCTATCTTTGCGTATATGATTCACTCAAACAAAGAAACTATGTATAAGAACCTGTTTAGCTGGCTTACCATTTTGTTAGTGCTCCCGTCCTGCTCCGGTACACAACCGACCATATCGGTGGTATGCGAAGAAAACAACGTGGGCAACTGCGTGATTAAATGGGAAACGGCACCAGTACTGAAAGGACAGGTACGAATATATGCATCTACTTCCCCAAAGTTGATTCCCGAAGACTCTCCCGTAGCGATGAGCAAAATATCCAGCGGCAAGATGACCATTATCACCGACGACCCGTCCCGACGCTATTATTATTTGATGGTGTTCGATAATAAACACAGGGTCAAGATAGCTACCCGCAACATTAATATTCCCGGTATCCAGAATTTCCGTGATTTAGGCGGATACAAATCCGTCGATACAGGGAAATCAGTCAGTTGGGGAATGCTCTACCGCTCTGCGCAGATAGACAGCATTCCGCCCTGTTCGCGCCGGGAGCTGAAGAATATAGGCGTACGGACTATCATAGACTTGCGCTCTGAAGAAGAACGCCACAACTATCCACAGCTACATAATGATGAATTTAAGATGGTGCACATCCCCATCCCTACAGGAAATATGGATGAAATCCTGCAAGGAATCCAAGAAGAGAAGATAAAAAGCGATACTATTTATCGCCTGGTAGAGCGGATGAATCGTGAACTGGTGACAAACTACCGGAAAGAATTCAAAGAATTGTTCTCCGTCCTGCTCAACCGTAACTCTTATCCGGCTGTAATTCACTGCACATCCGGCAAAGGGCGCACAGGAATCGTTTCCGCCTTGATGCTTGCGGCACTAGGTGTCAATGAAGACGTGATAATGTCGGACTACCGGCTGAGCAATGATTATTTCAATATCCCCAAGGCTTCAAAATACGCTTACGAATTGCCTGTAAATTCGCAGGAAGCGATAACCACCATCTATTCCGCCAAGGAAGATTTCCTGAATGCCGCAAAGGAACAGATTGAGTCTGAGTATGGAAGCGTACAAGCTTACTTGAAGCAAGGAATCGGACTTTCCGCAGAAGAAATAGAACAATTGCGCAGCATCCTGCTGGAATAAATCGCAAATCGTAATTCGTAATTCATAATTATTCTCTATCTTTGCATCCGAAATAAAAGATATACAGAGATTTAATGAAGACATTTGAAGAGCTTGGCGTTTCTCCTGAGATACGTAGAGCAATTGAAGAAATGGGATACGAGAATCCCATGCCGGTACAAGAGGAAGTGATTCCGTACCTTTTAGGAGAAAATAATGATGTAGTAGCTCTTGCACAGACAGGAACAGGTAAAACAGCCGCATTCGGTTTGCCTCTGCTCCAACAAATTGACGTAAAGAACAGAATCCCACAATCACTGATCCTCTGCCCTACCCGTGAGCTTTGTCTCCAAATAGCAGGAGATTTGAACGACTATTCCAAATACATTGATGGACTAAAAGTACTGCCTGTATATGGAGGTTCTTCCATTGACAGCCAGATACGCAGCCTGAAACGAGGCGTACATATCATCGTAGCCACTCCTGGACGTTTGCTGGACTTGATGGAACGCAAGACCGTTTCCCTATCCACCATCCGCAACGTTGTAATGGACGAAGCAGACGAGATGCTGAACATGGGATTTACAGATAGCATTAACGCTATTCTGGCTGATGTACCGCAAGAACGTAACACACTGCTTTTCTCCGCTACTATGAGCCCGGAAATTGCACGTATCTCCAAAAACTATTTACGTAACGCGAAAGAAATCACTATTGGCCGTAAGAACGAAAGTACCAACAACGTTAAACACGTAGTTTATACCGTACAAGCGAAAGATAAATACGAGGCTTTAAAACGCATTGTCGACTATTACCCGCAAATATACGGTATTATTTTCTGCCGTACCCGCAAGGAAACACAGGAAATTGCTGACAAATTAATGCAGGAAGGCTACAATGCCGACTCACTGCATGGCGAACTTTCACAAGCACAACGAGACACTGTCATGCAAAAGTTCCGTATTCGTAATCTGCAGCTGCTTGTTGCTACGGATGTAGCAGCCCGTGGTCTGGATGTGGACGATTTGACTCACGTCATCAACTACGGCTTGCCTGATGATACAGAAAGCTACACTCACCGCAGCGGACGTACGGGACGTGCCGGAAAAACCGGTACTTCTATCGCTATCATCAATCTCCGCGAGAAGGGAAAGTTAAGAGAAATAGAACGAATTATCGGCAAGAAATTCATTACCGGAGAGATGCCGACTGCGGCAGGCATTTGCCAGAAGCAGTTGATTAAGGTTATTGACGACCTTGAAAAAGTAAAAGTAAATGAAGAAGAAATCGCAGGCTTCATGCCGGAAATCTATCGTAAACTAGAATGGTTGAGCAAGGAAGACCTGATAAAACGAGTGGTTTCGCACGAATTCAACCGTTTCGCAGAATATTACCGCCACCGCCCGGAAATAGAACAACCAACAATTGAAAGCCGTAGTGAACGTGCCAGAAAAAGTGACCGCAAAGAAAACGGTTTCGAAAAGAGAAGTCGGAAAGCTGCTCCAGGCTTCAACCGCCTATTCATCAATCTGGGTAAAACAGACAGTTTCTTCCCCAGTGATCTTATCGGCTTATTGAACAGTAATACACGCGGACGTATCGAGTTGGGACGCATTGACCTGATGCAGAACTTCTCTTTCTTCGAAGTACCTGAAAAAGAAACTGTCAATGTTCTAAAAGCTCTAAACCGTGCCAAATGGAATGGTCGCAAAGTTGTTGTAGAAGTCTCCAGTGAGGAAGGTGGAAAAGGACACGAAAACGGTTCGGGTGAACGCAAAGGCGGTAAAAGATCCGGTAAAAACGAAGAGCGCGCTCCACGCTATGAAAATAAAGACAGAAAATCTAAGGATGCTTCTGCCAAAGGTTCAAAATCCAGCAAGAAGGAAAAACCAAGCCGTGCAGAGCGGGGATATTCGGATGCCCGCGGACCGAAAAGGAAGGATAACTGGCAGGAATTTTTCAAAGATAAGGAGCCTGACTTCAGTGAAGAAGGATGGGCGAGAAGAAAGCCCAAAAAGCAACTTTAATCTTCCGAGAAATTGGGGGTGTGTCAACGTGATAAACTATTCAAACCCTTGACACACCCCCACTCAATTATACTAATGAAAGTCCTTCTCTTTCAAATCTTTTTTTTTCATCTCTCTATACTGCCGCGGAGGTATTCCGAACTTTTGAGAAAACACTTTATAGAAAGTACCTCTATTCGTATAACCCGCCTTATTCATAACCTCCTCTACTGTAAGATTTGTAGTAAGCAACAGGCGTTCCGCTACCGTCAGACGATACTCTTTGATAATGTCAGCCGGAGTTTTATCCGTTATATTCTTCAATTTCCGATAAAACTGACGAGTGCTACACCCTAATGAAGCGCTCAACAACTCTACCGAAAGCTCCGGATTCTCCACATATTCATCTATCACTCGCATCATTTTCTCAAAGAACGACTTGTCTTCTTTATGCAAAAGATGCCCGTCTTCCAGTTTAAAAGCACTATAAATAGAGTTATAATACTCTTTCATATCCTCTTTACGCCTAATCTGCCTTTCTACAATCTTCTCTAGATATTCGACATTAAAAGGTTTTGTAACGTATGCCTCCGCACCCGATTCGATTCCTTTCACTTGCTCATCAATATAATTAAGTGCCGAGAGCAATACTAGCGGAATATGACTCAACAATTTATCTTCCTTCACAATCTTCGCAAATGCCCGTCCATCCATATCCGGCATCATCACATCCGATAAAATCAAGTCCGGTTGTTTCAGTTTCAACTGTTCCAACGCCTCCTGCGCACTATTAAACGGCTGCACATTATATTTACCCGCAAAGATTTCTGTCACAAACCACAACATAGAAGGATCATCATCAATAATCATTATAGTCTGCCTAGAAGCGTCATAATCTGCAACAATATCCTTCTTCTGCTCTACTGGTTTATCGCTAATTGGCATTACTTGCTTCTTCAGTTCCTTCAATTCTCCTGATTTCGCATCAGTAACAGTCAACATCGGCAAAACAACCTCAAAAGTCGTCACCTCTTCCGGTATGCTCATCACGCGAATCTCTCCAGCAAGCAGATTCACCATACTATGACAAATAGCCAGTCCCAAGCCATTTCTCGGGAAAGCTTCGTTCTTATTCTGCGTTTCAAAATCATCCAGAATCTTATAGCGATCGAATATCTTATCCAGATTCTCCTTCTTAATTCCCTTACCTGAATTGGATACACGGATACAAAGCCTTTCTCCTTCAATACATTGCTCCACAGTTATCTTACCGCCATCGGAGGTATATTTGAAAGCATTCGATATCAAATTATTGACAATTTTACTCAAGCAACTCACATCTGTATTCCAGCGATCTCCCTCCTCAATATTTAGTTGATAATCCACCTTTCTACTTTCCACCCATTCACCGAAAGATTCGGCAATGCCCCGAGTATGCTCATCCACAGCTACCTCTTGTATATCCAATACCTTATGCCCTGTTTCTAACCGACGAAATTCTATCAGTTCTTGAATCAGCGAGTTCAGTTTCTGTGCATTCTGTTGAACCAAATCAGCATATTTACGGATATATCCATCTGTTCCGGCATAGGACAGAATCTTCTCACAAGGTCCTGATATTAAAGTAAGAGGTGTACAAAATTCATGTGTGATATTTGTAAAGAACCTTAATTTAGATTCATAAATTTCATCTCGTTTTTGTCGGTTCAGTTTCTCAATAATAATATCCCGTTTCCGACGATAGCGACGAATAGCCATATAAACAAGCCCCCAAAGCAAAAGAAGAAACAGCAAGAAATATCCCCAATAAGCCAATTGTGTCATATACCAAGGAGGAGCAATACGAATGACCAAAGAGTACGGCTTGCTTTCTTTACCCATAATATTACTCCGGCATTTCACCCAAAGAGTGTATTGACCGGGTGGAAGATTGGAGAAAACAGCCGTTGTAGAAGAGCCGTTCTCTATCCAATTATTGCTTAGTCCGTCTATCATATAAGAATAAGTATAATTATTACCATTGATATAATCGACAGCTACAAAAGATAAATTGAAAAAATTCTGGCTATAATCCAGTTCCAACACTTCCACCTCTTTATCTTGCCGCAAAAAATGATAAATATTATATTCTTTTCCAAAGATAGATAGACGGTAAAACTGCAATTTCGGCATATATTCCATAGCCGTAAGATCGTTTTCATTGATAGTAATAAATCCGTTCGTTCCACCGAAGAAGAGAGTCCCTGTACGCTCGTCCTTAAAGAAAGCACCATCACTGAACTCTGTGACTTCCAGATTATTCTGCCGATTATAAGCCTGGACAGTATTTGCCTCAATATTAAACCGTACCACCCCTTGATTGGTACTTAGCCAAAGATTATGTTCGCCATCTTCCAAAATGCCGTGAACCGTATTATTGGGGAATCCATCTGCCTCATTATATACCCGATAATTACCGGACGACTGCATATGTGTCAACCCAAAACTAGTACCCAACCAATAGCCTTTTTTATTTGAAAGAATGGCAAAAATATCATTTACAGCCTGGTTACTGACTTCCTGGTCAAAACGAAATGGCATCATCACCTCCGTCTTCACATTCATCCGGTAAGCACCATAACCACGATTACCAAACCATAAAATGGAATCATTTTCCTGATGAGACGTAAAAAAGTAATTAGAGGCTCTTCTCCCTCCATCTAACACAATTCTTCGGGTAAACATAACTTTAGGTTCTCCATCAGAAACGTTCAGCACAATTTTCACAATTCCCTCACCTACAGTAGCCACCCAAATCGTACTGTCATTCAATTCACATATAGAGTGCACATATCTCAACGTCTTACCGTCAACCATAACAGGAAACTCTTTTACTTTTCTCTCCCGATAAGAATAATAGTTCATCCCATGCTCCGTTCCTATCCACAGTCGATTCCAACAACTAGGAGCAAAACAGTAAACGGAATTATCCGTCAACGAACTATTCCCTGTATGCAACCGTTCCACATCAAACTTTCCTCCCGTATCTGGAGCATAACGGAGCATACGCAAAATTCCATCTCCTTTAGTCCCTACCCATAACGTTTGCTCATCATCCAAAAACAAAGCCCGCACCGGAGTGTTAATTTGATAGTCAGAAGTATCCAATAAAGTATTCCGAATAGAAAAATGGTCGATGAAATACATATATACCCCCTGTCCATCAGTTCCCACCCAAATAATATCCTGAAATCGATCTTTAAACAGACAGAAAATGCCGGATTCAATGCCGATTGATTGCATGACATATTTAACCTTACTGTCGGACTGATATTTCAAGCAAATCAATCCACTGCTTTTGAAACCGACATAATAATCATCTCTTTGCTTGACAATAGAAGAGACCTGCCCTCGCTGAGCTATCTCCTCTTTCAAATCAGCTATGAAATATTTATTCCGGCTACGCAAATCATACTCATAAAGATCATAAGCATCGTCAATAAAATAAACCAAATCTCCTTCTCCTGATGTCCAAAACAACTCTCCCTCCTGCTCAAACAACGACTGAAGAATAAGTTCCGGAATACTATCTTCCTTCTTTTCAATAACATAACTACGGACATCACCACCGGAAGAAAAAATCCATAGAACATTCGCACTATCCACACATATATACTGTATATCCTCAAAAGCTAACCGCTTTGCATTCAAACGGTGGAATTTAAGTCCTTTCCGATCAAAATAATAAATATAACCGTCATCCTTAATGACCAAGACATCATTCTCCCGCGTTTTTGCCATACAGCTAATATCTTGAAAGTCTTTAAATCGCTGAACAGTTTGCAAATGAGTATCGAAACGGTCGAGTCCATAATTCGTCTGTATCCATAAAACATGGTCTTCCGCTTCCATTATATTATCAATCAAGTTACCAGACAAATTGTTCCGGACATCAACAGGCTTATACAAACGGAGTTCAGTCCCATCAAACACATTTAATCCGTCACACGAACCAATCCAGATCAATCCATCACAATCCTGACAAATAGAAAGAATGGCGCTATTAGACAATCCGTTTTTGCTGGAAAACTGACGCAAACTATATGCTGTAGCCTCAACATCCAACAGACTCCACCAACCGATAACGAGAAAAAAGAAAAATCGAGAAAGATATGTTTTTCCCATAAGCAACAAAGTATTTCATTCAATAGCAAAAGATGCAGTTCATTAATACAAAAGTAATAAAGAAACTTCTTACACCAATAATAAACAGATAATAAATTGCACGATTTTCCGCCATTTCCTCCTCAATTCCTGCCATTTTATCAAGAAAAGACATAAATGGCATAAATTCGTACATACATTCCTCAGCACCACCCCCATATTTGCAACGTCTGATTTTCATAACGGTCAAGACACTATTTTATATTAACCATTAAACACTAATACGTATGACCTAAAAGTACTCTCCATTCAAAATCAAAACTAGCATCAGAGAATTTTAATCATTTAATTTAATTCCTTAAATCAAAACAAGGTATGACTTGTAGAAAGTATAAACTTTTGTTTTTCAGTCTCGCTATAGCCTCCTTATTTATTCTGGCGCCCGACATTAATGCCGGACAAGCGAGCATATTGAACACTTCGCAAACGAAGAATACCCTCGTAAAAGGAACGGTAAAAGATGTATCCGGTGAACCTCTCATCGGAGTAAGCGTAAGTGTAAAAGGCAAGTCGGGAATCGGAACAATTACAGACATCAACGGCAACTTCTCCATTCAATGTGACGCCAATGATGCACTAGTTTTTTCGTACATCGGCTATGCTACTCTAGAGTTTCCGGTTAACGGAAAGAGTTCTCTTTCCATTAGCATGAAAGAAGACACGAAAGTCCTCGATGAAGTTATTGTAGTAGGATATGGCACAACAACTCGTAAAAGTGCGGTAGGTGCGGTAGACCAAGTAAAAGCCGACATGATTGAAAACCGTCCGGTGGCAAACATGACTCAGGCATTGCAAGGAGCAGCACCGAACGTTATCATACAGCAACGTAACCACAACCCGAATGATAACAAAACGAATTTCAATATCCGTGGTATCAGTACGCTGAATGACAATAGCCCTCTATTTGTGATAGACGGACTGGTAGCTGACGGTGAAAGCTTCAATAAGCTGAATCCGATGGACATCGAAAACATCTCTATCTTGAAAGATGCAGGAACGGCCGCTATCTACGGTTCACGTTCTTCCAACGGTGTAGTAGTGGTGACCACCAAAAAAGGGAAAAAGAACCAGCGTCCGGTAGTCCGCTTGAGCGGCATGATAGGTTGGGAAAATCCGGACATCCTGTTCTCTCCGGTAGCAGGCTATCAAAACGCAACACTGAGAAATCTTGCAGAAACCAATGCAGGCAATGCTCCCAAGTATACTCCTGACCAAATCCGCGATTTAGCCGCTCATCAGAATGAAGAGAGCTGGTTCTTTGACCAGATTATGCGAACAGCCATGCAACAGAATTATAACCTAAGCGTATCCGGAGGTAGCGAACACTCTACTTACATGATTTCAATGGGTTATTACGATCAGGAAAGCAACTATGTAGGAAACGACTCTTTCGGTGTTCAACGCTACAACTTCCGCACAAGTCTGAGTACTGAGCTTGGACGCTTCAAACTGACCGGAATCCTTGCTTATGCCCGCAACAACAGTGTAAGCACTACCGGAGGAAGCCTGGAAGTAGATGCCGCCCGCACCCCGACCTACTATTACTATAAAATGAAATCAGCAGACGGACGATACCTGCTGAATGATATATTGTCCGAGTTCAACCCACTGGGACAGTTGGAAGCGGGTGGAAGAAATAAATACCGTAATAACTACATCAACACAAACGTTTCCGCCGAAATGAAGATTATTGACGGATTAAAATTGAAAGGAGTGTTCGGTGCTGACATCATGAACGACACACGTTTTACCAGGAATCATGCAGTGGCTTATTATAGTAGCGAAGAAGCCACAGAACCGCGTCCAATCAAAAAAGAGAACAACAAAACCAGTAACTGGAACAGTAACGCCTATCTTATCAATACTCAACTGCTATTGGATTACAACAAAACATTCGGCAAGCATACGGTCAACGGTCTAGTAGGATTGACCAATGAGTCATACACACAAAGCAGTAACGAAATAGAAAAGAAGTATGTAGACCCCGATTTAGGTATTGCTACTGACGAAACAACCAGTGAGCCGGGAAACATCACAGGAAAAACTTCCGTTGACGACAGTAACCGTACCAGCATAACCTCTTTCCTTGGACGTGCAGGTTATTCGTATGCCGACAGATATTATGCAGAATTCAGTTTTCGCTACGACGGAGCTTCTAAGTTCCACAAGGATTATCGTTGGGGCTTTTTCCCCTCAGTCTCCTTGGGATGGCGCCCTACAGAAGAATCCTTCATGGAGTTTTATAAAGAAAAGATAGGCGACTTGAAGTTACGAGCCTCTTATGGTATCTTGGGCAGTCAAGCAATCGGTACTTACGATCGTTTTACCGTATATGACGTGTATGACAACAGCTATGCCTACAATAACAAAACTGTATCGGGAGCCGGATTCAAACTGGGACTAGAAAATCTGACTTGGGAAAAAACCCAAACATTCAATATCGGTGTCGATGCCTCTTTCCTACAAAACAGTCTGACTGTCACTTTCGATTACTTCCATAAAAGAACGAATGACATCTTAATGAAACCGCTGATTTCTTCCGTATTCGGTACGGAAATGCCTATGGCAAATATCGGCAAGATGCAAAATCAGGGATGGGATCTATCTGTCAACTATCGATTGAAAACTGGGGCGTTTACTCACAATTTCAACTTTAATTTGGGAGATTCTTGGAACAAGGTATTAGAATTCCCCGGAGACGAACAAATTACCCAAGTGGAAGAGTTAAGCCGTATCATCCGGGTCGGTGTTCCCTTGAACTCTTATTATGGCTATAAGATGGCAGGATTTTTCCAAAGTTACGATGAAATTGAAGCGTCTGCCATACCAGTAGGAGCTAAGGTACAACCCGGAGATATTAAATTTGTAGACCGAAATGACGACGGTATCATCGACTCAAAAGATAAGTTTATTCTTGGTAATGCCTTCCCACGTTATACTTTCGGATTCACCTACGGTCTGAACTGGAAAGGGATCGATTTCAGTATGTTCTGGCAAGGAGTAGGCAAACGTGACATGATGTTGCGTGGTGAATTGATAGAACCATATCACGCCAACTACTCTTATACCATTTATAAACATCAACTGGATTTCTGGACACCAACCAATACCGAGGCCCGCTGGCCAAGATTAGCAGCGCCAGGTTCTGACTCCAACAGAAACAACTACGGCAATGGAAACGGTTCCGACCTCTTCTTGCTAGACGGTAAATACTTGCGGTTGAAAAACCTCACGATTGGTTATACCCTGCCTAAAGAATGGACTAAACATTTGGGAATGCAAAAAGCTCGCCTGTATATAAACGGTCAGAACTTACTGACATTCAGCAACAACTCGTTTATAGACCCGGAATCATCCGAATTTGATTCCAAAATGAGCACAAGCGGTGCCAATAGTGGGCGTTCATATCCTACTCTGCGTTATTTCGGATTTGGTGTAGACATTGAATTTTAATCAAACAACAGTATGAAAAGATATAAACTTCTCTATTTAGTGACTGGGTTTGCTTCCGTGCTGATGACCGGTTGCAACGATATGGAAAATACCCCGTCCAACAAATTCACGGACAACAGCTTCTGGAACTCCACAGAGAAAGCACAATACGTAGTTAACATGGCCTACAGCCAAATGTACAATGCCGGAAGAATGTGGCAGGACGAAAGTCTGAGTGACAATGTATTCGACGGAAGAAATGTAACCGACCCGCGTGCCATTCGCAAAGGTATGGGCACTCCTTCTTTAGAACTCTTTAAAAATGAATGGAAGGATCTATACGGTGGTATCAAAACCTGCCATGTATTTCTGGAGAAAGTAGATCTGGTTCCGGGAATGAATGTAGCTGTCAAAGCACGCATGATTGCCGAAATTCGTTTTATCCGTGCCTTTATCTATTTCCGGCTAACTAATCTGTATGGAGATGTGCCATTCTTTGACAAAGATATTACAATTGATGAATCCAACTCCATTGCCCGTACTCCACGTGCTACCATCATCAGCTTCATCCATCAGGAATTAGAAGATATAGCAAACGCACTTCCCACCCGTGACCAACTGCAAGATGCTGAACAAGGCAAAATTACCAAAGGAGCGGTCAGTGCTCTACAGGCGAGAGTCTACCTAATGGACAGTGACTGGGATAACGTTATCAAATATTGCGATAATCTGATAAAGAAACAGAATGAATATGGCACATACAGCCTTCTCCCCACTTATCGTAGTGTTTTTGAAGAGACAAACGAATATAATCAGGAGATTATTCTAGACCGTGCATACGTTCCTTTCCTACTGACATGGGGTGAGATGTCAGATATGGCTCCGCTATCAGTTGGTGCACGTCTTTGTAACCGCGCTCCGCAACAATCGTTAGTAGACAGTTATTTAATGGTAGATGGCAAAGCATTTAATGAAAATAGCCCGTTATACAATCCAAGTACTCCGTATGCCAACCGCGATTTGCGGCTGACCGCCACTGTTGTTTATGACGGTTATGACTGGAGTAAGAATGTTTCGGACGGTAGTACAGGCACTATCATTCAAATCAATCCGCAATCCAACACAGTGGATAAGTATGAAGCCGGAAGTAACAAAACTGCTACCGGATATTACACCCGCAAATACTATAGCCCACAAGCAAAAGGTGATATGAATTCTGGGGTAAATCTTAGCATCATACGTTATGCCGACATTTTGTTAATGTATGCAGAGGCTCAATTTGAGAAAGGAAACATGGATGCTACTATCTGGAATCAGACCATACTCCCACTCCGAAACAGAGCTGGATTCACAGAAGAAGCAAAAGCTTATCCTACCGAAAAGACAGAAGCGGAAATGAGACAAATCATCCGTAACGAACGCCGTTGCGAACTAGCCCTCGAAGGATTGAGATGGTATGATATCAAACGCTGGAAAGCCGGAAAAGAATACCTTGAAGGATATGTCTATGGCGCAAACTTCAACAACGGTAATCCTATCCGACTGGATAAACGTCAGTTCGATGAAAACAGAGATTATTTATGGGCAGTTCCTCAAAGCCAAATCAACCTGAATCCGAATCTAGCCCCTAACAATCCCGGATATTCTAACTAATCACCCTATTAAAAGGAAATTAATATGAAAACAAAAATAACAAAAGTAGTCGCCTTATTCACTACATTAGCAATCATCTTCTCATGTACGGAAGATATGGAATACAGAGATACGGCAGTAAGCCCGGTGAATCAACTTTATGAACCAATCAGCGGAAAAAGTGTAGAACTAGTAGCATCTGCTACCGCTTCCCTATTCTTCGAATGGGAAGCAGCAAAAGCTGAAGACAGTGGCTCACCGCTCTACGAAATCGTTTTCGACAAAGAAGGGGGAAACTTTTCTAATCCTCTTTACAAAGTATTGTCTGACAACAACGGGGCGCGCAATTACGCGACTATCAGTCATAAAACACTGAATAAAATAGGTGCAGCAGCAGGATTGAACAGTGGAGAGACAGGTACAATTATCTGGACGGTCATCGCATCACGCGGTCTGAGCACGGCAATGAGCAATGTCTCACATAAACTGACGATCACCCGTATGCTCGGATTTGCAGAGGTTCCATCTCAATTATTTCTCACCGGTGAAGCAACCGAAGGGGGAAGTGATATCAGTCAAGCAGTACCTTGTTCCTCACCCGAACAGGAAACATTTGAAATCTTTACCCGTTTGAAAGGAGGAAAAAGCTATAAGCTGGTAGATAAAACCAATGACAACGCAAACTATTTCTACATTGATGGAAATAGAATTGTAGAAGGCGAAGGCGAAACGACAGTAGAAAAAGACGGAATCTATCGCATCACTATGGACTTCTCTATTGCTTCAGTCTCTATTCAGGAAGTAAAATCAGTAGGAGTATTTTTCTGCCCGAGCAACAAGGTTATTTTTGAGCTGTCTTACAAAGGTAACGGAATATTTGAAGGAGAAGGCAAAGTAACGTTTAAACAGGAAAGCTGGGGAAAAGACCAACGTTACAAACTGTTGATGTCTTACAGCGATAAAGATATGTATTGGGGAACATTGAATGACGTAGATTCATCTCCCAACGGAGCTGGTCAAGAAGATTCATATTACTTTATCAAAGAATATGGAATCAATGAAGGTAGTGAACCGCAATGGAATCACAAATGGAAATTTGACAATCAGTTTGATGGTAGCATGACCAAAGTCACCGTTAAATTCAACGGAGCAAACTATACACATTTTGTATCGCTCGGAGACGGTGTATCTCCTGAAGAACCGGAAACAACTCCTAAAAACTTATTCTTGACAGGTGAAGCCAGTGAAGGGGGAAATGATATCAGCAAAGCCGTGCAATACAATAAACTGGGAGAAGGCATATTTGAAATATTCACCCGGCTGCAAGGAGGAAAGACTTATAAGATGGCTTCTTCTCAAGAAGCAGATGCAAAGTTCTTCTATATAGAAGATGGAGAGATTAAAAGTGGAGACGGAATCACCACTGTCGAAAAAGACGGGATTTATCGTATTAAGGTAGATTTCTCCAACAAATCAGTCATTACAAAAGAAATTAAATCAATGGGACTATGGCACTGCTGGGATCGAAATGTCCTTCTTGACTTACCCTATATAGGAAATGGAGTATTTGAGGGAACAGGTACAATAAGTCCTAGTAATAATGACAATCGTTACAAACTCCTAATGGTATATGCGGACGATAGCGAATTGATTTGGGGCACCAAAAACGACACAGACGTAGAACCAGGAGAAAACCCAGATCCATCCTATTTCTATATCATGGAAACAAATGATGATGCAGAAGCAGGTCAATGGGATCGTAAATGGAAATTTAATGATGGAATCATAGGAAATAATACAAAAGTTCGTGTTATTTTTACCGGTGAAAATTACACCCATTCTATAGAACCAGTTAATTAAGAAGATGTATGAAAAAACTATTATTATGTGTCCCGTTCCTCGCGCTGATGTTCCAAAGTTGCGGCAACATCGAAGACGAGTATATGTACGACAAGGGGCTTTATACAATCAACTGGGAAGCAGCAGCAGACAGTAGCTCGGTCACCATAATTAACCGTTTCTGGAATGAAACGGGCAATTACTTCAACTATGAAAGCGACGGTTATGACGAAGCTTTTCATTACTGGCCGCAAGCGCATGCTATGGACGTATTGATTGATGCCTATATTCGTACTCATGATGCTAAATATAAAGACTGCTTTGACAAGTGGTATGCTGGCATCAATTCCAAGAACGGCGGAAGTTATTGGAATAACTTCTACGATGACATGGAATGGATTGCCCTGACCATGATACGTTTGTATGAAGTCACCGATGAGGCTAAATATCTGGATACAGCCAAGCAACTTTGGGATTGGATTAAGGAAGGTTGGAATGAAGAATACTGCAACGGTGGTATCGCATGGAACCACGGCGATGTATGGAGCAAGAATGCCTGTTCCAACGGTCCTGCCAGCCTCATCGCCTGTCGCTTATATCAAATAGAAAAAGTGGAGGAATACAAAGAATGGGCTATCAAGATTTACCAATGGGAAAGAGAACATCTGTTCAATCCTGCTACAGGAGCTGTCTACGACAATATAGACGGAAGAACGGATAACTTAAATACCCTGACATTAAGTTATAACCAAGGGACATTTCTCGGAACAGCCCACGAACTGTTTAAGATTACAGGAGAAGCATCATATCTGAAAGACGCCCGCAAAGCCGCTTATTTCGGAATCAGTGACGGCAGCATGATTGACGCAGGAAACAATCTTCTCCGAGACGAAGGAAACGGTGATGGCGGACTGTTCAAAGGAATATTCATCCGTTATTTTGTGAAACTCATTTTAGATGATAATTTGGAACCCATTTATCAGAAGAAGTTTATCACCTTCTTCAATAACAATGCGGATATATTATGGAGAAAAGGCGTCAACAAGTCCGACCTTCTCTACGGAAGTAGTTGGGCAAAAGGAGCCGAAGGCAGCACTCAACTGACCATACAGACAAGCGGCTGCACCCTGATAGAAGCAAAAGCTTATTACGAAAAATATAAAAAATAACAAGAAACATGCGAATTATTGAAACCGTACTGTGTGCTGCTTTCCTCACCGGATGCGCACCAAAGGGGAATAGTAATCCAAACATCAATTTAGAGAGAGCCCAGCAAACGCTGGACTCCCTCTATGTTCACTATTCAGTACCCAACACTTGTCTGCTTCGCGAAAATTTTCCTTTTGACGAGAAGAACAAAGTCACTTATCTGGCATCAGAAGAACAAGCTAACGTGCCAAACGCCTATTCGTATCTCTGGCCTTACTCCGGAACATTCTCCGCAGTAAATGCACTGTTCGAAGCCACTCAAAACAAAGAATTTCAAAAACTACTGGACGAACGGGTATTACCGGGACTTGATGAGTATTTTGACACTGCACGCACTCCCAATGCTTATTCGTCGTATGTGCGTACCGCTCCTGTGTCAGACCGTTTTTATGACGACAATGTATGGTTAGGCATTGATTTTACAGACACTTACCAACTCACCCAAAACAAAAAATATTTGGACAAGGCCACACTTATATGGGATTTTATAGAAAGCGGAACAGATAGTGTGCTCGGAGGCGGAATCTATTGGTGCGAGCAGAAAAAGGAATCGAAGAACACCTGTTCAAATGCTCCTGGTTCTGTTTTTGCACTAAAACTATTCAAAGCAACAAACGACAGCAGTTATTTCAAAAAAGGTAAAGCGTTGTACGAATGGACTAAAGAACATTTGCAAGATAGTACAGATTATCTATATTTCGACAATATTCGTTTGGATGGAAAAATCGGAAAAGCCAAATTCGCTTACAATAGCGGACAAATGATGCAGTCAGCTGCCCTCCTTTACCAACTGACGAACAATCCGGTTTATCTGAAAGAAGCTCAAAGCATTGCCAAAGAATGTTACAACTACTTCTTTTCTGATTTTACACCCGTATCCGGAGAACCATTCAAAATGATAAAGAAAGGAGATATCTGGTTTACTGCCGTAATGCTCAGAGGATTCATCGAACTTTATCATCTTGACAAGAATAAAACATATCTCGATGCCTTTAACAAAAGTCTCGATTATGCTTGGGAGAACGCACGTGATGAAAAAGGACTGTTCCATACAGACCTCAGCGGCAATAAAAAAGACAATAAAAAATGGCTGCTGACACAAGCTGCCATGATAGAGATGTATAGTCGGCTTTCTGCCTTTGAATAAACTACTGTAGAACATTAATAAATGATAAAAAGAAATATGACAAAAAGAAACATGCGCCTTTGCACCCTTGCAACTGCCCTGCTAATAGGAAGCAATATGAACGCTTCCACTTTCATTTGTCCTAAGGACAATACCATGATTGCCAAGCAAGCAGAAATTACCGGAAAGTATAAAAGCCAGCGTCCGGCTAAAAAAGACCGTTTATTCACTTCACAGGCAGTAGAAGCTGAAATCCTGAGAGTGAAGAAGCTGCTGACCAACAGCAAACTTGCCTGGATGTTCGAGAACTGCTTTCCTAACACATTGGAAACAACCGTACACTATCGCACCACCGATGGCAAACCGGATACTTTTGTCTATACTGGAGACATCCATGCCATGTGGCTTCGTGATTCGGGAGCTCAAGTGTGGCCATATATCCAGCTAGCTCATAAAGACCCGGAATTAAAGAAAATGCTCGAGGGCGTTATCCGCCGCCAATTCAAATGTATCAATATCGACCCTTACGCAAATGCTTTCAACGATGGAGCTAAAGGAGGCGACTGGATGACAGACCTGACGGACATGAAACCGGAACTGCACGAACGTAAATGGGAGATTGACTCTCTCTGCTATCCCCTCCGCCTGGCTTATCAGTATTGGAAAGAGACGGGAGACGCTAGTATTTTCGATAACGAATGGATTCAAGCCGTCATCAATATCCTGAGAACATTCAAAGAGCAACAGAGAAAAGAGGGAGTAGGTCCTTATAAATTCCAGAGAAAAACGGAACGTGCGCTTGATACGCTGAACAACGACGGGCTGGGCGCTCCGGTAAATCCCGTAGGATTAATCGTTTCGGCTTTCCGTCCTTCCGATGATGCTACCACCCTTCAATTTTTGGTTCCTTCCAACTTCTTTGCAGTTACTTCACTCCGAAAAGCTGCTGAAATCTTAGAGACTGTCAATCAAAAGACCGAATTGGCAACACAATGCAGCGAACTGGCACAGGAAGTGGAAACGGCCCTGAAACAATATGCAACCTATAATCATCCCAAATACGGCACAATCTACGCTTTCGAAGTCGATGGATTCGGAAATCATTTCCTTATGGATGATGCCAATGTACCAAGCCTGCTGGCAATGCCATATTTGGGCGATGTAGATGTGAACGACCCGATCTATCAAAATACCCGCCGCTTTGTATGGAGTAAAGACAATCCTTACTTCTTTAAAGGAAAAGCAGGAGAAGGTATCGGGGGCCCGCATATTGGTTATGATATGATATGGCCCATGAGTATTATGATGAAAGCCTTTACAAGCCAAGATGACCAAGAAATCAAAGAATGCATCCAAATGCTAATAAATACAGATGCAGGCACAGGATTCATGCACGAATCTTTCCATAAAGATAATCCTGAGAAGTTCACACGTGCGTGGTTTGCATGGCAGAATACATTGTTCGGCGAGCTGATACTCAAGCTAGTAAACGAAGGAAAAATTGATTTACTGAATAGTATTCAATAAATAGGCTCTACATTACAGAAGGTAAATCCCGAACAGGTGTAAAAAACATCCGTCCGGGATTTATTATATTTGCTTCATCGAGCTATCTTCAACTCCTGAACAAGATTGCCCGCCTTACCGTATTTCTCCATAATAAAGAGCATATACCGCACATCTACCCCGATGCAACGCTGCAAGTCAGGTTCAAATACGATGTCACTGCTCATTGCTTCCCAGTTGCCATCGAAAGCCAGCCCAAGCAATTCTCCTTTGGCATTGAACATGGCACTGCCGGAATTACCGCCTGTAATATCATTATTAGAAATAAAGCAAACATTCATCTCTCCCTGTGCATTGGCATATCTGCCGAAATCACCGGAAGAAAGCAGGCTCAACAACTCCGGCTGGACGGCAAAGTCAATATCCCCCGCATGTTCCTTCACCTTCTCAAAGATGCCTTTCACGGTGGTATAATAATCGTAAGTGGCTCCATCAAAAGGAGTATATCCCCCAACCGTTCCGAAACTGAGCCGCATGGTGGAATTGGCATCCGGATAGAAATTCCGATCGGCATACATACGGCGCATGGCAGCGTTGAACAAACGTTCCCCTTGCTCTATCTGCTCGGAAGCTTCGGAAATACTCTGATTCATCTCATAATACTTCACGATCAGATCCAGACTCAAGGAAACCGCCGGGTCCTCTATCAGATTATACGTAGTGTCCCGTTCCAGAAAACGTTTCAAGCCCTTAGGAGAGGTGATATGGGACGTTGCATACAAAGAGTCCACATAGGTCTGAATATTGCCGTTATAAAGCGTATCTATCTTTTCATACATAGCAGGCAGATACTTCTTATCCACTTTCGACTGATACTCTTTAAGCATGGCAGCAAAAACCTCCTTATCGATTGAAAGATCGAGATTATCATATTTCTCCAGCAATTTTTTCATACGGGTCACTACCTGCTTCTCTTCCGCCTCAAAGTCGAAATTGAGAATCTCAAGAGCAAGCTGCACCAGCTCGGGACCATTAATAAACGATTCACCGAAATAAGCCAACGCACGGTTCGTCTCACGCCGATTACTATAACTCAATTCCAAAGAAGAAAATAAACGAATCAATTTCTCCCTCTCTTCCGGATGAGACAGAATCCAATCACGAAGCGCAGTTTCAGCCTCCCGTTTCTTTTCCAACACCTTCAGATGCTTGATGGCTTTATTCGTTCCGATGCTATTTTTCCAGTAATTGGAGCTTTCATCATACTTTGAAGCATATTTAATACGAATATCCGGACGACGGTCCATCTCCCGTTTCCAAACTGCTTGTTTTACTCCCCGCGCATCAATCATTGCCTGGTTGATTCCATTCATCATCTCTTCGACACCATACGAAGAAAGATACCGTTCCGTACTTCCCGGATAACCAAGCGTCATACAGAAAGAACCTTCCTTGTATCCATCCAAAGAGATGGGCGCTACATATTCAGGATGATAAGGGACGTTGTCAGGAGAATAATCAGCCGGGCCATTCTTCGTATTGGCATAGATACGGAATACACTGAAATCGCCCGTATGCCGGGGCCACATCCAATTGTCCGTATCCCATCCGAACTTCCCGACAGAAGAAGGAGGCGCAAAGACCAAACGAACATCGTTATAATCACGATAAACGGAAAGCCAGAATTCATTGCCTGCATAATAGGCATCGACAATACCGGTCAGCGTAGAATCTTTTTCGGAAACTTCCAGACTAATTACATTCATGATCGAATCGACAGCTACACGGCGTTCTGTTTCCGTTTTAGCATGACGGGCGGCAGACAATACCCGTTTGGTAACGTCTTCCGTACGAAGCAGAAAACGGACGTACAACTCCGGATTCGGCAGCTCTTCATCAAGGCTACGTGCAAAAAAGCCATCTTTCAGATAATCATGTTCTACGGAAGAATGCTGCTGGATACTGCTGAAACCACAATGATGATTGGTAAACACCAGACCGTCTTCGGAAACCACCACTCCCGAACAGAAACCTCCAAAGCTGACAACAGCATCTGAAAGAGAAGGTTTCTTCGGATTATACAGTTTATTCACAGGCATCTGCAAACCGAGTTCCTTCATCACCCGTTCTGCCTGTTTGTTCTTGCGAAGGTTCCCCAATAACCACATTCCCTCGTCAGCAAATGCCTGCGACAGGCAAAGGGAGAGGAGAATCACTGCGATTAGTCTGAGTTTCATGCTATTATTTTTTAATTTATTCAAGTTGGATTTATATATTCTATGATCAATCCGAGTATCATTATTCGGTAATCAGCCTCAACTTCTTCGCTCCTACACGGGCTTTCAGCCATTCGCTGATTTTCTGTTTCTCGGCAGCAGACGGATGTCTGTCGAATTTCAAAACAGCCAATGTTACCGTATCGGTCTTCATCGAGTCAACCCGCACTTCGAGCGAATGAGCGATGGAGAGCGTAGTGATGGAAGGATAAAGCACTTTCAGTTCGGGCACTAATGTACGACTCATTGCGTCATACGTCCTGTATTGTTCCAGCGTCGTCTCCAGTTGGGAAATCTTCACTGCCTGTTGCTGAAGTCGCTGCTCGCTGTTTTTGTAGAAGTCTTCCATGACCATGGCACGGATAGAAGTCACATCTACCGCTTCGTTATTCATCCCCTGCAATACAACCAGCTTCGTATCTTCCAACTTATATTCTTTCATCTTGCTACGGGCAATAGAAATCGAAGCATCGGGCACTTCAGGACCAATCAAAACAACCCGCACTTCTTTATGTTCATAGCTGATCTTTTTATCAAGCACCTGTGTATTTTCAAAGTTCAGCTGATCGCTAATAAAACGATTGGCTGCCGCCTCATAGAAGGTGCTTTTTATAATTCCAAATGTCAGATAAACCGCCGGGCACATGGTAAGCACCACAATGAGAACGATGTATTTACGTACGGTCTTCTCACGGGTTTTATCAACAAACTCTTTTCGTTTGAAATGCATCACACGAACTCCGAGGAAAGTGGCAAGACTGATAAAAACAGAATTGATGAAATAAAGATAAAAAGCACCTAGGAAATAAATAAGATTACCGGAGGCAAGCCCGTAACCTGCCGTACAAAGCGGCGGCATCAATGCAGTAGCAATGGCAACGCCCGGAATCACATTTCCTTTTTCCTTGGTAGAGAGAGCTACCACACCTGCCAAACCACCAAAAAGCGCGATGAATACATCATAAATAGTGGGCGATGTACGTGCCAGCAGCTCCGACTGCGAACCGGCAATAGGGGCAAGAAGGAAGAAGATAGTGGCCGTTGTCACACTGAAAGCGGTCGTTATGAGAAAACTCTTTAAAGAGCGCTTCATTAATTCGAAATCGTTCAGTCCGACAGAGAGTCCTACTCCCATAATAGGTCCCATCAGCGGAGAAATCAACATGGCACCGATAATGACTGCGGTAGAGTCTACATTCAATCCGAGTGATGCCATAAAGATGGCAAAAATCAGGATCCATAAATTGGCACCTTTAAACTCTACACCTTTACGGATAGAATCCACGGTGGCGAGTTCGTTATCCTTGTCTCTTTTCAAGTCCAGATATTCTCTCAGAAAGGACTTGATAGCAAACTTATTACGTTCATCTGTCTTCATAATTATTTCTTCTTTATAAAGCGATTAATAACAGGAATCTGACTCAATGGTAAATCCTTCTTGATAATATAGCTTACAAACAGCAACAAGAGTAGGGTACGGAAAGCGAGCCGGAGTACAAGATGGGAGATTGGCACTTGTTCTCCAATCACATAAAGTACCGCTGCAAACAGCACATAAAGCCCGATGCTTTTCAGCTCATATTGAATCGGATATTTCTTCTGTCCCATCCAGTAAGACAACAGCATGATGGAGCCATATCCGGCAACGGAAGCCCAGGCAGAAGCAATATAGCCGTAAGTAGGAACCAGCAGAATATTCATCACTACGATAATGGCACAGCCTATCAGAGAGAAATAAGCTCCCCAGCGTGTCTCGTCCGTCAGTTTATACCAGAAAGAGAGATTGAAATAGATACCTTTACAGATTTCCGCAAGCATCACGATAGCCACTACTCCCAGCCCTTCCCAATATCCTTCCGCTACCAGAAAACGCAACAAATCGAGATAGAACATCACAGCAAGGAAAGCCAGCAACGAGAATATGAGGAAATATTTCATCGCAGCCGCATACATTTTCCGGTTGTCTCCTTCACGATCCTTGCCAAATACAAACGGCTCGTAAGCATAGCGGAAAGCTTGCGTAAACATGGCCATTACCATGGCTATTTTACTGGTAGCCGCATAAATACCCAGTTGCACCAACCCTTCCTGACGGTCTTCGAAAAGGAACGGGTAAATCATCTTATCCACCGTCTGATTCAGAATGCCGACCAAGCCCAAAATAAGTACCGGGAAAGAATAGACAACCATTCGTTTCAGCAATGCCCTATCCAGTTTGTAGGCAAAACCTCTCAGTTCAGGGATAAAGAAGAACATCTGGGCAATGGAGACTATCAAGTTACTGATAAAGATATAACCTATCAGATAATCGGGGTCATAGAACCATGAGACAGTTTCCGGACAATGTATACTCAGCCAAGGGCATAACAGTAAGAAAAACAGGTTCAGCCCGATTCCGCCAACAATGGAGAGCAACTTGATAGCCGCAAACTTTATCGGTCGTTTTTTATAGCGCAGATAAGCGAAAGGAATGCACTGAAAAGAGTCTAAAGCCACCACAACAGCCATCATCGCTATAAATTCCGGATGATTGCCATAGTCCAGCAGATTGGAGATCGGCTGTAGGAACAACAAACAGAGAAGAACGAAAACCAACGATACCCCGCCTACCGACAATAGGGAGTTGGCATACACTTTCATCGGGTCTTCCCCCGATTTGTTGGCAAACCGGAAGAATCCGGTTTCCATACCGAACGTAAGCAGTACAAGCATCAAAGCAGTGAATGCATAAACATTCGATACGACTCCATACCCACCTGTGGAAGCCGGTAAAACTGCCGTGTACAACGGCACCAGCATATAGTTAAGGAATCGTCCGACAATGCTACTCAGCCCGTAAATTGCAGTATCTTTTGCTAATGATTTTAGTCCAGCCATGTTTGTTCAAGCAAGTTAATGATTTATATGGGATAATATTGCTCCATATTAATCGTTAAACAACGTTTTTTGGTTACCACTATACAGGCTACGCCCCAAATGCTTATAAGCGAGTTCAGTCACCTCACGACCACGAGGGGTACGCTTCATGAATCCTTCTTTAATCAGGAAAGGTTCGTACACTTCCTCAATGGTTCCCGCATCTTCTCCCAAGGCCGTAGCAATGGTAGTGATTCCCACGGGACCACCTTTGAACTTGTCTATGATGGTGCAAAGTATCTTGTTGTCTATCTCGTCCAAGCCATATCTGTCAATATTCAATGCTTCCAACGCAAACTGGGCGATTTCCGTATCGATAGAACCCGAACCTTTCACCTGAGCAAAATCACGCACACGGCGGAGCAGAGCATTGGCAATACGGGGCGTCCCGCGACTGCGGGATGCAATCTCCGAGGCTGCACGTACCGAACAAGGCACATCCAGTATGGATGAAGAACGGCGGATGATATTGCTCAAGATATCATCATCATAATACTCCAAATGAAGGTTTATACCAAAACGTGCACGAAGCGGGGCTGTCAGCAGACCGCTACGTGTAGTAGCCCCCACCAGTGTGAAAGGATTCAAATCAATCTGAATGCTACGTGCCGAAGGTCCCTTATCAATCATAATATCAATGCGGTAATCTTCCATGGCAGAGTAAAGATACTCTTCCACTACAGGCGACAGACGATGGATTTCATCTATAAAGAGCACATCATTCGGTTCGAGACTGGTCAGCACACCTGCCAAGTCGCCCGGTTTGTCGAGCACCGGACCGGAAGTGACTTTAAAGCCGACACCCAATTCGTTGGCGATAATATTTGAAAGGGTTGTTTTTCCCAAGCCGGGAGGGCCGTGAAGCAGGACATGGTCGAGCGCCTCGCCACGCAGGCGTGCCGCCTTCACAAAAATGCGGAGGTTCTCCACCACCTTATCCTGTCCGCTAAAGTCTTCAAAGCTCAACGGACGGAGTGCGTTCTCGAAATCCCGTTCTTTTGAAGTAAGCTGATGTTCGCGTATGTTAAAATCTTCCTGTTCCATTTATTTCTTGAAAAGTAGGAGACAAAGATAGAGATTTACATTCATTTTCAGTATACGAAAGACGAAGAAAAACTCCAATCGGTATCCGGATTTCAAAATAACATAAAGAAAATCAATGAGGGCAACCGCATTTAATTTGATTCAAACCTGTGCGTTTTAAGCTAGACGGCGCGAAAATGAGCCAAATGATACAAGTTCCGATTTTCCCATATATTGTGGGAAAGTATTCCCTCATATTATGGGAAAACATTCCCGACTGCTTGGGAAAATATTCCCTCATTTTGTGGGAACAAATTCCCGTAATGCTTGGGAATATTTTCCCACAATATGTGGGAAAAAGAGAAGCTGTACTTCTCCGGTAATGGTTGACTAGTTGTTTCTTTATTCTTGTTACAGATTGACTGGCAAGGACACTGTGAAAAATGAAAATCAACAGAGGAGTGCTTGCAGATGTGCAAAAGCACATATATCATCATCAATCAACGGGTTGAATCAAAAAACGGCAAATTCGGAGAGTGAGGGCAAACGTCTGCCCTCACTCTGCTATCATACTTGCTCTCACAGCGGAAAGCACCATGAATAAAGGGATTGAGGGGAAATGTGAGGGCATGAGGGCAAAAATGAAAAAAACTCTATGGAAGAGAATTGCAAAAGCTGAATTCAAATGGACTGAAACGATATGACTGTATTACCCCATATAGTGAATTCATTCATTTCAGTATAGAAGTGAATATTTTAACGCCGGTTCGATATAAGCTTGTACTATTCCCGAAGGAGGGGAAACCATGCGGACGAAATTATATCGAACTTACGTTATTTTTAGCACGGTTTCCATAGAAAATAATAAAGAAAACAGAGACAAATCAATCTTTTATCTACCTTTGTATCATTCTATTTTAACTGAATTACAATGGTTCTAAATTACATTTGGATAGGATTCTTTGTCATCGCCTTTATTATCGCCCTTGTAAAAGTGATTTTTGGGGGAGATACGGAGATATTTACGGCTATTATGAACGCTACATTCGATTCTTCAAAAACAGCTTTCGAGATTTCTCTCGGGCTCACGGGAGTGCTGGCTCTTTGGCTGGGCATCATGAAAATCGGCGAGAACAGCGGATTGATTAATGCGCTGGCTCGCTTTCTTAGTCCGGTGCTTTGCCGGCTGTTTCCGGACATTCCTAAAGGACACCCTGTGCTGGGGTCTATCTTCATGAATATGTCTGCCAATATGCTTGGCCTCGACAATGCGGCCACCCCGCTGGGGCTGAAAGCGATGAAAGAGCTGCAGGAACTGAATCCGAAAAAGGACACGGCTTCCAATCCGATGATTATGTTTTTGGTGGTTAATACATCCGGCCTTATCATCATTCCTATCAGTATCATGGTATATCGCGCACAAATGGGGGCCGCACAGCCTACGGATGTATTTATCCCTATCCTGCTAAGTACTTTCATTTCCACCTTAGTAGGAGTCATAGCAGTCAGCATCGCCCAGAAAATCAACTTAATCAATAAACCTATCCTCCTTTTAACGGGCGTTATCTGTCTTTTCTTTTCCGGTTTGGTTTATCTGTTTCTAAGCGTTTCACGAGAGGAGATGGGTACTTATTCTACATTGATAGCGAATATTCTGCTGTTCAGTGTCATCATCCTGTTTATCCTGACGGGAGTCAGAAAGAAAATCAATGTATACGATTCGTTTGTAGAAGGAGCCAAAGAGGGATTTACGACGGCTGTACGCATCATCCCTTATCTGGTTGCCTTCCTTGTAGGAATTGCAGTGTTCCGCACTTCGGGAGCGATGGATTACTTAGTGGGCGGAATCGGTTATGTAGTAGGTTTATGCGGAGTCGACACAAGCTTTGTAGGCGCACTGCCTACGGCATTGATGAAATCGCTTAGCGGTAGCGGTGCGAACGGATTGATGATCGATACGATGAAAGAGCTGGGACCGGATTCGTTTGTGGGGCGTATGAGTTGTGTAGTTCGCGGGGCTTCGGACACCACATTCTATATTCTGGCCGTTTATTTCGGCAGTGTGGGTATCAGTAAAACCCGCAACGCCGTTACTTGTGGCTTGATAGCAGACTTCTCAGGTATCATAGCCGCCATCTTAATCAGTTATTTATTTTTCTTTTAAATCATAACATTCAATTATGGCTGTAACTTATCAAACAGAAGGCATAAAAATGCCTGATATCAAGAAACGCGAGACTACGGAATGGATAAAAGCCGTAGCTGCTTCTTACGGGAAAAGACTCGGTGAAATCGCTTATATCTTCTGCTCCGACGAAAAGATCCTGGAGGTAAACCGTCAGTATCTGCAACACGACTACTACACGGACATTATTACTTTCGATTATTGTGAAGGCGACCGCCTGTCGGGTGACTTATTCATCAGTCTGGATACGATACGCACCAATGCGGAACAATTCGGCGCATCCTATGACGATGAGCTACATCGTGTCATTATTCACGGAATTCTCCACTTGTGCGGCATCAACGATAAAGGTCCCGGAGAGCGGGAGATTATGGAAGCAGCGGAAAACAAGGCATTGGCGATACGACAGTCATAAACCATATTCCGCTGATGGTTCATTCGGATATACCATGCCGAGCATACTGAAAAAGCGCCCCATCGTAACCACTACGACGGGGCGCCTTCATTAGCAACGTAATGCTAATATTAATACTAAATTAATGTGAGTTCGATATAAGTTTATAAGATGGCTGTCAAGTTCAAACATACAGCCCAAAAGCAAACCGGAGAAAACAACCATTTCGATAAGCGGAGAGACCTCTCGGCAGCTTGAAATATACTGCCGGGAAAACGGGATATTGCGTAAAGATTTCGTTTCACTCGCCTTGGAATACTTTGAGCGCACAGGGTTCAACCTGAAGAGTAATGCACTTGATTACTCTCCTTTGAAAAAGAAAACAGGAAAACGAGGACATCCTAAGTGGTTTGACGGTAGGATTGACTTTGCCAATCTGGTTCTTACCCGATGCAAGGAATACGAAGTGAATAAGGGAAAGCTATACGGATTGAGGGTATATGCAAAAGCTCTCAAAAGGTACGTTTCCTTATCCGTCTGGTACCCCATGGATGGAAGATCAGACAAGTGGCAGCTTTACTTCTCTACAGACGATTCGATGGATGGACGCGAAGTCCTGGATTATTACAGAACCAGGTTCCAACTCGAATTTTGTTTCAGAGATGGCAAGCAGCATACTGGAATCATCAACTGTCAGTCTACAGACTTCAGAAAGTTGGATTTTCACTTCAATGCATCACTCGCTGCTGGCAACTTGGCAAAAGCGGCATGTAAGAGGCTCGGAATAACATATTCAATATCCAATTGCAAGTCATTCATACACAATACTTATATGCTTGAACGATTTATTTGCGTGTTTGGGATTAACCCAGACCCACAAGTTATTGACAAACTTTTCAAAGAACTCATTTTATTTACTGCCAGATCCGCTTAGGATTGGCTAATTTTGAACGAACTATTAATAGAAGTAAATACAGAATTATAATTTGAATAAAAAAGCTCATATATTATATTTTTTTATTACATTTGATGCAACATAAACTCAGATTATTACGTATCTGAGTTTATGTTGCATATTTCAAGTCAATTCTAATTAAGATAAATTTTACATATTATGAAAAAATTGTTCTTTCTACTATTGTTAGCAACTTTTGCTAGTTGTAGCAAAAATGATATTAAAATGCTGACTCGTTATAATTTGCCTCAAAATATTAGAATCGATATTCCTTCAGACAGCATGATCGTCATAAGGAGTTCGTCAGAGTTCGATAATAGATTCAAAGGATATACAGATGAGCTTTCTAAAATTGATTTTAATAAATATGATTTAGCGTATATTCAAGGGGCTTCACCTACAGGTATAGAAGATTTCAACGTACAATGGAATGTGGATACTACCCCTTACGAATTATCAATCAATATAAAGAATAACATAACTACACAATACCAAATATGGAGTTTGGCCTATCTAATAGCTAAAAGAAAGAACAATGATGTTGTAGCATCTGTTGTTTATGACAATGCTATTGATAGATAAAGAGAGCGTTTTTTTATTTTAATAAAAATTCTAACAGAACCTAAATAACGTCAGTTCGATATAAGCTCGCCCGCATAGCTTCCCCTCCTTCGGGAAGGAGGAGAATCGAAAAATACAGGCTTATATCGAACTGACGTTAAATTAATAATTAAACTTTTGTGTACCTAATATTCTAATTATTCTAATATTCTATCCTTTTATGCCTGTTCATCCGCTTTGTCATATATCAATATGCTCCGCCCACTGATTTTGTAAGTCAGGTCGCCCGTCAGTTCCAGTGCATCCAGGAAGGAGTTTATTGTTCCGTGACGCTTCAAGCTGCCACTATAGGTAATGTCGCGCAGGTTCGGGGTTTCGTAATAAACCTGTATGTCATACCAGCGTTCAAATGTCTTCATAATATCGCCCAGGGGACGGTCATTAAAGATGTACATACCATCTACCCAACCGACATATTCTTCCAAATCCACCTCGCGTTTCGTTGAACTATTGGCAAATACAACAGCCTGTTCACCCGGTGAAAGGGTAATCGTTTCCGCATTTAATGTGGAGAATTTCACTTTTCCATGTACCAGAGTCGTATAGCAGACAGGGGCATCGGCATAAGCATTTACATTGAATGCAGTCCCAAGCACGGTTATTTCTCCAAGATGAATTTGCACCACAAACGGATGTTCCTCATCCGCTACAACATCAAAATAGGCTTCGCCTTCCAAACGTACAATTCTGCGTTTACCGGCAAAACGTACCGGATAAATCAGTTTGGAACCGGCATTCAAATGAACCGTAGTTCCATCTGCGAGGATTACGGTGTTTTCACCCCCACGCGGTATAACCAGTTCGGCGTTTGGAGTTATATTCTAATGTCTTCATATTTTTCTTCTTTGCCAAATGAATAAATGTTGTTTTCTCGACCGGTTGATGCTGCTAAGGTATAACATGGAATATGGGGTTTGCAAGTATTTGGTTAAGAAAATGTTTATTTTCTCCTGCAACGAAAAACATGCTTTCTTATGCTGATATGTCGTATCTTTAGTGCTTATTTGAGGAAAGCCGACTGGAGTTGTCCGGTCGGCTGACTATAGTTGACTGAACAGCCGATTCCAGTTGTCCGAGTAGCCGATTACAGTCGTCCTATGATGAAGTTACACATTTTAATTGATAAGAAGTAATGGCTATTGTATTTGATTGGTATGAAAATCCTAATGCATCTTCGGAAGAAGAAGAGGCAGCGTTGCATCCGCGTATCTTTATGAATGGTAAGGTGGATACGGAAACACTTTGTTGCAAGATTCATGATTACAGTTCGTTGACTGTGGGTGATGTAAAGAATGTGCTCGACAACCTGTCGAAGATTCTCGGTGAGTCATTGCGTGAGGGAAAAGAAGTGCATATCGAGGGAATCGGTTATTTTTTCCCCACTTTGGCGGCCACGGGAAAAGTGACCCGCAACACTCCGCATAAAACGAATAAAGTGACTTTTAAAACAGTTCGTTTCCGTCCTGACACTAGTCTGAAAGGACATTTCATTGGCGTCCGTGCCAGTCAGTCCAAGTACGTCCGCCATTCGGAGAAGGTTTCGGAAGTGGAGATTGATATGCTGTTGAAAGAATATTTTGCCGGACATCAGATGATGACCCGCCGGGACTTTCAGGAGATTTGCGGTTTGGCCCGTACTACCGCCAAAACGCATTTGGTTCGTCTGCGTGGAGAAGGGAAACTTGTGAATATCGGCCTGCGCAACCAACCGATGTATGTGCCTGCTCCCGGTTATTATGGGGTGTCGAGAGATGCGGCACATCCTTCACGGTGATGGCTGTGAAGGATGTGAACTTTGAGACGTTAAGTTATATCATTCATGAGAACAAGGCACAAAAAAAGAGCGAATCATTCCGCTCCACCTTTAAAGAATCCCCATAAATGGGATTCTTCTTTTCTTCATCTTTCATTTACTCTTTACCTGAAAACATCTTTTTTCCTAATACCTAATCAAAACAATCTTTTTCCTAAAAACTAATCTTTAAATCTAATACCCTAATTTTATAAACTAATACCTTCATATATTATCTTTTTCCTAATACCTAAAAAACTTAGTAGTTTCACAACTACGCTGCAAAGTTAGAGCTGTTTCGGAAAATGACAAGAGCTATAATCTAAAAAATCAAATTCCGGCTTTTTTTTTTGATTTATATCAAGAAGAAGGGCAACTTTAACACTTGGCGTTCTAGTTCTATCCATATTCCGACCGATTTTGAAGTAGCAAAAAGAAAGCATAAGCGAGTATATTTGGGCAGAGAATAGACATTTTGAAAAGGAATCGAGACATCTAAAACACAGTCAGGCCATCAATATCGAACAAACTGTATATTTCTAAACCCAAATTACGGCGATTTTTTCAACGAAGCCGGACCGCTCCCCGAATTTTCGGAAGCAAAAAGGACATGGAGATATATTTCTCACAACTTTTCCGTAACTTTGCACCGTTTGATAATAAATAAGATAGGAATGGATTTTAAGTACGACGTAATTGTAATTGGTGCCGGACATGCCGGTTGCGAAGCAGCAGCCGCTGCTGCAAATTTAGGTTCGAAGACTTGTCTCATTACGATGGACATGAACAAAATCGGGCAGATGAGTTGCAACCCTGCTGTGGGTGGAATTGCCAAAGGACAAATAGTACGCGAAATAGATGCGCTGGGCGGACAGATGGGATTGGTGACAGACGAGACAGCTATCCAGTTCCGGATACTGAACCGTTCGAAAGGCCCCGCCATGTGGAGCCCCCGTGCCCAATGCGACCGCGCCAAGTTTATCTGGTCCTGGCGGGAGAGACTGGAAAATACACCCAACCTTCATATCTGGCAGGATACCGTATGTGAACTTCTTGTTGAAGACGGCACAGTGACCGGACTGGTTACCGCGTGGGGTGTCACCTTCAAGGCAAAATGTGTTGTCCTCACCGCAGGAACTTTCCTCAACGGACTGATGCACATAGGACGCCACCAGTTGCCGGGCGGAAGAATGGCAGAACCGGCTTCTTACAAATTAACCGAATCCATCGCCCGCCACGGCATCACTTACGGAAGGATGAAAACCGGAACCCCGGTACGAATCGATGCGCGCAGCGTTCATTTCGATCAGATGGAAACGCAGGACGGTGAATGTGACTTTCACAAATTCTCTTTCATGGATACCAGTGTACGCCACTTGAAGCAACTGCAATGCTGGACATGCTATACTAATGAAGAGGTACATCAGATTCTACGTGACGGACTGCCGGATTCTCCCCTATTCAACGGACAAATTCAAAGTATCGGGCCACGTTATTGTCCAAGCATTGAAACGAAGATTGTAACTTTCCCCGACAAGACACAGCATCAATTGTTCCTCGAACCGGAAGGCGAAACTACACAGGAGTTGTATCTCAACGGATTCTCTTCCTCGCTTCCGATGGACATACAAATTGCCGCTTTAAAGAAAATACCGGCTTTCAAGGATATGGTTATCTATCGTCCGGGATATGCGATTGAATATGACTATTTCGACCCGACGCAGTTAAAGCATACGTTGGAATCGAAGATTATCGGGAATTTATTCTTTGCCGGACAGGTAAACGGTACTACCGGATACGAAGAAGCAGGCGGACAAGGATTGATAGCCGGAATCAATGCGCATATCAATTGCCACGGTGGCGAAGCCTTCACACTGGCACGTGATGAAGCATATATCGGCGTATTAATCGACGACCTGGTAACTAAAGGAGTCGACGAGCCTTACCGGATGTTTACTTCACGCGCAGAATATCGTATCTTGCTACGCATGGACGATGCCGATATGCGCCTGACCGAACGAGCCTATAAACTCGGATTGGCAAAGGAAGACCGCTACCAATTAATGAAAGGAAAAAAGGAAGCAGTGGAACAAATTGTTTCTTTCGCACACAGTTATTCGATGAAACCGGCATTAATTAATGATGCCCTCGAGAAGATAGGGACGACTCCCCTACGCCAAGGATGCAAACTGATAGAAATCCTGAATCGCCCGCAAGTGACAATTGAAAATATCTCGAAATATGTTCCGGCATTTCAACGCGAACTGGATAAAGCGACCGAAGCCAACCAAAAGCGTAAAGAAGAGATTCTCGAAGCTGCCGAAATTCTAATCAAATATCAAGGATATATCGACAGAGAACGAATGATAGCAGAGAAACTGGCAAGACTGGAAAGCATCAAGATTAAAGGCAAATTTGATTATGTTTCCATCCAATCTTTATCGACCGAAGCCCGGCAAAAGCTGACAAAGATAGATCCGGTAACGATTGCCCAGGCGAGCAGAATCCCGGGAGTATCACCAAGCGACATCAACGTACTGCTGGTACTTTCCGGACGATAGCCTACAACGTTTCACGTGAAACAAAGCATTTAAATAAACGATATAATTCAATGATTATGAGCAAAGAAACGCTGATTAAAAGCATTCGGGAAATACCAGATTTTCCTATTCCCGGAATCCTGTTCTATGATGTCACCACTTTATTCAAAGACCCATGGTGCCTGCAGGAATTATCGAACGTCATGTATGAAATGTATAAGGATAAAGGCATCACCAAAGTGGTAGGCATAGAATCAAGAGGTTTCATCATGGGACCTATCCTGGCTACCCGGCTGAATGCAGGTTTCATCCCTATCCGCAAGCCCGGCAAACTTCCTGCCGAAACGCTTGAAGAAAGCTATGACAAGGAATACGGGAAAGACACTGTGCAAATTCATAAAGACGCATTGGATGAAAACGACGTAATCCTCCTACACGATGACTTACTGGCAACAGGCGGCACCATGAAAGCAGCCTGCGAACTGGTAAAGAAGCTGAAACCAAAAAAGGTATATGTAAACTTCATCATCGAATTGAAAGACCTGAATGGTAAATCTGTATTCGGAGATGATGTAGAAGTAGAATCCGTATTGTCTTTATAAAGGATTTGATTATATTTGCAAGGCGTAGTTGAACTACGCCTTTTTTATTTTAGATATCCCTCAGCACTAACGATCATGAATGCAGAAATGGAAAGCAGAACCAATGAATATTTAAAAGGAATCGTAGCCAACCTCCCGGAGAAGCCAGGCATCTACCAATACCTGAATACGGAAGGGACGATTATATACGTTGGAAAGGCGAAAAATCTAAAGAAAAGAGTCTACTCCTATTTCAGCAAGGAGCACGAACCGGGAAAGACGCGAGTGCTCGTCAGCAAGATTGCCGATATACGCTATATCGTAGTCAATACGGAAGAAGACGCATTGCTGCTGGAGAATAATCTGATAAAGAAGTATAAGCCACGTTACAATGTCCTGCTGAAGGACGACAAGACATATCCTTCTATCTGTGTACAAAACGAGTATTTCCCCCGGATTTTCCGAACCAGAAAAATTATCAGAAACGGGTCTTCTTATTATGGACCGTATAGTCATATCCCGTCTATGTATGCGGTACTGGATTTGATAAAACATCTGTATCCTTTACGCACTTGCAATCTGAACCTGAGTCCGGAGAATATACGGGCGGGGAAGTTCAACGTATGTCTGGAATATCATATCAAGAACTGCGCAGGTCCCTGTATCGGGTTGCAATCACACGAAGATTATCTTAAAAACATCGATGAAATCAAGGAAATCCTGAAAGGAAATACACAAGACATCAGTCGTATACTATTGGAAAAGATGCAGGCATTGGCAGCCGAAATGAAGTTTGAAGAGGCGCAGAAAGTGAAAGAGAAATATCTGCTGATAGAGAATTACCGTTCGAAATCCGAGGTGGTAAGTTCTGTATTACATAATATCGACGTGTTCTCTATCGAAGAGGACGAGACTAATTCGGCTTTCATCAATTATCTGCATATCACAAACGGTGCCATCAATCAGGCTTTCACGTTCGAATATAAAAAGAAGCTGAACGAATCGAAAGAGGAGCTTTTGACGCTTGGTATTATTGAAATGCGGGAACGCTACAAAAGCCAATCCAGAGAGATCATAGTGCCTTTTGAACTCAATTTGGAGTTAAATAATGTCGTATTTACCGTTCCACAGCGGGGAGATAAGAAGAAGTTGCTGGAACTATCCATCTTAAACGTGAAGCAATACAAGGCCGACCGGCTGAAGCAGGCGGAAAAACTGAATCCTGAGCAGAGAAGTATGCGCCTGATGAAGGAGATACAACAGGAACTACACTTAGACAAACCGCCTTTGCAGATTGAATGCTTCGATAACTCAAACATACAGGGGGCGGATGCGGTAGCGGCATGCGTTGTATTCAAAAAGGCGAAACCATCGAAGAAAGACTACCGGAAATACAATATAAAGACGGTTGTGGGACCGGATGATTACGCTTCTATGAAAGAGGTTGTCAGAAGGCGTTATCAACGCGCTATTGAAGAAAACTCCCCACTGCCCGACCTTATTATCACCGATGGTGGAAAAGGGCAAATGGAAGTTGTCAGAGAGGTTATTGAAGACGAACTGAACCTTAATATTCCCATTGCAGGATTGGCGAAAGACAATCGCCACCGCACATCAGAACTGCTTTTCGGATTTCCGCCACAGACTATCGGTATCAAGCAGCATAGTCCGTTGTTCCGTCTGCTGACGCAGATTCAGGATGAGGTGCACCGTTTTGCCATCAGTTTCCATCGTGATAAACGCAGCAAACGACAAGTTGCGTCCGCGCTGGATAGCATCAAGGGAATCGGAGAAAAGACGAAAACCGCCCTTTTGAAAGAGTTTAAGAGCGTAAAACGGATAAAAGAGGCTTCTTTAGAAGAGATTAGCGCCATCATTGGAGAGGCGAAAGCCAAAACCGTAAAGGCAGGATTGAATGATGAACAAGCCGAAAATAAATAACGCAGATTCGATATAAGTCCGGCAACTCCACTCTCCTGTTTCTGGAAGGTGGAGAAGCCTGCAGACCACTCGGATATCAAATAAGAAACTGGCAGAATAGAACCGGGCTATATTTCTACCGTTGAAACTTCCGGCACAGTTCTATAATATTTTCCCTTCAATACATCGTTTTCTCTTCCGAATTTCGTAAATTTGCCTTTCGTAATTATGAAATAAGATAAATAACAATGCGAATAGTTATACAACGGGTAAGTCGTGCATCAGTGACCATTGAAGGGAACTGCAAATCAGCTATCGGAAAAGGAATGTTGATATTGGTCGGCATCGAGGAAGCCGACGGGCAGGAAGACATTGACTGGCTCTGCAAAAAGATAGCAAACCTGCGCATTTTCGACGATGAAAACGGGGTTATGAATAAGTCAATCTTAGAAGATGGAGGCGAGATTCTCGTCGTCAGCCAGTTCACCCTGCACGCTTCTACGAAAAAAGGGAACCGCCCTTCTTATATCAAGGCAGCCAAGCCGGAAGTTTCTATCCCACTCTACGAGCGATTTTGCAAGGACTTGAGCAGTGCATTGGGAAAAGAAATAGGCACAGGAATCTTCGGGGCAGACATGAAAGTCGAACTTTTGAACGACGGCCCTGTTACTATATGCATGGACACTAAAAACAAGGAGTAAAAGATGACTTTGGAAGAAGCTCAAAAACAAGTAGACCAATGGGTCAAGACATACGGTGTACGCTACTTCAGCGAATTGACAAATATGGCGGTCCTGACGGAAGAAGTAGGTGAACTGGCACGTGTAATGGCACGCAAATATGGCGACCAATCCTTCAAAGAGGGAGAAAAAGACAACCTTGACGAAGAGATAGCGGACGTACTCTGGGTGCTTCTCTGCATCGCCAACCAGACAGGCGTAGACCTCACCGCTGCCCTGCAAAAGAGCATGGACAAGAAAACGAAACGAGATAATCAAAGACATATCAATAACCCAAAACTGAAAGAGCATGGAAGAGAATAGCCTACGGTCCAACAAGTATGAAGCCGCATTGGCAAAGTACAATACCAACCTGAGCGATGCTGACATTCAGGCGCGCGTAGCCGAATTAATTGAAAAAAAAGTGCCGGAAAACAATACGGAAGAAGTTAAGAAATTCCTGTTCAACTGCATCGACCTGACGACTTTGAACAGCACGGACAGCGATGAAAGCGTGATGCGCTTTACGGAAAAAGTCAATAAGTTCGACGATGAATACCCCGATTTGAAGAATGTCGCAGCTATCTGCGTTTATCCTAATTTTGCCGCTATCGTCAAGAATACGCTGGAAGTGGACGGTGTCAATATCGCTTGCGTATCGGGCGGATTTCCCTCTTCCCAAACCTTCATCGAAGTTAAAGTCGCAGAGACTGCGCTGGCTATCGGAGATGGTGCGGACGAGATAGATATTGTAATCTCCATAGGCAAATTCCTGAGCGGTGACTACGAAGGTATGTGCGAAGAGATACAGGAACTGAAAGAAGTATGCAAGGAACGCCACCTCAAAGTTATCCTCGAAACAGGCGCTTTAAGGAGTGCTTCCAACATCAAAAAATCCTCTATCCTATCCATGTATTCAGGCGCGGATTTCATCAAGACATCCACAGGAAAGCAACAGCCCGCCGCTACTCCCGAAGCCGCTTATGTGATGTGCGAAGCCATCAGGGAATACTACCAGAAGACAGGAAACAAGATTGGTTTCAAGCCGGCAGGCGGAATCAACACAGTTAACGACGCGATTATTTATTACACCATTGTCAAAGAAGTGCTGGGTGAAGAATGGATGGACAACCGACTGTTCCGCCTGGGAACCAGCCGCCTTGCCAACCTGTTGCTTTCGGATATCGAAGGCGAAGAAATCAAGTTCTTCTAGGAACCAAAGACTACATTAGCAATCAAATATGCCTCACCGCGCTGGCTGCCGTTCTTACGGAAGCCGACGCGGCATTTTTTATTTAAGAAAAACTAAAGATAGTTATTAGGCAATCAAGAAAATTCCTTATCCTTGTAAGTGATTCAGCGAGAAAAAAATATAGTTAACTAGTTATACTAGAGAATGTTTCATTTATTACCAACTTCCTGAAATGCGGCAAAATCCAAAGTTATGAATGGTAATAAGCAAACGGGGCTCATACACCTTCATGTAAATAGAAGTGCGAAGGATGGAGACACACATAAGAACATAAGAACCTTACGATTCAATTCTAATCCTCTGAATCTCTTTCTCGGCATACTCCCCTATCTGCTCCCGACAAGCACCGGAAATAATCATTTCTCACGATCTACCACATACTCTAAATAAGCACGCAACGCTACGCAAACATCCGAATCCGGCAGAGAAGCCAACAGGTCGAATGCTTTCTGTTTATACGCATTCATCGTCAGTATTGCATATTCGATGCCACCATTTTCCTTGACATATTCAATCAAACGGGTTATTTCATCCGAAGTAGCCGTGCCTTCCTTCACCTTGAGCGCAATCTCTTGCGCAACGCTGTCCTTCGTTTTGTTCAGCACATACAAGGCAGGCAGGGTCAGCTTGCCTTCAAGCATATCATTGCCTGTCGGCTTACCTATTTCCTTGCTATCAAAATAGTCGAATATATCGTCTTTTATCTGGAAGCAAATGCCGATATATTCACCCAACAAACGGGCAAATTCAGCCTCTTCCTCTCCCATTCCTACCGAGAAAGCAGCAGCTTTTGTGCAGGCAGCGAAAAGAGCGGCGGTTTTCTTACGGATGACATCGAAATAAACTGATTCGGAAAAACTGTGATTGCTTACATTGGAGAGTTGGAGCAACTCACCGTCGGCAAGGTCCTGTCCCAATGAAGACACCAGTTGGATGATAGGATGGCTGTGCGTCTGTTCGGCATGAACCAAGCTCGTAGCCAACAGATAGTCGCCTGTCAACACAGCTACCTTATTATTAAAAATAGCATTCACCGAGAGTTGCCCGCGACGTTCGGTACTTTCGTCTACAACGTCATCGTGCACCAGACTGGCTGTATGAAGCAGTTCCAGAGAAACAGCAGCATGAAGCGTGGAAGGGCGGACCGCACCGTAAAGGCGCGCTACCAACAGAAGAAGAATAGGACGCATCATCTTACCACTCCTCTGCCGTATATGAGATACGACACTGTTGAGCAATGCATTCGAGCTGGAAAGTGAACTATCAAAAAGATTCTTAAAGTCCGCCAGTTCCGCTTCAATCGGAGTTCTGATGAGTGAGATACTGTCCATTTAATACACAATTTGACCACAAAAGTAATAATAAAACGCTTAATACGGTATTTTTTTGTACTTTTACCATGAAAAATTAATTAAATCTATGGATTCAGATAATAAATTATTTCTTTTAGACGCTTATGCACTGATATACCGGGCGTATTACGCCTTTATCAAGAACCCAAGAATCAACTCCAAAGGATTCAATACTTCCGCTATCCTGGGCTTTGTCAACACCCTAGAGGAAGTACTGAAAAAAGAAAATCCGACGCATATAGGAGTGGCTTTCGACCCTTCGGGGCCCACCTTCCGTCACAAGGCTTTCGAACAGTATAAGGCGCAACGCGAAGACACTCCCGAAGCAATCCGCCTTTCCGTACCTATTATAAAGGATATTATAAGGGCATACCGTATTCCCATCCTCGAAGTGCCAGGCTATGAAGCCGACGACGTGATAGGAACTCTTGCCACCGAAGCCGGCAAGCAGGGCATCACCACGTATATGATGACGCCGGACAAGGACTACGGGCAGTTGGTGAGCGACAAAGTGTTCATGTACCGTCCCAAACATACGGGTGGTTTTGAAATAATGGGTATTGAAGAGGTGAAAGCCAAGTTTGATATCCAGTCGCCCGCACAAGTGATTGACATGCTCGGTTTGATGGGTGACGCTTCGGACAACATTCCCGGCTGCCCCGGTGTAGGAGAAAAGACGGCACAGAAATTGATTGCCGAATTTGGTAGTATCGAAAATCTATTAGAGCATACCGACCAACTGAAAGGAGCGCTGAAAACAAAAGTGGAAACGAACCGGGAAATGATTACATTCTCGAAGTTTCTGGCAACCATCAAAATTGACGTACCTATCCAACTTGAGATGGACGCACTCGTCCGCGAAGAGGCAGACGAAAATTCACTCCGCAGCATTTTCGAGGAATTGGAGTTCAGGACCCTCATCGACCGCGTACTCAAAAAAGAGTCTGCCGGAAATGGAGTGACGATGACCACCGGAAGTAAAACGGCAACCGGAAAAGGCACTCCCGCCCCTCTCCCACTTTTTCCCGAAGAAGGGGAAGCCATACAAGGCGATTTATTTGCAAATTTCACGACCAATGAACCGGACGAAGCAAAAAAATCAAATCTAGAGACGTTAGAATCGCTCGGCTGCAACTATCAACTCATTGATACTGAAGAGAAAAGGCAAGAAATTATTCAAAAATTGCTTACATCCGAAATTCTCTCGTTAGACACGGAGACTACCGGAACGGAACCGATGGATGCAGAATTGGTCGGAATGAGTTTTTCCATTGCCGAAAATGAAGCATTTTATGTGCCGGTTCCCGCGGAACAAGAGAAAGCGTTAAAAATCGTCAATGAATTTCGGCCGGTATTCGAAAATGAAAATTCGTTGAAGGTCGGACAAAATATCAAGTACGACATGATCGTTCTTAAAAATTATGGAGCGGAAGTGAAAGGCGCACTTTTCGATACAATGATTGCCCATTATGTTCTTCAACCGGAACTTCGTCACGGAATGGATTACCTTGCGGAAATTTACCTGCACTACCAGACAATCCATATCGACGAACTAATTGGACCGAAAGGAAAGAATCAGAAGAATATGCGCGACCTCGACCCGAAAGATGTCTATCGCTATGCTTGCGAAGATGCAGACGTGACATTGAAGCTGAAGAACGTATTGGAAAAAGAGCTGAAAGAAAATGATGCCGAACGGCTGTTCTATGATATAGAGATGCCACTCGTTCCGGTACTGGTCAATATAGAACGGAACGGCGTGCTACTGGATACGGAAGCGCTGAAACAATCGTCCGCCCATTTCACTGCACAGATGGAACGAATTGAAAAGGAGATTTATGAGCTGGCAGGCGAAACGTTCAATATCGCCTCACCCAAGCAAGTCGGCGAGGTATTGTTTGATAAACTAAAAATTGTAGAGAAAGCGAAAAAGACCAAGACGGGACAGTATGTCACTTCGGAAGAAGTGCTCGAAAGCCTTCGCCATAAACATCCGGTAGTAGAGAAAATATTGGAACACCGCGGCTTGAAGAAGCTATTGGGAACGTATATAGATGCCCTCCCCCTACTTATCAACCCGCGCACAGGACGGGTGCATACTTCTTTCAACCAAACGGTCACCGCTACGGGACGCCTCAGTTCGAGCAGTCCGAACTTGCAGAATATCCCCATCCGCGATGAGAACGGGAAAGAAATCCGCAAAGCATTCATTCCCGATGAAGGCTGCCTTTTCTTCTCTGCGGACTACTCGCAGATTGAATTGCGTATTATGGCACATCTCAGCGAGGATAAGAACATGATTGACGCTTTCCTCAGCAATCATGATATCCATGCTGCCACGGCTGCGAAAATCTACAAGATTGACTTGAATGATGTAGACTCCGATATGCGCCGTAAAGCCAAGACCGCCAATTTCGGCATTATATATGGTATATCTGTCTTCGGTCTTGCCGAACGGATGAACGTAGACCGGAAAGAAGCCAAAGAACTTATCGACGGATATTTCGAAACCTATCCGGATGTGAAGGCTTACATGGATAAAAGTATCCAGGTAGCCCGGGAAAAAGGCTATGTAGAAACGATTTTCCATCGGAAACGCTTCTTGCCGGACATTAATTCACGAAATGCCGTTGTGCGCGGATATGCAGAACGGAATGCAATAAATGCGCCTATCCAAGGAAGTGCGGCGGATATTATCAAGGTAGCCATGGCACGCATTTACCAACGCTTCCAGGCGGAAGGAATACAAGCAAAAATGATTTTGCAAGTACATGACGAATTGAACTTCAACGTTCCTGTCAACGAGAAAGAACGCGTGGAAGAAATCGTTATCGAGGAAATGGAGAAGGCATATCGCATGCACGTTCCCTTGAAAGCTGATTGCGGATGGGGTAAGAATTGGCTTGAAGCACATTAGAAACAAGTAATGTACACACTACTTATATAGTGCATACCAACAAAACAGGAACCGGAGTGAGTAATAACATTATTTAACCCGATATCCATAAAGCTATAAAAAGGAACACTTCCCCAACGAAGTGATTCATTCTATATCCGGCAGACTGACTGCCGGATATTTTTTTTATCACCAATCTTGGCAAAAAGCAAGTGATACCAGCCACCCATAATTGACATTTTGACAATATTTCATCCTCAAAATTGCATAAACACCAAATTAATATGTAAATTTGCAGCATAAAACTGATACAGTTGTAGAAATATGAAAGTATAACTCAAAAAACTTAAATAGCCATGAAAGCCAAAGTATCTCTAAAAATGCTCGTTTTATCAGCAGTTCTTCTTGTTGCGTCGCTTGCTACTTCTGCACGTAGCTACGACGGTCAATTGATTTATAACCCAATAGAAGAAAATGGTGTAACAGTAGGACAAACTGTTTACAAAATGGACGGGAGCACACTTGCCAACTACATGAAGTACAATTATAAGTACGATAACAAAAAACGTATGATTGAAAGCGAAGCCATGAAATGGAACAGCAGCAAGGATGAATGGCAAAAGGACTTGCGTATCAACTATATTTATGAGGGCAAGACTGTCACTACCAACTATTACAAATGGAACGCCAAGAAAAAAGCCTACGTACTGGTCCCCGAAATGACCGTTACGATGGATAATACCAATATGTAACATAACTCTCTCTCATTCTAATATTCTAACAACAAGAGACGCCGCTTCTGATGAAGAAGTGGCGTCTCTTGTTTATCATAATATCAAGTCGGCAGTTACAACACATAAAAACGTTCTTGCAGTTCTTTCAGAAAATTTCTGGAGATTATCAAATCATTCCTGTCATGAAAAGGCGGATAAAGCTGGCAGCACTTGCCGTCAATCATAGCCAGAAAGTTTACATTTACAATAGCCGACTGACTAATCTGCACAAAAGCCTGCGAATAACCGATAATGTCTTCCGCCTTTGTGTTCCGCTTCAAGTTCAACCGGGTTTGATTGAATAATACTACCTGCCATTGACGCTTATCTTTCAGATACTCAAAGAAGCCGATTTCCTCAAGGCGAAGTAATCTGAATCCTGTCACTGTGCTAATCATGAACGTGCCATGCTGTGACATCAAGGTACTGAAAGAGGATGCGAAAGAAGGCGGGGGAAGCAAAGCGGAAGCCGACATAACCTTCCGATAACGGTCTATAATAACTTTTAATTCTTCACTTTCAAAAGGCTTCAACAGGAAATCGAAAGCCGATTCGCGCAAAGCCTGCAACAGATACTTGTCATAAGAAGTGTAGAACACCACTTTCATATCCCACAGTACATCATCCCTTATCTCACTCAGCAAATTAAGCCCAAATACATCCGGAAGTTCCACGTCGAGAAACAACAAATCCGGATGCAACTCCATAATCATCTTTTTTCCTTTTGCACCGTTGCTTGCCACTCCTTTAACCTCAAATTCACGATAGGGCCCCAACTCCCGGCGCAAAGCGTCAATCGCTGTACGTTCATCGTCTATGATGACCACTTTATACTTCTCTTCTGTCTCCATCATAAATCATAAGAAAAACGGAACGGGATATATACCGATACTTGAGTACCGGTCTTTCCATCATTCCTGTTGGTTATATCAAAACGTATCTTATCACTCTTATTTTTCGCATTCAATAGCTGGATGGTCTGATAAAGGACTTTCAGCCCCGTACCGGTCCCGCATGTCGCAGAAGACACCTGCGGGAGATATCCCCGCCCGTTATCCGCAACCGTAATACAGACCCCGTTCTCTTGGCGGGAGACACATACTGCCAGCTCCTTTGCCCCATCCTTTCCCGCCAACCCATGCTTAATGGCATTCTCCACGGGAATCTGCACAATCATAGAGGGAACCATGATGCGGGTAGCGTCCAACCCGTCCTCTATCGTGACTGTCGGGGTAAAACCATCACCGACACGTCCTTTCTCCAAGTCGATGTAGGAGCGCACAAAGTCCAGTTCGTCCTGCAAGGGTACGCTCAGTTTCTCTGTCAGTTCGAGACTCCGGCGAAGATATTTCACCAGCCCCATCAGATTATTTTTCACTTCCTCCGAGCCATTGAACTGATTAATCTCACGTCCCAACACATTGAAAGTAAAATGAGGAGAAATCCGGCTACGCAGGTTCTCCATGCGGATGCGGTTTATCTGCTGAAAGAAACGTTCACGAAGAAATTCGCGTTTCTTGCGCATATACCAGATAATGACTATCGTACCTACCACAAGCAGCACACTGACAAGCACCCAAATATACACGCTTAATTTTAAAGCCCTCACTTCACCCTCCTGTTGCTGAATCCGCATCTCTTTACGCAATACAACCGTATTCTGCCGATAACGCATATCCAGTTCGGCCACACGCATCTGCACCCGTTCGCTGCGGATGGAATCATCCAAATGGCGATCACGTTTCAGATACTCATAAGCGTGGCGGTAATCACCGATACGCTCAAAATAATGCTGGAGATATTGGTTACGTATGGTCAGCATATTGGCATCGAGATGCCCCACGGGAGCAGTACGGGCAATCATCTTCTGTGCCTGCCTTAAATTTCCTTTCTTCAAGGCAAGCTCAATCATTTGGGTCTCGATATAGTGCACGGCTGAATTATGCTGTATTTTTGAGAAGAAACGATAGCTATCGTCCAGGCAAGTTTGCGCAGAGTCGAGATTGTCAGTCAGTACATACAACTCTCCCAGATTCACCTTAATAAAGTTCTGTTCGAATACCATTTGCGAATGGGCGGATACCAGTTCATTCGCCCTACGCATGTATTTCAGGGCTTCCTGATAGTCTTTTATGTAATAATAATAGTTACCGCGGTTGTTGAGATACGTCCATTTTTCTCCTACATTCATTCCGTCGAAGAATTGTCCTGCCAGTTCATAGTAGTAATCTGACAAAACAAAATCACGTAATTCCATATAAGTCTGCCCTAGTCCGTAGTAGATAGGAAATTTCGTATGTTCCGACAAGTTTAACGAATCACAAAGGAACAAGGCACGACGATAATAAGAAGCGGTGTGCGCCAGGTCGCCACTATGCAGGTACGCATCAGCCATATTGATGCAAATATCCGGGAGACGTTGTAGTTTCTCCCCTTCCAGACAGTACCTATACGCCTGTTCATAGTCCATTATCGCAGAGTCAGGACGGTTCAACTGCATCCATACATTCCCTTCCATATTATAAATCTCGGACAGCACGTTATTCCATCGGGAACATCTGACAGCCTTAGGCAAGAATTCTTTCACCTGACGGTGATAATAAAGAACGGAATCAAAATCGGAAGAAACGAAGAATGTTTTTCCGTACAGAGCGATAAGACGGTAATAAGATTGTGAATCCTGTACCTGTATCAACGCGTCACGTATCTGCGAGCGGGAATAAAGCACATTGGAAAACAGAGAATCCTGCACGCGGACTTCCAAAGAATCAACAAAAGTTTGTCCACACAAGGCCCCGCTATGATGTTTATCAGCATATCCGCAACTCAATAACACCAATAGCCCCAATAACCCGAATAGGCTCATAGCAGCCCCTTGTTTCATTTCCCCCTTATTCATGTCATATTTTGAATGTGACAAAAATACATTATTTATCCTGAATCCCAACGAATTTTATTATTTTTTTAATACCTTTGCGCCCATATAAATATGAGCAACTGACCTAATGAGTCCACTGAACTTCACCCACATTTTGACACAGGCAGTCGATGAGCTATCGGAAAGCGAATCTTACAAAGGACTGTTTCATCAGCATAAAGATGGCGAGCCACTGCCCTCTGCTAAAGTCTTGTATGAGATTATAGAGCTTTCACGCTCCATTCTCTTCCCCGGATATTACGGGAATTCAACTATCGACAGCCGGACAATCAATTATCACATTGGTGTAAATATTGAGAAGTTATTCGGTTTGCTCTCCGAGCAAATCCTCGCCGGGTTGTGTTTCAGCGTCAGCATAGAAGGGAAATGCAATGTCTGCTCAGACTCCAAACGGGAAGAAGCCACACGCCTTGCTGCTAAATTTATCAGCAAACTGCCTGCCATGAGAAGGATACTGGCAACCGACGTGGAAGCTGCCTACAACGGCGACCCTGCTGCCGAAAGCTATGGTGAGGTAATTTTCTGTTATCCGGCTATCAAGGCTATCAGCAACTACCGCATCGCACATGAATTGCTGGAACTGGGCGTTCCCTTGATTCCCCGCATTATCACGGAGATGGCACATAGCGAAACGGGGATTGACATCCATCCAGCAGCGAAAATCGGCAGTCATTTCACTATCGACCACGGCACGGGTGTCGTTATCGGTGCTACAAGTATTATCGGCAACAATGTCAAACTATACCAAGGTGTTACTTTGGGAGCCAAGAGTTTTCCGCTGGATGCCAATGGAAAGCCCATCAAGGGTATCCCCCGCCACCCGATTCTGGAAGACAATGTGATTGTCTATTCCAATGCCACTATCCTGGGCAGAATCACTATCGGACGCGACGCAACTGTGGGCGGTAATATATGGGTGACAGAGAATGTCCCCGCAGGAGCAAGAATCGTACAAACCAAAGCAAAAAAATAAAATCAAATAACTATATATGAGCGAACAATTCGAGATGATTGCCAAGACCTTCCAGGGACTGGAGGAGATACTTGCAGAAGAACTTACAGTATTAGGAGCCAACGACATTCAAATAGGACGCCGGATGGTTTCATTCTCCGGAGACAAGCGTATGATGTATAAGGCGAATTTCTGCCTTCGTACCGCTATCCGTATCCTGAAACCTATCAAAAACTTCACTGCCAAGAATGCCGACGAAGTTTATAACCAGATACAAGCCATTCGATGGGAAGATTATCTCAATGTAAACAAGACATTTGCTATTGACGCAGTGGTGTTCAGCGATGAGTTCCGCCATTCGAAATTCGTTTCGTATAAAGTAAAAGATGCAATTGTAGACTATTTCCGCGAGAAAACCGGAAAACGTCCGTCTGTCCGCATCAACAATCCGGATGTATTGCTGAATATTCACATTGCACAGACCACCTGCACGCTGTCTTTGGACTCTTCCGGAGAATCACTGCATCGCCGCGGTTATCGTCAGGAAGCAGTGGAAGCTCCGCTCAACGAGGTGTTGGCTGCCGGCATGATTCTGATGACCGGATGGCGCGGAGAGTGTGATTTGATTGACCCTATGTGCGGTTCGGGCACTATTCCCGTCGAAGCTGCACTAATTGCAAAGAATATTGCTCCGGGAGTATTCCGCAAAGGATTTGCCTTCGAAAAGTGGGTGGATTTCGATGCGGATATGTTCGATGAGATTTACAATGATGACAGTCAGGAACGTGAGTTTAAACATAAGATTTACGGATACGACAACAATCCGAAAGCGAATGAGATTGCCACACACAACATAAAAGCTGCGGGCGTATCGAAAGATATAGTGCTGAAACTGCAACCGTTCCAGCAGTTTGAACAGCCGAAAGAGAAATCAATCATCATTACCAACCCGCCATATGGCGAACGTATCTCTACAAATGACCTACTGGGACTTTACCAAATGATTGGTGAACGTCTGAAACATGCGTTTGTAGGTAATGAAGCATGGGTGCTGTCTTATCGTGAAGAGTGTTTCGACCAAATCGGTTTGAAAGCAAGTCAAAAAGTTCCTTTATTCAATGGGCCGTTGGAGTGCGAGTTCCGCAAATATGAGATTTTTGACGGAAAGTACAAGGAGTTCAAGAGCCAAGAAGGAGAAGGGGAAGAGAAGAAAGAGGCTGAAGGAGAACAGGCTCCAAGATTCAGAGAAAGAAAAGAATTTAAACCACGTCGCGAAGGAGATTTCAAGCCTCGCAGAGAAGGCGGTGACTTTAAAGGTGCCGACAGAGATAGAAAGCCACGGGGAGATTTCCGCGGAGGAAGAGATTCAAGACCCCCGAGAGAGTTTAAGGGGAATCGGGAGCCGAGAATTCTAAAGAAGGAAGAGGAGTAATTACATCAATAATTTACGGTAAGTCCAAATAAAAACAAATAATTTAAAAGAGCAATGATTAAAATTGGAAAAAGAGCCATCCTGCTGTTGATGGCACTACCAATCGGATTCAATGTCATGGCACAAGAAACCAAAAAGCCAACACTGGAAGAACTGATTCCGGGTGGCGAAAGCTATCTGTATGCAGAAAACCTGTACGGACTGCAATGGTGGGGTGATGAATGCATGAAACCGGGCATAGATACACTCTATTCGGTTCAGTCTAAAACGGGTAAGGAAACGATGGTTATCACCCGTGAGCAAATCAACAAAGTACTTGCTGAAAATGAGGCCGGGAAATTATCACACCTGTACTCTATCCGCTTCCCGTGGGCGGACAAACCGCAAATGCTATTCACAGTAGCAGGAAAGTTTATCACATATGACTTTAAGAACAACCGCATTGTCAGCACCCTCAAACTAAGGGAAAAGGCTAATAATGAAGACTATTGCGCAGCCAACGGCAACGTAGCTTACACAATAGGCAACAACCTGTACGTAAACGAACAAGCGGTAACCAACGAACCTGAAGGCATCGTTTGCGGACAATCCGTACATCGCAATGAGTTCGGCATCAACAAAGGCACTTTCTGGAGTCCGAAAGGCAGCCTGCTCGCTTTCTACCGTATGGATGAAAGCATGGTCACACAATACCCGCTTGTTGACATTACCGCACGTGTGGGAAAGGTAAACAATATCCGTTACCCGATGGCAGGAATGACCAGTCACCAGGTAAAAGTAGGCATCTACAATCCCGCAACAGGAAAAAGCATTTACCTGAATACAGGCGACCCTACCAACCGTTACTTCACAAATATCAGTTGGGCACCGGACGAAAAGAGCCTCTACCTCATAGAGTTGAACCGTGACCAGAATCACGCCAAACTCTGCCGATACAATGCAGAGACAGGCGAACAAACCGATGTATTATATGAAGAAACTCATTCCAAATATGTAGAGCCGCAGAATCCGATTATATTCCTGCCGTGGGATGATTCCAAGTTTATCTACCAAAGCCAACGTGACGGATACAATCACCTCTATCTTTTCGACACACAGGCTAAGGTGTATCCCGATACTCACTCCACTCCTATTGGTAGTACCTATCGCCAATTCTACAAGGTGAAACAACTGACCAAAGGCAACTGGCTGGTAAAAGACATCCTCGGCTTCAATGCCAAACGCAAAGAAATCATCTTCACCGCTATCGAAGGCTTGAAGAGCGGGCACTTTGCTGTAAATGTCAGCAACGGAAAGATGAGCCAACCGTTCAGCAGTTGCCAAGAAAGCGAACACAGCGGCATTCTTAACGCATCGGGCACTTATCTTATCGACCGTTATTCGACGAAAGACCAGCCCCGCGTCATCAACCTGGTAGACACCAAGAACTTCAAAGAAACCACCAACCTGCTGACAGCAAAAAGCCCCTACGAAGGCTACCAGATGCCAAGCATCGAAACCGGAACCATCAAAGCAGCCGACGGCACTACCGACCTGCACTACCGGCTTATGAAACCGGCAGACTTCGACCCTAACAAGAAATATCCGGTCATTATCTACGTCTACGGCGGTCCTCACGCACAATGCGTCACCGGCGGCTGGCAGAACGGTGCACGCGGATGGGACACCTATATGGCAAACAAAGGCTATATCATGTTCACCATCGACAATCGTGGTAGCAGCAACCGCGGACTGGAATTTGAAAACGCCACCTTCCGCCGTCTCGGCATCGAAGAGGGTAAAGACCAGGTGAAAGGCGTCGAATTCCTGAAATCACTTCCCTACGTAGACGGTGAACGTATCGGCGTGCACGGATGGAGCTTCGGCGGGCACATGACCACCGCCCTGTTACTCCGTTACCCGGAAATATTCAAAGTAGGCGTTGCCGGAGGCCCGGTAATCGACTGGGGGTATTATGAAGTGATGTACGGCGAACGCTATATGGACACTCCGGAGACGAATCCCGAAGGCTACAAAGAATGTAACCTGAAGAACCTTGCCGGACAACTGAAAGGTCATCTATTGATTATTCACGACGACCACGACGACACCTGCGTGCCACAGCACACTCTGTCGTTCATGAAAGCCTGCGTAGATGCCCGCACTTATCCCGACCTGTTCATTTACCCATGCCACAAGCATAACGTATTAGGTCGCGACCGTGTACATCTGCATGAGAAAATCACCCGGTACTTTGAGCAGAACCTGTAAGAAGCAACCGCATCCATAGCATAACAAATTACAATATAACTTATAACAGTACAAAGATGAAGATATTATTACTAGGCTCGGGCGGCCGCGAACATGCGCTTGCATGGAAAATTGCCCAAAGTCCGAAAGTTGAAAAACTATACATTGCCCCGGGAAACGCCGGAACAACTGCCGTAGGCGAGAATGTCAACATCAAAGCAACTGATTTTGAAGCTATCAGCGCTTTCGCCCTGAAAGAAAACGTCGAAATGGTAGTGGTAGGCCCCGAAGACCCGTTGGTAGAAGGCATCTACGACTATTTCCAAGAACGTCCCGAGCTGAAACACATCGCTGTTATCGGTCCATCGGCAAAAGGAGCGCAACTGGAAGGAAGCAAGGAATTTGCCAAAGGCTTTATGATGCGCCACAACATCCCGACAGCCCGCTACAAAAGTATTACCGCCGATAACCTCGAAGAAGGGCTCGCTTTCCTTGAGACACTGGAAGCTCCCTATGTACTGAAAGCCGACGGTCTTTGTGCCGGGAAAGGCGTTCTTATCCTTCCTACGCTGGATGAAGCGAAGAAAGAACTGAAAGAAATGCTCGGCGGCATGTTCGGTTCCGCATCGGCAACCGTTGTGATTGAAGAGTTCTTGAGCGGTATCGAGTGTTCTGTATTCGTACTGACGGACGGTGAGAACTACAAAGTACTTCCCGTAGCCAAAGACTACAAACGCATCGGTGAAGGAGACAAAGGGCTCAACACAGGCGGAATGGGTAGCGTAACTCCTGTCCCGTTTGCTGACGCGACATACATGGAAAAGGTACGTACACGCATCATCGAACCGACCATCAATGGTCTGAAAGAAGAAAACATCACTTACAAAGGCTTTATCTTCCTCGGACTTATCAACGTGAAAGGCGAACCGATGGTTATCGAATACAACGTCCGCATGGGCGACCCCGAAACAGAAAGCGTGATGCTCCGCATCCAGAGCGACCTCGTCGAACTGCTTGAAGCCACAGCCGCAGGCAACCTGAACGAGAAAACACTGGTGATGGACCCACGTGCGGCCGGTTGCGTAATCCTCGTCAGCGGAGGCTATCCTGAAGCCTACGAAAAAGGATTCCCCATCAAGGGACTGGAACAAGCTGCTGCTACGGACAGCATCATCTTCCATGCCGGAACAGCTCTGAAAGACGGACAGATAGTCACAAACGGCGGACGTGTCATTGCGGTTTGCTCTTACGGCGCAACGAAAGAGGAAGCGCTTGCACAAAGCTACAAAGTGGCGGATATGATTGATTTCGACAAGAAATACTTCCGCCGCGACATCGGATTCGACTTGTAAAAAGGCAAATTATCAGGCATGGATTATACAGTCATGAGAAGTAAAAAACTACAAAATCAAGTAACGACAGGGCGGCTCACCCTGCCCGTCGTTATCCTTATCTGCACCCTCTGCTGGGTGTCGACCTACTTTTTATTTCCCGACCTCATAACCTCAGCCACACAAGAAAGCCTTTCATCGTTCTGGCAATCTGCCCGTGACCTCCTGTTCCCGGGATGGGCGGAACGAATCGTCAGTTTTCTTGTCTACGCCGTTATCGGCTATTTCCTGATAGAGCTGAACAACCAGTTCGGCATCATCCGCATGAGGGCTTCCATGCAGACAGCCATCTACTTCCTGCTGGTCACCGCCTGTCCGGAGATGCACCTGTTATATGCAGGAGACATTGCTGCCCTGGCTTTCCTCATTTCCATTTATTTCCTATTCAGAAGTTATCAGCAGTCGCATTCATCAGGTCATCTGTTCTATTCCTTTTTCTTTATCGGAGCGGGAAGCATTCTTTTCCCACAGCTCACCATCCTCTCGGTGCTTTGGTTGCTCGAATCCTACCGTTTCCAGTCGCTCACTCCGCGTAGTTTCTGCGGCGCGCTGCTCGGATGGATGCTGCCCTACTGGATGCTGTTCGGACACGCCTTCTTCTATAATGAGATGGAACTGTTCTATCGTCCTTTCAACCAGCTATTAACTTTCGGAGAAGTCTTTAACTTACAAATCCTTCAACCCTGGGAATTGGCTATACTGGGCTATCTGCTCGTGATGTTTATCGTCAGTGCCGTGCATTGCGTCGCTGCCGGATTTGAGGATAAGATACGCACACGTGCCTATCTCCAGTTCTTGATAGACCTGACGCTCTTCCTGTTCCTGCAGATTGCCTTGCAACCGATATATTGCAGTGCCTTGCTGCCTTTGCTTATCATAAGCAGCAGCATCCTAATCGGACATTTCTTTGTACTGACCAATAGTAAAAGCTCGAATGTGTTCTTTATCATTTCATTGGTCGGCCTCATCCTCTTATTTGCTTTTAATATATGGACGCTTTTGTAGATTCAATGATACAACTCCTCATAGAATGGGGATTGCCGGGAATGTTCATCGCCGCTCTGCTGGCGGGGAGTGTGGTTCCTTTCAGCTCCGAAGTAGTGCTAGTGGCGTTGGTGCAGCTCGGTTTGCCACCCGTCGCCTGTCTGGTATCCGCCACCTTAGGCAATACGGCAGGCGGAATGACCTGCTACTACATGGGACGACTGGGCAAGATACATTGGATAGAAAAGTATCTCAAAGTAAAGAAAGAAAAAGTAGACCGCATGGTGAGCTTCCTGCAAGGCAAAGGAGCCATGATGGCGTTTTTCGCCTTCCTGCCTGCCATCGGGAGTTTAATAGGCATCTCGTTAGGCTTCCTGCGTAGCAACATATGGCTCACCACCAGTGCCATGCTGACAGGCAAGTTGCTGCGCTACATACTGCTACTTTATGTCTTTGAAAGCGCCTGGGAAGCCATAGCCAGCTGACAGAAGTATCTGCAAGAAGACAGGCAACCACTGACAAGTATTACGCATTTATAGATTGTGCAATGGAAAGAATAATTGAGAGAACTGATGACGGGAGCGCTACTCTGTTTGTTCCGGAATTGAATGAACATTATCATTCGACGAAAGGGGCACGCACGGAGTCGCAACATATTTTCATCGATATGGGGCTGAAAGCCTCTCCTGCCGCTACTCCACGTGTGCTTGAAATCGGCTTCGGGACAGGGCTCAACGCTTGGCTCACCCTTGAAGAAGCGGAAAGAAGCAGACGAAAGATACACTATACAGGACTGGAACTCTATCCGCTGGACTGGCAGACAGTAGAACAGCTAGGATATATCTCCAGCAATGAGCAGCTTACCATACATCGAACACAAACAGCAACCGACGAGCAATTTACCCTGAATGATGAAGAAGAACAACAATCGGCTTTCGAACTGTTTAAGCAGCTTCATACATCGCCCTGGGAAAAAGACGTGCAGCTTACACCGCACTTCACCTTACGGAAAACAGAAACGGACGTCAATCAATGGATAACGGCATACCCAACTTCCCAACCTCCGTTTAATACCATCTATTTCGACGCCTTCGCCCCGGAAAAGCAACCGGAAATGTGGTCGCAAGAACTATTCAACCGCCTCTATGTTTTATTAGATAGAGACGGAATCCTGACCACCTACTGTGCCAAAGGTGTAGTACGCCGAATGTTGCAGACAGCCGGATTCACAGTAGAACGCCTCCCCGGGCCTCCGGGTGGTAAACGGGAAATATTACGGGCCCGGAAACAAGAGTAGAAACAAGATAAGATTGAAACCCTGAAACAGAAAAAATCATGAAACAACAACTAAAAGATATGAGAACACTTTTCCTTCTTGGTGCCTGCCTCCTGGTGGCAGCCTGCACAGGACGTTCCTCCCAAGCAAGCAATGACGAAGAGACAAAGCCGGTGATAACCGTCACACTGGAACCGCAACGTTATTTCACCGAGGCTATTGCCGGAGATAAATTCAAAGTAGTCAGTATGGTGCCCAAAGGTTCCAGCCCGGAGACATACGATCCTATCCCCCAGCAACTTGTTTCTTTAGGAGACAGCAAAGCCTATTTCCGCATCGGATACATCGGCTTCGAACAAACCTGGATGGACCGCTTGATGAACAATACTCCCCATATCCAAGTGTTCGACACCTCGAAAGGAATCGACCTCATACTCAACAATGATGACCATGGGCATGCCCACGCCCACAACAGTCACGACGGCCATATCCACGCCGTAGAGCCACACGTATGGAATTCTACCGGCAATGCTTTAATCATCGCCGGAAACACCTACAAAGCCCTTAGCCAACTGGATAAAGCAAACGAAGCATATTATAGAAACCGTTACGATTCTCTCTGTCAGCGCATCCAGCACACCGACAGCCTGATTCGCCGGCAGCTCTCCACCCCCGAAGCAGCCAAAGCCTTCATGATTTATCATCCGGCCCTCTCCTACTTCGCCCGCGACTACGGATTGCATCAGATTTCGATCGAAGAAGGAGGCAAAGAACCCTCTCCCGCTCATCTGAAAGACCTGATAGACGTCTGTCGGGCGGAAAATGTAGGCGTTATCTTCGTCCAACCGGAGTTTGACAAACGCAATGCGGAAACCATCGCGCAGCAAACCGGAACGAGAGTGGTTCCTATCAACCCGTTAAGTTATGACTGGGAGGAAGAGATGCTGAATGTAGCCAAAGCCCTTGCGCCGCAAGCTGCCACTAAATAAACGTATAAAGAAGGAACCAATCAAGCCCTTTCCAATAATGAAACCAATAATCGAAATAAAGAATCTTTCTGCCGGATATGACGGTCGCACTGTTCTCCACGATGTTAATCTAAGCATCTACGAACGGGATTTTCTAGGTATTATAGGTCCGAACGGAGGCGGCAAGACAACGCTTATCAAGTGCATCCTCGGTTTGTTAAAACCAACCGGAGGGGAAATTATATTCCATACTCCCGAGAAGGCTCCCATCAGAACATCTACGGAAGGGACTTCGACAGAAACATCTGCCAAAAACTCCCACCAAAGTTCTTCCGCGAAATCCCAGCTTTTCCTCGGTTACCTGCCTCAATACAGCACCATAGACCGGAAGTTCCCTATTTCCGTGGAAGAAGTGATCCTGTCCGGATTGAGCATACAGAAGTCGCTCACCTCCCGGTTCACTCCCGAACAGAGAGAGAAAGGCAAACAGATTATCGCCCGCATGGGGCTTGAAGGGCTTGAAAGCCGCTCTATCGGACAATTAAGCGGCGGACAACTGCAACGTGCCCTGTTAGGACGCGCCATCATCTCGGACCCCGCAGTGCTGATTCTCGATGAGCCCAGCACGTATATCGACAAACGTTTCGAAGCACGCCTTTATGAGTTATTGGCTGAAATCAATAAAGAATGTGCCATTATCCTTGTCAGTCACGACATCGGCACTGTATTGCAACAGGTAAAATCCATCGCCTGTGTCAATGAAACGCTGGATTACCATCCGGACACGGGTGTCACTACCGAATGGCTGGAAAGAAACTTCAACTGCCCCATCGAGCTATTGGGACACGGCACACTGCCTCACCGGGTTTTAGGAGAACATCATCACCATCATTAAAGATACACATATTCAATATCCCAAACATATATATACAGCAACCCAAGTATTAATACCTGAAATCTCAACCATTAACAGCTGATATTACAAGTGTTAACACCTAACGGCCAAGCTATTAATAGTTAACTTCCGTTGTATTAATAGTAAACTTGCTCTTCTTTAACAGGAAAGTTATGCTTGACTAAGGATAATCTATAAACGCAAGTTACGTTTATAAAATTGAAAGCTTTGTTTTTATAAATGAAGCTTGCAATTATAAAAACAAAGCTTGCAATTAT
>ERZ777011.449-NODE-449-length-63899-cov-5.662866_pt1 | contig 63899 bp, 54 predicted proteins | sample MGYA00374964_ERZ777011 | MGnify/ENA primary metagenome ERZ777011 (study PRJEB29310, sample SAMD00008975) | mouse gut metagenome | study: EMG produced TPA metagenomics assembly of the Metagenome analysis of fecal microbiota from mouse which was promoted...
AAAATAGAGATTATCGGAAAAAACAGCAAATCAAAAGCCAAATCATTTTCCTAACAATCTCTAAATATCAGCTATTTATATATAAATTCAAACAATATAAAAACGGCAAAAATATAGGGTATTATTACGATTGGTAATCACTCCCTTCTTCATCGGCAAGTCCGATATATCCAGATGCAGCGGTCTGCCCGTCACCCGATCCACCATCTTGATGCCGAAGGGCGAGAGCGAACTCTTGTAATTCGTTTCTTCCGTGAAGAAACACAGGGCTTGCGGGATGAACGTGTAGAAACTTTCCTCGAAAGGAAAATCCCCCTCGTTTCCCGGTATGCCCGCCCAGAAAAGTGTCGGCACGTCCGTTGTGTTATGCCGTGGCTTGCACTCCATAAGGGCAAGCTGGCTGCCCACGTCATTCTTGATGTGTTTCAGTTCTTCCCGGTCGTCCGACCATGCCATCACGTTACAGTGGCAGCGTACCGAAACCAGCCCCTTGCTGTGCGCTTCGTTCAGGTATTCCTCTATCCAAGCCTTGTTGATCTGGTTGGAACGGGAGTAACGGGATAGCGACTGCATATTCCTTGCGGTCTGCTCGAACCGTTTCAGGCTCTCCGTATGGTCGTCAATAAAGATGTACTGGTTATAACAATGGTTACACGTCAGCAGCACGCCCACCGGGGCGGCGAACGACAAACGGCAATCGCTCCGGTCAGTAGATAACCGTTCATAGCGGCTGTCCGTGCCCACGTTACCCGGCAAGTCCTCTACGTCCGAAAGGGTATGCAGGCAAAGGAAGTCGTCACCTATCCGCATTTCTTCGGGGTTCAGCGAAATATCCTTTAGAACAGTGGTATCGTTTTGCGAGAGGGAGAAATATTTCTCCACGATGCCCGCCGTCGTTTCCGTCCCGACAATCTCGTCCGCCCGCAGGCGGTGGAGCGTGATAAACCCGCTGTCATTCATGATCCGCTCGAACTGCCCGACCGCTTCGAGGAACTTCGTTACCGTTTCCTTGTCCTCGATCTCCTTCGGGATAATCTTGCCCTTGCACAGCGTGCTGAACGTGCTTTCCTGACGGCTGCGCATCTTGGTTGTCTTGGTAAGGAACAGGTAGCAGAAGTGATTCAGGAACGGGCGTTCGTTAAAATGCCGTTCAAACGAGCGGGACAAGAAACTAAGCTCGTCCTTGTCAATCTCCGGCTGGTACTTCTCTTCGATGAAGAAGTCCTGTTTATGTACGATGGAAAAGTCCGGCAATACCTTCACCGCCTTGTGCCACGCCGAATGTATCGCCTCGTACTCGTTACTGGTAACGGTGAACAGTTCCGGCAGTTCCACCTTGAAGGCTACCGTCACGTCCGCATCTTTTGACACGATGCAGCCGTTCTCCACGGCAAGCAGCGGGAACTTGCTTTCCAGCGTTGCCGCTTTCATTACATTTCTCATTCTTTCTTGTTTTTGGTAAATAATCGGGGAATTTTCAGTCGATTCAATACATACCTCGGATGCCGTTTCCGGGCGGCAGCTTTCATCAGCCCGTGCGTGCCGTATTTGGCATTGAGCCGGAACGTCAGCCATACCAGCAGCGTAGCCGCAGTCACGCCGAAGCCGATACACACCCACTGGTTCACGCCCGCCATGTACAGGATAACGAACACCACGAACACGGCAAGCAACCCGGCGACGAACACAAAAAGATACTGGCTTTCCAAGCCCTTGAACTCCACGTTCCTGCCAATCCCCTTGTTAATTTCAAAGTTCATAACCCGCTTGTTTACAGGAAGAAAGAGCGCAGGATAGTAGCAGCGACAATCAGGAAGATACAAGCTCCGAACCAGCTTGCCGCCGTCTTCGACGTATCGGGATCGCCGCTACTGAATTTTCCATACACTTTTACCCCACCAATCAACCCGACCACCGCACCAATCGCATAAATCAGCTTTGTTCCCGGATCGAAATAGCTTGTCACCATTTGCGTGGCTTCCGTGATACCCGCTTGTCCGTTACCTTGCGCCATCGCACCAGCGGCAGCCATTACACAGGCTGCCATCAAAAAGAATCTCTTTTTTGTCATTGTCTTTTAAGATTAAATTAAACATTACTATTATTCATCAGTCGGGCGACACGCTGCCGTGCCCCTTCAAATTCATCCAGCATCTCGTCCCACACGTCCGATCCCATCACGGCAGGCAGCACCTCACGGGCTTGCTGTTTCTCCTGCTCGTCCGCATCGTCCGTGGCGATAACTTTGTGTACCATCTTCAAGTCCTCGAAAGTGTACCCGGTGGCAAAGTCGGGGTTGCTGTCGGGATAATATGCCCCCAGTTCTTCTTCCTCTTCCAACTCTTCCGGCGTGGGTACATATCCCTCTTCTTCCGGCTCGTCCTCTTCCGGTTCTACCTCGATGTCGGAGTAGTCCGCATCCTCGTCCGTAACGGATTCTTCCGCCTGTTCCGTACCGTTACCCGCAGCCGTTTCCGGCTTGCTTTCCGACGTTCTGGATGCGAAATTATCCGTTTTATCTGCTTGATTTTCAGTGTGTCCCCGCTTGTCTTCCGGCTCGTAGGTTTGTCCGTTCCGGTAGGTACTTTTGCCGATAACCGTGTACGGTTCGCCCGGCTTTTCCGCTTCTTCGTCCGGTTCGTCCGTCCCTTCTTCGGCATCCGTTTTTCCCAGCAGTCCGGCTATGTCGGTACGGTAATATTTCCACAGTACACAGAGGTAGTACAGCAGCAGGACGGAGAGTATCAGTTTCAGTATCATGTTCCTTTCTCCTTTCCGCTTTAGAAGAGTTTTTCCATCTTTCCGGCGTATGCCGCTTCGATTTCTTCCCGGTACTGCTCGAAGTGTTGCGCCAGCACATTGTCTATGTAGGCGGATAGCGACACCTTGCCGCCCGTCAGCATCATGGAGATTTTGGCGATCCGTTCGTGGTATTCACGCCGCACATACACGGGCTTCCCGTAACGGGCGGGTATATCCATCCCTTTGAGGAAAGTCGTGTCGTAGTCCGCCGCCTGCTTCGCCTTGCGCCGCTTCCCGTCCGGCACTTTCCCGTCAGCCACCTTTGGGACAACCCTGTTTTCCATTGGCACGGCAGTTTCCCTTTTCTCTGTTTCCTGTTCCGGTTCTTCCGCCTCTTGTCCTGTTTCTTCTGTTTCCGGTGTATCACCGTTGCCTTGCGGCTTTTCCGTTTCGCCCGCCATCATCCGCATAAGCAGTTCTTCGTCGATGGGCTTATCTGTTTGCTGTTTCTTCATAGCCTTATAGTTTGAGGATGGATATTATTTCATGTGCCAGTTCGGGGATTCCGCTGCCCGCAACCATCCGCTTGTCGGGAGCGAACAGCGTGGAGCGGAACACTACCCGGTTTTCCGCATCCAGTTCCTTGCGGAAGCGTTTCGTGTCCGGTATTTGGGTAGTGAGCATCGGCAGCCCCATTCCGGCGATTACTTTTTCATACCGCCCGTACAGTTCGCTTTTTTCCCGTTTATCCACCAGATTCCAAAAGAGGTAAAGCCCTTTCAGCCGGCTTGTTTCCTTGCCTAACATCATCCGTTGCAATACGTCCAGAAAGGCGAGCGTGCTTTCCAGTACCGTTTGGTCGGCACTCACCGGAGCAAAGATGTAATCCATTTGCGCAATGGTGCGCAATATGCCCGACGAGTTCACCGTACCGGGCAGGTCGAAGAACAGCAGGTCATAGTTTCCATTGCCCGCCAGTTCCGCCGCCATGTCCGGCGCACGTTCCACCCGGCACTTCTGCACCGGATAGGCGGCACGTCCCGGTTCACGCATCTGCTCGTATGCCATCCGTTTCAGGTACTCGTTTTCCAGTACCGCCCGGCTGTCCCGTTCCCGCATTTCGTAAAGGCTGTGTTGCGGAAAGTCGCAGTCGATCACCGCCAGCGGACACCCGCAGTTGTAGTGCAGGTAACTCGCTACCAGCACCGTGATAGCCGTCTTTCCGCTACCGCCCTTTTGTGTGGCGAAAGCCACGTTCAAAGTCTGTTTATCCATATCGTCAATCAATTAGTTATTCATTCGGTTGCCTAAGCAATCGGTTATCTGTTCATTCAATCAATCAGCCAATCAGTCATTCAATCGGTCAGCCGTTTAGCTGTTTAGCCATTCATCCGGCTAACCGTTTAGCCGTTCGTCCGTCCGTTCGTTCATCCGGCAAAATCATCATCCGTCCGGCTGTACATTCAGTCAATCATCCACTCGTTTGAGCGTCCGTTTATCCGTCCGGTTGAACAGCCGTTTTACCGCTTCCACGGCGCAAAGGAATATCAAAATATCGGTAGATTATCCGTCTGATTATCAAGGTGTCGCACCTTGTCTTTCCACCCGTAGGTTTGTCGCATACAGGTATAATGACCGGACGGGAAAAGGGCTGTTACTTTGCAGCCGTGAACCAAAATTCCGTGAGAATGAACAAGAACAGTAACCGCCCGAAGGACTGCCCCGGCAGTCGGCAACAGACAAGGGCATCCCCAATCTGTCCGGTAGGACGGATTTTAATTTCAACCGAAATTAGCAAGTTGTGTGCTGCGGCACTCGCTTCGCTTTCCGTGCCACACCACCACCTTGCCCCGCTGGTGCAAAATCCGCCGGAGTTGGATTTTCCTTTGCGGGGGAGAGCCGTAAGCATACGGCAGTTTTCAACCCATGTTTCACTTAAAATTTAATAGGACTATGGATAGTCAGAAGAAGTATTCCAACAACCACGGGCGAAAGCCCAAAACCGACAAGATGCGCCACCGCTACGTGTTCCGTCTAAGTGACGAAGACAACGCCCGTTTCCTTGCCCTTTTCGATGAATCCGGCAAGGCAACCCGTGCCGAATTTATCGTTTCCGCACTCTTCGGCAGGGAGATAAAGGTCGTCAAACAGGATAAGGGTACGCAGGATTTCTACATGCGCCTGACCTCTTTTCATTCCCAGTTCCGCAGCATTGGCGTGAATTACAACCAATGTGTACGTGCGCTCAAATCCAATTTCTCGGAGAAGAAGGCACTCGCTTTCCTCTATAAACTGGAACAGCACACCCTCGAACTGGTGGAACTTAGCAAACAGATTTCCGCACTGGCGGAAGAGTTTCAAACCAGATACCCCGTCAGATGATAGCCAAGATTTCACACGGCGGCAGCCTGTACGGGGTGCTTGCCTACAACCAAATCAAGGTGGACGAACTTCATGCGGACGTGCTTTTCGGCAACCGGATTATCGAACCGCCGGGCGACAATCCTTATACGATAGAGCATATTTCCCGTTCGTTCGGGGACTACCTGACCGCCAACCGCAAGACCGAGAAACCCATCCTGCACATCTCGCTCAATCCCGATCCGAAAGATTGCGTGAGTGAGGAACAGTTCATAAAATTGGCGGAGCAGTATATGCAGCGCATGGGCTTCGGCGACCAGCCTTATATTGTTTACCGCCACAACGACATCGGGCGGGAACACCTGCATATCGTTTCCGTCCGTGTGGACGAAACCGGGCGGGCAATTTCCGACAGCTACGAACACGAGCGTTCCATGAAGGTCTGCCGGGAACTGGAACAGCAGTTCGACCTTACCCCGGCTACCAAAAAGGAGTGGAAGGAAGGGCTGCCCTTGTCGCCCGTCGATTACGAGTGCGGCAACCTCAAAGGGCAGTTGGCGGGAGTGATCCGACCGATAGCCCGTGAGTGGCGTTTCCAGTCGCTCGGCGAATACCGTGCGGTACTTTCGCTCTACGGCATAACGGTGGATGAAGTCAAAGGGGAATATGGCGGACGGGAGTATCACGGCTTGTCCTATTCGGCGACGGACAAGGACGGCAACAAGGTCGGCAAACCTTTCAAATCTTCCGTCTTTGGAAAAGAAGCGGGTATTGCCGCACTGGAAAAGCGTATGCTCTCTTCCGCCGCATGGGTGAAGAGCCACAAGGACATTGCCACCGATACCGCCGCCCGCATAGCATCCGCCATGCAGACCGCAGGGCGTGACCGGGTACTTTTCGAGCGTGAACTCATGCGGCAGGGGATCGGCGTGGTATTCCGCACCAACGATGCGGGGCGCATCTATGGGACGACCTTCATCGACCATGCCGACAAGACCGTTTTCAACGGTTCCCGTCTGGGCAAGGAGTTTTCAGCTAACGTGTTCAACGACCTTTTCGCCGGGCAGGACGGTATTCACCCGCCACAGACAAGCGAAGTGGAACGTCCCGCACAGCAACAGGAGCATACGGGCGCATCCCAGTGGAACGGGCATGATACCGAATACCAGCCCGACCACAAGGACAACACCGCCCCAAACGTGGCGGACGCTCTCAGCCTGTTCGCACCCGTGCAGGGCGGCGCATCCGGCGACCAGCCCGCACCACCGCAGCGGAAAAAGAAGAAAAGGCGCAGGTACGGCAGGCAGCAGTAACCTTCCGCAGTATTTACAATTTTAAAAGTATATCAATATGCAAAACGAAGATGATTTGCGTGGACTTGCCAAAGTAATGGAGTTCATGCGTGCTATCAGCATTTTATTTGTAGTAATCAATATTTATTGGTTCTGTTACCAATCTATTCAGGAGTGGGGTATCAATATCGGCGTAGTCGATAGAATCCTGCTCGGTTTCCAGCGCACCGCCGGGCTGTTTTCCAGTATCTTTTGGACGAAGCTCTTTGCCGTACTGTTCCTCGCCCTTTCCTGTTTGGGGACTAAGGGCGTGAAGGAGCAGAAAATCACTTGGCGCAAGATAATCCTTTGCGGCGTGACGGGCTTGTTGCTGTTCTTTTTCAACTGGTGGCTCTTGGCGCTCCCTTTGCCCTTATCGGCAAACACGGTGTTCTACATTGCCACCCTCACAGCCGGATATATCTTTCTGCTTATGGCAGGCTTATGGATGTCCCGCCTGCTCAAAACCAACCTGCTTGAAGACGTGTTCAACGTGGAGAACGAATCCTTTATGCAGGAAACTGAACTCAAGGAGAACGAGTATTCCGTCAATCTTCGTACCCGGTTCTGGTTCAGGGGAAAGACGTATGACGGATGGATTAACCTCGTTAATATTTTTCGTGCGACAATGGTATTGGGAACTCCGGGCAGCGGGAAATCCTATGCGATTATCAATCAGTATATTAAGCAGGTTATCGAAAAAGGATTTTCCGTTTTCCTATATGATTTCAAATATCCCGACCTTTCCGAGATTGCTTACAACCATCTGATTAATAATCTGGACGGTTACAAGGTCAAACCGAAATTCTACGTGATAAATTTCGATGATCCGGCGGGTAGCCACCGTTGTAATCCTATTCACCCGGACTTTATGACGGACATATCCGATGCTTACGAGAGTGCGTACACGATTATGCTCAACCTCAATCGGACTTGGATCAGCAAGCAGGGCGACTTCTTTGTTGAATCACCTATCATTTTGTTAGCCAGCATTATATGGTATTTGAAAATCTACAAGAACGGCAAGTATTGCACCTTCCCCCATGCGATAGAATTTCTGAACCGGAAGTACGCCGATATTTTCCCTATCCTGACAAGTTACCCCGAACTGGAGAACTATCTTTCCCCGTTCATGGATGCTTGGGAAAGTTCGGCGGTGGAACAGTTGCAGGGGCAGATAGCCAGTGCCAAAATCCCGCTTTCCCGCATGATTTCCCCAGCTCTCTACTGGGTGATGACGGCGGATGATTTCACACTCGACATCAACAATCCCGAAGAACCGAAAGTGCTTGTAGTCGGTAACAATCCCGACAGGCAGGGCATATACGGCGCAGCGTTGGGACTGTATAACTCCCGAATTGTCAAGCTGATAAACAAGAAGAAACGGCTCAAATCCGCCGTTATCATTGACGAGTTACCCACCATCTACATGCGTGGGCTGGATAACCTCATTGCCACCGCCCGAAGTAACAAGGTAGCCGTCATGCTCGGCTTTCAGGATTTCAGCCAGTTAAAAAGGGATTACGGCGACAAGGAGAGTGCCGTTATCTGCAACACCGTCGGCAATGTCTTTGCAGGTCAGGTAGTTGCCGAAACCGCCAAAACGTTAAGTGAACGTTTCGGCAAGGTCTTGCAGAAACGGCAGAACATGACTATCAACCGCAACGAGACTTCCGTTTCCATCAATACCCAGATGGATAGCCTTATCCCGGCATCCAAAATCAGCAACTTAACGCAGGGTATGTTTGTCGGAGCAGTCGCCGATAACTTCGACGAACGCATCGAGCAGAAGATTTTCCATGCCGAGATTGTCGTGGATAACGAACAGGTCAAGCGGGAAACCGCCCGTTACGTGAAGATACCGCAGATTATCGACTTCACCGACAAGGACGGCAACGACACCATGCAGCAGCAGATTGATGCGAACTACTACCGCATCAAGAACGAGGTCAAGCAGATTGTTGCCGACGAAATCGAGCGTATCAAGGCTGATCCCGAACTCTCGCACCTGATTAAGAACGTGTGATAAAATGAAAAACGGCTATTCCGGCCAGACAGATTGCTGGCGGAATAGCCGTTTCTATAATCCTACAAATTTATATTTATCAACTATTTCTCACCACACAACGGCAGCAACGCATTAGCCTGCAAGCATCCCAGTTCACTACTTCTGTGCCAGTCCTCACAAGCCCCGTTCTTTAGAAGGAAAATATTCCGTTTTTATATGTTTTCCAGTAATCTTCGCTCTTGGAAAAACTATCAGGACAATACTTCTTAATAATCGCTTCCACTTTCTCTTTCCATTCACCGGAAATGGCAACACGATACCTCTGATTGCCAAATTCTCCATGTTTATAAGGAATATTTCTCTCTTTGGCAAGAAAAAGATATGCATAATAATCAACCGGGTTACCGATGGCAGCAGGTTCTTCATCTCTATCGGCGTCCGGGATGTATTCAATATTACCATCTTCATCGTACAATACAAATGTCCCCTTGCTATATGCTTCTGTAATCAACTCTTTTTCTTCGTTAGTTAAAGGTATTCCTTCTGCACCAACATACTTGACAAATTCCGGGCAAATACTTACATATTTTCGATCTACCAAATATAATGTATCGGTTGTAGCCAAACTTTTCTGATCTCCTTCACATATTTGTTTTTTTGTGTCGCGATTATCTTCTTCTCTACGCTTATTTTCCCAGTATTCTTCACTTTGGGAATAACTGTCGGGACAATATTTCTTGATAATAGCATTTACCTTCTCTTTCCATTTATCGGAAATGGTAACGTCAAAGTCCAAAGTACACACTCTGAATTTCCGATGTATATAGGATATTGTATATACATTTTCCGTATCTTCCCCCTTCACTGCAAACAGATAAGCATTATACGGTAACAGAGTGGGAGGTTCAACAATATCATAAGAGTCCTCAATATATAGGAGATTACCAAATTCATCATACCGATTAAAGTCTAATACAGCAAATTCCCCTTTACTATATGCCTCTACAATCATGTTCTTTTCTTCGGACGTTAAGGCAATTAATTTAGCATCATCATAATGGTCGCCTTTCAAATCGACATGTTTCCGATCTATCAAATAGAGTGTATCAGCAGTAGCCAACGTTTTTATTTCTCCCTCATATATCGGTTTCCATTTAAGAGTTTCTTCCTTACATATCCGTTCTTTAGTAAGGACGACACCAAGAATATCTTCTTGTTCATTCTTCTTCTGTTCTTGGGCATTGATATTTAATCCTAAACTTAGTAGTCCCATAACCAAAAGCATTTTTAGTTTCATAATCCATAATTTATTAGTCATTCTTTTTCACCGCACAACGGCAGCAACGCATTAGCCTGCAAGCATCCCAATTCACTACTTCCGTGCCAGTCCTCACCAACCCCGTTCTTATCGGCATCCATATTTTATTATTACTTAAAAGTCTCAAATACTATCGTATCATTTTCACGCCATTTCGTCCAGCCGGAGAACGTAAGCGGTTCACCTATTGTAATCATCGCCACACTTTCGAGTTTTATCCAGTTTCCTTGTATCTCAACACCTCTGCAAGTATATCCATATACCTTACCGTTGATACTTTCGCCATTATCATATTCACAAGTCATAATTACTTCCCCATTAGGTTTATCGTATAAATCAAAAGTTTGCAAACTAACAAGTCCTTTCCCTATCAGACTATCCCCATAGCTTTCCGAAATAGTGTTGTTAGCAGGCACTAACTTTTCTTCCCATTTAGAGCAGTCTAATAAATTACCATATTTTTCTATATTGAAAACTGCCAATTTCCCTTTATATTTTCCCACGGTGGAAATACCTATTTCTATATGTAAATCTAAATCATAGTTCTCTTTGTATGTAGTAAACCAATACTCGACCGTTGAATTTTCTGCCGCTTGATTTTTCCCAACGTAATCCGGTTCTCCAAGAGTAGCAACAAATCTTTCCAGTACACTTTCTTGTGTTGCTTCTCTACTTTTAAGCCCATTTATCACAAAGTCAATTATTCCTTGATCTGTAAAAAAGGAATTACTTTCTATTCGGAATATAAACCCGTCTTTTAAAGGAATATCCTTAGAATAAGGGTTGTAAAAAGACACCAATATTGTATCTTCATCTTTATCTATAATTGTCGTTTGGCTATTCCCGTTTCTTGGGCTCAACTTATCTTCTCCAATCTCTGGATTCCGAAGTTCCCAACCTATTTTTTGTAAGTCTGACAATTTACAAGGTAAAGTGATTTTGCACCCTTTAATTATTAGCCCGGACTTCCAAAAATCCATAGGTATATTTTTTATATCTGCCATAGTTATAACTTCTCGTTTCGCTTTGACTTGAAATTCTTCTTTTCCTTTGTCTTTTTGTGCATTGCCACAACTTCCAAGTCCAAAACAAAATATTCCCATAATCAAAAGTATTTTTAGTTTCATAATCCATAATTTATTAGTCATTCTTTTTCACCACACAACGGCAACAACACATTAGCCTGCAAACATCCCAATTCACTACTTCTATGCCAGTCCTCACAAGCCCCGTTCTTATCGCCCGACTGGTTACGTGCCAGCCCACGACCATAGTACAACTTTCCGTCACTCGGAAAAGCCTTTATTCCTTCGCCGTATGCTTCCGCAGCTTCCTTAAACCGTTTCAGGTCATACAGCGCACGCCCCAGATTGTTATACAAATCCGCATCGGGAGAACAGTTCTTTATCGCCAACCGATAAATAGCGATTTCTCCCTCGTAATCTCCCATTTTATATTTTAGTACACCAAGATTGATATAGCTACCAATATGATCTGGTTTGATTTTAAGTGTTTTGTTATAATCTGCAAGTGCACCTTTCATATCCCCTATCTCTGCTTTTAAATTGCCCCGATTGTAATATGCAATAGCCAAATAGGGATCAACTTCTACCGCCTTGTTATAATCTATTAATGCTTTATCATTGTTACCCAGAGCAGTATGAGATTTTCCTCTGTTTGAATACACAGTAGCATAATTAGGATTAATATCAACAGCTTTGTCGTAATCCATTATTGCGCCAACGTTGTTGCCCAATGCCGATTTTACAGTTCCTCTACCTGAATACGCAATGGCATAATTGGGATTAATTTCAATAGCCTTATCATAATCTATAACCGATTCTATATAATTACCTAAATCAGCTTTAAGCGTTGCTCTATTTATATACGCAATAGCTAAATGAGAGTTAATCTTTATTGCTATATTGCAATCTATTAATGCTTCAGCATTATTTCCTAAATCAGCTTTAGCCTTTCCTCTATTGGAATAAGCAAGAGCAAAATCAGGCTTAATTTCAATCGCCTTATTATAATCTGTAATCGCTCCAGTATGATCTCCTAATGCCGCTTTTACAGTTCCTCGATTAGAATACGCAAAGGCATAATCCGGATTAATCTCAATTGCTTTGTTGTAATCTGTAATCGCATCCTCATTTTTTCCCAAATCTGCATTTTGATTTCCCCGTTTATAATAGGCAACAGCGTAATTTGAATCAATCTCAATAACTTTGTTATATTCCGCAATTGCCCCCAATTTATCGCCATTCTCGGACTTTACACGTCCGCTTTCCATATAATTATGTACTAATGAATCCACCGAATAGGGCATAATAGTATCATTTTGCAAAGAATCTGTTCCTTGTTTTACCTGCTTATTTCCATTCGCTTGTCCGTAACTTGGCAGACATACAGCCAGTAATATGTAAACTATCCACTTATCCATACGATTATTTGTTACTCAACTGCCAAACTTGTTTATTTTCTCGAAGTAATTTCTGTGCCCCCTCATGTTCTTGCCGTGCAGCAAGCCGAAGCCACCGGAAAGCCTCTTCATCGTTTTGCTCGACACCTTTACCGTCTTTATAACAACACCCCATCAAATATTGGGCATCATCATTTCCTTGTTCAGCCGCTTTGCGAAGCCATTTAACGGCTTCTGTATAATCAACATCAAGACCACACAAACCCTTATAATAACATACCCCCAGATTTCTTTGCCCCATATCATATCCACCCTCTGCTGCAAGACGATACCACTTGATAGCCAAAGAATCGTTCTGTTCAACACCATCGCCGAGTGCATAACATCTTCCTATATGATTTTGTGCCCATAAATCCCCATGTTCGGCATCGTACAGATACGACTCAAACTGTGTGGCAAATTCAGGTTTCTTAGGCTTTGCCGCTTCTTCAAGTTCTCGCTTATGCAACCGTAGCTGACGATAAGCCTCTGCATCATAGTACAACCCTGTATTGTTTCCTCTGGTCATGTACCCGTTTTCTTTGTTTCCTCGCGCTGCATCCCAATGCATTTTAGCCAAAGGAAGTATAGGCAGACAAACGAGAATAATGAAATAAACAGACTGCAAATGTTTATAGGTACAAATAGCAAGCAAAACAATATGCAGCATTACAACGCCCGCAAGCATGAAGATATAGAATAAATCTCCCAATCCACCACCGAAATCAACTCTCAAATTCTCTACACCTTCACAAACGACTACCATAAAAAAGAACTCATAAGCCCACATCAGTAAATTCAAAACTATCCACAACCGTTGTTTCCAACCAAGTTTCAGATTATTATTAGCTGTATTCGTAAATAAATTAAGTATGATAACCAGAAGGCAAATGAAACAGACTGGCAACAATAAGGCTACTAATCCCATGATAAAAAGAATTTAATGATTGAAAATAGTATTAGTTTCACATATCAAATTTTACTGCATCTTATCTATCATTCAATTCTAAAAGATACAGGCAACTTTACTTTGCATCGTACCGTTCTTTCAGCCGTATCAAACTCCAATTTTGTTCTGGTAGGTTTCCAACGCTTCGGCAAGTTCTTTATACACTCAATAGCAGCTTCATCTATTTCATCGTTTACACTATTCTGGATTCTAAAGTCCGACATTGTACCGTCTTTCTCCACAACGAAAGAAACCATGACTCGACCTTGTACCCCCATCTGTCGGGCTGTTGGTGGATAACGTTTTTGCGCTTCTTTTTTCAGAAATTGTTCAATAGCTTCCTCACCGCCCGGATATTGAGGATATTCCTGACTATATACAGGAAACTCATAAATAGCGTTTTCGTCATAGGGCGAAATAAAGGGAAATCCCTCGCCTATGACCTTGAACATGATGGAATCATTGTTGCGCCACTTTGTCCAACCGTAAAATGGGAATGTCAACTTGTCCAAATTGATTAAGATATAATCCAATCTTATCCAATCATCCTTTATCTCTCCGGCTATGCAGATATATCCATTCTCATAATCACAGCTATAAGTTATATTACCATCCGGCTTGTCGTACAACATGAAAGGATACAAACTAATAAGTTCATTTCCAACCAAGCTATCCGCACAAAATACCGAATCATTGGAGTTTACCACTTTTCCATCGGAAGAAGCCCCTCGTTTGGTATTGGAACAAGTTGCCATAGCTATACATATTAATAGGGTTATTACTGTTTTCATTCCTCAATATTTCAAGTTAAACAATTCCGTTTCCATTCTCCGCCAAAGATACCCCGCCGTCCTTCAATTCCCTTTTCGTTTCCCGTCCGTTCTTTTTCGATAATCGTCCGCAAAAGGATATTTAACGGCTTCATTTGTCCTTTTGCCCAAATATAAAACAAAATCCCGAAAAATACAGTAATTACTGTATTTTATTTCCCTGATGCCTGATAAAAGACTTCCCCCTTTGCTTTATATCACTTTGCACCCCGAACTTTCCCCATTCTCCCGCTATCCGCCACGACAAACCTGCGAACCGGACGACAAGTAGCGACAGCCCGCCGTAAACTTGCTAATTATCAATACATTCCCCTATATATTTACGTCCGGTTTCCACTGAAACCGTTAGTATTCACCATTAAAAATTTAAGTTTATGGACGAAAGACCGGACAACAGCCAGCAGTTGATGGATATTCTTCTTGTCATGGATCAGGAGAAAAAGACCATCCAAGCCGTCAGCGGAGTAAAAGACGGAGAGTTACAAACCAAGAACCCGTTAGAGGACAACAACGACCTGCTACGGGTAGATCGCCACGGAGATATGTTCTCCAACTTCTTTTCCAATCTCTGGAACCAGTTGAAAGATCCTACCCGTTTCCATTTCTTCCGTGTGCCGGAAGAGGATGTGCAACGGGTAGCGGCAGATTTCCAGCAGACCGTGCAGAACCCCACGCCCGAAGGACAGGCACGTATGGCACAGTACGAGGTACAACATCCCGCACAGGCACAACAACAGGGCGAGCAACAGGCGCAGCCTGCCGCCGGGCAGCAGCAACAGCAGCCGACAGATGCACCGCAGCAAGGGCAGGCACAGCAACAGCCGCAGTACAAGTACGACGTGGAAAAGATAGATTGGAACTCGCTCGCCAATCTCGGCATCAAACGTGAACAGATCGAGCAGAACGGTATGCTCGACCAGATGTTACGGGGCTTCCAGACCGACAAGACCGTCCGGGTATATTTCAATCTCGATTCGATCTCCCATGCCAACGACAGCCAGCTTTCCTTGCGTGAAGCCCCCGACGGCAGGGTAGTCGTTTGCAGCCACGGTATTCTCGATCCCCAAAAGTTACAGCAGCAATTCTTCGGGCATACCTTCACGAAGGAAGATAGCGATGCTATCAAGACCGCCGGGAACATGGGGCGCATTGTCGAACTCACCAACCGGGCGGGCGAGAAAGTCCCGTCCCTCGTCAGCCGTAACCAGAAAACGAACGAACTGGCATCCTTCCCGGCTGACAAGGTGCGCATCCCGGCGGAAAAGAACGGGCATATCTTCACCCCGGACGAGGTGGCACGGCTGAAAAAGGGCGAAGCCGTGGTATGTAAATTCCAGACCAAAGCCAAAGAGGGGCAGAAGCCCAAAACCTACGAAGCCCCCGTCCAGTTCAACGCCGCCAAGATGCAACTCGAATTGTTGTTCAATGACCGGGCTAAACTGGCGATGGACGCACACAAGGAGTTACAGAAACAGATTGCCAATCAGGAAGTCCCCAAGACCTTCCGCAAGCAGGAACTCACCGAAAAGTCGCAAACGGAACTTGCGGGCGGCGGCACAGTCAAAGTTTCCGGTTTGAAAGACAAGAACGGCAAACCTTATCAGGGGTACATCACATGGCAGCCCGGACAGAAATACCCCGCCTTCATGTTCCCCAAGGATTACCACGCCGCACTTGAAGAGGGACGTGTCAAACCCGCCGTCGAGAACGAGGTGCAGGTAGCCGTCAATTCCGAGGGCAAGACCAACGAAGCCACCAAGAGCCTGAAAGAAGCCTTGCAGTCCGCACAAACCCGTCCCACCGGAGAGCAGAAGGAGCAGCAAGACCGCAAGCAGGAACAGAAAGAGGGCAAGAAAGAAGATAAGAAACAGGAGCAGCAACAGGACAAGCCCAAACCCCGGCAGCGCAAAAGTCCCCGCCTCTGATACCCGTTTTATCCGGTAAGATGATCACAAGTAACTATCCGAGTTGTCCCGTCCCCAAGTGACGGGACACTTTTTGTCAAACCATTAAAAACTAAAGAAATATGATTACAGCAATTATCGCAGAGAAACCTTCCGTTGCGAAGGACATAGCAAACGTGTTGAATGTTCGCCAGCGTCACGATGGCTACCTCTCAGGCAACGACTACCTCGTTACCTGGGCGTTCGGCCATCTCGTCCAGCTTGCCATGCCCGATGCTTACGGATTCTCCGGCTTCCGCCGTGAAAACCTTCCCATCATCCCGCAGGAGTTCAAGTTCATCCCCCGCCAGATACGGGAAGGCAAAGAGTACAAATCCGATCCCGGCGTACTCAAACAACTAAAGGTCATTAACGAAGTTTTCGCCCAGTCCGACCGGATCATCGTGGCAACCGATGCGGGTCGTGAAGGCGAAGGAATCTTCCGCTATATTTACAACTACCTCGGTTGCCGCAAGCCTTTCGTCCGCTTGTGGATTTCCTCGCTGACCGACCGTGCCATCCGTGACGGGCTGGATAAGCTCAAACCCGGCAGCGATTACGATAACCTCTACCGTGCCGCCGAAGCCCGTGCCATCGCCGACTATCTGGTCGGCATCAACAGCACGCAGGCACTTTCCATCGCCGCCGGACAAGGAATTTTCTCGCTCGGACGGGTGCAGACACCCACCTTGATGATGATCTGCTCCCGCTATCTGGAGAACAGGAATTTCACCCCGCAGACCTATTACCAGCTAAAGGTCACGGCGGAAAAGGACGGCACGCCCTTCTCCGCCATCTCCGAACACAAATACGAAACCCTTCCGGCAGCAACCACCGCCCTTAGTGCCGTTACCGCCACGGGCACGGTCACCGTTGCCGATGTGCAGCGCAAGGAAGTGAACCAAGAACCGCCATTGCTCTACGACCTCACCACGTTGCAGAAAGAAGCCAACAGCAAGCTCGGCTTTTCAGCCGACAAAACCCTTTCCATAGCGCAGTCGCTTTACGAGAAAAAGGTACTTAGCTACCCCCGTACCGGCTCCCGCTTTATCTCCGACGATGTTTTCGACGAAATCCCGTCCCGCATCGCCCTTTTGGAGCAATACCCCGCTTTCTCTGCCTATGCCGCCACCCTGAAAGGGACGGCACTCAACCGCCGTAGCGTGGACGCAGGAAAAGTCACCGATCACCATGCTCTGATTATTACCGAATGTCTGCCCGGCGAACTGCCGGAGGACGAGCGCAAGGTGTACGATATGGTTGCCGCCCGCCTGCTCGAATCCTTCTCCGCCCGTTGCGTAAAGGACGTTACAACCGTCCGTTTCACCGCAGCGGGTAGCGACTTTACCACCAAAGGGACAATAATCAAGTCCGCCGGATGGCGTGCCGTCCGTGGCGAGAAGGACGAGGAAGAAGAATCCGCCGTCCTTCCGCCCTTGCAGCCCGGCGAAACCTTCCCCCTGCAATCGGCGGAGAACGTGGAGAAACAGACCAAGCCCCGTCCCCTGCACACCGAGAGCAGCCTGCTTTCGGCAATGGAGAGTTGCGGCAGGGAGTTGCAGGAAACCGAACTGCGGGACAGCCTGAAAGACATCGGTATCGGCACACCCGCCACCCGTGCGTCCATTATCGAAACCCTGTTCTCCCGTGACTACGTGCGCCGTGACAAGAAGAACCTTGTCCCGACCGGGAAAGGTCTGGCAGTGTACCATACCGTAAAGGGTAAACGCATTGCCGATGTCGAAATGACCGGGCAATGGGAAACCGCCCTTGCCCGCATCGAGACGGGCGAAATGGACGCAGCCACGTTCCGCAAGGGAATAGAAGTCTATACCGCCCAGATCACCGAGGAACTTTTGCAGATGCAGGTATCGGTTGCGGACGGTGAACGCATCCCTTGCCCCAAATGCCAGTCCGGGCGCATCCTCTTCTATCCGAAAGTCGCCAAGTGCAGCAACGTCGATTGTGGTGTTACCATCTTCCGCAACAAGGGCGGGAAGGAACTTACCGACAAACAGATTACCGACCTTGTAACCAAAGGCAAAACGTCCCTAATCAAAGGCTTTAAGAACAAGGATGGCAAAACCTTCGATGCGCACGTCACCTTCGACAAGGACTTCCGCACCGTGTACGAGTTCCCGCCCCGCACGGACAAGGCAAAAGGAAAGGGCGGCAGACGATGAACGGCTGGTTATCCGTGGAAGAAGCCGCCCGTATATGCGGTACGGACGTGCAGCGCATCACCCTCTGGATGAACGGCAACCACATCGCTTTTGCCCGTTTCGATACCGTCCTGATGATTGACAGCGCATCCCTTTTCGCCCTCTTCGAGCGCAACCGGGTAGATACCATCTATGACGATATGCAGCCGGAGAAGGGACGGGGCAGACCGGGCAAGCACCGCAGGCTGTTAGACACCCCGCTGGACGATTTCGGCTTGTCGCAGCGCATCGTCAGGGCTTGCCGTGAACTAAGCCTGTTCACGGTCGAACACCTGCTTATCCACCTTCGCCGCTATCGTTTCTCCCGTCTGCACTGTGTCCGCAATTTCGGCAGCCAGTCAACAACCGAAATTCTTTTGCGGCTACGCAAGGACGGGCTGATAGACGACGGCGGCAGCCGGGATTTCCGGGTATTATACCCTTAATCCCATAATAATTAGTACCTTTGCCAATCGGTCACTCCGAACGGGCAGCTTAGCCTTTTCAGAGTGACCGGATGGCAGACGTTCAGGGCAGCAATACCCCGAACGCCTTTAATCAACTTTCAATAATAGTATGATATGAATTTTGAACAATTAGCAACCATCATAACCGACACGCACCAACAGCTACAACAAAGTGCGGTCAAAGCCGTAAACCAATGCCAGACTATGCGTAACTGGTTAATGGGATTTTATATCGTGGAGTTCGAGCAGAACGGGGAAGATCGTGCTGTGTATGGCGATTTGTTATTAAAGAATTTAGAAAAACGAATAGATCAGCAAGGGTTAAATGTCACTTTGTTTCAATGGGCAAGAAAATTCTATCTTACTTACCCGACTTTTGCAAGGCTGATAGATAATTTATTCCATCAGATTTATGCGACAATGTCGCATAAATCTTTGCAGAATGGTGGGGAACAAATTTATGCGACACTGTCGCATAAATTACAATGTTCTGATAAAGAAGATGATAACAACAAAATATCAGCAGAGAAATTAATCTCTTCTATATCATTTTCTCACTTTATCGAACTGATGAAGATAGACAATCCGGTCAAGCGCATGTATTACGAAATGCTAACCATCCAGACCGGGCTTTCCGTCCGTGAACTAAGACGGCAAATCGGAGCATTGAGTTACGAGCGTGTCGGCTTGTCCGGTGATATGGAATATGCGCTTACCGCTATCAGGCAGAAAATACATCCGCAAACCGTAACCGATGTTGTCAAAGATGATTATTTCTTTGAGTTTCTGAACATACCGCAACAACGGGCTTTACTTCTTAAAGAGAATGAACTCGAAACCCGGTTGCTCGACCATTTGCGTGACTTCATTATTGAATTAGGAAATGGCTTTTGTTTCGAGGCAAGACAAAAGCGCATCCTTATCGGTGACGAGTATTTTTTTATTGATATGGTCTTTTACCACCGTATTCTTAAAGCTCATATTTTGCTGGAAGTCAAAATTTCTCCATTCGCCCACGCCCATGTATCACAGCTTTATTCATACCTGAACTACTACAAAGCCGAAGTCATGGAACCGGACGATAACCCGCCCATCGGTATTTTATTGGTAACGGACAAGAACGATGCACTGGTACAATATACCACTGCCGGACTGGACGAGCAGATATTTGTTTCTAAATACAAGCTCCAACTACCGACCGAGCAGCAACTCAAAGACTTAATCCTAAAGACCATCCACCAGTAATGAAGAGAGTAAATGCGCAACCGCTTGTTGCGCATTTGTCTTTTCCCAATTTGGCAACAGGCGGTTGCCAAATTACGAAACTGCCAGTTTCGTAATTACACCCTTCCGTACACCATTTGAACCTTCTCGCCGTCCAGCACCTTACAAGACCGCACCACCCATGCCGCACCGTCCCCCGTAATATGCCGCAAAGCCTTTTCGTCACCCCCTGCAACCACAGGCAATGTAACTACCACAATCTCATCCGCCAGCCCGCTATTCAGCAGCACAGCCGCAATTCCTTCGCCATAGGCGACCATTACCCCGTCACCCGCAGCTTTCATCCGTGAGAGTTCCGCCACGGCATCCCCCGTGATGAACTGCACCCCTTCTTTTTCCGTCAGGTTACAATCGGCTTGCGCCACTACAAAAGTTTCTTTCTCCGCCAGCGGCCAGCCGAGGTGATTCATAAATACATCCAGATAAGTTTCTTCATCCAAGAGCAGGCAATCGGCTTTCAGAATAGCATCGTCCACCTGCTTGTCGGCACGGGCAGGGCATCCGTCAATCGTTTGGTACACATACAAAGTAATCTGTTTCATAACACTTTTCTTTTTATCGGTTATGCCCGCCAGCCGCCATAAAAGAACAGCGTGAACTCACACTATTCTTACACGATGGTACTGGCATACCAGACAAACAGAATAGGCAAATCCACGCTGCATATAGGTACAGCATGAACATTGCGCCATTCGTCTTGTTTGTCAAAAAAGTGCCAGTTTTTCGTGTAAGACGGATTGCGAACGTACAATCTATATAATCAAAACCCGCTTGCGTTCAAGCCGGGCAATGAACTTTCATATTTTCTGTTGCAAATATAGTGCAAACCAACCGAACTACAAAAGAATAGCCCCGCCTTATCTAACGACAAAGCGGGGCAACCGTTCACTTTTCACTTTCGCTTTCTCTCCGCCACTGCATCGAATCGGTTGCGGATAAACTCATGTACATCTTTCGCCCGGTAGAATACCTTCCCGCTGATCGTGAAGTAGGGCAGCAGCCCCATAGCACGGTAACGCTGCAACGTCCGTATGCCCACTTTCAGCAGCAGGCACAAGTCCTGATTATCCAGCACCTCTTCACCGTCCAGTTGGCTGTTCTTTTTCAGCACCCTTTCCAGCAGCTTTTCGGTCGTGTCGAACCGCTGCATGATCCGCTGCATCCAGCCTTCAAACTCTTCCCTGTCCGTGTACATAGTAATCTCCTTCCTTTTCGACGATTTCCTTCTCACGCATATAGCGGATATATCCCTTTGCCGTCCGTTCCTTCACTTCCAGCATCTCCTGTATCAGTTCGCACAGTTCGATGTAGCCATACTTCTCCTGCCGGGTGAACGCTTCCCGTGCCATTTCCGCCAGTTCCTTCTCCTTGCGCTTCTCCTTCTCCGCACGGGGCTTTTCACCCACGTACACGGGCATCCCCATCTGCTTGTCCCAGCGGAACTGCATGATAGGAATATCCAGCGGGCTGCCGTCACGCACTTTCAACGCCTTCACGACCGAGATTTCCGGGTTCTCGTCCTTCTCTATCGAGAGGATAGCCGCCGACTTGCGCTGCAACTCGCTGCCCAAGTGCCCCCTTAACTTCAACCCGTTCGGGACAAAATGCACCACGGCGGCGATGCACGTGCGGTAAATCCCCGCCAACCGGTAAATCTCGTCTATCAATGCCACGCTTTCCCCCTCGTCATTGGCGCAGCGTATCAAGTCCGCCACCCCGTCGATCACCACCAGATGAATCCCCCCGTGCAGGTAATGGTACTTATCCATGCTCTGCATGATAGCCGTCAGCCGCTCGCTCCGTGACATTCCCGTCAGGCAGTACACGTGCAGGTAGGACGGCATCTTCTCCCGTCCTGCACGCCGCAGCATCCGCCCCGTGTTCTTGTACAGTTGTTGCTCGCTCTGCTCCGTATCGTAGAGCAGCACCGCACGCCCTTTCCGGTTCGGCTCTACCCGAACGCCCAGCAAGTCCGCTTCCGTTTCCCTTTCCTGAATCGCCCCGGCGACCAGCGCAGCCGTATAGTTGCTTTTTCCCGTGCCTTCCCCGCCCGTGATGCAGAGGATGTTCTCTTCCGAACCCAGCGGCACGTCCCCGGCGGTCACGATGGCGACCGCCTGCTGTGGCGGGTGGTCGTAGTCGATCTCGCAGGATTTCAATACCGCCATCGTGTCACCGTACAGGCTATCCAGCATTTTAAGGAACAGCTTCACGAACTCGTCCCGTGTCCGTCCCGCCTTGAAGTAGTCCGACACGTCCTTGTCCGTCTTTTCACCCGTCAGCGGCAGCACCAGCCGTTTCACCCCGTACTCCGTTAGCTGCTGTCGGTGTTTCTCGGAGCTTTCCAGCCCTATCTTATCCACATCATACAGCAGCACGATATGCTTGAACCGATACACCAGCTTCCGGATGATCTTGGCAGGTATCGCCGATGTTTCCGAATTGAAACAGATCGCATGGAACCCGTGTGCCGCCAGCGTCAGCACGTCCTTTTCCCCGCCCGTCAGGAACAGCGTGTCACCTTTGGGCGGCAACTCTTCCAGCCCGAAACAGTAGTTATCTCCCGTATGACCGCCGTACACGAACCGTACTTCCGATTTCGGGCGGTACACCTTCACGCCCCATTTCCCCACGTACCCAAATATCGGTTCTATGGTTGTGGACGTGAAACCGAACGCTTTCCCGTCTTTCGTTTCGCTCCGGTATTCCTTCAACGACTGCACCCCGTATCGGTTCAGCACCGCTTCCGTTATCCCGTACCCAGCCCAATACTCCAGTTCCTTTTCCGTGAACGGCTGCTGCACCGTCCGGTACGGGCGTGGCTTGTGTTCCGGCTCTGCTGCCCGTTCTTCCGTCCCGGTCGGCTCTGCCGTCCCGTCACCGTTCATCCCGTTTCCTTCCGCCAACGGGACAACCCGCATGGCAGCCTGCCGTTCCCGTACCGTTTCCGGCGGCACATCCTCGCTGATACCCAGACACAGCTCACGGTCTATCGTTTCCAGTATCTCCACGAAGTCGGCGGCGTTCTTGCAGTCCAGCCCCTTGATTTTCGCCACGATAAAGAAACAGTCGCCCGAAAAGTCCCCGTTCCCGAAGTCCTTCATCCTGTACGTCCCGCTACGGCGGTCATAATACACGTTGCACGAAGCCTTGCTGTCCTCGTACAGCGGGTTCAGGAAATTCCTGCCTACCCGCCACTTCACGGGCAGGTAGTGGCGGAACACGTCCAGCCCGTTACTTGTCCTTGCCAGTATTTCCTCTTTTCTTACCATACAGCTTGTATTTACGTTCATGCAAAGGGTGTGCTTCGACCATCCGGTCGATCTGCTTGTCAGGCGTTTCCCGCATCCACCGTTCCCGGAACTGTTCCACGTCCGTGCGGCGGTAGCGGATTTTCTTCCCGCAGATGGAGAAGGCGATAATCCGGTTCGTGCGGTAGCGTTGCAAGGTGCGGGGACTGATTTCGAGATATTCGCACACCTCGCTGCCCGTCATCCACTTGCCCGTCGTCCGGCTGTTCTTCTCTTCCTGTCCCTGTTGCCCGTCCTGTTCCCTTTGCCGGGACTCTTCCACGTATGCCGCTATCCCGTCAATCTTCTCCACGAGGGCGGCAAACGCTTTGCTTTCGATTGTTATTACTTCCATAATCTGTTGATTTTTAGATTTATGGTCGCAAATGTCCGCCTATTCGATTGTTTTTCTTTTCACGTCCGTACCACCTTGCCAAAGATTTTTTCCGGCACGAAAAAAGCCGCCGGAGAGCCTTTTCTTTCGGTTCTTCCGGCGGCTGCAAGCCGCTTGTCACTGGTTAGGGTTCGATAAAGTCGCTTTTAGCAGCTTGCTACGAACTTGGTAATTCTATCATTGGCTTTTAATAAGTTAGCTATCCGTTTCGTCCATCCGTTTGAGCAGTTGTTCGATCATTTGGTCAAGATACACCGTCCGGCTGTTCTTCCGGTTACGCATGGCGATAAACGTGTGGTACACGTCGCCCAGATCAATGTGGAATGTCCGTTCAAATGCCGTCACGATGTCGATAATGTCCGCTTTCCCGTTATCCACGCTTCCCGCCGCATGGATGCCGTATATCAGTTCCACCGCCGCAGCTTTCTTGTCCGTCCAGTACAGTTTCTTTCCCGATAGCGGCTCACCGTCCGCAGGCTCACGCATCCGCTTTGTCAGGAAGGCTAACAGCAGTTCCACCGCAATCAGCCGGGCGACCAGTCGGTCATATCCGGTGGATAACTCCGCTTCCGGCTCGAAGATGAACGTGTCCGTTTCCGGGCTTATCTCCGTTTGTCCCCGTTTGAAGTAGAAGTTGTCCCGGTACGTAGCCCCGCTACGGTAATACTGGAAGAATGACAGGCTATTCTCAAAGGCTGCTTTCATCTTCTCTATCTCACCCTGATAATAACCTGCGGCAAGCTCATAGCTTGGCGGTCGTTTACTCTCGATCTGGTATAGCTTGTAGAAGTAGAGCAGCCGTCCGAGTATCAGCGGCTTTTGGTACTTAAAAAATCGGATTTCCTCTGCGTCGTCCTTAAACTTGTGTGATAGTGCGAAGTCTTTCAGTTCAACCATCTTTTCTTTCAGGAACTTCGTCATTTCACGGCATCCCGGAATAATGTTTTCCCCTTCCAGATTGACCGTCCCCGTATAGCGGTCAATCTCCTGTAACAACGAATCAAAAAATTTATCCATGCAATCCTTTTTAGGTTTCTAAAAACGGCTGCAAAGTTACTGGCAATCCGAATATTACTTTTTTCGTTTCCCGTCCATTCTTTTTCGATAATCGCTCAAATCGCACAAAAACAACTTTCTATCTTATAAATCTGGTATTACATCATTTTACGTCGCCAGTAAGGTCATAGGATTCTTATATTTGTATTATCATGGTTGAAATTTCAATTTGGTATTTAAGACGTGAATCCCCTTGTCTAAAACTTCTTGTACATGTTTAGCCATTTCTGAATTTTTATCTTCATAAAGTAATACTTGTTTAAGATCATCGTATGCTTTATTTATATTCCCCATTTTGTAATATATACAAGCTCTCCAATAAAAACAAAATGATAAACAGAATTTCCCCTCAATGCAAGCAGTAAAATCATTTAGTGCTAAATTTAAACTATCCAATTGGTAATATGCCTGCCCTCTATCAATTAAGATTTGAGTTATCTGATATTGAGGCTCTTCCATTAAATCATCATTAGTAATAGCCGGATTTTTTAAAGGGAATATAGCGGTTCCGGAAGGAAGTGTTATTCGAGATTTTTTTGTTCTAAACAAATATATATTTAAAGCAGTATTATAATCCTTTAAAGCTCCTTCGTAATCCTTTAGAGCGTACTTATTCCCAGCTCTACTGATGTATCCATACATCAGAGACGAGTCGATTTGAAGTGCCATATTACAATCTTCAATAGCTCCTGTATAATCTTCAAGTTCATGCTTATCCGCTCCTCTATTAATGTAATATCGAGCATCGTGTGGATTCATATCTATGGCTTTGCTCCAATATGTAATGGCTTTTTCATAATTACCCTGTTCGTCATAGGTTAATGCTTGCGTAACAATATCTTTTTCAGAGCATCCGGTAAGGATGCAAAGGCAAAAACAAAATAGCAATCTATATATCATCATATTCTTTATTATTGAGATTGGTCTATATTAAGGTATTCTCACCATTAACGGGTTTCCTTTGGAGTAACGGAAAGCATAGGCTATAATCCACAGATACCCTTCCCCGAACATTCCTGCATCTCCCCGTGTAAACCACTCTTTGGGAGTTTCCGTTTTCCAACTTTTCCCCAAATCAGTGCTGTAATGGTATTTGGTAACTCCATCGCCTTCTCCGATAATACCTATAAAGTTACCATATACATTTACCTGATAAGTAGGAACAGGCAAAGGTATCATAGAGTGTTCCGCTATGCTGTATAAAAAATTCTCCTTGCCATATTCTTCGCCTTTGCCGCTTAGAATTACATATTGTTTCAGCGTTTGCAAATCAATTATGATTTGGTTATAAATAGATAAATGTTCCGGGATATTTAGGGGATATTTTTCATAGGTCAATGTTGCTATATCCAGCTTCAACATATCTTTATCGTCCTTACTCAATGCTAATAATGACTTATCAGGAGTATATACAAAATCATAATACTTCTCTATGTCTTCTATGAATACCTTCTGCCAAGAGATTCCCCCGTCAGTTGTTTTGTAAATGTTCTCCACAGTACATTCCGCAGGATTTTCGCACGTGCGTACTATGCCAATTTTGTCGTTGATAAAAACAGCAGTACGCAATATCTTATTAGAAAATGTATCAATAGTATTCCATTGTTCTCCCATATCGACAGAGTGCAAAAGCTGATATTCAAAGTGAGTCCCATCAGAATATATCCTTTTTATAAGGCATATATTGCGCCCGCTATCAGTTACAGATATATTTTCTAAATACCCGTTTCCTAATATTTGTTTTTTGAAACTCTTTCCGCCATCCACGCTACTAAAAAAATAAGCATTTTGATTTTCCGGACTGGATGCGACATATTCGTCATTACCCAACAAGAAAACGATTTTTTCATTTACAGGATAAATAGCCTGTACTTCTGGATAGATACCAATCTCTTTTTCGTGAGGAAATATTTCTGTAAAAAAATAGTTCTCATTTACATCCTTCAGACGTGACGGTTCACAACCAGATAAAGACATTAGTATCATAGCCAACATATTTATAATTAATAGCACTTTAATATTCATAACCCTATCTTTATTATTACTATCAATTTTTCCGTATCTCACCCGGACTTGCCCCGAAATTCATCTGGCAGAACTCCGTCAGGTACGATTGCGACACAAACCCGCACACCTCTGCCACTTCCACCAGTGGCAAGTCTGTTTGTGTGAGCAGGTTCTTCACCTTGTCTTTCCGCAGTCCTTTCAGCCATTCATGGGGAGTAGTACGGAACTCTTCACGGAACAGCCGCCGGAAAGTGCTTAGGCTGTACCCGCAAAGGTCAGCCAGATGTCCCGTATTCTTTGCCTTCATGCAGTACTTCGTAACCTTCTCCACGAGCCTTTTATTCTTCACCATTCCCAGATACACCTCTGCCTGCAACAACTCTTCACCCGTCATTTCCTTTACCTTCGCACGGGCAATAGGTATTTCCAGTTCCGTAGCACCTTTCGGCAAATCCTCGCTCTTGGTGCAGTGCGGACGCTTCCGTTTCATTTGCTGCACATACTGCGCCAGTCGGTTATACACCCCGTTCAGATACCCCCGTTCGGGATAGATGTGCAATATCCGGCACAAGTATAGCAGTTCCCTGTTGCACCCGTAGTTGATATATCAACTCGATAACCGGAACACATACCGCAGTGCCGCATCTTCCCGTGACAAGGCAACCAGCATCACATACGCCTCGAATCCCTTGTCACTGTACGTCACCGCTTCCGGCAGCTTGTTCAGCGTATCTGCCACAAACCGCATCACCCGTCCGTCCTCGGCAAGCTGTTCCAGCCCCGCAAATTCCCCTGCATCCTGCTTGCTTCGTATCACTCCTTCCATTGTTTCCACCAGAGCTTGCACCTTCTCCGCAATCTCCGGTTCTGCCGCCACCGCCCGCAGCAGTTCTTGGCTTAGTGTTGATGTTGTTTCCATATCCGTATCATGCAATTCATATATTTTATATTTCAATGGCGGCAAAAATACCCCGTTATCTCACATATCTTTTTTCGCTTCCTATCCATTCTTTTTCGATAGTCGCTCACAACAGGAATATATAACGGCTTTCTTTCTCGTCTGTTACCTAAAATGAAGAACAAACTTGTTTAATTACACCGGGTGCAGTCCATTTTCCCCAAATATAATGCAAACTTTTAGAAAATACAGTGATTACTGTATTTTATTTCCATACAGACATGAAAAAAGCACCCCGAAAGGTGCTTCACATATCACATAAAAGATTGAATGATATTCAATTTCCGTTCAAAAGAATCATTTCAGCAGTTTATATACAGCGTCAAATTGCCGTTTCAGTCGTTCAGTATCAAGTCCCGTGGTAAAAGCCAGCACGTATGACATTCCCAGATGTGCCATTCGGAACATATCGACGACCTCTTCCGTGGCAATATCATTTCTGATTTCCCCCGAAGCGATTGCCTTATCAATTATCTTTCGCCACATTTGCTGGTCTTTCTCAAAGATAGCATCCATTCTCTCCACAAAGTTCGGATAATACTTGTACGCTTGGAACAAGAACTGAAAATAACATTTGGCACATTCCTTTCTATCCACACCCAGTTCATTGCTTAGATAATCCATTGTCCTTTCCACCCCTTCGATATAGGTTTGCAGGAAGTCCCGTAATGAAATATCTTCCGCAAACACGAACTTGTTTTCCACCTTGTGCGGTTCAAAGATATAGGTATCTACAACCGCCTTGAACAGTCCCAGTTTATCCTTAGTATGATGATAGATACCCCGGCACGACAATCCGATAGCTTTCTCCAGTTTTACCACCGTCACCTTCTCGTAATTGTCCTGTAAGAACAGCCGGAACGCATTTTTATATATTTCAGCCTTATTCGTTTTCATATCAGCGCAGCATATATTTATTTTTGGTTTCCACGAAGATAATACATTTCTTCCGAACAGCCATATCTCCACCCGTAAAACCTCACATCCACCCCCTTTTTAAGACAATCCATAGGGCAGGTGCAGGGTGCAGCTATATCTATATATATAGCTGCACCCTGCACCTGTAAAATACACCCTGAATATCAACGATTTACAATCTCATAAAAATGCACAGTGCAATCCTCTTTTTGCACCCCTTTCATTTCCAGTCCATCCGTTCCCCCTCAAAAATCCCCCCAATAAAAAAACACCGCATTTATTTCCTATTTTCAGTCCAAATTCGTATATTTGTACCAAGTTATCAGCGCAGAGCGAAGAAACGCAAAGAACCCCGCACCGTTACTAATTCGTTACCTGTTACCTAACTTTCTACTCTTTACGTCTTGACAATTAGTTAATTAAACTTTTCCCGCAGTTTTTATGTGAAAAAGTCAGCATATAATTTCACGCACACTTTCATGTTGTCGCCAAAATATTCTTATTTGTAGGGGAATTTGGGCTTTTTGTAGGAGTTATTTTGCGTATATGATTAATTTCTTGTTCCTTTGCATTAGCTGGAGCTCGTGAGAGTCAAGGCGACCGGTTTAAGGACCGGAGACAAATAGGTAAACACAATAAAGAAAAGGCTGCGATCTTTGGATACGCAGCCTTTTTGACTTGTTCAATGATACCTTTCTCAATATCTTTTTTTAATAGAGGCTCCAGGGAAGTAGTGGGAGAGAATCTGCCGGTAATCATATCCTTCGTCTGACATCATGGCAGCTCCGATCTGGCACAATCCTACGCCGTGTCCCCAACCTGCTCCGGTCAGGATGAACTCTCCGGGGATATCGAATCGCATATTTTCTTTGTCCACGACAAAAGCTGAGCTGTACAGATGTGTTTCGGACAAAGTACGGCGTATCTCCAATTCTTTGCCGATAGTAAAGGTGCGGTGTGTACCGACAATCTTTAGCATTTCGATACGGCCGGAAGTACCGCGGCTGATCGGAACCAAATCTATGATTTGACCGAAATCGATACCACATTTTCGATGGATCAATTCGGCCAATTCTTCCTGCTTGTAGGATACTTTCCAACGATAAAAGTCTGTTGTCTCCAGATCGTAGTTGTTCAGCACCTGGCTGAGGATTTCTTTGTCGGAGGTATTGCAAAAAGCATCGGGAGCGCAGCAAATCCATTTCCGAGCCTCTTTCTCCTGGGTAAGGTCCGGAAATGTCGCATCTTTGCTGTCTCTCAATGCTGTCAAATAGGAATGAGGAACCGGTTCCCAGCAATGTTCGAACTGTTCCGTTACACCTCCACAGCATTTGGAAAAGCGGGCATCGCAGATTGCTTTGCCATCCATCAGTATTTCGCCTTTTGTCTCGTGAACGACCTTTCGGACAACCGGAGTAGAAGCACGCGTGATCCCTTGGTAACGCTGGCAATGATCGTCGGCACAGACATCAAAGATATTATGGTCTTCGTGGTCGTACCAACGTACCAGTTGTGTGTTATCTTGGTGACAACTTTGCCGTTTCTTCTCTTTTTTGTCTCGGCGGGAATTTTTTTCGATCTGTGCGAGCAGCCAGCTACGGGAGATAACAGCATGTGCTTTTAACAGTTCCTTCGAGGTATGTGCGCTCATTTCTGAAGAGATGACGCTGGTTAGGTATTCTTCCACATCCACTTGATTGATGACCACAATCCCGTCTTCGCTGACCACCAAGTTGAAAGATCCTTTAAAGTGTTGATCTTCCTGCCGTTGCCAATGGAAGTTACGGCCTATGGTGACTGCCTTTAATTCAAAAGATGAAGAAGGGAAGATAGGTTCAAAGAATATCTCTTTAAACAACTTTCCGTTGAAAACGATATTGCCGTTTACTAATGACGCACGCTGTTCTCCTGTCAGGAACTTTCCGGTTTCCGTATGTACATATTCTCCATGTAATACAAACGAAATGGCTTTTTCTGTCATAATGCCGACATTCACTACAGGTACTTTCACACTACTATTTTTTTGCTTTTAATGAACTTATTGCCAAGTATGTGATCAGGATGGCATACATCACAATAGCCAATGCTCCTGCTGAGTTGCTTTCCATCCATTCGATATTGACCAGGTTGATACCTGCAAAACGCATGGCTGCGCTGACGACTCCCATCAAAGCACCGCCAGCGATGAAACCGGATGCCAGCAAAGTCCCTTTTTCCAAACGTGCACTGTTCAGAGCCTGGTCTTTGGTGCGGCTGCCTACATACCAACTGATGAGACCACCGATCAGCAACGGCGTGTTCAACTCCAGCGGAATAAACATGCCCAATGCGAATGCCAGTGCCGGAATCTTACAGAAGTTCAGGATGATTGCCAGAATAGCGCCGATGGCATACAGTGCCCAAGGAGCACTCGAACCGCTCATCAATGGCTCAATGACCGCGGCCATCGCATTGGCTTGTGGAGCGGACAACTGACCGCTTGTAAAGCCATATGCCTGATTCAGGATCAAGATCACGCCGCCTACGGTAGCTGCCGAGACCAATGTTCCGAGGAACTTCCAGCATTCTTGCTTGGCAGGCGTGTTGCCGATCCAATATCCGATCTTCAGGTCTGTGATGAAACCGCCTGCCATCGAAAGCGCCGTACACACCACACCACCGATAATCAGTGCCGATACCATACCCGACGGGCCTTTCAGCCCGACAGCAACCAGAATAATGGATGCCAGAATTAGAGTCATCAGCGTCATGCCAGAAACAGGGTTGGTTCCGACAATGGCAATCGCGTTGGCGGCAACGGTAGTGAAAAGAAAAGCGATTATGCCGACGATCAACAGCCCGATCAACGCGTAGTACCAGTTATCCAGGACGCCGAAATGGAAGAACAGATACGTTACGATCAGTGTTGCAAAAATACCGATGGCGATCACTTTCATCGAGAGGTCTTTCTGTGTACGGATCTCTTCCGTCTGCACAGCTCCCGTTTTTCCTTTTAACTCTTTGGCGGCAAGTCCCACGGCGCCTTTGATGATTCCCCACGATTTAATGATGCCGATCACGCCAGCGGTCGCGATACCTCCGATACCGATGTGGCGGGCATAAGTGGTGAAAATCTCTTCTGCACTCATACTTCCTACCGCCTGTGTGATGGCATCATTGCCGAATGTCAAGACTTCAATTCTGAAAATGGCAGACATCAGCGGGATGATTACCAACCATACTAAGAATGATCCGGCACAGATGATGGCCGAATATTTTAATCCGATAATATAGCCCAACCCCAACACGGCAGCACCGGTATTCACTTTGAATACGACTTTCGCCTTGTCGGCCAGCGTCTCGCCGATACTGACGATACGTGTGCTGACTGTCTCGCTCCACCAGCCGAAGGTTACGATGATGAAGTCGTACAGACCTCCGATCAGGCCCGCATAGATAAGCGGTTTCGCCTGATTGCCTCCCTTCTCGCCGGACACCAGTACTTGTGTGGTGGCAGTCGCTTCCGGGAACGGATATTTACCGTGCATAGTTGATACGAAATACTTCCGGAACGGGATCAGGAGCAGAATGCCGAGGATGCCGCCCAAAAGTGAGCTCATGAATACTTCGAAGAAATTGATCGTGATCTCCGGATACTTGTCCTGTAAGATGTAAAGGGCGGGTAGCGTAAATATGGCTCCTGCCACGATCACACCGCTGTTTGCCCCGATGGACTGGATAATGACGTTTTCGCCCAGCGCGTTTTTACGTTTGAACCCGCTGGATAATCCGACTGCTATGATCGCGATCGGGATGGCGGCCTCGAATACTTGTCCGACTTTCAGTCCGAGGAACGCTGCCGCCGCACTGAACAGGACGGCCATGACAAGTCCCCAGAATACGGACCAGGGGGTTACTTCTCGATACTGTTTGTCGGGTGACAGGATGGGTTTATATATTTCACCATCTTTCAGTTCTCTGTAGGCGTTTTCCGGTAGCCCGCTCACCTTTTCTTCATCTTCCTTTTTCACGGTGTTTATTATTTAGTTAGAATTATCGGATATCAGAGGCAAAGCTACATTATTTCTTGGTAAGAAACAAATCCATCGTTTAGGAGAAATTAGCTGCCGAATTTGACGGCTTAATTGTATCTTGTAAGTTGTCCGTCTGCCGGGATCGTTCGTTTATAAGCGGACAACTTGCAATGATAGAAAAAGAACCCGTATATAAAGGAGATTTTGCTTATCTTTGCCGAAGGAAGAAGATAAACAAACGAATGAATCAAAAATATCCATCAGTTTTATTGGAAAATGCCGTGAATGAATTGTCGTCATTGCCGGGAGTGGGGCGGAAGACGGCACTTAGGTTGGCGCTTTATATGCTTCGCCGGGATGTTGGCTATACGGAAGGGTTTGCCTCTGCGTTGTTGGCGCTTCGCCGGGATGTCAAATATTGTAAGGTCTGTCATAATATCTGCGACGATGATGTATGCTCTATCTGTGTCGACTGCCAGCGTGATCATGCGACGGTCTGCGTGGTTGAGAATATCAAGGAAGTGATGGCGATTGAAAACACGGGGCAATTCCGTGGCGTTTATCATGTTCTGGGCGGTATTATTTCGCCGATGGACGGGATCGGTCCGGGTGATTTGCAGATCGACAGTCTAATACAGCGGGTTGCCGCAGGAGAAGTGCAGGAAGTAGTCCTTGCACTCAGTACGACAATGGAAGGCGACACGACGAATTTTTTCATATACCGCAAGCTCTCATCATACAATGTGAAAATTTCGGTCATCGCTCGTGGTGTCTCCATTGGCGACGAAATTGAATATGCCGATGAAATAACGTTGGGACGTTCCATCGTGAATCGTACCAGTTTCAACGACTCCATCAAAATATAATTAATTTATGAAGCTTTCTGTAATCATAGTCAATTATAACGTAAAATACTTTCTTGAACAGTGCCTCTGTTCTGTCCGTGCTGCCATTGCGGGGATAGAGGCGGAAGTACTGGTTGTCGATAATCATTCGGCCGACGGTTCTGTCGAATACCTTCGCCCGCGTTTTCCGGAAGTCACTTTTATCGAGAATAAGGATAATCCGGGATTTGCCAAAGCGAATAACCAGGCGATCCGGATCAGTAGCGGAGAATATGTTCTCCTGCTGAACCCCGACACCGTGATAGGCGAGGAGTGCATACGTTCCCTTTGTTTCTTTATGGACGAACACCCAGAAGCGGGCGGTATCGGGGTGAAGATGTTGGACGGACACGGCGCTTTTCTGGCGGAAAGCAAGCGGAGTTTTCCTTCTCCCTGGGTCTCTTTTTGTAGGCTGTTCGGGTTGTCGAAGCTGTTTCCCTCTTCACGCTTGTTTGCCCGTTACAGCCTGCCGTATTTGAATAAGGAGAAGCAGCATAAGGTCGAGGTATTGGCGGGCGCTTTTATGTTCCTTCGCCGTGAAGCACTGGATAAAGTGGGGCTGTTGGACGAGTCTTTCTTCATGTATGGCGAAGATATCGATTTGTCCTACCGGATTGTGCAAGGAGGATATACTAATTACTATATCCCTGAACGTATTCTTCATTATAAAGGAGAAAGCACGAAGCATGGTGATATCAAATATGTAAAAGCCTTTTATGGAGCCATGTTGATATTTTATCGGAAATATTATCCGCATTCTGGCTGGCTGATGAGCACGGTTATCCGTTTGGCCGTTCTGCTGAAAGCATCTATTTCCGTTGTCGCCGGTATGTCGGGGCTGAAGCTGAAACCTCGGACGAGACATTGCCGCCTGCTGGTGCTTTGCCGGGAAGAAGAGTTTGAGGAGGTGAAAGCTGCCTGTGTGAAACGAATGCCGGAACTGGAATATGTCAATCTTTGGAATCTGAATGAAGAACGTTTGGTCGATGCTATCTGCCGCCGTAACCAGATGAAGCGTTTTACCGATTTGGCATTCTGTTACCCGGATGCCCGTTTCGAGCAGATACTTTTATTGATGGACAAGGTGGTAGATAAAAAAATCAACTATCATATATATAATAAAGAAAGCAAGCGATTGATCTGATGAAAATGGAATTACTTCAAAATGAAACTGTTCGTCTTCGTGCCCCGGAACCGGAAGATTTGGAATTGCTCTATGTTTGGGAAAATAACCCCGAATGGTGGGAACTTGGTAATACGTTAGCACCTTATTCTCGTTATCTGTTGAAGGAATATATAGCAGAATCTCACCGGGATATATTCGATTTGAAGCAATTGCGCCTGATGATCGATCTTTGTCCTACGGGGGTGACGGCTGGTATGCTGGATTTGTATGATTTTGACCCGCATCATCGCAGGGCAGGAATCGGCATATTGGTCGATCCGCTTTACCAAAAGAAAGGAGTGGCGACAGAAGCGTTGAAACTGTTGATCGGATATGCTTTTTCTTATTTGAAGTTACATCAACTTTTCGTGCATATCCCGATAAGGAACGAATCCAGTGCAGCCCTCTTTACTCGTTGTGGCTTTACCGTGACTGGTATATTGACAGATTGGATAACGACAAAAGATGGTTATTCGGATGTCTTGACAATGCAACGAATCAATGATCAAATTAAGAAATAAACTCGAGTCTTATTTTTTATTATTAGTTCAAGCAGGGCAACCGCACCAAAAATTGCTATCCGGAATCACTTCTCTTCTTCCATAAAAATTTCGCAAATCAACTATCATACTATCATATCCGGTTGTTAACTATTGTTTCACAATATGTTAAGGCATGATAGTAGATGTTTTTTACTATCATTCTACTATCATGCATCTATCATGTTTTTTACATGGCTATTCACTTATATGGCTGATAACATGATATTTATGTTTATATGTACAAAAATAACCATCGACAAAACGGGATCATTTAAATATAAAACGAGGCATAAAACGACCTTTTTCGCCGAATAAGATGCAAAAACAAGGCATAAAAGCACCTCCAACATGGCTAATAAACTTCTCTGCATCCCCGTCTGAGCTTCGCGCAGACCCGGGTCTGCACCTCCCCGGCACCCGGGTCTCCATACTGCTTACACCCGGGTCTCAAGCGGCTTTGCAAGCTGTTTTTGACAAAAGAAAAGCCTGTCTTGATGAAAAAAGAAGCCGTTTTAACATGTTTTGCACCTGTTCCCGGACGGTCTCTGTTTTTATCGTATAATTGATACACAGTATGTTATCGTTTTTAACTATGATAGTTGTGATAGGTGAATGATAGTTCAAAACGGCAACTATCATGCCATAACATATTGATTTAAAACAATATACGGGCGGATATGACAGTATGATAGTTGCTTTTGCAAAAACGTTTATGTAATTAGTCCGCATCAGTGGCGAAAACAGATGGACGCTTTATGATTTTGGTGCGGTTGCCCTGTTAATTCAAGGAGGGTTCTTTCGGATATTTTGTCCATGTTTTATATTGGTTGCCAAGTGATTCGAGCGTTTTTCTCCAAAAGTCTTCTCCTTCGGCGAGCAGTACGTTTCGGTTGGAGGCATAACTGACAACCCATGAATTTTTGTTTATTTCGTCATGCAATTGTCCTTTTTGCCATCCGGAGTAACCCAAGAAGAATTTTACTTTTCCTTCGATAGGATGTCCGTTTTGAATGTAGCGTACCAATGTGTTGAAATCACCGTCGAAATAGAGATGATCGTTTATCTTGAGTGAGTTCGGAATAATCATCTCTCCTAAGGAATGTATGAAAAACAGGCGGTTGGCACTGACCGGACCGCCTAAATAAATCGGTATTTTCGGAAATTCCTGCAAATCGGTAAAGAAAGTGTTGACCGATAACTCTGTTTTTTTGTTTAATACAAGACCCATCGACCCCTCTTGCGTGTGTTCCACCAATAGCACAACGGAACGTTGAAAGTAGGCATCTTGTAAAAAAGGTTCTGATATCAAAAGACTTCCTTGAGCCGGAAGTATGTCATTATGAGTTACTTTGAATATATTGTTATATCTTGCCATGACAGGGTGCTACTTGCTGGTTAATAAAACAGTGGCAATATATGGCTTTTGGTGAAAAAAAACAAATGAAAAGCCGGACTTTCTTGTTAATGAACTATAAATGAAAGTCCGGCCTGTGTTAATTATGCGGAGTGATTCTCTTTAAACAGCCTCAGACGTTCTTCCAAAAGGGCATATTGATGCGGTTTGATAAAAGAAGTACAAGCGCGCAGGCCTTCTTGAGTACTGCCTGTCGTGCTCAATGAAATAGCACTTATACCATAATAAATGAGTTCTTCCATCAATTCTCCGCCTGTCATTCCCGGATAACCGATCGTGAAATAGAATCCGTCCGCGATAGGTTCGTCTATGTCATGATCATAGACAATCCGGAAGCCATAATCGGTAAAGATCTTTTTCAGTTTTTTTGCCCGGTATCCGTATTCTTGTACTTCTGAAATAAAATCGAATGTACCGTCTGCCGCCGCTTTGAACATGGCTGCCAATGCGAATTGCGCCGAATGGCTTGTACCGGATGACAGAGCATACAATACGCGATGAATATACACGGTTCCGAACGTTCCGCCTCCGTAGCGTTGTGTCAATCCGGAATAAGTCCGGTGATATAGTTTGTCGGAGATTGCTGTGATACCTATACGCTGGCCGGCATAACTGAATGCTTTCGAGCCTGAAATCTGTAAGATGTAATTGTCCGTATAGCGAGCAACTGTTGCCTGGAAAGGCGCTTCAAACGGTTTTCCCAACGGTTTTCGGAAATCCATAGCGAAATAGGCCAGATCTTCGATCACGATTGTGTCGTATTTGTCGGCCATGTATCCGATGATCTTCAGCTCTTCTTCAGTCAAACAAAACCAGGCCGGATTGTTGGGGTTGGAGTAGATCATGGCTGCAATGTTTCCTTTGGAGAGGTATTGTTCCAGTATGTTCCGGAGCTTTTCACCCCGGTGTTCATACACGTCGAACGATTTGTATTTATAGCCCATGACTGTGATCTGCTGTTTTTGTACGGGAAATCCTGGATCGATAAAGAGAATAGTGTCCTTTTCCGGCGTGCATTGTCCGCAAACGAGAAATGAGGCGTATGTTCCTTGCATGGAACCGGTTACGGGGACACAACTTTCAGGTGCTACGTCGATATCGATAAATGCCTTGATAAAACGGGATGCTTCCGCTTTTACATCGGGTGTTCCATTAATATTTGGATAGATGGAAGCAACGCCATCCTGAAGGGCTTTGATCTCAGCATTGATACCGACTTGAGCCGCTTTTAGTCCAGGAACTCCCATTTCCATGTGGATAAATTCTGTTTTAGTCTCTTGTTCGAGTTGAGTGGATATGGCAACGACCTCGCGGATCGTCGCTTTCCCGAAATCGGGAAGTCCGTAGCCATCTATGATTTTTCTGGCTACCTGATAATCTACCGGAGTATTCTTCATGATTGTTATTGTTTGTATGAAGGACAAAAGTAGAAAAATAATCTATCCGACATAAATTTTTGCCACAAAACTATTGCAAAATCCAAAATAATATCTACCTTTGCACCGCAATCGAGAGAGATTACATGATAGAAAATTGGTTCGGTAGTTCAGTTGGTTAGAATACATGCCTGTCACGCATGGGGTCGCGGGTTCGAGTCCCGTCCGGACCGCCGGTTTAGAGTAAAAAAGTCTTTGGTTATCGTTGACCAAAGGCTTTTTTATTTTATACAGATAGCTCGTCGATAATTGCGTTGTAGTTCGTTTCTTTCAAAAGAGCAGGCTTTCATTAATAGGAAAGGATTGTATCGCTTTGGATCTGTAATGTTTAAGATGTTTTTGTTGGCGACCTTTATAAGTCTTGAAGTTCAAGAATCTAAAGGTTGCCTTTAATCAAAAACATTTTAATCGGAATTATTCTACATAAACTATCTTTATTTTTGTATTTGTGTTTTCTCGATCTCATCCAAGTAACCGCAAGCCACTTCTACTGTTGGAACATTCTTGATCACGATACTGCGTTTACCGTTTTGTTCGCGAAGCGTACATTCACGCGGATGCTTTTGGATGAAGCCGAGCAGTTTGTCGAACGCTTCACTCTCATAATAGGGACTTTCGGAGTTGCTGACGAGAAAGATGCTCATCTGCCCTTTTTTCAAAATGACTTTTTCCATACCCAACGTTTTTGCTATGCGGCGGAGGCGAACGACACGGATCAACTCTTTTCCTTCTTTCGGTACTTTTCCGAAACGGTCTTTGAGGCGCTCGGTAAAAGCAAGGATGTCGCGCTCTTCCTCCATCTTGTCCAATTCGCGGTAGAGAGAGACGCGCTCGGAATCGTTCGGGATATAGGTCGGTGAAAACAACAATTCCAGGTCGCTTTCGATATAGGTCTCACGAACATATTCGCTACCAGTATCGGATCGCTTTTCAGTGGGATCGGAATACAGTTCGGCAAATTCTTCCGCTTTCAGTTCGTCAACAGCTTCTTCCAGTATCTTCTGGTACGTCTCATAGCCCAAATCGGCGATGAAGCCGCTTTGTTCGGCTCCTAACATATTACCGGCTCCTCGGATGTCGAGGTCCTGCATGGCGATATGGATGCCGCTTCCCAGTTCTGAGAAATTTTCGATCGCCTGCAAACGGCGGCGTGCTTCTTGTGTAAGGCTTGACAGAGGTGGAGAGAGGAGGTAGCAGAATGCTTTTCGGTTACTTCGCCCGACGCGGCCACGTAATTGATGTAGATCAGACAATCCGAACTGTTGTGCATTGTTGATGATAATCGTATTTGCATTCGGCACGTCGATACCGCTCTCCACAATGCTCGTGGCGATCAGTACGTCGTATTCGTAATTGACGAAGTCCAGAATGATCTTTTCCAGCTTGTCCGGCTCCATCTGTCCGTGCCCGACAACGATACGGGCATCCGGTACTTCGCGTTTAACAAGCGTTTCCATTTCATAAATGTTCTGGATGCGGTTGTTGATGAAAAAGACCTGTCCGTTACGACTCATTTCGAAGTTTATGGCTTCGCGGATGATGTCAGGATTAAAACGTTCCACCTCTGTTTGAACCGGGTAGCGGTTGGGTGGGGGAGTCGTGATACTTGAAAGGTCACGAGCTCCCATCAATGAAAATTGCAAAGTACGGGGAATCGGCGTAGCAGTCATGGTGAGTGTGTCGACGTTGGCTTTCAGTTGCCGCAGTTTCTCTTTGACAGATACGCCGAATTTCTGTTCCTCGTCGATAATCAGCAGGCCGAGGTCTTTGAATGTGACATCTTTTCCGACGATACGATGTGTACCGATGATAATATTGATTTTTCCCTCCTTCAAGTCTTTTAAAGTTTCCCTTATTTCTTTCGCCGTACGTGCTCGGCTGATATATTCGATTTGGCAAGGAAAATTCTTCAGTCGTTCGGAGAATGTTTGGTAATGCTGGAATGCCAATACCGTAGTAGGGACCAATACGGCCACTTGCTTGTTGTCCGAAACGGCTTTGAAAGCAGCACGGATGGCTACCTCTGTTTTTCCAAAACCCACGTCTCCGCAGATCAGGCGGTCCATCGGACGGTCTTTCTCCATGTCGTTTTTTACATCGGCTGTCGCTTTCATTTGGTCCGGGGTGTCTTCGTAAATGAAGCTGGCTTCCAGTTCATGCTGCATGAAACTGTCGGGACTATAAGCAAAGCCCTTTTCCTGTTTTCGTTTAGAGTAGAGAAGGATCAGGTCGCGGGCGATATCTTTTACTTTTAATTTGGTGCGTTCCTTCATCTTCTCCCAAACTCCCGTTCCGAGTTTGCTTAGCTTGGGTGGCTCCCCGCTATCCTTGCCCTTGTACTTGGACAGCTTGTGAAGCGAGTGGATGCTGACGAATATGATGTCGTTGTTCTGATAAACCAGTTTGATGGCTTCCTGTATTTTTCCATTCGCTTCCGTACGAACCAGCCCACCGAATTGTGCGACACCATGATCGATATGTACGATATAGTCGCCAGTTGTGAATTGATTCAACTCTTTTAGTGACAGAGAGAGTTTCCCGCTTCTTGCCTTGTCGCTTTTCAGGTTGAATTTATGGAAACGGTCGAATAACTGGTGATCCGTGAACAGGCAAACACGTAAAGTCTCATCAGCGAATCCCTCATGTATAGTCTTGTTGATGGAAGTAAAAGGAATATTGTCTCCCCGGTCTTCGAAGATAGCACGAATACGGGCTGCTTGCTTTTCTACGTCACTCAGTATATATAATGTATAGCCATCTTCTAAATATTTGTGGAAGGATTGGCTTACCAAATCGAAATTTTTGTGATAGATTGGTTGTGCTTCCATTAAGAAAGTCAAGATGGCATCGGCTATTCCTGTTGGGCGTGTGCCGAAATGAAGGCGACGGAAATTGATTGCCGCATGTAGAAAATCCTCTCCGGTAATTAATTTGGCCCGCAGTTGTCCGATGTCGGCAAACGATTCTTCGTCTCCGATGATCGGCTCTTCATTCCAGATACTGTCGATACGTTCTTTTACCCATGCCAAGTCTTTGCAAGCAAGCAGCGTTTCAGACGGCAATGAATCTAACAGAGATGAATTGGCCCGATTCCCTTTTGTCATTTCAGGCACGATATAGATACTATCCAGCTTTTCTTTGGATAGCTGTGTCTCTACATCGAACGAACGGATGGTCTCTACTTCGTTGCCAAAGAAGTCGATACGATAAGGGAATTCGTACGAGAACGAGAACACGTCCAAGATGCTGCCGCGCACCGCATACTGTCCCGGCTCATAAACATAATCTACCTGCTCGAAACCATATTCGTCCAGTACATCAGAAACAAACATATTGTCCAACTTCTCACTTACACTGATCTTTAGCGTATTTTCTTTTAGGATCTTCTGTGAAATCACTTTTTCCGCCAATGCGTCCGGATAGGTGACAATGACAAAAGAAGTGGCCGGGTCTTGTAACGTACTGAGAACTTCTGTTCGCAGGATTTCATTGGCCGGGTCTACGTGTCCGTACTTGATGGCACGCCGATAACCAGAGGGAAAGAAATAGATTCCGTCGCCTCCGGTAAGTTGTACCAGGTCATGATAAAAGTAACCGGCTTCTTCCAAGTCATTTAACACACACACATAGTTCCCCCTTCTTTTAAGAAAGAGAGAAGCTATTGTCATTGCGGCCCCTGAACCGTTTAGCCCTTTCAGAAATATATTGCGGGACGTTTTGTTGTTTAACAGGGTATTTAACGCCACCACTTGCGGATGGGTGGCGTATTGTTTTAGTAAATCTTGTACCTCCAATGTGATATGTTCTTTTCGCAAAGGTAGAGTTTTTGTTCAAAATAGTAAATATGCATAGTATTAAATCAATTAAAATATGTACCTTCGCCCTACAAATTTAGAAGGATTATGTCAGACAGTATTGTTATTATTCCCACGTATAACGAGAAGGAGAATATAGAAAATATTATTCGGGTTGTATTTGGGTTGGAGAAAGAATTTCATATTTTGATTATAGATGATGGATCGCCCGATGGTACGGCAGAGATTGTAAAACGACTCCAAAAAGAGTTCTCCGAACGTCTTTTTATGGTGGAACGCAAAGGCAAGTTAGGACTTGGCACGGCTTATATCTGCGGGTTCAAGTGGGCAATAGAGCATAGGTATGATTTTATATTTGAAATGGATGCGGATTTCAGTCATAATCCGAATGATCTTCTCAAATTATATGCAGCCTGTACGGAGCAGGGTGGCGATGTTGCAGTCGGTTCCCGCTACTGCAACGGTGTGAATGTCGTGAATTGGCCGTTAGGCCGCGTGTTGATGTCTTACTATGCTTCTGTCTATGTCCGTTTTGTTACCGGAATGAAAGTTCAAGATACAACAGCCGGTTTCAAATGCTACCGTCGTGAGGTGCTTGAAACAATTGATTTAGATCGTATCCATTTCAAAGGATATGCGTTCCAGATAGAAATGAAGTTTACGGCATACAAGTGTGGTTATAAGATAGTGGAAGTCCCCATTATTTTTATTAACCGTGTATTAGGTACTTCCAAGATGAACTCATCTATTTTCGGGGAGGCATTGTTTGGTGTCTTGAAATTGAAATGGTGGAGTCTGTTCCGTAAATACCCTAAAAAAAGAAGCCGGAAAGCGATTGTTGGATAATTTATGTAGTAATTAAAGGAGTTGTGGCGTAATATCTATGTTTACGTTTCTGTCTCTTTTTATTACTTTTTGTATCTGCAATGTTTTATATGATAACTATGAAACAAGAATTTCATGCCTGTGAAACAAAGATTTAATGGGCATGGAATTCTTATTCATTCGTCTCATTAAAATATATGCCTATCCTCACTGATTTCCTGTAGCTCTTAATTTATTGAAAAAAGCACCAAAGGAATCGCAAAATAATGTATATTTGTGCAGAGATGATGAACGAATAAACAATATCTACTATGGAGCGGTATTTAATAATTAAGACGAGAGATGAATTGTTGCGCATTAAAATAGGGCAGATCCTTTATTTTGAAGCTGATAGGAATTATACCAAATTGCTATTATCTAATGGGATTCAATTCACATTTGCAATCAATATAGGAAAAATTGAAGAAATATTGGAGAGACAGGTGGCCGGCTGTAACACGATTTTGATGCGTGTAGGCAAGAGTCATATTATCAATAAAAATCATATCTTACAAATAAACTTGCCTAAGCAGAAGCTGCTATTACTGACACACGATGGCAAACCGCGGGAACTGGTGATATCTAAGGACCCATTGAAGGTTTTGAAAGATACACTCGAAAAGGAAATTGGAAAACCTGAAGAACCAAAAGTTGTTACGGAATGATTATTAAGATAGGAAAGGCAAGTGATAATGATTTTGTGGTAAATGATCCTCATGTAAGCCGGTATCATACAAAGTTGGTCCGTGAAGAGGGGGAATGTTGGCTACTTGAAGATTTGGGGTCGACAAACGGAACATTTGTCAATGGTGTTCAGATTGTTAAAAAACGAATTACTCCCAGCGATACGATCAAACTGGGAAATGATTATGTGTTAAATATTTCCGAAGTCTTGAAGTCCAACAATGATTATACCGAAGAGTTTGCAACATTGAAGCAAGTATATGATAATTACATTCAAGCAAAGGTTAAGATACAATCTTCTAATCAATTTAAAACCAGACTTTTCCAATCTCTTCCATTTGCTCTTCCCGGTGTAGTGGGGGTGGTAATTGGTTTTCTTGGGAAAGGAAGCTTGGGATTGTTTGGGTTAAGTCTGTTTATCACGATCTGCGCCCCAGCAGTCGGTATCTATCTGGGTGCGAAACAGTCGGCTAAGATTCCGCAATTGCTGCAAGATTTGACCAATCAATTCAAAATCGATTATGTTTGTCCCAAGTGCGGAACGTTTTTAGGTGAAATACCTTGGGAATCATTGCGCAACAGAAAACAATGCCCGATGTCTTCCTGTAAGGCTAAATGGGTGAGCAAGTAGGATTCTGTTTCATATACTAAAAGTAATACTTTTGTACAGTAAACCCAAACATTTGATTATAAGGAACTGTTTTGTATTTGGGTGTCAGTCTGTTTCCTTACTTTTGTGTCCAAAAATTTAATTAAAACATTATTTATGCAAGAAGAAGATTACACATTTGTGACTTTAGACAGTGACGATGCAATGCTGCTCGATGCTGTTATCGTAGATGTGGACGGGGGAAGCGACTTGTTGGATGTTGTAATGATTGATGAAGATATTGATACTTCTGATTTTATTACATTATCCGATGACACTATTATGTTGTCTGATGCAGACATGCAGGATGCATATTCAACCGATGTTGACGGATCTGATATATCGTTTATCTTATGATTTCCGTTAAATGTCCACATTGTCATGTTGGGTTAAAGGTAGACGAGGGGAAAATTCCCCTCGATATCACCTCTTTCAAATGCCCGAAGTGCAAGCAACCGATTCCTGTCTCTTTGCTTTCTACGGAGAAAGGATGTGCCGGATCTGAATCGGAAACGGTTCTGATACAGCCTCTTCGTCTGACAACCGGACATCTCTCTGTAATTGCAAATGCTGATACACCGGAGCAAATCTTCCCCCTTCAGGAAGGGGTTTATGTCATCGGACGAAAATCCAACACATCAACTGCTACGATTGGCATTGTAACGGCTGATAAATCAATGAGCCGGGAACATATCCGGATCGAGGTGAAAAAAGATGCCAAAGGTGGCTATAAACATTATCTTTCTGACAATAATAGTAAAAATCATACGTTATATAATAGCAATTACTTAGAGAATGGGGAAATTGTCATACTCAATAATAATGATGAAATTATTATTGGCCGTACAGTTCTCCGGTTTAATGAATAAAAATAGTCTATGCTATGGATATAACGATCGGCAAACCTTGGGCGGTCAGCGAAAAAGGAGGCAGATTGAATAACGAAGATTCTGTCTTTCCTTTACCGGAAACGGCAAATTCCAATCAAAAGTTGTTTTTGGTATGTGATGGTGTTGGGGGCGCAGAAAAAGGGGAGATTGCAAGTTCTTTGGCTTGTGAAGCTTTTCAGACTTTTTTTTCAATTTTTCGCGAAGGTGAGCCGAATGTAGATTTTGTAAATAAAGCGATTCGTTATACTGAAGCACGTTTTGATGGTTATATGGCAATTCATCCGGAGACCAAAGGAATGGCTACTACGTTGACTATGATTTTTGTAGGTGTGACAGGCATAACCTTGGCGCACGTGGGGGACAGTCGGATTTACCATTTCCGGAAGGGAGAAATCTTGTACCAGACAGAAGATCATTCATTGGTCAATTCGTTGGTGAAATTGGGGAAAATCACTCGCGAAGAAGCTATGCGTCATCCGCAGCGGAATGTAATCATACGGGCTATCCAAGGGACCACTCATCCAACGGAGATTGATGTCGTACTTTTGAACGATATCAAGGCGGGTGACTATTTGTTCATGTGTTCGGATGGAGTACTTGAACGTCTTAATAATAAAGACCTTTCTAATATATTCAAGTATTCCAGTGGTTCGGAAGAGATTAAAAATGCAATCATGTCCGCTTGCAGCGGGAAAACACGTGATAACTTTTCTTTTTATATCATACCTATACAAAATGTGTTAGATTCCACAGGATTTAAGCAAAATATTCTTTCTTTCCTTTATTCTTTTATATAAATAACGTAATTTTGGCAGATTAATAGAATTCGCATAGTATAGTTATGAATTTGCCAAACGGACATATTCTTCAGAATGGAAAATATCGGATCACTCATGTAATTGGTCAGGGCGGCTTTGGTATAACATACAAAGGCGTTTGGTGTACGGAAGTGAAGGGTTCGTTAGGAACTGTGCAAACAGAGGTGCCTATTTGTATAAAAGAATATTTTTTTAAAGACTATTGTTACAGGGAATCAGAATCATTTGCTGTCAAGGTGCATTCCGAGACAGGAAGAATTCTTTTCGATAAATTCAAAGAGAAACTGATTAAGGAAGCCAAGATACTTTCTGAAGTCCAACATCCCCATATAGTGAATGTGCTGGAAGTTTTCGAAGAAAACGGTACGGGTTATATTGCCATGGAATATATTTCTGGTTGTTCACTCAAACACATAATGGACAAGGAAGGTGTATTGCTGGAACCGAAAGTTCTCCGATGTGTTCACCAAATTGGAAAAGCACTCCAATTTGTACACGAAAAGAACATTCTTCATTTAGATATCAAACCCAGCAATATTCTGATTGACTTGTCAGGGAAAGCGCGTCTGATCGATTTCGGTGTAAGTAAGCGATACGATATTGAGCAGCAGGAAACAAGTACGACCATGCTTACCTTATCAAAAGGATTTGCCTCGATTGAACAATACGATAACGAAGGGACACAAAGTTTTTCTCCCTGTCCGGATATATATTCGCTTGGTGCCACCATGTATAACCTTTTAACGGGAAAGATTCCGACCGAATCTATTTTGCGGGCAACACGTCCTTTGCAAAAACCGTCGGAACTGAACAAGGATATATCTCCTAAGACAGAAGCCGTCATAATCAGAGCAATGCAAATTATTCCGGCCGATCGTTTCCAAACAGTAGATGAAATGATGGCTGCATTAAATTTTCCTGCGGAAGAAGAAACTCCTGCTAATGATTTGCAAAATACAAACGGGCAGGAAGCGGATGATGAGATAACGGTCATACATCCAAATGGGCAATCTTCTCAGAATGAGGAAGACGAAGATCGTACGATTGTAAACAGCGAAGAGATTGTTTCTCAATTCCGCAAGAAAAAAAGAAAAGGGAGGATGATATTTGTGGTTATTACAATATTTGCTTGCGTAGGGTCTATTGTTGGTTTTCTGATGCAGGGAAACAAAGTTTCCACAAAACCGAATATAACGGAATTGGTCAGTCCAGTGGAAGAGGAGAAAGATTCAGTACAAATGTCTCAAGAAGCAACTGTTCTCAGGACAAGTGATGAATCTGTGCTTGACGGGGAAGATAGGCAAACGACAATGGATCAACAACCTGAAAAGAGTGTTTCTGAAATCGTAGATGAACCAAGAAAGCAACTGGATACAATGCAGATCCCGGATGGAAAGAATAAAATAATAATACAGCCAGCACTGCCTACTGTTGAAGAAATTGATGTGGAATATGACGCTTTAATAGCTTCTGGTAAAGAAAAGATGGATAAAGCTGACTTTACGAATGCAAAAAATGATTTTATGAAAGCGAAAGAAACCAAGTTGACAGAAGAGGTTGTGCGTCTTCTGATCTCTTGTGACGAGAAAGAAGCCGACAAACTTTTAGCAGACAAGAAAACTTTGTATGAGATGAAGAAGACATTCGGAAATTTAACTATTGTTCGAAAGAAATCGACTATGCTCTATGGAGCAATCGATTCGGATGCCAACGAGTGTATTCCTTGTAAATATCGTAATGTCGGTATTGCCGAAAATGGCCGTGCTTTTGAACGGGAAGATGGTTTGTATGATATTTATAATATTGATGGTGTATTGATAAATGAAGGATCAACATATTATTAACGTGTTTATGATGAGACTCTGGATTTTGACTATTTTTGTTATGTTGCCGATATGTTTGCTGGCTCAACAAAAAACAGAATATAACCGTAAAGGAGATGAGGCGATAAAACGTCTAGACTATAGTGATGCAAGGATGTGGTATGAAGAAGGTGTAGTGCAATGCGACTCTTACAGTATTGGGCAACTTACGTCGATCTGGTTAACCAACCAGCAAATGCGTCCTTCAATGCATAGTTTAATGAACAAGTGTCGAGCATGTTTGGAATTGATGGCTAATAATAAAGACACAATTGCTATTTCACGTTTGATAATCTTTTATACTGAGGGAATAGGAACTTCTAAAAACGAGACATTGGCAAAATCTTGGCAGGATCGTCTTGAAACACTCCGTAAGCCGGTGGAACTGGTTTATTATCCTTCAGCCGATCAAATAAAAACTGATAAACCCAAAGAACCGATGAGATTCTTTGTCAGCTATGTTTATTCAATTGAAGTACCTTATGGGCTTACAATCGGAGGGGTTAAATCACGTATAGGTTGGTTTATGCGTTTTAAAACCAATTTGAGTTTTAAGGACTATGACAGTGAATGCAGAGGGAATGGCCTGCTATCTGGTGGTGTAGCGGGTGGCTCTGCTCTTCGTTTTACGAATAATAAAAAGGTGAATTGCTATGCCGGAACTGCAGGTATCGTTGTTAAATGTACTTCTTGGTTGTATACATCTATGGGTATAGGGTATGGAAGTCGAGAATTATTGTGTGAGTATAAAATGATCGATGCAGTTGATCACAAAATTGAAAAATCATATTGGAGTAAGAATATGGATTATTCCTATAATGGTTTGGCCGCTGATTTGGATTTTATGGTCAAGCTTGGACCTATTTTTGTCAGTGCCGGATGTAATACTTTAAACTTTAAATATATAGATATCAATGCCGGTCTCGGTGTGTTCTTCTAATAACTGTGTCTTATGAAATATATCTTTATATTATCTTTTTTTGCTTCTTTGTGGTTATTTTCCGGCTGTGTGGATGATCCGGAAATGAATACGCATCTTCAATACGGATTACCTCCCGAATTGTCTGAAACATCAGGAACGACAAAGGCATCCTCTATAGAAGTCAGTGCTACCATTTTAAAAGAAAACGGTTCACAAATACTTGAGTGTGGTGTGTGTTGGAGCAGGATAGAGGATGAAACACCTAAAAACAATATCTATAGTGGACGGTATAAAAAAACCTCTAAAATAGAGGATAACAAATTTAAAGTAACAATTTCGGATCTGCATGATAATACGAGTTATTATATTTATGCGTATGCCATTAACGAGACTGATACGTCCTTTTCAGCTAAAGGGACTTATAGGACTATTGAGGGAATAGGGCAGATTTATACAATACCCATTGATAGTGTAGATGTAAACGCGACGTCTGTCAAGGTTAGTGGCAAAATCAAAAGTAGGGGAGAAGGTATTGAAAAAATTGGTTTTTATTTGTCTGAAAAAAATAATCCTCCATCAGATAGAGATTCTGTCGTTTTCTATATGGGAGACCATATGGTAACCGATTCTTTTAGTTGTTTTATTAAAGAGTTAAAACCAAGTACATCATATTATATACGTGCATTTGCAACCAATGTCTTTGGTGAATTTTCTTTCAATGTGGATTCTTTTAAGACTACAGATGGCAAACCCAAGTTGGGATTTTTGTCTCTTGACAGTACAAGTTTCATAACTGCCGACCTGTCAGCCTCACTGATTAGCGAAGGAGATTCTGCTCTGACTGTTTTTGGCTTCTGTTGGGGAGATATGGAGATTCCTACAATTGAAAATGCAGATACGATTCATTGTTTGGAGTTTGATGATGACGCTAAATTCAGCGGAAGAATACAAGGTTTGGAATCGAATAAGAAGTATTATGTTCGAGCTTATGCTGCAAATGTCTTTGGTACGGCATATAGTCTTAATACAGTAGCCTTTTTCCCAAAAAGCCAGTTACCAACAGTCACAACCAAGTTGGTGGAAAATATTGTAAACGGTTCGGCCACAATAGTCGGAAAATTGCAGGATGAAGGAATTTCCGATGTTACCTCTGTCGGCTTTTGTTGGTCTTCTACCAATAGTGACCCGAAGATTGATGGAAAAGATTGTAACAATGTGGATTTATCCATAGAAAACTTAGATGAAGACAAGGTTTTCAGATATACAATGGAAAAATTGGTAGGAGCCAGGATCTATTATGTGAATACGTATGCAAAAAATGCAAGTGGTATTCAATATGGCATGGTCCAATCATTTACCACTCCGGCCATATTGATCCCTAAACATTTTTATAAGGAAGGTGATAAACGCACTTCTTCAGTGAGTTTTACAATCAAAAACGAAGCTTTTATTGTCGGTGGCGATTTGGGAAGTCGACGTACAGACGAAGCTTATCGATATGATGCTGAAACGGATCAATGGATTACGGCTGCGCCTTATCCTAAAGCCTATTCACAAATGACCGCTTGTATAAAAGATGATAAAGCTTATATTATCGGCGGTACGGATAATGCTATTTTTGCAACAGATGTTTATACCTATACTTCTTCTGCTAATACTTGGACAGAAAACATACCTTTTCCCGAAAGTGAAGGACGTTATGATGCGGTTAGTTTTGTCTATAAGGATTCTATATATGTGCTTGGTGGTGTCAAGAATAATCAAGGCACAAAGGAACTTTGGAAATATGACGAAAAAGCTTGGGTTATGAAAGCGGATAATTTCCCTGTAGCATTACAAAAAGGGATTGTTTTAGTTGCTGAAAAAAAGGTTTATGCCGGTTTGGGAGACAAATCCGGATTGACAAAAGGTTTTTGGATTGCCAATGATAGTCTGACGGATTGGAAAGAGGCTCCGGGTTTATTACCAGATAACATTGGAGTTGTTTCGACTGCTGTTCATTATAAGAATGAGCAATGGAATAGCTTTTTTATGGTTGATAATTATGGCAAAATTTGGGAATACGCTTTGTCAAACCATCAGTGGATAGAACATCTTACGACAGTGAAACGTATGAACAATTATCATATGTTTATACTAAACGATCAGATATATATTTTAGGGCAGGATCGTTTCGAGGAAAATTTCTTTTTTGTGTATAATCCAGTTTGGGATCCTGGAAAATAATAATAAAGATGAATAGAACGAAGGTATTAGAAGTTATTCAAAAAAATGTAGAACTTTTGTCGATTACAAGTTCAGTAGGATACAGATACATTCCGTTGCACCAAAAAACGTTACCGTCGGTAACGGCATTACGGGAAATCATGAGCCTGCTTCGTAAAGTCATTTTCCCTGGTTTCTTCGGAACAGAACAAGAAGCACGAATGGATTCCATGCAATATTATACTGGTGTCTATTTGGAACAGGTCTACGACTTATTGCAAGAACAGATCTATAACGGCTTGTGTTTTGAGGCTGAACATTGTTGTAACTCTAAGGATTATGCATCTGAAATAGCCATGGCTTTTATTAATAAGATTCCGTACATCAAATATTTGTTATCAACAGATGTAAAAGCAATTTTGGATAGCGATCCTGCCGCCAAAAGTTCCAGTGAAATCATTTTCTGTTATCCGGCAATTCATGCCATTCTTTTTCAGCGAGTGGCGCATGAACTACTGAAACTAAGTGTGCCTGTGATTCCGCGTATTATAACGGAAATGTCTCATTCAGACACAGGAATAGACATTCATCCAGGGGCACAGATCGGGGAATATTTCAGTATCGATCACGGTACAGGAGTTGTGATTGGACAAACAGCCATAATTGGAAATCATGTTCGTATTTATCAAGGTGTTACATTAGGAGCAAAGAACTTTACCTTGGACAAAGAAGGGCTTCCGTTGGATATACCACGCCATCCAATTATTGAAGATCATGTTACGATCTATTCTAATGCTTCTATTTTAGGAAGAATTACTATTGGGCATGATTCTGTGATCGGTGGTAACATCTGGCTTACTCATAGTGTTCCACCTAATTCCAAAGTGTTGCAGACACGTGCTGTCGAGAATAAATAATTTTTTTATTATTTCTGAACTAAACAGATTTGTATGTTGTTATATGATAAAATGAATAAGGTTACTTATTCAAAGAAACACGATTAAGTTAGTAGTATTTGTTTTTTCATATAAGTAGAGTTTGTTATTTGTTTGGCCCGTATGTAACTGTGAAGTTGGATACGGGTTTTTATTTTTCCTTTGATATGTATTTATAATTACGATTATGTTTAATAGACAAAATCCAAATTGTCTTATACCCTTTTTATGAATGCAAACATTCCCGCAATTGGCTCGTAACGCATTAATTACAGGTGTTTTGTTCTTGCCTTTGGCCACTTTCTTTTCATAATATTTCTTCAGTTCTCCACTGATTCGATGTGTCACTGCTACGGTTGCCAAGCGAAGAAGTCTTTTCATCACTTTGTCTGCCCGATGCGACACTCTTGCTTTCGAGCGTTCATTACCATGTTGGTTGCCACCACGCGCCCCACACAGTCTCGAACTGCCCCCAAATTAAGCATCTCTGTATTTCATAAAAACACCCCAAAAGTTTTTTGTCTAACTTTTGGGGTGCACTTCGTTGAAAAAGGAATTCCTTTTTCAAATAAATTTTGTTTGATTTTATTTATTCATTTCATTTTCAATGGCTTCCAGTTCTGAACCCATGTTTAGATTGTAATAAATACCTCTTAAAGCAATCATATTATCCATTTTTTCAGGTTCTGCTTCATGAGCTTTTTTGTAATATGGAAGAGCTTTTTTGAACAAATCTTTTGCCAAGCCTAATTCTTCTTGGTATTTCTTGCTATCATTAATCATATTAGCTTCACTTAATTTGTTCACACCTTGATTATAGTAAATACGACCAATGTTAGAAAGTGCATCTGTCAGATTCGGGTCTTTTTCTAAAGCGATTTTGAAGTATTTTTCCGCATTGGCATTATCTTTTAACCCAGTTTCATATACACGCCCCATTACATTATATAGGTTGGCATCATTCGAATTTTTTTGGATTGCGACATTTAACATTTCCAACGCTTTTTCATTTCTATTGGAATAGATATAAGTATTTATCAGATTATTCAAAAAGAAGGTTGAATCTGGGAAAACCTGCATACCTTCTTCAAATGTTTTTTCTAGCATAACAGAATCCTGAGCAGTTTTTGCCTCTCCATATTCATAGCAAAGATACTGATAAACGTCATATTGACGATAAGGAGTATTCTTGGCACGTTCCAAAGCGGAAATAGCCAATTTGGAATCTTTAGCTAAAGAAGCTGCTGCTGCTGCATAGAACTGAACCGTCATGAATGTAGAATCTTTTTCTGCAGTCTGAGTTCCTACAAACATTGGCAGTTCAGATATCTCCACATACTGATTGAAGAAATCGTAGGCTTTCTTATATTCTTGTTTATCGAAATAATATGCACCACCATTGAATAAATATACATGGTTTGCACTCAAAATACTTTTGATATCTTTTGTGTATTTAGGTTTTACTTTACCTTTTTCATTAGGTAATTGATCCAATTCGTAGGCTTTCTGGAAATAAGGTAAAATACCATACAAAGCATCGTACATAACTGGTTCATTAGGTTGTTGTCCTAAGATTTGTTTAGCTCTTTCGGCATTGAACTGCTGATCTTCAATAAAACCTGCCACATACCAAGTTTTAGCGTCGTCCTTTGTTTCTGGATTTTCTAATGCACCCTTAATCAAGGTTCTAGCTTCTCCAAAATCTGCGTTACTTCCTTTCGCAATACTCTGCGCTTCGTTCACAACTTTTTTCTGTGCAAAAGAAGCAGATGCTGCAACACATAGTGTTACTGTCAATAATACTCGTTTCATTTGTGATAGTGATTTGAGATTAATATTTCTATTTGTATAATTTATTCCTCAGTTGTATCTTCTGTATCGTTCACATTTTTATTGCTGTCGACATCATCAGAGACATTTTCAAAATCAATATTCTCCATTGGTCCATGAATTACTGAATCTTCTGAAATGTCATGCTGTGTTTTTTCTTCAGCGATTTCATCTTCAGTTTGTGACAACACTTTACATACAGAAGCGATTTCGTCATTACGTTTTCCTAAATTAATCAAGCGTACCCCTTGTGTTGCACGTCCGATAACATTCAGATCAGATACTTTCATACGGATTGTGATACCGGATTTATTAATGATCATAATATCGTTCTCCTCCGTGACATTTTTAATGGCGACCAGTTTACCAGTTTTTTCCGTAATGTTGATGGTTTTGACACCTTTACCCCCACGGTTTGTAATACGATAATCTTCAATATTCGAACGTTTGCCGTAACCTTGTTCAGATACAACCAATACAGTTTCCTTCTCTTTGTCCTTAATACAAACCATTCCTACAACTTCGTCGTTAGAATCGTCATCAAGTGTCATACCTCTCACACCGGATGCAGTGCGCCCCATAACACGTACTGCATTTTCATGGAAACGAATAGCACGTCCATTACGGTTTGCAATCAGGACCTCATTATTGCCATTTGTCATACAAACTTCGATCAGACCGTCATCTTCACGTAGTGTGATAGCATTGACACCATTTTGACGAGGCCGGGAATATGCTTCCAGCAATGTCTTTTTAATTACACCTTTCTTTGTGCAGAATAGTAGATAATGAGAATTTATAAACTCTGTGTCTGTTGTCAATTTCTTCACGCGGATGAAAGCATTGACTTTGTCATCTGGTTCGATGTTCAATAAGTTCTGTATCGCCCTACCCTTCGAGTTCTTCGCTCCCTCTGGAATTTCGAATACTTTCAACCAGTAACACTTCCCTTTTGCCGTAAAGATCAGCAATGTAGCATGCATGGAAGCAGGATAAATGTATTCCACAAAATCTTCATCACGCGTTTCTGAACCTTTAGCACCTACTCCGCCACGTCCTTGAGCACGGAATTCACTGAGTGGTGTACGTTTGATGTATCCCATGTGAGAGATGGTAATGATCATCTCGTCATCCGCATAAAAGTCTTCAGGATTAAGTTCTTCGGAGGCATAGACGATATCCGTTTTACGTTCATCCCCGTACTTGTCTTTGATTTCTTGCAACTCGTCTTTAATGACTTTCATACAAAGATCGTCATTTTCTAAGATTTCTTTCAAATATGCGATTAATTTTTCAATTTCTTCATATTCTGCACGAAGTTTATCCTGTTCCAGTCCTGTTAACTGACGAAGTCTCATTTCCACAATGGCACGAGATTGCATGTCTGACAGGGAAAAACGTTCCATCAAACGTTCGATGGCTTCAGACGGGCTTTTAGACGATTTAATGATAGCGATCACTTCGTCAATATTATCGGATGCGATAATTAAGCCTTCCAAAATATGGGCACGTTCTTCTGCTTTGCGCAATTCGAATTTGGTGCGACGGATCACAACTTCATGGCGATGGTCGACAAAAGCTTTGATCAAGTCTTTCAGGTTGAGTTGACGTGGACGTCCGTTTACCAGTGCAATATTATTGACACTAAAAGAAGACTGCAAGGCCGTCAACTTGTACAATTTGTTCAGTACTACGCTCGAATTGGCATCTCTTTTGATATCCACAACGATACGCATACCACTACGGTCAGACTCATCGTTTACATTTGAAATTCCATCAATGCGTTTTTCATTTACTAAGTCAGCGATATATTTGATTAATTCCGCTTTATTAACAAGGTAAGGAATTTCAGTAATGATGATCTTTTCGTGATTACCCTCTGTTTCTATTTCAGCTTTTCCACGCAGGACGATACGTCCCCTACCCGTTTCAAAAGCATCTTTTACACCGGCATATCCATAGATAGTTGCACCTGTCGGGAAATCTGGAGCTTTTATATATTGCATTAAATCTGCAACTTCAAGTTCCCCATGGGCATCGATGTAAGCCATACAACCTTCCAGCACCTCGCTAAGATTATGTGTTGGCATGTTTGTCGCCATACCAACGGCAATACCGGAAGCTCCATTTACCAGCAAATTCGGAATACGGGTCGGCAATACTGTTGGTTCTTTCAATGTATCGTCAAAATTAAGCTGAAAATCAACCGTGTCTTTGTCGATATCACGAAGCATTTCTTCGGCAAGCTTACTTAATCTTGCTTCCGTATAACGCATGGCAGCAGGACTGTCACCATCCACCGAACCGAAGTTTCCTTGTCCATCCACTAACGTATAGCGCATAGACCATATCTGTGCCATACGAACCATTGCGAAATAAACGGACGAGTCACCGTGTGGATGGTATTTACCTAAAACTTCACCAACAATTCTCGCAGATTTTTTATAAGGTTTATCGGATGTATTACCCAATTCATTCATTCCATATAAAATACGACGATGAACCGGTTTAAAACCATCCCTAACATCTGGAAGGGCACGTGAGACTATGACAGACATTGAATAGTCAATGTATGCCGATTTCATTTCTTCCTCGATGTTAATCTTAATAATTCTGTCTTGATCAACCATTTAGTTTTATATTAATTACACTCAATATCTCACCTTTCAAAAAGTGCACTAAGGTAAGGCTTTTCCGCGTATCACGAAAGTTTTTGGCTCGAAATTTTAGAATATACTTGTCAATAGGCACAGGCTTCAAATCAGACTTCGCTTGTTTTATTTTCTTTTTAAGGAATAATGGCATGGATTTTGTTAGATATATAGTGAGAGTTTATTACATTTGCAACTACATAGTACATTATTATGATATGAAAAATAATTATTCAAAGAAGTTGATGGACATTATTGAATATAGCCGTGAAGAAGCAGCAAGGCTTCAGAACAGTTATATAGGACCGGAACACTTAATGCTTGGAATTATCCGCGATGGCGAAGGGAAAGCCGTGCAAACCCTGCGTGAACTAAATATTGATGAATGGGATATCAAAAGAAAGATCGAACTGGAAATTAAGAATACAATTGAAGCTGAAGATGCTGGACAGCATGATATTGTTATTAGTAAAACAACTGAGCGCATATTGCGCATGAGCATGCTTGAATCACGTTTTTTCAAAAAAGAAGAAACTGAAACAGAACATTTGCTTTTGGCCATTTTGAAAGAAGAGTTTAATGTTGCGGCAAAAGTGTTGAACGAAGCGGGCATAACGTATCGTAGCATATATAATTATTTGGTGAGCGACACAAGCATGAAACGTTTAGATGATTTTGTGGAAGAAAAAAATACTGGGCATTTTAAAGAAATCAGCGATGGCTACACTGACGATGATGAAGACGATGACGATGATTTCTCTTCCCGCCGGGAGTCTCCCAGCTCCTCTTCCGGGGCCAGTTCTGCGCAACCCAAATCACCTAACGACACGCCAGTACTGGATAATTTCGGTACAGATATGACGCGCGCTGCTGCGGAAAACCGTCTCGACCCGATTGTCGGACGCGAAAAAGAGATCGAACGTCTGGCGCAGATATTGAGTCGCCGCAAAAAAAACAATCCAATTCTGATCGGTGAACCAGGTGTCGGCAAATCGGCAATCGTAGAAGGTCTGGCCTTGCGTATCATCCAGCGTAAAGTTTCCCGCATTTTATTCGACAAACGTGTGATCAGCTTGGATATGGCATCTATCGTAGCAGGAACCAAATACCGAGGCCAATTTGAAGAACGTATCAAAGCCATTTTGAACGAACTGTCGAAGAATCCGAATATCATCTTGTTCATCGATGAAATCCACACGATCGTCGGTGCAGGTTCGGCTTCCGGTTCAATGGATGCCGCCAATATGTTGAAGCCAGCCCTGGCCCGTGGTGAAATACAATGTATCGGTGCTACGACACTTGATGAATATCGTAAGAATATTGAGAAAGACGGGGCTTTGGAACGCCGTTTCCAAAAAGTGATCGTCGATCCGACAACAGCAGAAGAAACTTTGCAGATCTTGCAAAATATAAAGGGCCGTTACGAAGAACATCATAATGTGATCTATACACCCGAAGCCCTTCAGGCTAGTGTGAAACTGACAGAACGTTACATAAGTGACCGAAACTTCCCGGATAAAGCAATCGATGCATTGGATGAAGCAGGTTCACGCGTACATATATCCAATATTACGGTTCCGAAGAGTATCGAAGAACTGGAGGCCAAGATCGAGATGACCAAAACAGAGAAGCTCTCAGCCGTTAAGTCACAAAATTTCGAGCTGGCTGCCAGCTTCCGTGACAAGGAGCGTCAATATCTTTTACAATTGGAAGCTGCCAAAAACAAATGGGAACAGGAATTACAGGAACATCGCGAAACAGTCGATGAAGATAAGGTGGCAGAAGTTGTAGCCATGATGTCAGGTGTTCCTGTTCAGCGTATCGCAAAAGCTGAAAACCTGAAACTACTTGAAATGACCGAGAACCTGAAAAAAAAGGTAATCGGCCAAGATGATGCCGTCCAAAAGATCGTAAAAGCAATTCAACGCAATCGTGTCGGTTTAAAAGATCCGAACAAACCGATCGGAACATTCATGTTTTTAGGACCGACAGGTGTAGGTAAGACTCATTTGGCCAAGAAATTGGCGGAATACCTGTTTGATTCGGCTGATGCTCTGGTCCGTATCGATATGAGCGAGTACCTCGAAAAATTTGCGGTATCTCGCCTGATTGGTGCACCTCCGGGATATATAGGTTATGAAGAAGGCGGCCAGTTGACTGAAAAGGTTCGTCGTAAACCTTACTCCGTCGTTTTGTTGGATGAAATCGAGAAAGCGCATCCGGACGTGTTCAACCTGTTACTACAGGTCTTGGATGAAGGGCGTCTGACTGACAGTCTTGGCAGACGGATTGACTTTAAGAATACGATTCTGATCATGACATCCAATATCGGTACACGCCAGTTGAAAGACTTCGGTCGTGGTGTGGGTTTCAACTTGCAAACTGCCGGTGAGCCGGATAAAGACTTCTCCCGCAGCGTTATCCAAAAAGCGTTGAACAAGGCGTTTGCTCCGGAATTCCTGAATCGTGTAGACGACATCATCATGTTCGATCAATTGGATAAGGAAGCGATCCATAAAATCATCGATATCGAATTGCAAGGTCTTTACAAACGTGTGGCCGGTCTTGGTTATTCCCTACAACTGACAGATGCCGCCAAAGATTTTGTTGCAACCAAAGGTTATGACGTCCAATTTGGGGCACGCCCGTTGAAACGTGCTATCCAGAAATATCTGGAAGACGAAATGGCAGAAATGATTATCCGTGCGTCTGTCGGAGAAGGAGATACGATCATAGTCGATTTTGAGAAGGACAAACAGGAGATTATCACGAAAGTAGAGAAAAGCAAGCCGGTTGCCGAATGACATTACTCAGATGCTTTTGTTTTTTATCTATTTTATGCTGTTGCAATAGTAAACCGAATACGGAAGCGATACACGTATCTGTTTTACGTGGTCCTTCCGCTATTGCTTTTGCGCACTGGATGGAGAAAACGCCCGTTATTGACGGCAAACCATTGTTCGTTCAGATAATCGATTCTCCTGATTTGATGCAGGCTGCCCTGATAAAAGGTGAAGCCGATATTGCCGTTTTACCGATGATTAGTGCAGCCAACCTGTATAATAAAGGCATTCGATACCATCTGGCAGGTTGTCCGATATGGGGAACTCTTTATTTGGCGGGGAAAAATGAGAAAAACATATCCAGTGGAAATAAGGCTGTTTTACATATTTTCGGAGCTGGAACGACACCTGACATTCTTACCCGTCATTATCTTTGGCAACATAAACTCGATTACACACTGAATTACTCATTCACTACCGCACAAGAGATCATGCAAGGAATATTAGCCGGAAAAATCGACCATGCCGTTCTGGGAGAGCCATTCCTAAATATCGCATTGCGGAAAGATAGTACATTGAATATATTAGCAGATCTGAACAGGCCCGATTCTGCCTCTTCAGGATTTGCCCAAACAGCCATACTTTATGCACCCACTTTGGAAAAGAACAGGAAAACGATAGACAGTCTTTTAACTCTTTCTTGCCGATTTGCTGTGGAACAACCAGAGCTTGCTATTCAGATATTGGAAAAAGAAAACATTTTTGTGCCTGGCATGTTAACGCCTGAAAGTATCAAACGCTGCAAGATCGACTACAAGACGGCATCTGAAGCCCAAGAAAACATACTCCGCTTCCTACAACTGATCAAGCAATACGAACCTAAAGCATTGGGAGGAAAGATGCCCGATGAAAAATTCTACAAATGATCCGGAAGATGCAGAAAAGTATTCTTACGCTCCTATCGATAACAATCCTCTTACTGATCTGGCAATTATTGGCCATGCTGGTCCGTATGCCGGATTTACTACCCTCCGTACCTCGCCTGTTAAGTATTCTCGCTGCACTTTTCGTATCCGGTTCATTCTATCAATCAATCATAGCGACAGTGTTACGCGGAATTATCGGGATATCCGTTGCATTAATGGCAGCTATAGGAATCTCTTTCCTGTTCTACAAATGCGAGTGGATATATGTACTGTTCCGTCCGCCGCTGGCAATCATGCGTTCCATTCCTGTCATCTCGTTTATACTTTTAGCTTTGATTTTCTTGAATGCGGAAAGTATTCCTTTGATAATCGCTTTCCTAACCATGTTCCCTCTCCTCACGGAAAACTTAACAAAAGGAATACGGAGCCAGCGGAAAGAACTTTCGATAATGGCTCACCAATTCAGGATCGGACGTTGGAACAGACTGACACAAGTGATCTACCCACAATTGAAACCATTCCTATACAGCGGCCTTGCATCTGCTTTGGGCTTTGGTTGGCGCACCATCATTATGGGAGAGGTGTTAGCACAATGTTCTCCCGGAATCGGAGGAGAAATGAAACAGGCACAAGTTTTTATAGCCATTCCCGAATTGATAGCATGGACAGTTGTCACGATCTTGATCAGCTATCTTTTTGACAGAGGGATCAGTTGGCTGGCGAAGCAACGGCTCCCTATATATTATAAAAGGCATTACAATAAATTGCCTGTGCCAAAAGGACATTGCGATATACGGATTTGTGACGTTTCATACCAGTACGGTTTGGAGCCTATCCTATCCCATCTCAGCTATATTTTCGAAAAAGGATTCATATATGGCATAACAGCTCCGTCGGGAACTGGCAAAACGACTTTGTTGAACCTGATAGGAAACATTTTGAAACCCGTACAAGGAAAAATCGAAACAGACTGTAAAACCGGAATAGCCTATGTATTCCAGGAACCCGAATTGCTTAACCAATTGACAATTATCGAAAATATTGTTTTACCTTTGGCTGCTTACCTGAAAAAAGAAGTTGCTTTTGAACAGGCAATCTCAGTATTGCAAAAGATGGAGTTGGAAGACTTTGCGAATCGTTTCCCGAATGAATTGAGTTCCGGGCAGCAACAACGGGTCGCGATTGCACGTGCTCTGATTTACCCTTCCCAACTCCTGCTCATGGATGAACCTTTTAAAGGTTTGGACGAGGCTTTAAAACATCGCATCATCGAACGCATCCGTGAGCGGCAGGCAGAGAACGGACAAACGATTCTCTTTACCATCCACAATCCCGAGGAATTGCGTTTATTTGCAGATAAAATAGTATGTTTAAATGCCAAACAATTATCTTTGCAGCCAAAAATATAAAGAAACACCCCATTATGGTAACATCATTTCATACGCTGATTTCCCGCATCTTGAACATTGCCGCCGACCAAGTGGAACGAACCGTCGGACTGCTGGGAGAAGGAGCTACAATCCCCTTCATCAGCCGGTATCGCAAAGAGGTGACCGGAGGACTGGATGAAGTCCAAATCGGCAACATCAAAGGCCAGTTGGACAAATTGACCGAGCTGAAGAAGAGAAAAGAAAGTATTTTATCCTCCATCGAAGAACAAGGCAAACTGACTCCCGAACTGAAAAAGAGAATCGAGAATTCGTGGGACGGTACCGAAATAGAAGACCTTTATCTGCCTTACAAGCCCAAACGGGTCACGAAAGCGGAGATTGCCCGCAAGAAAGGACTCGAACCTCTTGCCAAAGTCGTGATGACGCAGAACGAAAGAAACTTGTCAGCCTGCGTGGCAGCCTTTATCAAAGGGGAAGTGAAGAATGCGGAAGAAGCGTTGCAAGGGGCACGCGACATTATCGCCGAATGGGTGAATGAAAACGAAGAGGCTCGCAATGCCGTTCGAAATTCTTTCTCGCACACGGCGGTTATCACATCCAAAGTCATTAAAGGCAAAGAGGAAGAGGGAGCTAAGTACCGCGATTATTTTGAATTTAGCGAACCTTTGAACCGTACGAGTTCACATCGCCTGCTGGCTCTGCGTCGGGGTGAAGCGGAAGGCATCCTGCGCGTAAGCATTTCTCCCGATGCAGACAACTGCCTGGACCGTCTAAAACGCCGCTTCGTAAAAGGACGGGGCGAAGCTTCCGACCAAGTGTCGACAGCCGTGGACGACTCTTTTAAGCGCCTGCTAAAACCATCCATCGAAACTGAATTTGCCAACCTGAGCAAAGCGAAAGCCGATGAAGAAGCAATCCGTGTGTTTGCCGAGAATTTGCGTCAGTTGTTGCTGGCTCCGCCATTAGGACAGAAACGTGTGTTGGGTGTCGATCCCGGCTACCGTACTGGTTGCAAATTAGTTTGCCTTGATGCACAGGGGGCGTTGTTGCATAATGAGGCGATTTATCCTCACCCGCCCCAGAACGAAAAAAGCAAAGCGGCTGCCAAAGTGGCACAATTAGTCGCCACATACGCCATCGACTCTATCGCCATTGGGAATGGGACGGCAAGCCGTGAAACAGAACAGTTCATCACCAATATTCGCTATGACCGCAAAGTACAAGTGTTCGTGGTCAGTGAGAACGGAGCGTCCATCTATTCCGCATCTAAGATTGCACGTGACGAGTTTCCCGAATATGACGTGACGGTTCGTGGGGCCGTCAGCATAGGTCGCCGCCTGATGGACCCACTTGCCGAGTTGGTCAAGATTGATCCCAAAAGTATCGGTGTCGGGCAATACCAGCATGATGTCGAGCAGGGTGCTCTGAAAAAAAGCCTCGACCAGACGGTGGAAAGTTGCGTAAATTTAGTTGGTGTGAATGTCAATACGGCAAGCAAACATTTGCTGACCTATATTTCCGGACTTGGACCGACCCTGGCACAGAACATTGTTGACTATCGTACCATACATGGACCTTTCCAGTCCCGCCGCGAACTGCTGAAGGTTCCCCGCATGGGAGAAAAGGCTTTCGAACAAAGCGCCGGTTTTCTTCGTATCCAAGGGGGTAAGAACCCATTGGATAACTCGGCCGTCCATCCGGAAAGTTACCCGATAGTCGAACGAATGGCAAAGGACTTGAAGTGTACTGTCGTCGAGTTGATCAATAACAAGGAACTGAAGAAAAAGCTCGACTTGAAGAAATATGTAACGGATAAAGTCGGAATGCCGACCTTGTTGGATATCATGGAAGAATTGGACAAGCCGGGACGTGATCCCCGCCAAACTATCCAGATGTTTTCTTTTGACCCGACGGTTAAAACGATTGAGAACCTGAAAGAAGGACAAGTGCTACCGGGCATCGTCACTAACATAACGAATTTCGGCTGCTTCGTCGATGTCGGTATCAAAGAAAATGGGCTGGTTCATATTTCCGAGCTTGCAGACCGTTTTATCAGTGATCCAACACAAGTTGTATCAATCCATCAGCACGTGAAAGTAAAAGTGTTAAGTGTTGACCTTGTTCGGAAACGGGTTCAACTTTCTATGAAAGGAATATAGTAGCGATGAAAATTAACAAAACAAACGTAGCACGCCTGCTGGACAAAGCCAAAGTGGCTTACCAGTTGGTTCCATATGAAGTAGATGAAACTGATCTGAGCGCAACACACGTTGCCGACCAGTTGGGCGAAAATGTCGCGCAGGTATTCAAGACGCTTGTTCTGCATGGTGACAAAAGCGGATATTTCGTCTGTGTTATCCCTGGCGCTGATGAAGTCGATCTGAAAAAAGCCGCCAAAGTCTCCGGTAACAAAAGCTGTGAGATGATCCCGGTCAAGGAACTCTTGCCTCTCACCGGCTACATCCGTGGTGGCTGTTCCCCTATCGGCATGAAAAAACATTTTCCGACTTATATTCACCACACGGCCGGACAGTTCGACCATATTTATGTAAGCGCGGGACAACGAGGTTTGCAGATACGAATTGCACCGGATAATTTGATCCGGGAGGCGCGAGCAGAAGTGGTGGAGCTGACACGTGAAGAATAGCCATCGGCGAAAAAGAGGCAAAAACGAGGCATAAAAGTACCTCCAACACGGCGGA
>ERZ777011.451-NODE-451-length-63731-cov-4.045904_pt1 | contig 63731 bp, 47 predicted proteins | sample MGYA00374964_ERZ777011 | MGnify/ENA primary metagenome ERZ777011 (study PRJEB29310, sample SAMD00008975) | mouse gut metagenome | study: EMG produced TPA metagenomics assembly of the Metagenome analysis of fecal microbiota from mouse which was promoted...
GTCAGATTTATGTGCCTGATTTTGGAATTTCAACCGCACAGGTGGAAAAATTTTCATATTTTGAGACATACATTTGCAACTAATTGTATTAGCAGCGGTACAGATATTAAAAGTTTGAGCGAAATATTAGGGCACTCAGATGTAAAGATAACATTAAATAGGTACGTCCATCCAACTTTGGAAACAAAACGTAATCATATTAATTCTCTTGCATCCATTTATGGTCAATATAGGGGTAATATATTTTAAACTTTCTAATAAAATACCCCTTTTTACAGCCATTTCGTAGATTAAAAAAATCTGCGAAAAGGTTTCGTTCAAAAAAAGTATTGACTGCGTATTCATGAGTATTTAGTACTTATATAAATACAATATGAACTTAAAGTATTGTAAATTTTGCATGTATTGGTTTTGGCAGCATTTCTTACTTCATGATAAAGCAGCATAAAATAGCAAGGTAACTGAAATGAAAATTGCAACAATTATTGGTGCTCGACCTCAATTTATTAAGGCCGCTGCCGTATCTAGAAGGCTTCGTAAAGAACATACAGAAATTTTGCTCCATACGGGACAACATTACGATGCCAATATGTCTTCTGTATTTTTTGAAGAACTAAATATTCCAAAACCAGATTATTATCTGGGAGTTGGGTCTGGAAGTCATGCAACTCAAACTGCTAATATGCTAATTTCAATAGAGAAAATTTTATTAAATGAAAAACCAGATTATACCATGGTATATGGTGATACTAATTCAACCTTAGCCGGTGCTTTGGCCGCATCTAAGATATTGATACCAGTTATCCATATCGAAGCTGGTTTACGTTCTTTTAATAAAACAATGCCAGAGGAACAAAATCGAATATTAACAGATCATTTATCAGAAATTTTATTTTGTCCCACAGACACAGCAATGGAGCATTTATATAAAGAAGGTATTGCAACAAATGTTTATCAAGTTGGTGATGTCATGTGCGATGCTGTTAAGTACTACTCTAAGGAAATAGAAAAATATGATAAGAAATACTTTATAAAGCGCTTACATGGATTATATAAACCTGCAGAAATAATAGACAGTTGGTATTTAGCCACTATCCACCGTGCTGAAAACACAAATTCTATAAATAAAATAGAAGAAATTCTGGATGCATTTGAGCTATTTACTGCTCCGGTAGTTTTTCCGGTTCATCCAAGAACAAAACCCATAATAGACCATCTAGTTCAAGTATCTAACTATAAAAATATTATTTTTGTTGAGCCGATGGGCTATCTCGATATGCTGTATTTCATTAAAAACGCAATAAAAGTTATTACAGATTCCGGTGGATTACAGAAAGAAGCGTATATTTTAGATACGGATTGTGTTACGGTACGGGAGCAAACAGAGTGGGTCGAAACTCTGGAGGGAAATTATAACATATTATGTTTCCCTAATAAAACAGATATCCTCAATAGTGTATATCAAACAGAAATTTCTCGGCAAAAACGTCGGGACCTATATGGTAACGGTAATGCTGCTGAGAAAATATGTACAATATTACAGAATATACAATAAAAATTAAATATTTTACTAAAACTTATCAAAAGAAAGAGAGGTTAAATTTATGAAAGTTTTAATTACTGGCGGCGCCGGTCATATCGGGTCACATATCGCAGAACAATTGTTAAGTAGAGGTGATGAAGTTCTCGTTATTGATAATTATGAAACCGGACGTCGAGACAATCTTGCTCCTCACAAAAATCTTACCATTGTGGAAGACAGTATTGCCCATACGGCAATGATCGATAAAGTGTTTGATGATTTTAAACCCGAAGTTGTCGTTCATGCAGCTGCTTCCTATAAAGATCCTGAAAACTGGATTGAAGATGCTACCACAAACGTAGTAGGAGCGGCAAATATTGTAAAAGCGGCAAAAAGAATCGGTATTAGAAGAATCATTTATTTCCAAACCGCATTATGTTATGGCTTAAAGCCATTAGAGCAACCTATATCTCTTACGCATCCTTATTTCAGCGGTGGATATTCAGGTGGAAGTAGTTATGCCATAAGCAAGACAGGTGGGGAACTTTATATTGAACTATCTGGCCTTGATTTTATATCTTTCCGTTTAGCAAATTCTTATGGTCCTCGCAATTTAAGTGGTCCATTACCTACTTTTTATAGCAGGCTTACCACTGGAAAGAAATGTTTTGTAAATGATACAAGAAGAGATTTTATTTTTGTTAAGGATCTGGTGAAAGTTGTTATAAAGGCTATTGATGGTATGGGTTCAAAAGGTTACTATCATGTATCAAGTGGGTCAGATTATGCTATCAAAGAATTATTTGATGCAACTTTGAAAGCCCTTGATATTACTCTTGATGAAGAAGTGGAAGTTCGTCAAAGAGGTAAAGATGATGTTTATACCATTCTTTTAGATCCCACAAAAATTAACAAGGATTTTGATTGGCATGTTACAACAAAATTAGAGGACGGAATTAAGGAGACCATTGAGTGGTACAAAGTTCATGGTATTTCTCAGACCTATACACATTTAAAACTTGAGGAAACAAAATGATGGGAAAGTACGAGTTTTATAAAGAATTTGAAAATAAAAAGATATTGGTTGTCGGTGGTGCCGGATTTGTAGGAAGCAATTTAGTAAGAATGCTAATCAACAATGTTGAACAAATTCATGTAACAATTGTAGATAATTTGCTTTCCGCCGAAATTACAAATGTACCTAAAACTCCGAAAATAACTTTCAGAGAAGGGAGTATTACCGATTTCAGAATCCTCGCAGAACTAAAAGATGAATATGAATATGTGTTTCATCTTGCAACTTATCATGGAAATCAAAGTTCAATTTTCGATCCTATTAAGGATCATGAAAACAACACCTTAACAACTCTAAAATTATATGAAATTTTAAGCAAATTTAAAAATCTTAAAAAAGTGGTTTACTCTTCTGCTGGATGTTCCGTAGCCAAAAAGACTTTTGACGAAGCAGTGGCTACAACTGAAGAAAGTCCAATTGAGATTAATATGGACAGCCCATACTCAATTTCAAAATTGATCGGAGAATTTTATTCTAACTACTATTATAAGCAGTCCGGCTTACCAGTGGTGCGTGCAAGATTTCAAAATGTATATGGCCCCGGAGAAATTTTAGGCGCTGGGAACTGGCGTGGTACCTACGCGACAATTTGGCGAAATGTAACACCCACCTTCATATATAAGGCACTTAAGGGAATCAATATTCCCCTTGAAAATGAAGGAATTGCCACAAGAGATTTCATTTATGTTGAGGATATCTGTCGTGGATTGATGCTCTGTGCCTTACGAGGTGAAGCAGGTGATGTTTATAATATTGGATCTGGTGTAGAGACTTCAATAGCTCAATTGGCAGAATCTATTAAAAGATTAACCCAAAGTACTTCCAAGATAGAGTATCTTCCTAAACGTGCATGGGATAACTCCGGTAAGAGATATGCTTCTACACAAAAATCTAAGGAAAAGCTAGGATTTGAAGCGGAAGTATCGCATGAGGAAGGTTTAAAAAGAACAATTGACTGGACTCGTGAAAATATTAAAATTATTGATAGGTGTATTTCTAAACATGAAAAACATTTAGAATATTATCAATAAGCAAAATAACAAAAGATGCTTTCCAGTTTTTGCAAAGCATCTTTTTTCTATAAATTAGGGCAAAGGCTAAGTATGGGTACTATAAAAACAGAACATCTAAGCAAATCTTTCATTGTTGACCAAAAATATAAAATAACAGATCTGCTTTCAGGAAATGTGCGTAAAATACAAATTTTGAATGATATAAATATAACCGTAGAGAAAGGGCAAATTTATGGCATATTGGGAAAAAACGGAGCTGGTAAATCTACTCTGTTAAGGACCCTGGGTGGTATTTATAGTTATGATGGTCTAATTAGCATTGTTGGTAATATTACATCAATATTTGAGCTTGGAAATTTTCTAAATATTAGCCAAACAGGAGAAGAATACTGCCGAGAATATTTTTATTATACCATGCAAAAATATGATAAGAAAAAAGTAAATTACCTAATTCAGGATGTTTATGAATTCACAGAGCTTGGAGAATATTTTACTCAGCCAATTTATACCTATTCTTCAGGAATGAAAGCAAAATTACTATTTGGTGTAACAACAGCTATGAAGGCTGAAATTATATTAATTGATGAAGCATTAGTTGTTGGAGATGGATATTTTCAGGGGAAAGCATGGCGAAGGCTGCAGAATATGATTAGTGAAGGTACGGCAGGTATAATTGTCTCTCACGACTGGGTAGCATTATTAAAACTATGCTCCTCTGCTTATATTATGGAAAAAGGCAATATCATTTTTGATGGTGAAATTAGAAATGCAATTAATAGGTATATTCAATTTGAACCTTTACAGGCAACAAAAATTAGAATCCAGCACAAAGACGTATTAAAAGAAAATCTAATTAAATGGAGTAAAACCGGGGAATTCACATTCGAAATAAATGTTATAGAAATACCGATACAAAAAAGTATTGAAGTGAATTTATTTATTGAGAGATTTGTGACCGGAATTGGATGGAATGTGGTTTATACGAATGGCGCAATGTTTCAAGTAAACCGTACAGGTATATATAAAATCCATGCGTTCTTTCCTGACTTAAACCTTCAAGATGGAATCTACAACATTGGCATTCATGTCATGGAAAATTTTATGCATAAAAAAACCGGAGTAGCACTTTGTTATGACAGAATGACATGGATTGAAAAAGAAGAAATTCATATGATTATTGGAAACGGAAAACAGCATGACGCAGTATTTAGGAGAAATTTAGTGTGGAAAACAAGGCAAGAATAACTGCTTCTAATCTTTATAAATCGTATAGTGAAAAGAACAATAAGTCGAAAAAAAATGTGGTCTTACAAGACATATCATTTGAAATTAATGAAGGTGAACGGGTAGGAATTATTGGTCGAAATGGTGCCGGGAAATCAACCTTATTAAATATTCTTTCAGGATTTGCAAAAGCAGATAAAGGTAATGCTAATATTATTGGCAAAGTAAATTCAATACTAGATATAGGTACAAACTTAGAACCTGAATTAACCGGGAAAGAAAATGTATGTAGGGCAGGGATATTATATGGTATAGATAAAAATATAATAGACTCATTATTGCCAGAAATAGAAACGTTTGTTGATATTGGTGACTATTGGACTCAACCCATCAAAACTTATTCATCAGGTATGAAAGCCAGAATTGCTTTTGCTCAGATTGCCTTTATTCAACCTGAAATTTTAATTATTGATGAGGTTTTAGGAGTGGGTGATTATTTTTTTGTAGAGAAATCGCAAAAAAAATTAAAGGAATTATGTGACAGAGGAAAGATATTGTTGATCGTCTCCCACTCAATGGAAACAATTCAAAATATGACTAATCGATGCATATGGATAGATAAAGGGAAAATTATAAAGGATGGATCGTCTTCAGAAGTAATTCACGAATATCAGAATTTTATAAATCAACTAGAACAAGATGTTATATGGAAAACTGAGAGAAAACAATTAGAAAAGGAAAAACTTAATAATTTATCTAAATTATCTTATATTTCAAATATTACAGTATTAACAGATGGCAAAACAAACAATATCTTTGCTTCTGGGAGTGATATTGATGTAAGTATTGATCTTACTCTGGAAAACAATAATTCGAAATGGAATATCCGATTAAATATTGAAGATTATAAAGGAACCATTTTTTTAACTAATGATTTTTACAATGATAATGGAACTTACTTAGCGCCATTATCCAAAAATGATATTCATATTTCTACAACTATTGAAAAATGTGATTTTACAGAAAGTACTTATATAATTTCTGTAGAATTATTAAAAGATAATTTAATTATAGATAAGAAGGAAAGAATTTTTAAAATAGTGGACGAACAAAAGGAATACTACTCTTTACCATTGGCTTATACACAATCTTTGTGGGAAATAACATATCAAGGAGAGAATATCAAAAATGAACATATTTGGAGTAATTCTGGAAATCTCTAAATTATATCGAATGAATTTGAAAAATCGATATTTAGGATCAAAAATGGGAATTTTATGGGCTGTACTACAGCCTTTGATGATGATGATAATGTATATTTTTGTTTTTGGAGTTATTTTTAAATCTAAGGTCGAAGGTAGCGATAGCTCTATCGATTATGTGATTTGGTTTTTATGCGGTTTCTCTCCTTGGATGGCTATTAGCGAAGGAATTGCAACGACTGCAAGTTCGATTATTGCAGGAGTTAATTTAATTAAAAATTTTACTATTAAGGGAGAATATATTGTAATTGCAGCTGCATTAATGGGATTCCCCCAAATGATCGTTGGTATATTAATAATCCTTATTTTATCCTTAATTTCAGGATTAGGTCTTTCCTGGACTATAATATGGCTTGTTCCTGCAACCATTGTAATGTTTTGTTTAATATCCGGAGTCGGATTACTTTTGTCGGCAAGTGCTGTTTTTAACAGAGACATTATACAAATACTTCCAACAATAATACAATTGGCTTTCTATTTTACCCCAATATTTTATAATGCTTCGCAAATAACACCTATACTAGAAAAAATTTCTTTGTTTAATCCAATTTATCAAATAGTTGACTGCTTTAGAAACATATTATTTTACCACAGGAATCCAGACATAGTAGGGATAATATATTTATTACTTTTAGCAATGTTCTTTTTGATATTAGGAATAAAATACTTTCGTAGACTGGAAGGATACTTTGAATCAGTTTTATAAAAATTATCTAAGACATTTTAGAGCAGCTAAAAGGCTATGTACCTATCATTTATAGAAGGAATAATTTTCTTATGAATATTTTAGTATTATTTTCAATATCTGAAAAGAAACCAAGAAAAACAATATTAGATTCTCTTTATTGTTTTTCAAATTATGATAAACAAAATAATTATTATTTTCTTGATATACTTGATATAAAAAGCGTAAAAAAATTGACAATGCCTAAATACCATAATATTGAACTGTCAGCAATTATTGTCCATTATTCTGCAATATCTCAAAGATATGATACCGTGTGGTGGAATCGAAATAAGCAGTTGTTAATATCTTTAATGCAACAATATCAGTGTACAAAAATTCTTATACCGCAAGATGAATATAACTATAATGGCAATGTTAGAGAATTTATTAGCAAGGCGGGCATTCAATATATTTATACCTGCGCGTATAAAGAAGATTATGAAAAATTATATCCTAAAATACTAGGATATACATATATCGAAACAGTTTATACCGGATACATTGATGAAGTTACTTTAAAGAAAATTCAAAAAAAAGGTTATGGCAAAAAGAGAACCATCGATATCGGCTATCGAGCGCGAAAATTACCATATTGGTTAGGAAAACATGGGCAGTTAAAATATGAATTAGCCGAAGTATTTTTAGATTATTTTAAAACTAATTCCAGTAATTTAACGTATGATATTGCTAATACCAGTCAAGCAAATTCCAATCAAAATGTATTATTGGGTGATAGTTGGATAGATTACTTATTAAATTGTCGAACTGTACTAGGATGCTTAGGTGGCAGTGGGCTATTGGACATTGATGGCAATATAGCAAAAAAAGTAAATAAGTATTGTAATGAACACCCTAATGCTTCTTTTGAAGAAGTAGAGGAAAAATGTTTTAAAGGAAAAGATAACGAAATCCATTTATTTGCATTATCACCCAGACATTTTGAATGTGCAATGACTAAAACGTGTCAAATATTAGTTGAAGGTAATTATAATGGCGTATTTGAGCGCAATATAGATTATATTGAGTTAAAGAAAGATTTTTCAAATATCACAGAGGTAATCTCTAAAGTCCAAGATATAAAATATTGCGAACAAATAGCAGAAAATTGTTATAACCATGTTGTACTTTCAGAGAAATATACATATGCCAAATATGTTGAAAATATTATTAGGAAAATTACAAAGATCGAAAATGGAATTTTCTCTTTTAGATTATGGTTTCTTTGTAAAAAATCCAAGTTTCGCTCAGTCCATTACATTCCTTCCTTTTCTTTTCTAAAATCTTTTCCAAAAGAATTAGGATTATGGTTGTTAGGAAAAATATTTAAACTTTTTGAACCTTTTAGAAATACGACACTCCACAAATCTTTAAAACACGCTTGGGATGAATATTGTGAAAGACATGCACAAAATGATAGCAATAATTAAATAAGACAGGAGAGTATTTTAGAATGGAATCATTAGTTGAACAAAATTTAAACAAGAAATTTGACTCGGTAGTAATACTTGCAAGTTCAAATGGTTTTACTTTAACCGCAAGTGTTAGTTACCATTATGCAATAAGATTTTCTAAATATTTAAAGGTAATATTTATACAGCCAGACCAAGAAAAAGAAAGATATTATACTGAAAATACAGCCTTTGAAAATGTTATCATACTTCATCTCCTTAAAACATATTCACCCCAACAGGGGAAATTATTGGAAAGTAGCTTATTAAGTTTGAAAATATGTAAGCCATTAATAATGATTTACAACATAAATTTTTGCTATTTTCTTGAAAATTATTATCCTCCATTGCGTATTTTACATGTAACAAAAAATTTTATGGCAGATTACAATCTCTCAGATGCGTTCCTTGAACCATTAATTGTTCGTTGCTTAAAAAATGTAGATATCGTGGTTACAGTACATGAAAATATTATTGAAAGAATATATCATAAGCTAAATCAAGAAGAAAATTTAAATGCAGAGCTTATCTTTGAAGCGGACCAAAATTATAAACAAAACTTTGAAAATTTGATTATCCTTTTAAAAGAAGGTAAAACGAACCAATGGAATAATACGCCGAAAAAAATAAATATTTTGTATGATGAAAACTCTATGCATGTGTTTACTATAAGTAATTATTTAGAAATGTTTAAAAGATATTCCCATAATGAAATTACTTATACCCCCGCTACTGGTAAGGCAACATGTAAAAAGGATACATTGGACAATTACGATGCTGTAATTATATTTTATTCAATACGTATATGTTTTCCACATTATCTCTCTCATGATTATAAAATGGCACTGAAAAATTATCATGGACATAAAATCTTGATGATTCAAGATGATTATGATAATACGGAAAAAACACGTAAGGAAATAGAACGATTGGGGATTCAAACTGTATACACAGTGGTACCTCAAGAATACATTAATCAAATATATCCTCAAACACGATTTGTAAATGTAAATTTTTTTAATATCATGACGGGATACATTTCGGAAGAAATGAAGAACTATCCAAACCGGATACCAATGAATAAACGCAAATACATAATTGGATATCGTGGCAGGAATATCGGTTATTGGTATGGCAATTTAGCTCGCGAAAAACTAGAAATTGGCATAAAAATGAAAAATATTTGTATAGATAGAGGATTAAATGTAGATATTGAATGGGAAGAAGATAAAAGAATTTATGCGGAACAGTGGCTAAAATGGTTATCTTCTTGTAAAGCTACTTTAGGAACAGAAAGTGGTTCAAATATTTTCGATGATAAAGGAAAACTTAAAAAACTTGTAAAAAGAATATTGAAAAAATATCCTGACATCAGTTACAAAGAAGTTTTTGAAAAATACCTTAAACCTTATGAAGGTGTTATAAAAATGAATCAAATTTCTCCTAAAATGTTTGAAGCCATTTCTTTAAAAGTAGCCTTAATTTTATACGAAGGAGAATATTCCGGAATTTTAAAACCTAATAAACATTATATTGTGCTAAAAAAAGATTTCAGTAATATTGAAGAAGTATTAGAAAAATTAAAAGATGATGAATATTTACAGGAATTGGTAGATAATGCCTATACAGATATTATGTCGAACTATAAGCTTAGTTATAAATGGTTAATCGAATATATTGATACATGTATTGAATCAATATATTTGCCTCTACCTCTGCAATCGTCTAAGTCTTCCATTTTTCATAAATTTCTCAAACGTGTTAAAAATATTAAATAAAATAATTTTCAACAATACAGGAGTGTTAAAAATGTGTTCAATAGCTGGCATTATAAATTATAAAGGAACAAAAATTCAGAATCTACATAAAAAACTTGAAATTATGAATCAGCTTCAAGCTCATCGTGGGCCTGATGGAATGGGAATTTGGTTACATAAACACCAGAACATTGGATTAGCGCACACAAGATTAAGTATTATTGATTTGGATAACGGAAAACAACCCATGAATGATGAATATGGAAATTGGGTGTGTTTCAATGGCGAAATATATAACTATATAGAAATCCGTGAAGAATTAGGATGTCAATGTAGGACAAACAGTGACACAGAAATAATTCTGCATGCTTATAGAAAATGGGGTGAAGATTGCGTAACGCATTTTTCCGGAATGTTTTCCTTTGCCTTATGGGATGAAAAGAATCAAAAACTATTTTGTGCACGTGACCCTTTTGGTATTAAACCATTTTATTATTGTATCATAGATGATGTATTTTATTTTGCATCAGAGACTAAAGCTTTACTCCCATTTTTAAAAGAAATAAAAACAGATCAAAAAGCATTTAGTGATTATTTAGTTTTCCAATTTTGTTTAGATGGAAAAACATTATTTAAAAATATTTTAGAATTACGGCCAGCATTTTCGATAACTGTCTCCAGAGAAGGAATTGTTGATAGGAGATATTGGCAAGTATACTATCAGCCAGATTTTTATCATACAGAAAAATATTTTTTTGAAGCACTGGAAGAGCATTTATTTAATTCTTTAAAATATCATATTCGTAGCGATGTTCCGGTCGGAGGTTATGTTAGTGGCGGTGTAGATTCTTCTATTACATCTTCCATTGCTTCGGATTTGTTGAACCACAATTTTGAAGGTTTTACAGGCAAATATAATATTGGAAAAGAATATGATGAAAGTCCATATGCACAAAAAGTAGCTGACCAGAAAGGATTTAAACTATATCAAATCGATATTGGTCCACAGGATTTTATTGATAATATAGAAAAGGTTATATATCATCTGGATACACCTGTTGCCGGCCCAGGCTCCTTTTCACAATATATGGTATCCGAGCTTGCTAGCAAGCACAGAAAGGTAGTGCTTGGCGGTCAGGGCGGCGATGAAATTTTTGGGGGATATACTCGATATTTAGTGGCATATTTTGAGCAATGTATTAAAGGTGCTATTGATGGTACTATGAACTCGGGAAAATTTGTTGTTACATATCAATCCATTATTCCAAATTTGACCAGCTTAAAAAATTATAAGCCAATGATAAAAGACTTTTGGCGTGAAGGCTTATTTGATCCTTCTTATACAAGATATTACAAATTAATCAACAGAGCACCTCAAATGAAAGATTGTATTTATTGGGAACAATTGGGTAGCTATAACCCCTATACCTCTTATGAAAATATTTTTATAGCTGAAAACGTAGATAAAGATTCTCTCCTCGATCGGATGACTCATTTTGATTTTAAAACATTATTGCCTGCACTTTTGCAAGTAGAAGATCGAATGAGCATGGCGCATGGTATCGAATCACGAGTTCCATTTTTGGATAAAAAATTAGTTGAATTTGCAGCGACAATTCCTGCAAATATAAAAATGAAAGATGGTAATTTAAAGTATATCTTACGAGAATCGATGAGTAAGTACGTACCGGATGAGGTAATGAATAGAAAAGATAAAATGGGATTTCCTACTCCCTTTGCAAAGTGGGCCAAAAGTGAAACAAGAGATTTTATTATGGATATTTTATCTTCCCATAAAGCAAAGGAAAGAGATTTTATTAATAATGAAATGGTAATCAAAAAAATTGATTCGGAAAATTCATTTGCAAGAAATTTATGGGGATTTTTCTGCCTAGAATTATGGCAAACAATCTTTCATGATAAAGCTTCCAAATATCAAGAAATGCTAAATTAATCAAATTAAAAGCATCTTTTAATAGACAACTAATAGAATAATTTTTATAGATTCAATCTCCTTTTGATAAGCATTCTAAGTGTTTGAAGTATCGGGTAAATTTTGTATATTTTAATAAGTAGTCAAATCATACAAAATTTACCCATCTCTTTCTTTAATAGCCCCTCCAATTAACAAGATGATACGCTTTTCCTCATCTTCATAAAGTATATACAACTATTCTATTGTCTTTTTACTTCCATCTCCATATACCACTTCTATTTTTTTTATAAATAATAAGTTGGTTTCTTCTTTGTTATCCACTTCTATAATAATAGATTTATTATTTATTACACCATCATTTAAACTGATTTTCCCATTACATTCATTTAATAATATTGCCTTAATGATATCGACAAGTTTTGACACTTCTTCTAATGTCATATTATTAACAGGGTAGTTACTAATATTAATCCCATCCTCCTCAACCACATTATCTATAAATGGTTCACCATGCATGTTAAGTAATAAATGACTGCATATAAATCCAACCAAAAATCCACATACTAAAAACGAGACATATCTAACTGCTCTGCTCTCAAAATTTTATTTCTCATTTGTTTCATTTGTCAACTCTTTTCTAAATTCTTCAGATAACGGCGCGGTACAAAGCACCCCTTTTTTCTGTTATATTTACTGCTATAAGCTTTATCCTTAAAACATTTTATTGCATACTCCTATATGACAAAAAACATTCCATCAAATGTATAGCATAATATATCAAGAACCTAAACTAAAAATAATGTTCAGCTAGTTATACTGATTAATTTAAAATAAATATCATTTTAATCAGGCTATACATCCGATGGAAAAAATTTTCAAGCATAATATCCTCTACTATTCTTTATATCTATATCAATCAAATCTCCCCTTAAAATCCAGCGTTGAACAATTATCTAAAGGTAACTTAACAGTTCTTCCCTCAGCTGCCGATTTATATATTGCCAAAACCAATTCCAATGCTCTCTTACCCGCTTCCGCATCCACATATGGCTTTCTGTCTTCTCTGATCGATCCAATAACATCGGCATAAAGCGGTGTATGCCCATAACCATACACATTAGGCGGATTCTCATGAAATCTCCTCTTAATATCCTCCGGATCATCTAAATAATCCGAAAAATTCCACTCTTCAATTACATTTACGGAATGCCCACCGGCCTTAACCGTTCCTTTAGCACCAAATAAATACAAAGTTTCCTCTAAATTCTGCGGAAAAATATCTGTTGTACCTTCAATAATGCCGTATGCGCCATTTGCAAATTTCACAATTGCAATTCCCATATCTTCCGCTTCAATATAATCATGATTTAATTTATCTGTCATGCCGCATACTTCAATAATGTCATCACCCATCATCCATCGAAGCAAATCGATATTATGGATGCACTGATTCATTAAAGCTCCGCCATCCTGTTCCCATGTGCCTCTCCACTTTGCTCTTGAATAGTATTCATATCCTCTATTCCACCTGATATGGGCCGTTCCATAAAACAGCTTTCCAAATCTTTCCTTTTCTAAAGCTTCTCGTATTTTTTGAATAGATTTATTAAAACGGTTTTGATGGCATGCACATACCTTTACATTTTTTTCTTTACCCTTTGCAATAATTTTATCTGCATCTTCCAAGGACAACGCAATTGGCTTTTCAATAATAATATTACATCCGGCTTCTATGCAATCCAACGCAATTTCTGCATGTTTGCCGCTTTCAGTAGCAATTGCTACCAGTTCCGGTTTTTCTTTTTCGAGCATTTCTTTGTAATCAACATATTCTCTGGTAGAATACGGAATTTCAAATTTTTTCTTTTTATCGCTCATGTTTTTCTTTTGTATATCGCATATCGCTACGATCTCTAATCTATTCGCCTTTGCTGCAGCAATATGATTTGGTGATATCCTTCCACACCCAATTAATGCATATCTCATTTTTGTACCCTACCTTTCCTTAATCTGCTATTTTCTTTAAATACTCATTCTGCTCTTGATATATTTTATGGCAAGCTGGACATTCCAAGCTCTCCTTCAATACTTGTCCACATTCACACACCCAGCCAATTCTTTTAGCAGGAACACCCGCCATTAAAGCATAATCCGGAACATCTTTTGTAACAACTGCTCCTGCAGCAATAATGGCTCTTTTTCCTATCGTATGTCCACACACAATGGTGGCGTTTGCGCCAATACTAGCCTCCTTCTTTACCAAAGTCTTTTTATATCCTGCAGCCCCTTTGGGATATTTGCTTCTGGGAGTCAAATCATTTGTAAATACGCAGGATGGTCCGCAAAACACATAATCCTCCAGTTCCACCCCTTCATAAAGTGATACATTATTCTGTACTTTCACGCCATTTCCAATTACAACATGATTAGAAACATTCACATTCTGTCCAAATGAACAATTTGCTCCAATTCTTGCCCCTTTTTGTATATGGCAGAAATGCCATATTTTCGTATTTTCTCCGATTACAACGTCCTCATCTATGTAGCTGCTTTCATGCACAAAAAAATTGCTCATGCTTCTCCTCATTTCTGCGCTGCTTTTTGCGCATATCAAGTTTGTGGATGCAGCGCAGACACAAACTTGTGAATGGAAGGTTGAAAACCTTTCACTCTTACTCCTTTTTATGGTTTCAAATACTCTTTAATCAGGCCAGTCACCTGATGTATCTGTTCATCTTCCATATATGGATGCATTGGTAACGCCAATACTCTCTCACATAATTTTGCTGTCACTGCAAGTTCTTCTTCCTCGCCGCAATATGGGGCAAAAGCCTCCTGTTTATGCATTGGCTTTGGATAATAAATCATACTCGGAATTCCATGCTCTTTTAAATACGCCTGCAATCCATTCCGTTTATCCTTGCTTTCCAATTGGATAGTATACTGCGCCCAGCTTGATAAGAACCCCTCAAGAACAACTGGCGTCCTTACAATTTCCTGTAATTCTTCCGTATACTTTTTGGCAACATCATTAACCTTATCTATTTCATAATCAGTAAAGGCTTTCATTTTTGCCAACAAAATTGCTGCCTGTAAGGTATCCAGCCTGGAATTCATACCGATCCTTACGTTATCATATTTAAAACTTCCTTTTCCATGGATACGGAAAGAACCTATCAAAGCCGCCCATTCATCATTATCTGTGAAAACAGCGCCGCCATCTCCATAACATCCGAGAGGCTTTGCCGGAAAGAAGCTGGTAGTAGAAATGTCTCCAAAGGAGCACGCTTTCCTGCCGTTGATTTCACCGCCGAACCCCTGCGCCCCGTCTTCCAGTATATACATTTGAAACTCATCTGCTATTTTCCTGATTTCAGCATATTCCGCAGGTTGTCCGAACAAATCAACTGCAATAATAACCTTAGGCGTGTATTTCTTTTCCTCCACTACTTTTTTAATCGCTTTTCTTAGCTTAACGGTATCCATGTTGAATGTGTCTTCTCTTACGTCCACAAATATCGGTGTTGCGCCTTCAAAAGATACCACCTCTCCACTGGAAAAAAAAGTAAAATCAGGTACAAATACCGCGTCCCCAGGTCCAATATCCCATGCCATTAGCGCCAATGTTAAGGCATCCGTACCATTAGCACAGCTAATACAATGTTTTGTTCCCACATAAGATGCCAGCTTTTCTTCCAGTTCGGTAACTTGTTTGCCTGAAATGAAGTTGGTATTTTCTATTACTTCCTGCATGCCGGCATCAATTTCCTTTTTTAGCACCCGATACTGTTTTTTTAAATCTCTAAACTCCATTATTATTCCTCCTGCATATCACAAGCTATGCTTGTGATACTGCGTTAATAAAGAGGTTGGAAGTTTATTCAAAGCTTCCACCTCATACTTCCTGTTTTGTTTAATCTACAGCCTCCAATAGCTATAACCTTCAATATCAAATGACCCTCTGTCTAAAATCCCCTTGATATCAGCTAATACCTTTACTTTATTATCAGGATTAAAGAAAGCAGATATTTCTTCTTTCTTCAAGTTCCGGAACATATCATGTGAAACGGCAATAATAACAGCATCTAAACGATTTACTTCAGCTAAATCTGTAAATTCTATACCATATAATTGTTTCGCTTCCTTTTTATCTGCCACCGGATCTGTGATCATCGGCTTAATACCATATTCCTTTAATTCATTTACTATATCAATTACCTTTGTGTTTCTGGTATCCGGACAGTTTTCTTTAAAGGTAAACCCTAAAATAGCAACCCTTGCATTTTTTACCGGGATATCCGCAGCAATCAGTTTCTTAATAACACTCTCTGCTACATATTTTCCCATATCGTCATTAATCCTTCTACCAGCTAAAATGATTTGAGAGTGATAACCCAATTCTTCCGCCTTATAAGTAAGGTAATAAGGATCTACCCCTATACAATGTCCTCCTACCAATCCAGGTGCAAATTTTAAGAAATTCCACTTAGTTCCCGCTGCATCCAATACTGCCTTAGTATCTATTCCCATTTTATTAAAAATAATAGATAATTCATTCATAAATGCTATATTAATATCTCTTTGGCTATTTTCAATTACTTTAGCAGCTTCTGCGACCTTAATGGATTCTGCTCGATATACCCCTGCTTTTACCACTAATTCATATACTTTAGCTATCGTATCTAGCGCCTCGTCATCCATGCCGGATACAATCTTGGTAATTGTTTCCAAGCGATGAACTTTATCACCGGGGTTAATTCTTTCCGGGGAATACCCTATCTTAAAGTCTATTCCGCACTTTAGTCCTGATTCTCTCTCCAGAATTGGCACACAGATATCCTCCGTTACTCCTGGATATACCGTTGATTCAAACACAACAACAGAGCCCTTTGTCAGATTCTGTCCTAAAATCTTACTTGCTCCCTCAACAGGAGACAGATCCGGCGTATGGTCAGAATTAACCGGCGTTGGCACTGCAACAACATGAAATTTAGCTTCCCTTAATTTAGTTTCATCTGCCGTAAATTCGACCGTAGTATTTTTGATAACCTCGTTTCCAACTTCATTGGTTGGATCAATTCCCTCTTTATAGAGTTCAATTTTAGACTTATTCAAATCAAACCCCACCACTTTTGCCTTTTTCGCAAAAGCAACAGCAATTGGCATACCCACATATCCTAATCCCACCAGTGATATTTTTTCTTCACCATTTACAATTTTTTCATATAATCCCATTTTATCCTCTTTCTGCAACACTGCATTTTTGTATTTTTATAATTGGGTTTTCTAAAGCGTCACCAAATTATATACCCAAAATTATCTCTAATCAATCATAAATTTATTGAAATTTCCAGTATTCTATTATTTTTAATTATGTTCAAATTGTTGATAAAATTTGAGCAATTTTACTTCTTCTATTTTCCAGTTATATTTATAACGTATAGCCTTTTTCCCATTATAAGCCATTTCTTGGGCCAGTTCCCGATTATCTAATAAAGTATTTATTGCTTCTAATATCTGAGACTCATCTTCAGGGTTGACACTAATTCCACAATTTGCTTCTTTTATCACACTTTCCCATAACGGGAAATTAGAGCATACCACGGGAATTCCTGCAGCCATATATTCAAATAGCTTGATAGGGAATGCATTAAATATATTTTTATTATACTTTAATACACATAATCCTACTACCGTACACGAATATAATTCGTTTACCTTCGTCCTATCCAGGTACCCTAAATAAACAATTTGATTTCCCCATATAGCAGAATATTTTGTTTTCAAAATATCTAAATAATTATCTGCGATTGAGCCTGCAATTAAAATTTTACCATGAACTCTTTCTGCCACATTGCATAAGCTCGTAATCCCTCTCTCCTCTGTAACTCCACCACAATAGCAGGCCTTCGCAGTACGCGTTCTTATATCGTTCTTCGTTTCAGCTATGTCAAATGGCATATTACGGATTTCTACTACATTAGTATTATATTTTGCTAATTTATTGAGCAAATACGGGGTTACGGTAATAACGCCATCCGCTTTTTTCACATACAACATATCAAACTTTTCAACTAAATTTTTTAGTAAATTCCCTATTTTCTCTCCAAAAATTTTTTTCAACTCAGGTCCATATTGCTCGGCATTATCTTCATGTACATCATAAATTATTCGGATTTCTGGTAAATACACTTTTATAGCTTTAATAATATACATTAATTCCAGTTCATGGATATGAAGTACATCTGGTTTTTCTTTCTTGACTAAATGAATCAGCTTTTTTTTATTATTTTTTCGCTCAATGATACCACGGATAACATGTTTATTAAGTACCACCCCTCGCAAATCCAAATCATGAAATTTTATTTTCACATTATTAGTCGTTTGCACATTCAAGCTGTCAACATTTGAGTGAAGCGAAGTATAATAGACTACTTCATGTCCCATACTTGCCAAAGAGCAACTCTCTTTTACCAATATTCTGGTATCGTTACTTTTGTGCACACATGCCAAATGCACTATTTTCATTTTATTCCTCCATGTTGCTAACAGCTAATCCGCCCATTAAGCTATGGGCGTATCCCCTCTCCTCATATATTCAATAACCGGCAGCATTGTCACAGGCATATCAATATATTCTTGTGCAAAACTTCTAATCGCCTTCCGTATTTCTCCAATGCTCTCTTGATTATGGTAAACTTTATCATAAAATTCAATAAGCTTTATTATATCAATATCTGTATCATCGTTTGAAAGCTGTAAATAATAGGGGAATTTTCTATTTGATAAAACATCTATTTCTATACCCGATACAATTGGAAGCCCTTTCGCCAAAAACTCCCTTGACTTCAACTCACTGGATAAATGCAGTCCTTTTTTATATCCTCCTAATGTACAAACCCCAATATCACAAATATTAAACACGTCATCTAACTTTCTTCCACTTAAAGCGCCATAAAACGTCACATGGTTCCTAAGCTCATATTGAGCTGCCAATTTCTCGTATAAAACCTTTTCCGGCCCCTCTCCTACAAAATGACATTGTACATTTCTTTTTCCACCATTTCTATAATAATCTTTAAGACCTCTTAGCAGCCTTTCATATCCGTGATATGGCTGCATATAAGCTACCGCCAACAAGTTTATGCTATCATCTAATCCGTCATTTTTTTGTGCAATTGTAACATCTGACAAATTAATTCCGTTTATAATCTTTATCGTTGGAATATCAAAAATAAAATCGTCCTTACTATATGTTATAACCCTATTTATTATTTTTTTCAGCTTATGAATATAACCCTGATCCCATGCAAAAAATAAACCGTAAAAAAAGCCTTTCGGTTTTTCAAATATATATGGGTATGTTGGTATTTCAACTAATATCCTGGCACCATTTTTACGTAATTGCTTTAGCACCCGATAGTAAAAAGTATCCATCATGCCATAACGATTATATATCCAGTCATATTTCTTATTCTTCACGTATTTATACATTTTAATGTACGCTGGAGTCTTTTTTATATTGCCAACCTTTCCAATTACCCTATCCGTTCCACTTTCTCTATAAATAATCATTCCATCTTTAATATATATAATATCCACTTCGACTTCATTTTTTACAAATGCAATGACCTGCGCAGATATTTTTTTACAAACCCCATCAAATTTTTCGTTAGAAAAATCCCATGTAGATAAATACAATAATTTCATTGATTACTCTTTTCTTATGATCAATATTCGGTTAAAATAATTGTATCATTACTTTTTGCTCCAAATACAAGCTTATTGTGTTTAATTTTACACTATCTATTTATATCATATTTCAGCTAAATTTACAATAAAATGGAGATATTTATGAAAATTGTTCAAATAAATACTGTTTGTAATACAGGCAGTACCGGGAAAATTGCTACCGATATTTATGCAATAACTGAACAAGCAGGATATAAAGCCTATATTGCTTATGGACGAGGGACTGCTCCCGCAAATATGCGGGGCTTCAAAATTGGAAATCCTTTAGATTTCGGCTGCCATGTATTAACAAATTTTTTTCTTGGGAAAAGCGGGTTTGGTTCTAAGTATGTAACAATAAAATTTCTTAAATGGTTAGATGATATAAAACCAGATATACTTCATCTGCATAATCTGCACGGTTTTTATCTCCATGTAGGTATTCTCTTTGAATACATTAAAAGCCACAACATTCCTGTAGTTTGGACTCTACATGATTGTTGGCCTTTAACGGGACAATGTGCATATTTTGATTATGCCGGTTGTGACAAATGGCAAACTTCCTGCCACCATTGCCCTATTTATCGCAGTGATTACCCATATTCTTTATTTTGTGACAATAGTTATAATAATTATATTGTCAAAAGGGAGCTCTTTACTAAAGTTCAAAATATGGTAATTGTAACCCCCAGCAATTGGCTAGCGGATATTGTAAAGAAATCCTATTTGCAAAAATATTCTGTTTCAGTAATTCCCAATGGAATTAATTTGCAACTTTTTTGTCCGGCTGACAACAAAAGCTCAAATAATGCAAGCTATAACCATGCATTCACAACGCCCAGAATTATCTTGGGTGTTGCTAATGTATGGTCAAAATCTAAGGGCCTAAAATTTTTCCTTCAATTATCTAATATGCTGGACCAAACCTATCATATTGTCTTAATTGGCTTAAGCGCAAAGCAGCAATCCCAAATTCAGGCCAAATATAATGGACGTATTACTGCCCTTACCCGAACCTTTAATCAACAAGAATTGGTTTCCTGGTACCAAAATGCTTTTGTGTATGTGAACCCTACCTTAGAGGATAATTTTCCTACCACTAATCTAGAGGCCCTTGCCTGTGGCACACCAGTAATTACCTTTAAGTCCGGAGGGAGCCCTGAAAGTATCACAAAACAATGTGGAATAGTCGTGGAAAAGGGAAATATTGTACAATTAAAGAATGCTATTTTGGCTTTAGAGGAAAATGGAGAAATAACTTCTTCTGCCTGTAGAAAACAAGCATTAAAATACGAAAGGAATATTCAGTTTAAACAGTATATAACAATTTATAAACAATTAGCCCCGTAAATATCATATTTTCCCATATTTCTGTACCGAACTTTAAGCTGCCGTTTTGCGGCAGCTTAAACACCGAATAAAATGTTGCTTTCCAGAGCATCGTTATAATTTAATCAAATAAACAATATATTCCTCCGCCATGGTGTTCTTCTCTCCTGTTTTATACAGGACTTGGCATCTTTCAAGCTTCCCCTCTGAATCCTGTAGACAGGACTGCTTAGAGTCCAAAAGGTAAAATACCTGTTTTTCCGGAAAATTCTTTTTAGCCCACACTATCAATTCCTCATAACTAACCTCCCTGCTCTGGTTCTCACTCCAATCTGCATAACTCTCCTTTTGACCATTTCCCGCATAATAAAAATCATAATCCGGTAAATAAGCGAGCACAGTAGATGCGAACGGTACATTAACGCTGACAATCAACGCATCCGATGATATGTTTTCTCTTATATACTCTGCCGCACCGCACCCGTCTGAATATCTCCCATAAAGGGCATTTTCAAGGCTAGAGCTTTCCTCCGCGGCATTCCATCTAATGAACATGCATATAGATAATACAAACAACAAAGCTTGTAAACTGCCAAGCGCGGCACCCGTCACCCGTTCCCTCTCCTGCTTTTCCTCCCTCTGGTCATACATAATCCACAACATCCATATAAACACAAAGCATAATGATAGGAAGTGCCAAATATGAAGCTGATATACCATCACGCTGAAAACAACCTGAAATAAAAAAGCTGACACCATCACAGCCATAGCCTGAATATTTCTCAGTTTAAGAGACACAAACAGCATAAATCCTATAGATAAAAGGAAAAATATTAAACAAAAGCTTTGCTCTCTTCCCGATATTCGTTCCAGAATCTGATAAGAATGATTTCTGACTTCTCTAAGTAATTCCAGCTTGCCAAAACTTCTTACCTCAAATACCGGGCTGTCCGAAATATGATAAAATTGCAGAATTAACAAAATAAAACTACATAACGGAATCCAAATCCCTTTTAAAATATTACAAAACGGCATCATTCTTTTTCGCTTGTAACATTTCCAAAGATTTTCCCCCAGCCAAAAACAGGATATAATGCCCGCTTCCGCCAGCGCTATAACATCCGACTGCACTAACAGCCCTAAAAGCAAACCATATAAAACGCATTTATCATTTCTTTTGGGATAGTATACTGCAAGTAAAATTAATAATAACGCAATCAGACAGTAATTTCTGGCCACCACTGCATAATAATAGGTAAAGGCGGGACTGAATAATACGATTGCTTTTATTGGCTTATAAAAAGGAGCCTTATATAAAAACAGCCCTGCTGTTACTGCCATTACTATGTAGCTGACAAAGCTAATGGACCGAAAGGGTAGGCCTGCCTTTGCAAAAGGCATCAATAATAAATACCACAGGCAGGGATGTCCCTGATATTTTATTTCCTTTAATAATGCTAAAGGAGATAACTCTCTGGCCATCAGCCATACATTCGCCTCATCCCGCCACATTTCATGGTGTGAAAGCAATATGCCATTAAAGACAAGATATCCTATGAATACTATCATCATAAGAATATATTCTATTTTTTTTTGTTTAGATGTATCTGCTATTTGAAACCTCATTCTCTTAACGCACTTCTTCTTTTTTCTATTAAAAACTACTATTGCGCCTTAAATTCTTTTCATGTATACTTAATCAGTATATATGAATTGTAAGTATATATGCAAGTCTAAGTTTTCAAATTTGGGAGTGTAGCATAAATTGAAGATACTAATGGTCAACAAGTTTTTGTTTCCAAATGGAGGTTCAGAGACTTATCTGTTTGGAATTGGGGAACAGCTTCAAAAATCGGGACATGAAGTACAGTATTTTGGAATGGAGCATCCAAGCCGTATTGTTGGGAATCGTGCAGGCAGCTACACACCCAATATGAATTTTCATACAGGTAAATGGAATAAGCTTTTTTATCCTTTTCAGATTATTTACTCGCGGACAGCAAGGAAAAAGCTGCGCCTTGTCCTTAATGATTTTGCCCCTGATGTGGTACATTTGAATAATTTTAACTTTCAGTTAACGCCTTCTATCATATATGAGATTATCAGACATGAAAAAAAGGTAAGAAAAAAAATCAGAATTTTGTATACGGCGCATGATACACAATTAGTATGCCCTAATCACTTAATGAGAATTCCGGCCACCGGCGAATTATGCCAACGCTGTATAGAGAGAGGATATTTTGAATGTATAAAAAATTCCTGTATCCATGACTCAAAAGCAAAAAGTATTTTAGCAGCGGCGGAGGCCATGTTGTATAAATGCTTAAAAGTATACAAATATATAGATTGTGTAATCTGCCCTTCTTATTTTATAGAACAGCAGCTTCTTCATAGAAAAGAATTTTATGGTAAGACAAAAGTTCTGCACAATTTTATCTCTAAGGAATATTCGAGGACGATGGAGATACGCCAAAAGGATTCAGGCCTGGAAAGAAAGGGTTATGTTCTTTATTTTGGAAGGTTTTCAGCAGAAAAAGGGATAGAAACATTGCTAAAAGTATGTCGGGAACTTCCACAGATTTCTTTTGTTTTTGCAGGAAGCGGGCCGTTAGAAGAACAGGTAAATGAGGCAGAGAATATTAAAAATGTAGGATTTCAGGAAGGCAGAGAGCTTGTCAAACTGATTCAGGGGGCTAAATTTAGTATTATACCTTCGGAATGTTATGAAAATTGTCCTTTTTCAGTGATGGAATCTATTACTTTTGGTACTCCCGTCATAGGAAGTCGGATTGGCGGAATTCCGGAATTAGTCGAAGAAGGTAAAACAGGTGACCTTTTTTGCCCAGGTGATGCGAGAGAATTAAAGGATAAGGTAGAGAGTCTATGGAATGGGGCGGAAAGGCTTCGGGCTTATACACACGAATGCAGTAAAAAAGAATTTGATACGGTTGAATCATATTGTGAGAAGCTGCTGAAAGTGATCAGGCAGCTATAAAGAGGAATTTCTATGCAGCTAATACGAAAAATCAGAAAATTAGGGTTAAAATTAGGATTTCAGAAACTGATTGGATATGAGGCAATCTTTTCCTGCGCTTTTTGTACAAGGGAACATGGGAAAGAATTGTACAGGACAAGTAGCATGAAAGACACCGTTTTTTCTGTTTTATCTCATACGAAAGAGTATTGGTATGCGGATCCTCTTCTTTGGGAGCAGGAAGGAAAAGAAGTTGTTTTCTTGGAAAGGGTTGATAGACGGACTGGGCTTGGCTGTATTTCGTGTTCTGATATTACAGATGGTTCATGGAAGGAACCTGTTCCTGTCATTAGGGAAAATTACCATATGTCCTTTCCCATGTGTTTTGAGTGGGGCGGTGAGCTGCTGATGATCCCTGAAACGGAGATGAATAAGTCTGTTAATTTATATCGCTGTGTGGATTTTCCATATCAGTGGGACAAAGTAGGAGAATTTCTAAAGGGGCGGAAGCTCGTTGACAGTATTGTCTGGAGCAAGGAAGAAGACAAGGTGAGTATTTTAGCTTCTGAGTATGATCCGAACGATGTTTTTTATACCAGATACTATAAATATGAGTTATGTAAAAAAAATGGCCATATTGATGTTTGTGATAAAGGGAAAGTTTCTGATTTCTATACATTAATGTCAAGAATGGCAGGGCCTGCCATAAAGGAGAAAGTACCTTTAGTTCCCATACAGCGTAGTACATCTGGAATCTACGGATATTCTGTCCAATTTTGCGAAAAAGGGAAATATCTCCCCGATAAGCAGATCAAAGAGCTGCTTCCGGCCGATTTTAATGTAATGAGACATAATAACGGTATAGGGCGTAAACTGATTGGGGTGCATACATACAGTCAGTCATCCCATTTTGAAGTAATTGATATCCAATATTTGATTTATAATAAAAACAAGTGGAGAAAGGATGCTTGTGCCACAAAGCAGCATGTCGGAAAGTTTGAGAGATCCTTTTAAACTTTTTATAAGTGCAGCATCGTAAGCATGGCTTGCGATATGCGGAGGTATAGAAATGAAGGTAATGTTTATCATCCCGCGCATGGTGGGCGGAGGTGCAGAACGGGTCATATCAGTGTTGGCAAATGAATTTGTAAACAGACAGATAGTGGTTAAGATACTTATGACGGCCGGCGATGATATGGCATATAAGCTGGATGAACGTATTGGAGTCATCCAGGTTGGAGGAAGAACCGATGGGAGTATCTTAAAGCGAATTGTAAGGATCCTACGGATGCGTAAAATTTTTCGGAAAAACCGGGATCATATCCTGATTGCTTTTGAGCCGACTACCGCTTTTTTTTCCTGCCTTGCTAAGACAGGATTAAAAATGAATTTGATATCTTCCGAGCGAAATGACCCGGAGTCATTTCCAAACAAAAAGATACGGGAATATGCGTTTTTGTATTCTGATAAGGTGGTCTTCCAGACACAGGCCGCCATGTCCTACTTTCAGAAAAAAATACGAAAAAAGGGGGTTGTAATTGCTAACCCAATTGCCCAAAACCTACCCCAGGCCTATAATGGTCCAAGAAAACATACAGTAATTGCCGCGGGTCGACTCACAGAACAAAAAAACCATGCCTGTCTGTTTCATGCATTTCATAAGTTTTTGCAAAAATTTCCTGATTATGTGCTACATTTGTATGGAGAAGGAGAATTAGAGCAGGCGTTAAAAGATTTGGCATTGGACTTAGGTATCAGGGAAAACGTAATTTTTGAGGGATTTCATGAGGACATTTTAAATGAGATAAAAGATGGAGGAATGTATGTGCTCTCCTCCGATTATGAAGGAATATCCAATTCTCTTCTTGAAGCAATGGGCATGGGGATGCCGGTAATATCCACCGACTGTCCCTGTGGTGGCTCACGCATGTGCATTTTAAATGAGGTGAATGGCCTTCTTGTTCCGGTTGGTAATTCTGACACATTATGTAATGCAATGGAGCAAATGGCTGAATCAGAGGAAAAGGCAGCAAAGATGGGCAAAGAAGCGGCGAAGGTGAGAGAGCGTTTCTCCTTACAAAGCATTTTGAAGGAGTGGTTTGATTTGTTTAGCGAAGTACAGAAAGGAAAATAAGGATTATTATGAGATTACTTTATGTGGCACATAGATACCATACAAATCAAGCGCCTATTATGAAGGGGTTGAAAGAGCACGGCCATGAAGTTTGTTTTGTAAGTCATTATCAAGGAAAACTTGAAGATTATACTTATGTTACCCCGGTAATAGCCGGATATGCAAAGGTGTTCTCTGCCATTAACTGGATATATGTTAATTTATTACACCGAAAGGAAAGCAAAGCCTGTGACATGAGGCTGAAATATGGGTTCCCATCCATGTGGAAAATCAGGAAAATTGTTACAGACTTTAAGCCGGATTTAATGATTATTAGAGAGCGTTCCGTTTATTCTATTTTTACCTGTCTGGCTTGTAAAGGATTAAAGATTCCGATGATCTTATATAACCAAAGCCCTTTATGGGAGGACGAAATCAAGAATGATCTTCCCCATAAAATAGTGAAAAGTCTGCTGCCCAAGGTAAGGATCACGCCTGTTTTGGGTACCGAAGGGAGTAATAAGGTAAAGGAACCGGGAGCAGTGTTTGTGCCATTTGTAATGGAGCCCAGGCTTTCACCGGAAAAAAAGGAATGGTTTAAAGATGGCAAAATTAACATTTTATGTGTAGGGAAATATGAGGCCAGAAAAAATATTTTAATGCTTTTGGAAGTATTTTCACAACTTAGATATAATTATAATTTAAGCATGATTATTACGGGAGAATGTGCCGACTGTTTCGAACAGGAATATAAAAGGAAACTCGAAAAATTTATTTCGGAAAACAGGCTAACAGATAGCGTTACGCTGTTGCAGAATCTTGCATATGGGCAGATGGAGGCGCTTTATGCTCATGCAGATCTTTTCATCCTTCCAAGTACAAGAGAACCTGCTTCTGTTTCCCAGTTAGAGGCAATGTCATTTTCCGTACCAGTAATATGTAGCGATACAAATGGTACAGCCTGCTATATTGAGGAAGGTAAATCAGGGTATTTATTTAAAGACAATTGCAAGGAAGATTTATACGAAGTTGTTCTTAAGTGCATTTCTGATAGGAATCATCTAAAAGAGATGGGCAAAAACAGCTTTAAAACTATTTTGGAAAAATGCAAATTTGAAAACTATTTTAAAAAAATTTTAGACTGCGGAACCCGATAATAAGTTTTGTGGAAATTTTGATGGAAGCCATTTGGTATATAGCTGTGATCGGGAATACACAGAAGGAGGCAACAATTGGGAAAGTGGATTGATAAAAAAAATGTTAATTTATCTGAACTTTGTTTTTACCTCTTTTTTATATCACTTCTGTTTGCGAAAGGCATTGGATTATATGATGGGCAAACTGCCTTTAAGGTATTTTTGCTGTTGGCTCTTATGGGATGGGCAGGGAAAATACTTCTAACTGAATATGAGTTGTATGAGATAGCATTATATACAATATTTATAGTTCTTGGAGGATTTACTTACTTAATTTCTCATGACAAAGGTGCATTTTTAGTTATATTATTATTATGCGCTCTTAAAAATATGGATTTGAAAAAAGTATTTCAAGTGGGGTGCATTACATGGGTATTATCATTTTGTTCACTGTTTCTTTTGACGTCATTGCATATTGTAGACAGTGCATTTAAGGTTCATGACAGATTAGGGCTGGGGAGAGTGATCCGCTGGAATCTGGGATATGCACATCCAAATGTGCTTCATATATCCTATTTTACGCTAGTATGTTTTTTGATTTACCTCCTACAGGATAAATACAGATTCTCTCAATTAGTTTTATTAGAGTTAGGGAATCTTTATGTATTCATGTACTCCCTTAGCAATACAGGATTTTTAGTGACTACATTTTGTTTAATATTGGTATTTTATTGGAATTTCCGTAAAAAGTTTTGTAAAGCGGAACAAATTATGGTAGAATGCTGCCTTCCTCTCTGTATCTTCCTTTCTTTTGGAGCACCGTTACTGTTAAAAGGAAGGGCTTTTGACGTGGTGAATAAATTATTAAATACGCGGGTAGAGTTATCCCAATGGTTTTTGCTAAATCAACCAATTAAGTTGTTGGGGGTAAATACAGCTTCAATTGTTACGGCTCTCCGGACGATGGATAATTCATATGTGTATGCAATTATTACTTATGGAGCAGTTTTTTTTATTTTTATAATAATCAGGTATTTTCAAATTATACATTGTAAAGCCTCAAATCAGGACGGCATGGCTCTATGCATTATTTTATCCTGCCTGGTGGCTGGGTTGACGGAACCATTTTTATTTAATACATCTTTTAAAAATGTATCAGCGCTCTTTCTAGGTGCAGGATTATTTAAAGTGCAGAAGGTGAAAGATTCACATCCGATTCATTTGATAAAGGACAGGAATATAACAATTCCATTATTGGGCTTCCAGAAAATTGTTATAGAGATCAAAAAAAGTATTTGTAACTATAATTTAAAGTTGGCTGGAATATCTGCTTTAGTAGCCTTGATCTGTGGAATTACTATTTTTTTTATAACTCCTATGCCCGAGAGCTATTTTTTGCCGCGTGCTGCCTTTGAATATACAGATGATTTGGTACAAAGTTACTATTTTACTTCTGAAAATGACGCAAAACAGGACGGAGTAACGGTTCTTGGCTATCAGTCGGATCAGACAGAAATGGTTGCGTTTTGTGGTAAAATCCCACAGGTCGAAAGATTTAGGAATGCAGTAACAGGGGTTCTGTTGTCAGGGGCTGTATTTTTTGTGACAGGAAGTATACTCATGATTTATGCGAGAAGGAATGAAAAGAGTTATGAAAAATAGACTTCGCTATTGTAAAATACTTAATACAAATATTAATGTTACAAATATGCAAGAAGTGCTGTCTTATCTGACGGATTATTTAGAGGAACTGCGAGGAGATTATATTTGCGTTTCAAATGTTCATACAACTATGTTATCTTATCGAAATAAAAATTATAATATAATTCAAAACAGTGGCGCAATGGCATTGCCAGATGGAAAACCCTTGTCTATCGTGTGTCACCACAGAGGATTTTATGATGCTATGCGAGTTCCTGGCCCTGACTTAATGTTGGAGATATTCAGAATATCCCAAGAGCACGGTTTTCGGCACTACTTTTATGGTGGTTCTAAGGAAACTTTAAGCCAGATGGAAATGGAACTAAATAAGAATTATCCATGGCTGAACATAGTTGGAATGTACTCTCCGCCTTATCGGTCACTTACACCACAGGAAGATGAATTGGTGATACAAAATATTAATAAAGCTCAACCGGATTTTATCTGGGTGGCATTAGGGGCGCCAAAACAGGAAGAATGGATGTATGTACATCAATTTAAAGTAAATGGGATAATGCTGGGAGTAGGTGCTGCTTTTGATTTTTGTGCCGGAACAGTTAAAAGAGCTCCCCATTGGATGCAGGAATTGTGTCTCGAGTGGTTATATCGAATGATGCAGGAGCCTCAGAGACTTTTTTCACGCTACTTTACTACTAATTTTTCCTTTTTAATAAAAGTATGGAAGGAAAACCGCGTATATCGAAAATCTTACCAATGGCAGAAGATCGCTATGATTGGGCACAAAAGGATCCCTTCCAGAGAGGGTGGCGCGGAAATTGTGGTAGATGAGTTATCTACCCGGCTGACAAACAGAGGCTATCATGTGGATGCATATAATCGTTCAGGTTATCATGTATCAGGAAAACAATTTGACGAAAAGCGTGGAAAGATTTATAACGGAATAAGGCTTATTACTATACCTACTTTCAAAAGCAGCCGCTTAAATGCGATTGTTTATTCCGCATTGGCTACGGTCAGGGCACTGTTTGGCAGATATGGAATTATACATTATCATGCAGAAGGCCCCTGTGTGATGATCGGGATCCCCAAGATTTTTGGCAAGAAAGTGGTCGCTACGATTCATGGTCTCGATTGGCAGCGAGCTAAATGGGGAAATTTTGCCACACGTGTTTTGAAATATGGGGAAAAGCAAGCTGTTAAATGGGCAGATGAAATTATTGTATTATCGCGAAATGTACAGGAATATTTTCAAACAACGTATCATAGAGAAACTATTTTTATACCTAATGGCATAGAAAAACCCAGCATTAGAGAATGTTGTGAAATTAAAGAGCGCTTTGGATTAGAGGGAAATGATTATATCCTTTTTCTTGCAAGGATTGTACCTGAGAAAGGAGCGCATTATTTGATAGAGGCTTATAATCAGTTAAAAACAGATAAAAAATTGGTGATAGCCGGTGGAGATAGCCATGCAGAAAGCTATATGCAGTTAATTCGTCATTATGCTGAAGAAAATAGTAATATTATATTAACAGGATTTGTTCAAGGACTTATATTAGAGGAATTGTTTTCTAACGCATATGTGTTTGTGTTACCAAGTGATATTGAAGGGATGGCAATAAGCCTGTTGGAGGCTATGAGTTATGGAAATTGTTGCCTTGTAAGCGATATCCCTGAGAACGTGGAGGTTGTTGAGGACAAAGCAGTTACTTTTGAAAAGAGTAATATAGATTCATTAAGGTCAAAACTCAAGTTTTTAATTGAAAATTATGATATTGTGCAACAATATAGAACCGTTAGTAGTGATTATATTTGTAAAAAATATAGTTGGGATGATGTTGTGGACAAAACAGTACAGGTTTATAACCGCTTGACAGGAATATAATATTTGCGCTGTAAAGCAGTATGTTGGGAAGTGGTGGTATCGCAAGCTGAGCTTGCTATATGTGGGGGTATAAAGTTTGGAAGTAAACTTCCAAACTCTTTATCAGCAGCAATACCGCAAGCATTGCTTGCGGTATGCAGGGGGTGTAATTATGAAGCAAGAGACCATTAAAAAGATTATAGTCATTGTCCTATTTTCATTTTATGGAATGGTAGGAGTTTTGTTATATCACGATTATGGAATTTCTTCTGATGAGCCCACAGAGCGAGAAACTACCTTTACCAATATTAAATATGTATTAGATACATTAGGTATTGATAAATTGAATGGCGCTAATGGTGATTTGGAAAATTATCAGGATAAATATTATGGTATTATTATGCAAGTTCCTCCAGCATTAATTGAATGGGCAAAAAATTTTCCGGGAGGGGCATATATTTATTATATCCGCCATTTGTGGACATTCCTTCTATGTTTTGGAAGTTATATATGTTTTTACTTAATGTGTAGGGAAGTCCTGACATCAAGATGGATGAGTTTGCTTGGAACCGCAATGATAGCAATGTATCCACGTTTTTTTGCAGAGCAATTTTATAATATAAAAGATATGCTTTTTATGGCTATGTTTATAGTGTCTATGTTTGTTACCGTAAAGATGATTCAAAGTAAATGTTCAATATTTTGGACAGTTTTGTTTTCAGTTACAGCAGCAGTTACCACCAATGTGCGGATTGTAGGTCTTATTTTTCCAGTTTTGTTGGTCGGATATTTGGCATTAGCCAAGATATTACAAAAATTTGAGATTGTAGAGCTAGATGTGCCAATTATCCAAAGGATTATTTTGATTATTGTTGGCTATTTATTAATTTATATTGCGAGTATGCCTATTTTATGGAAACATCCTGTACAACAGATGATTGCAGTGTTTACCAAGTTTTCTGATTTTGACAATTGGCATGGCACGATTGTATTTATGGGCCGGATATTAGATGGTAAGAATATTCCATGGTATTATATACCTATTTGGCAATTAATATCTCTTCCCATTTGGTATCTCCTATTGGGAGTATTGATTTTAGGAATTTTTCTATTTGTAATGATACGGAATTTGAAAATGGGCCACAAAATATCAATTAATTTAATACTACAAAACAAGTATATTCTGTGGGCATTTCTGCTTGCCTTTTTGCCTTGGTTTGCAACGGTAGTGGCGCATTCCACCTTATATAACGGCTGGAGACATTGCTATTTTTTGTTGCCACCTATCATTTTATTGATTTTGAGTATCTTAAATTATGTATGGAATTATTTAAAAGGAAAACAAATTATAAAATATAGTATTATGTCAATTATTTTAGTAGGGTTGATATTGCAGACAAAATGGATTATCAGCAATCATCCATATGAAATGGTTTATCTAAATTCAGCAGGGCGAAAATGGGGATCTTATTTTGATAGGGATTATTGGCATCTGACTAATGTGGAACTATGTAGGTACATTCTCGAACACGATAATTCAGAGCAGATATCTTTACAGGCACCTAATGATGTGTTCTTACATTTTTGGAAAGATGAAGATAAAGAAAAAAAACGGATTATATTAGACAACAAAAACCCCGAATATATTATAGAAACTTATCGTGGAAAGACAGGAAATAACAATATTTTGGAAGGATATGAAGATTTTTATTCCATTACAATAGATGGGTATAGAATTGCAACAATTTTTAAGCGTTCTTCTTAGATTTTCTACACAAATACCTGATATTTCTAATGCCTTATATATTCGTAGGAAAGTACAATTTTTTGCTTGAACGGTGGATAAAGTAAGAAAGGAGAATATGACTTATGATCAAGCAGTTGTTATACATTTTTAATCGAAATGAAAAAATAAAAATACTTTTATTGTTTTTTGCAGCAGCAGTTGGAAGTGTTTTGGAATGTATAGGCGTTGGAATTTTTATCCCATTTGTGACATTACTTATGAATGAGAATATTTTAGAAACGAATGAGTATATGAACAAAATATACTATATTTTAAAATTTCAGTCTAATCAGAGTTTTCTAATTTTTTTAACGAGTGTAATTATTTTTATTTTTGTATTTAAGAACATCTATATGATCGTTCAAAAATATGCAATCAATAAATTTTCTTATAATACGCAAAGAAAAATTTCCACCGAATTATTAAAAGCATACATGAGTGAGCCCTATACTTTTTTCCTAAATAATAATACGGCGGTTTTGCAACGGAGTATGCAAGAAGATGCTACACTCTTTACAACTGGTATACTTCATTTTTTAGATTTGATTATTGAGATCGCAACATGTGTTGCCTTGGGATGTTATTTATTTTATATTAGTCAATCTATCACTGTAATTGTAGTAGGACTGTTAATGATATGCATTGCAATTTTTATGGTAATTTCAAAAAAATATTCAAAAAATATTGCTAAGAGCAATCAGGTATATAAGGCGAAATTATATCAATGGATGAATCAGGCAATAGGCGGAATTAAAGAAGTTAAGGTGTTAAATAGGGAAGACTTCTTTATTGAATCCTATGAAAATTATTACCGTGAATACGCAAAAGGTCTGCGGAACAGCAGATTAATTGCTACAATACCGAAATATATAGTCGAAATGACATGCATGAGCGGTTTATTGATTGCTGTTATTGTTAAAATGATATATGGTCAAAAGGAAATAATGGAATTTATTCCTCAGTTATCAGCTTTTGCAGTAGCTGGTTTTCGTTTGATGCCAAGTGTGGGAAGAATTAACGAGCACGTGACAAATATTTTATATGCGGCCCCTTCTATTGAGTTGGTGTATCATGATTTAAAGCAGGTTGAGAAATTACCAGTGGAAATGATGGAACAACCAGCTATGGATTGGAAGTTGGATAAAGAAATTGTCATTCATAATGTATGCTATCAATATCCGAATGTTCAGGAGGATGTGATCCATAACGCAGAATTTACAATAAAAAAAGGACAGACAATAGCATTTGTTGGAGAATCCGGAGCTGGCAAAACGACAATGGCTGATATCATTCTTGGATTATTGACTCCACAGTATGGTAAAATCAAGGCGGATCAGATGAACGTCTTTGAACATATTAATACATGGCATCATGAGATTGGATACATTCCACAAACAATTTATCTTTCAGATGATAGTATTCGTAATAATGTGGCGTTTGGAATACGGGAAAGTGAAATTGATGATGAGCAGGTTATGGAAGCGGTTAAAAGAGCACAATTATTTGATTTTGTAGACTCCCTTCCTAATGGCTTAGATACATTTATAGGTGACAGAGGAATCAGGTTATCAGGCGGCCAAAGACAACGGATTGGAATTGCCAGGGCTCTTTATCATGATCCGGAAATATTGGTTCTTGATGAGGCGACTTCAGCGCTTGATAATGACACTGAAGCAGCTGTCATGGAAGCAATTGAAAGCCTATATGGGAAAAAGACAATGATTATTATTGCCCATCGGCTGACGACGATTCAAAATGCAGATGTTGTTTATGAAGTGGCTAACGGAAAAGTAATAGAAAGAAAGAAGCAGAGGGAATAGGATTGAAGGTAATGATAAAGCGGAATTGGGGTTTTGTAATATTGCTGTTATTTCTAGGTGTCATATTTATCAACCGTAATTTGGATATTCCGATTCAAGTAGCACAAAATCCAGATACACAACTAGAGTTTCAAACGGAAGATGCTGTTTTAGAACAGACATGGCAGCCGACTGTAAAAAAAATCAAAGGGATATTCTTTCCATATTTGTCCCAAAGTGATTTTTCCAGTGATGTGAAACTGTCAATTTATTCTGATGACTATTCACAGCTTCTGGTAGAAGAAGTAAAAGAAAATGTAATATTCCATGTAGACACAGAAGGGAAAATTTCATTTAATTTTCCCAGAGTCCGGGTAATTCCAGGAGAAAGATATCATATTCAATTTACACTGTCTAATGCATCACGCAGCGGAACTTTACTTATTCCATCAGGAAGTAATTATGGCGGATGTGCGATAGGTGGAAAAGATACAAATCACGGAGCTTCGGTAACAATCATGGCTTCGAAATATTCAAAACCGTTTTTTCTTATGGCGGCTATGTTCCCTGTGTTAGCTTTTTCATTATTATTTATGACATCTTTTAAGAAAAAATGGGAAGAAACAGTAGCATTATCTTTGTTTTGTGAAGGCATCCTCTTATATGCATTTGGTTGGATGGGACGACTGACCACTGGAATCTGTATAGTGTATGCTTTGGCAATTTTCAGTCTGTTAGCGGCAATTTGTATATATAACAAAAAGAAAGGAAGCTTGAAAGAACTTCTGTCACCAGGACTGTGGATTTATTTCTTTCTATTTTTGATCATTGTGATAGTTAATAAGAATTCCTGGCCGGCAATGAGAGATGATCTGCGGCACTGGGAGATAGTAGTCCGTGATATGTTCTTTTATGATTCGTTTGCAAACCATGTAGGTACTACTGTACTGCTACCAAGGTATCTTCCTTTTGCGGGAATTATAGAGTATATATTTGAATATATGAATGGTATGTTTAATAAGGGTATTTTGCTTATAGCTTATCAGACTATGTTATTGAGTGCGTCCATTATTTTTTGCAGGCTGTTTGCAAAAATAGAAGAATATAAATCTATTTTTGTGATTGCTATTATGATTTGTACACCAGTTTTGTTTTTTCCAAATATAGCTGGCAGTATTATGGTTGATCCTTTAATAGCTTTAGTATTTGCTTACGTTTTAATTTGTTATTATTCAAGTAAAAACGATTGGTTCAATAAAATACGAATTATTAGTGCAATGGTAGCACTTGTTTTAATTAAAGAAATTGGACTGATTTATGCAGGAATGGCAATTTTATTAATTTTAAGCGATGTGCTTTATTTGCAATGGAGAGAAAAAAAATTCTCCCCAAAATATATATTATTCCCAGTTATCAGCGGAATAATTGCTTTATCAGCATTTGTCAGCTGGCAAATGTATTTAAGCAGACCAATGTCAGATCCATTAACAGAAAAAATTACCAAACAGGATGAAATAAGCGAAGTATCGAATGCAGTAAACGAAGTTAGTGTCGATACTAAGTTTGATGAAAAAGCAGAAGGCGCTTCTCAAAAACTTGATGCTCAACCTCCAAGCATTATGCAGGCCAGCGGAATGTCATTACGGGGGATTTGGAATGTTTTATGCGGCAGGGGAGATTCCTATCAATATGAAGTATCACGCTTATTATTGATAGAATTATTCGATGGGAAAACGTACTCTTTTGTGTTAGGTGATTTTTCATTTATGGATTTACTCATTGCCTTTTCGGTGATTATGATATTAATGGCATATTGGGGATATTGGAAAGCGGGGAAAGAGCGAATTTCTGGTATCGCAATAGCATTATTTTTAACCAGCTTTTTGTTATGTGCATTTATGCAGCTCACTTATTGGTTTACATTTTCAAAATATGAAGCATTAGATCTTACATCTTTTTCCAGGTATTTTGCACCGTATCTTTGTGCGGTAGTAATGCTTATTTTTTATTTATTATATCAGGAGCTTGGGAAAATCCCAGTAACAAATAGAAAGGCAAGAGGACTGGTTATCATACTAACCCTTTTACTTATAACTAGTATGCCTGTTGAAAATATTATTAGACAATGTAAAGGTAAAAAAGGAAACGCAACAAAAGAAGTCATATATGGACATGATAATATTGCTGGAATTCTTCATAGTGTAGCAAAGCGTGGAGAGCGTGTTTATTTCATATGTAGTGCAAGTGGCGGTCTGTCTGAATATGTATTTCGAAATGCTGCATGCCCAATGCTAGTTCAGCATGGAAATTGGAATATTGTCTCTACTGATGAGGAAGTAAAAAATGCTCAATTAAAATATGGGGCAAACATACATAATGATGCAACAGTGCTATCTGTTGAAGGCTGGAAAGAAATATTAAAGGATTATCAATATGTTGTGGTATTCCATGCAGATGAATTCTTTCAGCGCTCTTATTATGAGATGTTTGATCAAAAAGAAGGAATCGGTGATGGATGTGTTTATCAGGTCGTGCAAAATGAAGCTGGGATACATCTTAATCTGATTGGGCAATCAGGCATTAATGAATGGTACTGATTATAAATATTTGTTCGTTTATAATATATCTTATAAAAAAATATAAATTAGGGAAGAATAGGCAGGAAACAGAAAGATGGAAGCATTTATTGGTACATTATTATTATGTATTATCCCAGGAATGTTGGCGGCGGCAGGATACTGCTATGATTTAAATAATAAGAAATTAAAATATAAAAAAGTCAGTAAGATAGTGATGTTTTTTCTGTTGCTTTATTATGGAGTATTGGCAGGCGTCAAATCTATTTTAGGTGAAGCAGAATTAACATTGATAGAAAGTTTTAAGGATATTGAAGGAAAAACATATCTTCATTATGCCCTTCCACTTCTATTGATTGGTGTTCTTTTTGTTATTCTTCTAAAGTATCTAGATGCAAGCCATAAAGTGGAAAGCTTTATAGAATTGTTAGACTCTGTCTGGCTATTTATACTGTTAATTATATACCCTATTATAGGAAAAATAAGTAATTGGTTGTATTTATGTCTTGGCTCAATAAGTATTTTAATTACATTCTTTATTTTTTACAAATATAACATTCGTTTTGACACCAATAATGAGTATAAAATACGGATTAAATGTGCATTACCTATAGCGCTTTTTTGGATCTTTTCGTCTATCTTATATTTTCCAAGTGAATTATTCTTAACAAATATATCAGAATTTCCAATGCATTATTCTGTTTTCATCAGTATATTGTTAGCACAAAGTATTATTACATTAACTATTTATGTATTGGTAAGCACCCTCTTTTTTACGAATAATCAGTTCGAGTTATTTTACACAGGTTTGTTTTCAGTAACATTTACCGGTTATGTTCAAGCTTTATTTTTTAATGGAAGGCTTTATTCTCTAGATGGTTCTAAGCAGGGATGGGGAGGCGGTAAAATAGGAATAAACCTTATTTTATGGGCGCTCATCCTCTCATTAATTTTTCTTTTTAAGTGGAAGCAAAAAGAAAAAGTAGGGATGGTATATCGTATAATTTGTATTTGCTTTTGTTTGATGCAAATGGTTGTGGTCTTTAATCTAATATTTTCAGCAAAGGGGTTAAATGAAAATGATCATGCGCTAACACAGGACGGCTTCTTCGACCTACATGAAGATAATAATGTATTAGTATTTATATTGGATTTTTTTGATTCACAGATTATCGAGCAGATTCTTGAGCAAGATGAAAACTTCCTTACCCCCCTTTGTGGTTTTACTTACTATCCGAATACTACAAGTCGTTACGCATTCACCAATGAATCCGTTCCCTATTTACTAACAGGAGTTGAAGCAGAGAATGTAAGCCAATTCAGTCTTTTTCAATATACGGAGTATGCGTTTGAAAATAGCACCTTTTTAAATGATATTGCCGGTCAAGGATATGAAATCGGTATATACACAGAAGCACATTATTTGGGAGAAAACGTAAAAGGTATTATTAGTAATTATGAGGAAAATATAGATAAGGATTATGATATTGAAAATATTATTTCATTAATGAGTCAAAGTTCAAAATATAAAATGGCTCCCTTTGCTTTAAAAAATATATATTGCTATGATTCCGGTGAAGTAGAGAAGCTTGCCGTTAAAAAGAACGTGTATAGTACAATAGACGATTTGGCATTGTATCAGGATTTGTGTCAAAGTGGCCTTAAAATAGATGCAGACATGGAAGGAAAAGGTGCATTTCGCTTTTATCATATGTATGGTGCGCATTCGCCATATAAAATGACAGATGAGTTAAAGGAATTGGATAGCGATAGTTCTACTACTGCCAAAGAACAAATGATTTCTCAGGCGAAAGGAAGCCTAAAAATTGTATATGAATATATAAAACAGCTGAAGGAACTAGGATTATATGATAATGCAACGATTATTATCACATCGGATCATGGACAAAATTACCTATTAGAAGCGGAAAGAGTGAAATTGGCAGAGGAACTTGATTTTCAGGGAACATCTAACCCTATTTTATTTGTTAAAACGGCTGGGCAAAAGGATGATCGTGAGCTGGCTGTATCAACAGCACCTCTTTCACATGCAGATTTACATGCTACAATTATCAGAGCATGCCAAGGTGATTCAAACATGTATGGAAAGGCAATTGATGATTATCATGAAGGCGAAGAGCGAGAAAGAAAATTCCTGTATGGAAGGAGAGATATCCCATACAGAGAATTTACAATTCGAGGAGATGTCAGGGATATTAATAATTGGTATTTAACCTATACTGATAAGAAATAAAAAAGATACGGCAAAGTGGATACCTAGCAACAAGCAGCGGGATATCCACTTCTGCTTCTTCCCTATGAACACTGCAATCCGCATGGTATTAAATCTATAAAGGTATATATTTATTTTCTTCCAAGCTATATTTGCCCCTCATCAAAAATTTATGCTTAACAACCCACCAGGCAGGCACCCAAATATATTTATGCATAGCAGGAGATGCGCTTCCAATCATCCAGCAATTACGATCACATTTTTTTGTACATTCCCTGACCTTCTGGGCTCTGCCAGAATTCCACAATTCATCAAAACTTTGCTCCCTGAGATTTCCCATCACTGCTTTTTCTGCCATACCGTTACAGGGTATAACATCACAGAAGGGATCTATAAAAAAGGCATTTTGTGACATATCGCAGGGAAGAAGGCGTTTATTTCCATAAATATAATTAATCAGACCATGGTTAAAATAGGCTCTAAACCATTTTTTAGGTGAATTGCTTCGTAAAAGCTCATTAATTAATTTTTCAAAATTTCGTGCAACCTTTAATTTATCATCAATCTTATTATCAGTCTTTCTAAAATAAAAAGAATTATGGAGTGTAGCCGTTGCAAATTCCATGCCCATATCATTAGCAATATTATAAAGTGGGACCAAATCCTCACAATTCATGTCTTGAACCGTCATTCCAAATCCCACGTCCGGATGTCCCATCTCAACCAAAGTCTTCAGCGTAGTATATCCCCTGTTAAACCCATCCGGAATTCCTCTGATTTTATCATTCGTCTCCTGTAGCCCCTCTATGCTAATACGGATCCCGACCTTGGGAAATTGTTTGCATAAGGCAATAATTCTGTCCGTAAAATATCCATTTGTGGATATTACAATTCGATCTGACTTTTTATACAATTCCTCCACAATCTGCGGAATATCCTGCCTAACAAACGGCTCTCCTCCTGTAATATTTGTAAATGCCATTTCAGGTAGTTTTTTAATGTCTTCAAGAGTAATTTCTTCACTAGGTTTCGAAGGATCCTTAAAGCAATCACACATATTGCATCTGGCATTACACCTGTATGTGACAATTACCGTTCCATAAAGAGTTCTTTTCCCCATATCTTCTAACCTCTTTTCATTTTTATAAATCTATGTCTCCTGCATTTGAGCATGTATAAGTAACTTTAAAATATCCCTTTTGCACTTTTTCATTTTAATTGCCCTTTGGAATCTACGAAAATCCATGAAGGCCACAGTTCTTCCATCTCCTTTTTTACAAAAACCTGGCTGTTTTTGTGAATGGCAGGCCGAATCATAATTTTGTTTTCATTTTCATTAAGCCTTGCCCCCCAGAAACTGAATGTGGAATTAGCACAAATGTTATGTTTACAGTTACTCATAAGCCACATATCATAAAAGCTGTCTTTCCCATGATTGATATCCACTACGGTGTATTCTCTGCCGGAAAAATTCTTTTTCACATAAGGAATATCATCCGAAAATAAATAAAAATGTGCTTCTGGAAACCTACCCTTTATTATTTCCATTGCTTTTTGATAATAAGCAACCGTACAAATATTTCCAAACATAGCAGCATTTCCGGAATCTAGATAATCTCCTCGCCTGACATGCACACTGACAGATTCATGTTCTCTCATTTTCTCCACCATTTCAGCATTTAAAGAATTATCCGATTTGGGAAACCGTATTTTTTCTCTCAGTTCATACAAAATATCCTCATAATATTTATCACAGGCAAAGTAACCGCTGATATACATATTTTCAAAAGTAAAAATCTCCGGATGGTACATTTGGCTTTCTATAAATCTGTGAATGGTAAAGGGGAAACACCTTCTTCTTAATTTACCAAATATACCCTCACTTCCTGTCAAAGCTTTCTTTTCTTCCGATGTACATACCTCATAGACTAACCCCTCAAAATAGTTAAGCTCAAGCTGTCTTTTTGCCGGCATTTTTTCCTGTCTTTGAGGTGAAAACCATGAAATATCCAGTTTAACCTCTTTCCCTATGCTTTCGAGTTTTCTATAAAGGGCGTACTGCTGTAATTGATTTCCTAAGCCACCTGCGATTTCTATAATTATCATCTAACTCCTCATATCTTTCCTCAATTTATGAATCTGAGCCAAAGGGTAACACAACAGTTCAATCTTTAGTAAAAAATTTAAAAGTGGATTCTTAGCCCTTCTACCTGTGGCCTCACTATCTGCTCAACACTGCCGTTCCTCACATATATAGTCAATGTACCACATGGTATTTCCTGAAAGTCTGTTAAGTCTAAGCTCAAATCATATACCCAGTGTCTGTCCTCCCTATTGTACGTAACTACAATATCCATGTTGTCAAAATCCTGTTCCTGATAATATTCTTCTTCATAAATAATATTAACATCGCATACTTTGTTTATCACCCGTTCTTCTTCTGTCCAATAATATACATGATCAAAGCTGTGCAGCTTCATCCAATAATTAATTGTAAGATTGCCTTCTTCATTAGGTCTAAAACAAGCCAATACATTGCTGTCTTCTTTTTTCATCTTATTTACAGCTTCAAACGCCGCCGTAATACTCTTCCCTCGGTACCGGAAGTAATCCGCTTCCCGTAACATCACTCTGCCATGAGCCGCCAGACACAATAAGATACCCGTCACATAAAGGAACCTCCTTTTACCTGATAACGGTTTCCATTTTAGGATCACGAAAACAAAAAAGAAGGCAAATCCTATAGAACCGGGCAGAACATATCTTTCTCCAATCCCCGACCTTCCATACAAAACAATCTGTGGGAGCAAAAAGGTTACTGTTAAAAGTATTTCCTTCCATAATTTTTTAAGCTCATCCCAATAGGTAAGCAAAATCATAAAAAACAAAATTCCAAAACGCTTGTACCATTTCAAGTCCCCTTTAAGAGATCTTCCAAGCCCATCTACATACTCCAGAATAGACATACCGCTTTCGAATCCTACACTTCCATATCTATCTGTACCCACATAGAAAACAATTATGAAAACCGGAACCATAAAGACAACTAATAAAGCGATCAGGTACCCTAATCTTTTTTTGGTACAGTACCATATCCCCTCTAAGGTAATCTTCTCTTTTCCTGAAGCATTCATTTCAAAATAGAGAACATATAACATAAAAAAAGGGATTAATATAATATAAGATTCCTTATAATTTGCCATCAGAATAAACAGAAAAATACTTCCTGCCATCCATCCTTTTTGATTGCCTTTCAGATACTTTAACATACAAAAAAAACCAGCGGCAAAAAGCAAAGTTGCAAACGATTCCTGAGGGCCTAATTTCCACCACACAGCAGACTGGTAGCCAACCATAGACATAAAAGCAAATAATACGGAACAAATCTTTCCGGCTCCCATTTCCCGTCCACAATAGTATAAAATGATTATGGTAAATACGATTTCTAAAGCCTTTAAAACAGAATAGGCAATAAAATTATCCCCAAATAGATAGCAACTGAATATTCTAAGAAAATAATATAATGGTCTGTAACGCCACTCTAAATCTCTCCAAAACCATGTTTTGAATATATCATACAAGCTCTCCTTCTGACATCTGATTTCATAAGTCCATCTTAAAAATTCATGGTCATCCACCAGATGAAATCCACTTGTTAATGTTCCCATTCCCAATATCGGCATTGATACCAGCAGCACCGCTAATATAAAAATTATAAAAAGCTCCCATTTTCCATTGATTCTTTCTATTTTCTCATTAAGTTCATTCAGGCCGCCTTTAAATCTGTTTAGCATTTCTTCCTCCTTCGCGATCCATGGCAAACAATGACAGTGCAGGCCCTAATGACCACGGATACGCATCATAAACCTGCGGATACATGCTAAATCCATGGCACTCTGCCAGGCAATCATAAAGCTTTCCCTCTTTCACCATGTTCCAAAGAGCATCTCTTCCCCGCTCCATTCTTGATTTATGGATGCCAATCAGAGCTTTCGTTTCTAAAGATCTGGCGATTGCATAGAGAATCATTGCCGTAGCCGAGGTGTCCACCGGTCCCTCCTTTGCAACAAGCTGCCAGCTATATAACCCGTTTTCCAATTGATAAGCCTCCACTTTATCTACCATTCTCCTGTAGGATTGCTTGATCATATCATAGCCTGGTGTGATATCTTCCATATAAGCAAGGCTTTCCGCCATTCCAATCATCAGCCAGCCAACTGCCCGTCCCCAGCCAATAATGCCATACTTAATGCCGCTTTCCAATTGATAGCCATGATAGGGAAGCCCCGTTTTTCCATCCATACCTCTCTCAATAAAATTCTGTATCTGTACAATTGCCAGATTGATTGCATTCATATCCCCATATGTACTTCCATATTTACATAAAAATGGACATACCATTCCGATTCCATCTGCGAAAATATAACCATTCTTCTGTTCCGGCCGATAGGGAAAACTCCCCGCACTATCCATTTCATGGTGAAATAGATATTGAGCCATAGTTTCCGCCGCTTTCTTGTACTTTTCTTCTCCTGTAATCCGGTGCAGATCAATCAATGCCATGCCGCTATATATATCATCCAGATAATGTATTTTACAACCCCGTTTTATCCATCTGTCATAATATTTCCTGAGGCATTTTGTAATAATTGCCGCTTCTTCAGAATTTTTATTTTGCATATAATAATCAATCAGGCTTTTAGCAAGCAAACCATTAGGCCAGTTAATTTTATCAAGTGGCGGTTGCTTGTTTCCCATTATTATTTTAATAGTTCGTTTCAAATAATAAACCAGGCTCCGCTCAGGATAGTTCAAAAGTTCTTTTTCCGCCTCTTTTACCATTTCAAGCATTCCGTTTTTCTCCTTTCGTTTTTCTTATTTTTCCCTAATTCATTTAACATCTCGCACCATGCTCCCCCCAAAAGGAAAAACAGGTAATTCCTTGCCAAATAATCGGAGATAATGTGGGCTTCCACAATAGTATAGATCGCTAATGCCGCAGTTAATGTAATCGCCATGTAATCATTTTTTTGATAACAGTATACCAAAAACCATATAATAAATGCTACAAAAATCATGCCCGGTATGATCCCATACCAGTAAAATAATCTCACCCATCCCATATCAAAAAAATAATTATTTTCCGGCCTTGAAAACAGGCTCCAAGTCTGCGTTGTACCCTCAAATCCGGCGTTTTCAACTAAAATATACATTCTTCCATTTAATATCTTATTTAAATACAAAAGTGCCATTGTAATCGGGCTTCTGTCCCAATTCCAATAATAATTATATAATCTATAAGCATTGGCAGCCACAAACACCGAAAAGCCAACGCTCGCTGCAAACAGAAAAATTCCTGCCTGATTCAAATATTTCTGCCACCGAGTAGTATTTAGCTTAACCTCCATATAAACCATGACTATTGTAAAAATTGTTACCAGAAGGCTGGTTCTGGAATCTGTCAGCAGGAAAAATCCAATGTTTGTCAACAACACCAGCCCATATTGGTACCATTTCATTCTTTCCGCGTATAAATATAACCCCAGCACCGTAAGTGCCCACACCATACACTGCAGCGCATTAGGATGCCCCATTCCCAATACATATCGTGACTCAATGCTGCCTCGTCCATAATCTGCCGTCAGCAAAACTGTTCCATAAACCCCGGTAAGCGCCAAAAGCATAAGCACCAAGCATCCCATAAGCGTCAGGTAAAACACCGCCTTCAGGCATCTTTTCATATCTACATTTTTGCAGGCTGCAATGAAAATAACCAGCCTTAGAACCTCATTCCTGCCTGTAGCAAAATATGAAACAGCTCCCAGCACACAAAACAAAGAGACTGCCAAATATTCTTTTAATGAGTATCGAGTAAAAAGAAACTTCACCAGAAAAAGCAGAAACGTCACTCGAAAAATCTGTCCTTCTATTGGGTTAACATATGCGCTTTTGTCAATCAGCACCAAAAAGATCTCTATCACAACCCCCGCATAAAAGAAATAATATGCAATTTTTGAGAGCGTTTCCTTTATTTTTATCATTTAAATATCCTTCTGCAAAATCATTTTTTTTAAAATGATATTCTGCCTTTTTATAAATATTTTTTCATAAATGGAATTTTTCTTAAAATAGCCGTATAGATAAATCCTAAAATAAAAGTTCCGCTTACATAAACACTACAGGCAAATACTCCTATCGTCTTTTCGCACAAAAACAAATATAAAGGCAATAACTGCCAACGGACAAAATTATCCAATAGATAAATTCCAAATACACATTGACCTGCATATACTATCATCCTTCTCATTATATCATTCTTTTCAAACTTTTCAGATATTTTTTGACACATTCGAAAGACAATTGGCGTCATGACACATATAAACAATTCCGATATTTCCTGGGTATAGCCTCCTGTATTTAGAAAATATATCCGCATTATAGCCATATCGGCTGCTATACATCCGACAAAACAAGCCAGTTCTGCATAAATTGTTTTTTTCTTTTCCTTACAGATATTGTGGGTTTCCATGTAGTAACCTAAAATCATGTAAAAAATAAAGTCATCAACAAAACCAGCGTCCAAAAAAAGCGGAAAATCAAAGAGTATTCTCAGCAGCGGTATGATCAATGAAAATATAACTTTTAATCCAAAAAGATATTGTATTAATTTCTGTTCTGCATACTTAACCATGATTCGAAAGAAAGGCAATGTCAGCAGAATCATAAAATACGCATATAAAAACCATAAGGATTCTCGGATATCACATGCACAAAGTTTTACCCAAAAATCCTTTATCCCTGCATCCGGCATTTTGTATCTGAAAACATCAAATATATAATAAAAAACAGAGGCGACAAACAATACCGTAAGAATTCTGACACCTCTTTTGCAAAGCAGCTCCTTAATCGTCTCATCCTTCGATAATAGCAGTGCTCCTGACACCATAAAGAACAACGGTACGCCAGCCCTACATATACAGGCCATACCTACAGAAAAAATCCAAGTCAAAATATTACTTGTCTCCGTATAAAAAATATATCCATCCGTATGGTTAAAAATAATCAATAAAACTGCAACTATTCTGATTATTTCCAAATCAACTTTTCTGGCCGGCTTCATTTTATTCTCTTAACTCCTGCTCATAACCTATAAGTATCCCAAAATGCCACTTCCATCAGTATAAACACTTTATTTCAATTCCTGCATAATGACCATATCTTTTCCATAAAATCCCGCTACCACCTGGTTTGTAAATGCACTTGGGTCTTCCGTTACCGGCATGTGCATGAGAGGCCCCTGATCATGATTGATAGGGCATAGATATGCCTCTTTTACAGTATCGTCCAGCAGTATCTCCATCTGAGACCTAATCTGCCTTTTAAAGTCGTCGGCCTGTCCGCTTGTCACATATTCCAACGACCTGTTAAATACGCTATCGCTCAGCATTCCCCTAAACAATATCACGATTATCCCCAAAACACAAATGCCTGGCAACATAATACATATTCGAAAGCACTTTTCCTCTAAACAAAATTTCCCTTTTCCTCTATCTCTCAGATAATTTATAAGCCATCCCTCTGTATAAATAATGGAAGCTGCTCCTGCCAGAATAAATGTAAAGTACTGCATAGTAGCCGGCCCTAATGAAACCTCACCCTTTATATAAAGGGCAGGTGTAAACATAGCGGCATAAACGCAATACATATATATCCAGAAAAGAAGTGGCAGTCTGAACTGGTATCTGTTTTCTGTTTTTAGAAAATACTCCCATACAAAAAAAGCTAGCACAAAAAACAAAATAAATATGAACGTTTTATTGCATGCACACTCTCCTATAGAAACAGCTCCCTGTATCAAGGCTTCTATAATTGTACTGAAAATTTTTTTCCAGCTAAACCCAAAGCTTTCACCTACTCTTGCTGCATTTCCCGGCGCTGTAATCTGAAAAAAAAGCGCCACTGCTCCCGCTGTAAACGGAATGCCCAGTAATAAAATTTTTTTAAACTTCTTAAAGCATAGAACAACTGCCGGTATATAAAGAAAAAACACAAGGAAAAATGAAAAGTAACTGCTTCCTCCTATCATAATCAGACCAAAGGTAGAATATATAATATATCTTATACGCCCGGTTCTTTCAAACTTTGAAAGATAAGTCAGTAAAAGCAAAGCCAGCACGTGAGGAAACATATAATGTACGGTTCCTACATACCAGTACATTCCAATTGCAGTGCTTGGAATAAACTGATAACTGGCTATCAATATAAGTACGGCAATCGTAATGCCCTCATACCACTTAAAATTCAGCCTGTTCACTGCAATCTCATGCACAAAATATATGGTAGAAATACTGACGGCCAATGTACTTATCAAAGGAACGATCCAAAAGCTGTAAGGCACAAATACTTCCGGCATCCATGTAAATAAAAAAACCGTAAACCAGTCTCCATTCCACCCCGTACACATTTCCCGTGTGGTTTCAATACCCGCTTTAAATACCTCTATCAAAGAATGTGTATTCAGCCATGCCCGATGTGTTCCCCGGGAATACCCATAGTCATCCCCCGAGGGTCTTGCATAAAATGCCAGATACCATATAGGCAGCATAGAAACAATGAAAACAAAACCCATCAATAATGCCATAGCCTTAGTATTTATCTTTTCCAACAATAAATCCATCTTGCCTTTCAGGATTTTTTTTCGTTCCATATACATCTTCCTCTCACATATAGAAAATTGCATCACGTTTCTTTTTCAATGCATATTACTCTCAGCTCACAAGAGTTCTTAAAAACTTCCTATAATTTAAAATCCTTCCTCACTGACATATTCTTTAGCTCCTCCCTCTTTTCACTTTCTTCCTTATAATATCCCAAATATACCCAAACTCCTCTGTCCTGCCAAAAACACCCAAAAACAAAGCATTAAACACTACGCAGCAGGTCGCAAACATCACCACAAAAGAGCCAATTGTCACCGTCCGCATTATTATCCCTTTAAGACCAACCAATATCCCCAAAATCACTGCTAAAACAGTTAAGTACTTAACCGAATCCGCAAAATAACCTCCCGCCTTTTTATCAAAGCAAACTTTATAAATAATGAATGGCTTGGTAATATTCGCTATCAATCCCGATACAATCGTGCCAACATAAACTCCCATAAGTCCAATCTTTTGTACTAGCACAATGGAAATAATCAGATTCACCGCTCCCTGAATCAACGCAAGGTACTTATCCTGCTCAAATACGCCTGCTGCCGTTTTAAAATTCGATAAAACAATTCTATCACCTTTAAAATAATAATCAATCAATATACAGGCCACCACACTGACTGCCAGCACCTTTTCCGGCCCCTGCCATATCACAATGAAAGGCGTCAATAAAAGCAAAAATCCTACTGCCGAAAACCCATATACCCAGCAGGCAAAAAAACGGTACACTTTAAAGATACGGTATTGCTTTTCTCTGGATTCCGTGGCAATTAAATTTCCAAAACCGGACAGCACGGAATTAAAAATAATGTTCACAAAATTTGCGACGGAAGTCAAAATCATATTATAGTTTCCCACATAGCCAACCAGTGTAACATTGATAAATGCAGAGATAATCATGCTGTCCGTCTGAAGTCTTGCTACATCCCCTACCTTATGAAAAACAAGGGCTTTGGTCTTATTTACAATCTCCCCTGTTTCCTCTTTGGAAAGGCTTTTCACATCCTTATCTAACAGATATGGGTATCGTCTGTTTAAATAGCCGCTCACATATATCTTTTGTATCAGCTCCACAAAAGCGGCCGTCAAAAGATACAGATAAAAATTTTCCGTAAGAATGATCACGATAATCTGAAGCGTTACCGTAATCATCTTGGTTATGGTAATAATATTCGTCTGTATATAGTTGTTCTGCTCCGCATTTACCAGGCTGTACTTATACGCTACAAAATAGGAGCTGACCGTGTTGAACAAAAAGATAAAATAGTACAGCGTTAAATCTCTGACTCCCACCCCTTCGGGCTGTTTTACCAGATAGGGCAAAAAAGGCGAAATGGAAAGGCCGATTGCCCCAATCGTCAGGCCGATGACGCGATACGCCTTTTTGTACAGCAGCATGTAGGACTTAATCTTTTCGTAATCCCTCCTTGCAACCGGTCCATACAAACTAAAATTTAAGGCAGTTCCCACCCCCAGCTCTGCCATGGACAAAACAGACAGTATCCCTGTATATAAATCATTGACGCCATTTAAGGTATCTCCTAAGTGGTTAATAAAAATAGTACGTAAAATAAAGCCTAAAAGCTGAGTGATAATATTTCCCACATACCCGAAGGCTATATTTCTTGCGGCCGACTTAACTCTTCCCATAACCTGTCAACTTCTTTCCCTGTCAAGAGCGCACGCTCCTTATACTCCGGCATAATCCTTTTAAGCCTCGCCCTTATCTCATCCTCCTGCTCCATAAGCCACTTAAAAGCATTTGTTAAATCCCCGGCTTCCTTCAGGCTTTGAACCGGTATCACATAATGATCGTCGGTTCCAAATAAATCCATGGCAATTCCCTTTGCCTTTACCGAATATCCTACCACAAGCGTGGGCACACAGGAAGAATACGCCGCTATGGTAGCATGCGTCCTCGCCCCTATAAACAGCCTGCAGCGGCTGATATATCCTTTTAATTCCTCACAGGTGCCGTCTCCAATTTCAAGCACTCTGCCTGTCCCTGCATATCTCTCATACAATTCATGAAGTGGAATTCTGTCATCATTGTTTTTCCATACCACATGGGGAATAAGTGCAATTTGCATATCCGTATGGTCTATAATAAATTCTATTAAACTTTGATAGCTTTTCATTGTGATTCCACTGCGGCTTTCATTGCTTTGCACCATAGGGCTTACATTGATACCTACCGTATTTCTCGTGGCAAATCCTGCCGGTAAGGGCAGTTCTTTTTTTCCCAGAATGAAGGCAGGATCCGGATAGCAATACAGTTTTGGTATTTTCTTATCCTTGTATTCTTCATGAAATTTCTTAAAAGCTTCCTTTAAAGCTTCGCAGGTAATGGATTCCCTGGCAATTATTGCATGATACCCGGACAAGTCCTCCATGATTTCCTGTCGCTTTAACAGTTCCGGCTCTATGGAGCATCCCAAAAGCACTGTCTTACTACCCCGTCTGTTAAAAGCCGCGTTTGTGAGCCTCAAATCGCGAAGCATATTATCATAACAATAATTATCCCCACCTATGGAAATCGCTAATGGCGCCGCCTTTTCCTTAAATACTTCGCGATACCGGTATCTGATGAGACTTTCCTCATCCCCTGTCAGTCTGCGGTAAAAATAAGATACGGCACGCGCCGCCTTATTCTTTGGAAAACTGCGCTCCTGTAAAATTTCACATAAACTTTGAAGAGAATAAACCTCGTCTTCCTCCCCTCGATAGCTCACCAAAACCGTATTCTCTTTCACCATATGGCACACACTATTTACAATGGCCTCACAGCCATGGTTGCCACTGCCCGCATGCATATACATTATCAGTTTATTTTTCAACCTGTTCTCCATTTGATCCGCCTGGTTTTCCTTTTCTTTTTAATCATTCTATTATACAAATATAAGGATAAACCCCAACAAAATCAAGTAATTTGGCGTTAATTTCCTTTTCTTAAATGATAAAGCCATAAATACACCCTTGGCAGTCTCCCAAACATTTTTACTTTAATCTTATACCCTGTGGAAAGCTGTTCATAAGCCCCGGGCGCCTGTAATTCCTTTATCAATATATCATGACATTTCTTTACATACACTGCCTGCCGCCTCCGCTCTTTTCCTGAAAGCATGGCAAGTTTCCCTGCCGTGAGCATAACTGCCATAATCAAAATTGCCGTAATTCGTGCTCTTATCTGGTCGGCCAACATATCTTCTCCCAAGCTTTCCCCTCTCGCTTCTGTCTTTGAAAGTGCCTCCCATGTCCTGTCAAGCTTCCTCCTTGCAATCTCCCAGCATGTAATCTGATCCATGTACTCCGGCTTGAAAGCCCTGTTCATAGCCCCTGTAGGGTTTTGATAATAACCGTATCCTTTGTATGGGATTTCTACTATCTTTTTTATCCGCGGCACTAAATCTACTAAAAACAGCATGTCCTCGCCAATCGTAAGTCCCTGTCTAAAACGGATGTTACCAATCAAAGCTCTTTTATAAAGCTTGCTCCAGCAGCGGCTGTTTCCTTTTAAAATTTCCTCTAAAACAAAAGAGTCTCCTGGATAAATACGCACTGTCTCATTTGCTATGGTATCTTTTTCTATAGCCTGTGCCCACTGCTGTTCATTATTCCAGCTTGCAAAACTGCATCCCGCTATATCGCTATCTGTTTCCAAAAGAGTCTCATATAAAATCTCCAAAGTTTTTGGCAGTAATCTGTCGTCCGCATCTACAAAAGTAATATACTCCCCTTTTGCTGCGTCTATTCCTGCATTCCTTGCCGCCGAAACGCCTTCATTTGCCAAATGAATCAACCCAATATTGTCATATTCACAGGCCATATTTTCGCATACTACCGCCGTCTGGTCGGCAGAGCCATCATTAATGACAATAATTTCAAGATTGGGATAAGTCTGATCCTCTATACTTTTTATACACTTAGAAAGAAATTCCTGCCCATTATAAACCGGTACAATCACACTGATCAATGGTTTCATCCAATCATTCCCAACCCTTATTTCTATTATAAACACCTTGCATAACGAAACCGCAAAAATCCACCCCACTCATTGCCCATGGCAGCCGCAAAATATCCAACCCGGCCCTTTACCGGTCTTGTCTATTTCTGCATCGCTCGCTGTCCACGGTAATAAAGAATCATTGCTAGACGAAGCAATCTCACCGTAATTTCATTGGGATGACGTAAAACCAAATAAAGCAGTTTATTTGCCTTATCCCGCACAGTGACAGGGGCATTTTTACACAGCTCTCTAACATCCTCATCCCGGCAAATCTCCAAAATATTTTTTCTATATCCGGATGCATTTCCTCTGGCCTCATTTTTCAGCGCCAAAAGCAGCATAAAAATATATTCCTGATCTGCTCTATTTCGCATTGTGGAAAGCTTTTTTCCCGTAAATTTATCCTGCAAAATCTGATCCACTGTCTGTCTGAGCAGCTTAATATTCCGGTACAAGCCTTTATCATATTTATGAACCATAGATTCCATCACATAAAAATAATGATAATATGCCTTATGATCCATAATCACCAATCTCTCGCAGTCAATCAGCGCCGGCAACATTACGGTTGTGTCTTCTCCTGTTGTAATCACCGGATTGCTGTACTTACAATTATTTTCAATCAGCTGCCTTGAAATCAATTTCATGCACCGCGAGATGCAAACAAATCTGTGCTCCTGCCCGAGAAGCTTTGGTATAACCTGCCGCTCTATGGCCTTCCTGTCATATTCGCCGGGAGAAAGCCGCTGCCATACGTATTCGCTCTTCCCCTCTCCCCGCTCTATCACATAGTCGCTAGCAATGATTTCTTTTAAGCTGCCGGACAACTCCTCCGCCATCTCACCTATCATAGAAAGGTCAACCCAGTCGTCACTGTCCACAAAACTTAAATATTCGCCCGTGCTTTCGGATACACCCCTTTTCCACGCTGAGATGAGACCGCCATTTTCCTTATGAATTACCCGTATTCTTCCATCCTTAAGAGAAAGCGCATCACAAAGCTTTCCGCTTCCATCTGTCGAGCCGTCGTCCACTAACAAAATTTCCAGATTATCATAAGTCTGCCCTGTCAGTGTTGCCACACATTTAGATAAAAATTTTTCCGTATTATATACAGGTACAATAACGCTGATTTTATATTTTCCCAAATCGAACCTCACATTTTATCTGACAATTCATCTTTTGGCTAAGCTGTCACCATTTTATAGCTATACAGCCGTTATGATTCACTTTCATGATTTTAACAGAAATCATGATTTTATTTCAGGCCAAAATCTTTTCATAAACCAATAGAAGCTCTTCCATATTTTTTTCAATAGAAAATTCCGCTTCTACCTTCCTGCGTGCATTTACACCCAGCCGAGCGCACAATGCCTTGTCCTTAAGCGCCTTTGCCATCCCGTCCTTTAAAGACGCAGCATCTCCCGGCCGAATTAAAATTCCCGTCTCTCCATCCTCAATCATTTGGGGAATTCCCCCTACGTCGCTGGCTACAACTGCACAGGAATACGCCATTGCCTCAAGTATGGAAACCGATTGTCCTTCAAAATGGCTGGGCAGGACAAACAAGTCGCATTCCGTCAAAAATTTGCTCTTTTCTTTCCCTGTAATCCATCCCAAATCTTCAACATAAGCGGCATGGACATCCGAAAGAGCCTTTAGCTCCTGTTCCTCCCAAACGCCTCCCAGATACAACCTCATGTCCGGATATTCTTTTATAAGCTCTTCCACAGCCTTTAATAGTTCTTCTATTCCCTTTGCCTTACAGAGCCTTCCCAAAAATAAAAGCTTATGCTGCCCATATTGCTTTTCTATCCTTGGCGGTATCCGAATGGCATCAGGGAACACCACAATTTTATTCCCGTCCACAATTCCGGAAAAAAATTGCTTTGCCACAGGCGATAGCACCAGAAAGGCATCCGCCATCGAAAAAACCTTCCGGACGCTCTTTCTTCCCCGACTATTTAACTGCTTATTATAAAAGTTTTCGAAATCTCCTCCATGCTGATGAATCACTATCTTCTTTCCAAACGCCTTTGCCACCTTTATAAAAAAAGATTTCCTGTAATAGCTGCTGTCAGATGCCACATTCACATGCACGATTTGAAAAAAAGGAGCTTTCAGGCAGAATAAAAGCAACGCATTTACCGCTTTTAAGAACTTACGAAACTTATTTCCTTCCACCATTGTGCCTATATAACACAAATCTATTTTCCGGTTAAGGCCTGCCTCATAATAATTGTTTACCACCCCGGAGATACCCCCATGAACGCTTCTGTCCGGCCCCACCATTAACACCTTCATTTTATTTTCACCCTGTTTTACCATCGGCAGTTCCTTTCTGCGCAGCGCTCTGTCCGGGGGTTTTCACTTGCCACAAGTCGTAAGAATACATCTATTTTCGTACCTGCAAGATATGGCAATCGTACAGTTCCTTAGTCTCTTTAAAACAATATCTTGCGCAAAATGGCAAAATTCTGTTTCCCGCATATCCGGGTTAAGATAGATGAAAGATACGTTTTGTCCTTCGAACCGCCTTCCTGAAAAATCGCTTCACATTCATGGAAATTCTTGTATAAATCAGTTTGCCGCTGCTAATAGGCGGCATAATCAAATAACCGTATTCCTCTATATGGGCAAGCAAATACTCCGGATAGCTCTCATCCACTTCCACCCTCTCAAACTTTGCCTTTCTGCCAAACATATCCTGTCCAAGGATCAATCTGTCTTTCGCCTCTGCCAGAATATCCTGGTTATTATATTCCTGATGTGCCGCCGCCACCACTTTCGTGCCAATCCGTTTGGACACATCCCTCTCCTGTCTGCTGCCCATGTAACCAAAATGCCAGCCTCCATCCGCTACCCGCACCGCATTTGCCGCCGCCACAGGCGCTTCCCGCAGCCGGATGATGCCATTTGCCGGAATATTTCTTTTGCTGAAAATTTTGGTACCAAGCCACATTTTCCTTTCAACGCCCGGAAATTCCCCGGTGATGGAAAGCAGGCTCCCCGAAACTTCCTCCATATTGATATAGCAGTAAAACATTCTTTGGGCCAGATGATAAATTTTTTCAGGGTCAAAATTGGCAATAATTTCCCTTAAGACCTTTGGATTCGGAATCTCATCCACATCGCTGAGCAAAATCACATCATCTTCCGCTGCGTCCTTAAGCCCCTTAACCAGGGCATTCTTTTGAAAATTGTCCCTTTCATGGGTGGTGGCCTCCGCCGGAGAATTGTCCACGACTATATACTCTATCTTAGGCAGAAACTCCCGGAACATGGCTTTGTTTTTTTCAAAGCAAAGCTCCTTAGGCTCTCCGGAAAAGGTAGCCGTTGCTTCCTCAATCACAAATTTGTCTACAATCGGATCTAAAATATGGAGCCGAAGCTTTAAAATATCCAGTTCATTAAAGAAAGGAATACAATCATATACCATCCGCTTATCCTCATTTTCCTGCTTATCTATTTATAATTCAAGCATTCCTGCCGTTTTATCAGTCAACAGCCTTAACGGCAAACTGACAGGAAGTCCAATTTACAGCGCAGCAGAACACAACATAATTTTGATATATTATCTCTACCCTGCTTTGTTTAATGCCGCCAAAACAATAACGGTCTTATGAGCCCCTTCAGCGCGGCCCATCTTTTGTTCCATGGATTTTCAAACTTAGGATACTGTTCATTCCGCCCCCACCACTTATGGAAAACAAACGGAGCGTCCACATTAAGCGTCTCCGGCACCGGATGCTCGTGTCCAAAATATTTTGCCACCTCCACAGGCGCAATCTTCATACCGGCCTCTTCTATTTTATGCTTGTTCATACAGCACAAAAAAACATCCTCATTGTAAACGCCGTCCTCATCCTTTTCCCAGGTAAGGTTCGCCTCCCTGGGAAAATCCAAAAGACGTTTGCTCCGCAGGGAAACGCTGTTCCCCACCCTGCACAGATTACCATTAATATCATGAAAACAATGCCGTTTCCCCTCCCTTGGCACAGGCCAAGGGGAACCAATATAATCATATCTCAGAAACTCTTCCTGCCATTTTTCCGGATGGACCACAAACCCGTCATAGTGGATCAATAACACATAATCCGTATCAATATAATCTCCAAGTTCATATACCATTTTATAATTAAAGCAATCGATATCTGTCAATTTGGAGGTATGCTTGTAGGTAATCCCTTTAGGAAGCGTAAGCGGCCTTCTGTGGGTAATTAAAACTACCTCCCCAAATTCAATACCCTGCATACTGTATTCCAGCGCTTTTATGGTTTCATAAATTTTCACACTGGTCATAGCCGCTAAAGTAACATCAGGTAATTTCAATTTCCCCAAAGACTTATTCCCTTTCCCCTTTCCATCGTATGGTTTACATTTTCTCATAAACAATTCCATCTTGCTTTCTTATTCTATGCCAGTTCAGCCAGGGATCGACTTATACCGTAGTCTTCTAAGCGCCGCCCGCCAAACTTTTTTCTGGTAAAACCAAACGTAAATGCCTCTTCTTCTGATATCCTGGAAAAAAAATTTTAACTTACCCGGTCTTAAGTTTCTCTCCGCATATATTTTTGACTTTTTCTTATATTCGGCAAGCTCTCTTCTGCATTCCTTTGCCGTAAACAGCCTTCCTTTTCTGTCCATATAATGAAAAAGGCTGTAAATATTCTGCTCCGACGCCCAATACCCGTCTGACACATTATGCCTTGCCCAATATTTAGGGGCTATGGCAAACTTTAAGGTTTCACTGGTGTGGGCGGGCAGACAGGCAAATGATGAATTGGAAAGTAACAAATAATAAGCGTTTTTCAGCGTTACATAGTCTTTTCCTATGTCAAAATGATAGGCCGGAATACCGGGCAGCATCTTTTTAGCTGTTTCCACATCATCCGTAATGATCATAAATTCCATATCGGAACGAATTTTTTTCATTTCTTTTATGCCGTGAACCCAGTATTTTTTGTCTATAAATAGCTCCGGGCTCCCGGTGTATTCCCCGCCCCGCATGTTAATGATACAAAGGTTTTCTCTGCTGTACTCATAAGAATCATATTCCGGCTTCACCTTAAGCCACTGCTTCACCTTGTTAAGGTGCTTTATAAAATAGGATTCATCCTGCATATTGCCATAGATCAGGGTATTGTCTTTTACATGCTTCAGCCCCTCGTCCGCTCCTGCAATATAACAGCCATGCTCCATATCATGCCTGGAATTACCCAGATAAAGCCGTACTTCCCTGTCATCATACCTTTTGAAGTTTTTCTTATCCTCCTGGGAAATGGCATGTCCTAAATCCATATCCATAAAATACATGCCCCGGTCACTGTGAATATTTACCGCAAACCTCTCCTGCCCTGCCGTGCCGAACTCATATCCGTTTTCTTCCGCAACCGCTCTGGCCGTCACATAGCAAAACAGCTGGTTTCCCAGTCCCTGTCCGTTTATAAATTCTGTTCCTATCATTCCTATTCTCCCGCATACCGTTAGTACAACATTGCATAAATATAGACGTTATTACCACCGTTATTTAGACTGGCATTCCTTGCGGTACCGCAACAAATCAAATAGGGAAAATAATCTCCCGTCTTACAATGTGGTTTCCATCAGTTTCCCATCTTCCACTTTATATATCATATCGCATTTTTCAATGGTATTTAATCTATGGGCTATAATTATCATGGTCTTTTTCCCATGGAAACTGTTAATCGCCTCCATAACTGCCGCTTCCGTATCATTATCTAGGGCTGAAGTGGCTTCATCAAATACCAGTATTTCCGGATCATGATAAAGAGCCCTGGCAATACCGATACGCTGCCTTTGCCCTCCTGAAAGGCGCACACCCCTGTCTCCGATCGTTGTATCCAGCCCCTTGGGCAGTTCCTCGATAAATTCTTTCAGCTGGGCTTCTTCAAGCACCTCCCATAGCCTTTTTTCGTCAATTTTATCGGCGTCAATACCGAAAGCAATGTTATCCCTGATGGATTCATCTATCAGATAAATAGATTGCGGGATATAGCCTACCTGAGCAAGCCACGACTCGTAATTTTTAAAAATATTGACTCCATCACAGGTGATTTCGCCCTCCTGGGCATGTAAAAGACCTAAAAGTACATCCACAATGGTGGATTTCCCGGCCCCGGAGGCTCCGATGATCCCCACGGATTTTCCTTTCGGCACAATCATATGGGCGTCCTTAAAAATAGCCTTGTCCGAATCGGGATAATGAAAGCTGATGTGGTTCAGTTCAATTTTATCCTCCAGCTTCAACTTTTCCACCTGGGAATTGGCCTTTCTCTCGGCCAGCATGGCGTCTGTTTTCATACCTTCCTGCAAATTCTCATATACAAAGTCAAGGCACGGCTGATTATAAGCAATTTCCGTAATATACGTATTAATCCTGTTAACACTGGGAAGTATTCTGATTGCCGCCACGCCAAAGGCCGCTATGGTTTCCACAATGGCCCCCACATTTCCGCCGCCCTTGATATAAATCACAAGAAAAGATAAGACGCTGACAATAAATACCGTCTCAATCAAGAGCCGGGGGCTGTTGTTTAATACCGCATAATTGCGCGCCACATCCGCCCCAACTTTACCGGTTTCGTAATAATTCCTCACAAAAAAATCTTCCCTGTTTAAGACCTTTACATCCTTAAGCCCGTAAGTGGCCTGAATCCTCCACTTGGCGATCCGTGATTGAAGGGCCTGATTCTTAGCGCCAATTTTATTTAACCTTGGTTTAAACACCTTAATAATGAACAAAGTCATGAAACCAAAAATCCCAAGGATGAACAGAGTCATAGCAGCGTCCTGCCACAACAGTACAAGAAAAATCAAAAAAGACACCACAACTTCACTGGCAAGCTGCAGCATAGCCAAAATCAGGGAAAAGGTCTGAGGAATGTCACTGTCCGTAATACGAAAAACAGTGGGAATGTCCGCCCCGAGATACTTTTCATAGGGCCTGTTTAAAAATTCCGCCATGACGCGGCTGATCATTTTGTTTCTGTTCCGGGTGATGAAAGAGTTTTGCTTATAGGTTAAAAACAAAATATAAAGATTTTTGATCACATAGACGGCCATCATGGCAAATAAAAGGGCTAAGGTAATCTGCCCCACATCCCTGATATGGAAAAATTCGCACAAATCCCCTAAAATTTTATACTCCGTAATATAGCCTTGCAGCTTTTCCGGCATCAAAAGCGCATCCACCACCGGAATCATTGCGCCAACTCCCAGGGTTTCTAATAAACCTCCGATAAAAATCATGATTCCAAGAATAACCAGTTGAATTTTTTGTTTTCTGTCAAAAATATATCTGATTTTGGTAAATAAACTTGTCTTTTTCATGAGACTCCTCTTATACACCTGTAAAAGTTCAATCCGGACTAAATTATAACGATCGTCATTTTAAACTATCCTTTTAAAAATATTTTTACAGAACATCATCTGAGTCATACTCCATTATCGAAAAACGTTCAACAGCTTCTGCCTGTTCCAAATCATATGCCAAGCTTCCAGGCTCTTTTATCACAGCCTCAAAAACATAATCCATTCCTTTTTCCGTATAATTCCTGCTCTTTATTCGATATCTCCTGGTATTTTTCTCCAGTAATTTTTTAATTTCCTCTTCCTTTTGCGCCGAATTGCTATGCACCACCAAAATATGGGACTTTATCCTCCGGTTCATTCGTTCAAATACCACCAAGATGAATGTTGCTATGAGTGAAGTAATTACCGCCATCTCATACAATTGGCACCCACAGGTAATCCCTATATGAAGGGACCAAAGGATAAAAATCAGGTCTACCGGATCCTTTACCGCTGTCCTAAAGCGAATAATTGCCAAAGCCCCTATTGTTCCCAAGGTAATCACCAAATTAGACTGCAGACATAAAATAATTGTAGATATAAAAAGAGGCAGCACTGCAATTGCTATGTTAAATGCCTTATTATAAAGCGAACGGTGCAAGACCACCTGGTACACAATAAATTCGTATAATGCCAGTATGCTCACCACTACAAGCACCGATAAGGTCATTGCTGTGGTAATTTCCTGGTTTTGCAAACTATCCATAATGTGATTGGCCATCGCCCAAATAAGGTTCATTATTCTTTTCCTCCTTATGTACTATGCTGTTTTCCGAACTTTACTTGTCTTAATACTCAGTTCATGTAGCTATTTAAGATGGAGGTAAGAAATTCTTTTCTTTTATAAAAAAAACTTTTAAACTCCTCTATTTCCGCATTAAAAACAGCTAAAGAATCGTCATTATAAAAACGCCTGTCATTTTCACGCATAGCTTCAGATATAAATCCCTGATATTCATCAACTCTTTCTTCCATAGTGCCCACATCAAACACCGTATCCGTCAATTCTTCTATTCTATGAAGCAGCTGTCTCCTGAAAGAAGGATTTGTCATTAAATTACTAAACATCCCATCGGCGTCCATAGCTAAATCTATGGTGTCCAAATCCGGCTGGAACCCCTGAGAATTCAAATCAAATACCATCCATCTCCATTTTCCGTCTCCATATGCGCCATCTTCTTTCTTCCTTACTCTCCAACAAGCATAATTTGGCGACGGCCAATCACCTTCCCTTGCCGTATAAAGCATAGCTGCAAAATAATCAATATAGCTTTCCATATCAATCATCTGACATACCTTGCTATAATTTTCACTTTTTGTCAAGTCACTTTCAGAGCAAAAATCCACCATATGTCTATAATATTTGAAATCCTCTTCCTCCCCTTCCGCTAAAACCCCGCCTTTTACCATAATAACATTATCCTCGTTCACCCCATAATAATATTCCAAATAGCGAGCATCATATTTTTCACACAGCCAGTAAACTCCCCAATACTCCCCGTTTAAAAACATTACATAAGGCCGATAGTTCATAGCAGAAACCTCTAAATCTTTAATTGCACTGCTGATCAGATAATCCTTTACCTTCATCCTCACATCATTCCCTCCCTGAAAAAGAGTCAAAGCCGAGGAAAGATAACCTGTCCCAAAAAAATCTGCCTCAAAATACTTATTTCCATCATATTCTTTTCTGGCGTATAAATTCAAGCTTTTAGGGTTATATGCTCTGGTACTGACCCCATGAATGCGTATTCCGCATTCCTGTGTCAAAATAGGTTGTCCTGATGAATTGAAAAACTGGCATTCTGCTTTTTTCTCCCACTTTATTCCTCTATTCTTATAATTTCCGGGCCATTGGGACCAGTAGGATTCTCTGAAAATATAAATGCCCTTATCTCTGTATTCCCTTTTATAATCATCATAAGCCTTGCCGGTTACATAAATACCTGTTTCATAATCAAAAAGATTGGAAGGATCTGTCACTATGCTGAGGATATTCATTCCATCATATCCGTCCTTATCAGAAAATCCTACAAAGTAAGTCGCCGCCTTCATATCCCTGCATTGCCCGGCCCCATCATAAACAGCCGCCCGCACCACTGTTGCTTTATCAATTTTATAATTGGGCGTCTGATATCCCGGCCCTGGCTCCAGTGTACTTATTCTGTCTACTGATTCCTTGTCTAATCCCACAGAGACATCCGTTATCATGGAATAAGTATTATCCTTCCATGTAGCATCAGTTATCAAAATAGGATTTTCATATTTGAGAGAACTTTTATTCGGCGTTGAGCCATCCAGTGTATAATAAATCGTTCCGTCATTTGCTTCAAGCTTTAATTCAAAAGCATCCTCATAAAATCCTGATTCTCTGGAAAAAAGTACTTTAAAATTCCCCTCATCCGGTAAGGCTCCGTCTCCTTCAGCCCAAGATACCTCAAACAGAATCAGCAAAACCATCATAAGCATGCTTCCTGTTATGAAAAATCTTTTCTTTCTTGCGCGAAACTTCATCTAAACTATACTCACTTTCTTGTCTTGTAAAGCAAGCCTCCCCAAATAATACTTAGAAAACGACTGTTGCAAAAGTCCATCTGACTGAAGCGCCGTTTTAATATAGGAAGGCAGCACTTCATCAAATTTCACCTCCAAAATATGCTTTTCCTTTTCCATAACCGGTATTCTAAAATACCCGCCGTTTAGAAACCGCCCTATTTCGCTTGACGCAGAAATATTATAATCCAGTGTGATCCGTATATTCGCAATAGGCTCCACAAATGCTTCCCTCTGGTAGCTGATAATCACCTTGGGGTTAAACCCTCTTGTCACAATGTCTATACAAAATTCCTTCAGCAGCTGCTTCTGTGTCCCCCAGAAAACATCCATAACCTTTCCATCAATAATGTTCTGATATTCTTGTATTAATAGTGAGCATTTACGTTTAAAGCAGCCACTATTTTTCTTTTCCTTTTTCTCAAGCCAGAGTGTTTCCGCTTCGCTCCCATAATAACGGATACGATATTTGAACCTTTTCCCCTCACCAGATACATTATCTCTCGCGCAGGTATTCCTGTAATCGTCAAAATACAGACTTTGAATTGTATATTTTCCATCCGCTCCCGCATGGAAATCATAATCTAATATCCCCAAAAGACGTTCCTTCACTGCCAAAAGATCCGCTTCCTTCTCACAATATTTCCATTCATTTCTATACTTTGGGACCGTACTTTCTTTTCCTTCCCAACCTGACAAAATGTCTTTTCTTTTTGTCCTAAACATGTATTTTGCCTCTTTGCATAAGCTTGCCGGCAACTATCTGCTACTCAACAATAGCATTCTATCATAAATATTCGCACAATGCCATTATAAATTGCATGCCGCAAACTCTTAACAAATAAAATTTCCGAACAGTTCTATCTAAGTTAAAGCTTGTTCCTAAGTGGTATAACAAATTTATCATACACCTTAACTCCCCAATAATAAGCTATGGGCGAAAATAAAATCAGTTTCATTCTGGCCTTGTCCCCCGTGGCCACGAACTTCTTTACATAGATCTCTTTTATCTCCTGCTTCTCCCCACGCAGCAAAGCAATCAGATCCTTGCCAGACTGTTTCATACCTTTATCTCTGAAATCCACATAGTAAAAAACCATCTTACGGTAAAACTGATATGCCGCCTTTTCCGCCAGCTCCTCCATGCCAAGCCCCTTTAGGTATTTCATCTGCTCCTTCCAAAACGGAATTTCATCCTGAAAACGCCTTTCATGCAGCCGGCTGTTCATAATACTGCCTCTTCTGTCCACCATATAGTTATAATAAAGCGTATCCAGAAATACACATTTGGACGCCCTCGTAAGCGCCCATGTTGTATACATAATATCCTCCGACTTTCGCCCTTCCGGAAAACGGATATCCTCTATCACTTTTCTTTCAAAAAGCTTGCTCCATACGGAATGGTAAATGTGATATTGGGGATTTCCGCTGATATATAATTCCAATGCTTCCTGACGGCTCAGAGAAAGCACTTTGCCGGTGGGATGGACTTCCTCCGCCCCCTCGCCCACCTGTCTGTAAGAGCATATGGCAATTTGGGCCCCGGTATCCAGACACGCCCGCAGCATATCTTTATACATATCAGGCTCCGTCCAATCGTCCCCGTCCACGTATCCGATATAATCGCCCTTCGCTATTTTAAGCCCCTCGTTTCTTGCCGAGGAGGGCCCGCCGTTTTCTTTGTGGATCACACGAATCAGACTACTTTTCCGGGCATATTCATCGCATATCCCGGCCGTCCCATCGGTGGAACCGTCGTCCCCGACCAACACCTCATAGGGAAACTCCACCTCTTGCGCCAATATGCTCTCCAGCGCCCTGCCGATGGTCGATGCGTGGTCGTAGGTGAGTACGATCACGCTCACAACGATGCCCTGCGTTCCATCCATCATCTTTCCCTCCCTTTCGTTCGAGCCCACA
>ERZ777011.452-NODE-452-length-63708-cov-3.719291_pt1 | contig 63708 bp, 54 predicted proteins | sample MGYA00374964_ERZ777011 | MGnify/ENA primary metagenome ERZ777011 (study PRJEB29310, sample SAMD00008975) | mouse gut metagenome | study: EMG produced TPA metagenomics assembly of the Metagenome analysis of fecal microbiota from mouse which was promoted...
TGGCGGGTTGATTAACCCTATGTTTATATTTTTGCTTTTTAGTTCGTTGGTGATATTTTTATTGAAACAGTCGCCTTTATAAATATTTGATTTGCCGTCTTTACGGATAATCATGTTTGCAATGGCCAGTGTATAGAGTCCGTCATCAAATTCAACTCCATATAACCCGTTTTTACGTATATTCTCAATTTCAGTCGGATTTGCGTTTTTAAACATTTTACTCATGGCAGTTACCAGAAAGGAGCCGGAGCCACAGCATATGTCTACCACGCGGCTGTTTTTATTTACGCCGGCCAGATCACACATAAACTCTGTCAAGTGCTGAGGCGTTAGGACAATTCCCAAACCGCTGCCGTCACCGCCGGAATATTTAATAAATTCATGATAAAATACTCCCAGAGCGTCAACAGTACTGTCTGCATAATCCATCATTGGTTTAATTTTCATTTCCAACTGTTCAATATACCAGGTAATGGACTTGGAATGTCCTAATGGGATTTCCGCAAATTTTGTATTATCCTGAAGAGTACTAAAAACCTGTTTTATGTAGCTAATCCTATTACTCTTGATATCGCTGTCTTTCAGAACATTTTCTATGGCGTTTTGAATATTCTGCATTATTAATTTGTAGGATGTTAGTAAGGAATAACTTTTTGAGAAATCTTTATCATTTAACGCAATCAATATCCCTGCAATGAAAATGGGTTTATGCGATTCTGTCACCTTGATTTCTCTCAAAGCGTTATGCATATCAATAGCAGTGTTTCTGATCTCATCTAAAGAGTAAGCCTTTTTTAGCTTATTCCCCTTTATCAATTCCACATAATTTCGGGGTTCTAAAATAATATCTTTTGCTTTTTCCAACACGGTATATTTATCCTGCCCCCTCATCCAATAAAAAGTATCTACCTTCATATTCTGAGTTGTTGTTCCGCTGACGGCAATCGCAATAACATTATATTCATCCTTTAGAAATTTTGCATAGTATAAAACACCATCTATCGCAAAGGAATTCGGTCTATTTAATTTTTCGCTGTAATGTTTTTTACTGTTATTCTTACACTCTACAACAATCAATGTATGAATATCGTCATTAAAGGTTATAATATATTCTGGTTTTGCCTTCCCTTTCCCACCTTGAGAGTAATCCTCCGGTTCACATTTTTTAGGTTTTCCGCCTGCTCTTTTCAATATTTTTTCAATTTTATCTACGTTAGAAACATCACCCTGTGGAAAAACATAGCCAAATGAGTTTTCCCCGATCACGCATTTCATTTCTTTCAGCGTCAAGCTTTCCGTATACTGTTCGATTGCCATTTCCTGCATCTCCTTTCGGATAGTCTTCGTTTTCCACTGCCGGTAATGTCTTATGTTTACAATTATACTTACCCACATGTGAAAGTAAAAACAATATGCGTCAATATCTGTTACTTACGTAACTATTCGGCCTTCGGCTTCATAGTTACCAAATCCGGCCATTGGAAGTTCGTCTTCGGCGAAGAGCCACGACCTCTGGTCGTATTCTCTTTTGGCATAATTTACGCTTTCTCACGGTCCGCGCAGTTACTGCGCAGACCTGGGCGAATATTTACTTGCATTTTTAGTATAGCACAAGCGACTGTAAATATCAATGCCTGACCGAACATTTGTTTGAATTCCGGTTTCGAAAATTCGATGTTCTATTGCGCATATGTCTCATTGGCTGACTCTTCGTGATGCATTATGAAATATGAAAAAGCATGAAAAACCAGTGAATTTTAATAAGATAACGATTTACCCGAAAACCTTCTCCCTATCTTCTATCCGTAAAAAAAGGGAAAGAAGCAGCGACAGAAGGGCAAATCCGGTTAGCGCAAGGTACAAGGCCCGGATAGGGAAATGGTCTGCAAAGGCGCCGCCGGCATTTTGTAAAATGATGGAACCGAGCCCGGTGCAGGCGCTGACAATGGACAGGGCTACCGTGGATAAACCCGGCGAAACCAGATTGTGCACCACCTTTAAGTTGAGCATCATCATCAAAGTGGTGGCAATGGCTTTGAGCAAGACCAGCGGAATAATCACGGCCCAGGGGCCGGACGCCGTGCAGTAAAATGTGTATTGTACTGCAAAAATGACCATTGTGGTCAGGAGGAGTGTTTTGCTGGAAAATCTGTCCATAAATTTGTGAGAAAACAGGATTACAGGTATTTCTACCAGCGTGCCTACGGACAGAGCCGTGCCAATGGCTCCTGTGGGCACGTCAAAACTTTTAAGGAGCAGGGGCAGGTAGGTGTTGTTAACGGCGGCGCACCCCATTACCAAAAAGGTGATAAACATATATAAAAGGAAACGTGGATCACGCAAAAAGGAAGTGACGGAAGGCAGAGGGCTTTCTGTCCTTTTTATGCGCTTGCACGTGTGAGAAAGTTTGCTGTCGGGGCAGCCAGCGTGCCGTGGGGCGGATAGGGAAGACAGATCTTCCTTATCCGATTTGCCCGTTAGAGGAACAGGTATTTCCTTTCCACCAGCGCTGGAAAATCCTAAGACAGTCAGAGCAGAGGAAGCGGCAGCCATAAAAAACAGCGTTGGACCGGGAAATACCTGCACGGCCAGTCCGGACGCCTGCGCTCCCGCGGCATAGCCCAAAGTTCCCCAGACACGCAGCACGCCATAGCGATAGGGGCTTCCTGCCGCCAATTGTTCGGATACCGTCTGGGTGGCGCTGAAAAATGACATGGTCAGTCCTTGCAGCAGAAACAGAGTCCAGGTTTTGTGACTTGCGGCCAAGGCCAGAGAGCCAATGGCCATCCCTGCCGATAAGAAGCTGCTGATGAGCCGGGGCCTTTGGGTGCGGTCGCAAGGATATCCCATAACCGGTACCGCCACCAGAGAAAAGAAACTGGAGGAAGACATAATAAAGGACATTTCCCCTGCCGATTTGCCGATATCCGTCAGATAGACGGGCAGCACGGAAGAAAAAATGGCCAACGTAAAATATGCAAAAAAGTAAAGGGTTACGTAGCTTATGTAACTGCCTCTGTAATGGGTAAATAAATTTTTCATCAGAACAATCCTCCACAATAATTACGATGATTATAGTATACAGGCAAACAAAGATTGACGCATATACTACGGCGGCATATACTATAACTACAGCGAATTATGATCACATCCAAGAGATTTGTGTTGCCGCAGGGCGGCAACATGGGGGATAGTGTGAAGAAAAGTTCTAAGGCGTCAAAAAACGCCGCCTAAGAACAGTTAAAACTTCACACTCAGAAGAATGCCTTGGAAAACAGGCATTCTTTGTCAGGATTTGTGATTCCGCAGAGCGGAATCATGGGGGTTAGTATGATAAGATATGGGCCGGATATGTATCTGAATGACCAGAGGCAGGAGGTACTGCATGATGCTTCGCCTTTGTTTGGCCTTTTGGCTAATGAGACTTCCATACAAAAATGTTCCATCCACAGTTCGTATATTCCGCCTCACTGGCACCGGGAGATGGAGGTGTTCTTTTTGCTGGAAGGCAGTGTCAGGATAAGCGTTGGGGAGGGACTTTATGTGCTTCGGAAAGGAGAAGGCTGCTTTATCAATTCCGGCGCCCTGCACTCCTTTCAATTTTCGGAAAAACCCGGCTGGTTTCGTTCCTTAGTGTTTGATCCGGGTATTGTGGCGGGAGCTCCCGGCAGTTTGTTTGACACCGGCTATATCCGCCCCCTTTTAGAGGATGGCCCTGCATTTTTAAGCTTTGGACAGGCTTCGGAGGATGTGGAATTTTTTAAAGCATTTGAGGAAGCTTTTCATTTATGCAAGGAAGAGCCTGAAGGATATGAATTTGCCGTGCGATGGGCATTATCCCGAATTGCTCTTTTGACAAAGCAAAAGGGCGGGGTATTATCTTCACGGAAGGTTACGGCTGACGCAGAGGATCGGATGAAGATTATGCTGCGCTGGATAGAGGAACATTTAGGGGAGGCAGTTACCACAAAGGAGATAGCCCGGCAGGGGAATATTTGTCCGCGTGCGTGCCAGAAGGCATTTCAGCGATATCTTCATTGCAGCCCTACCGAATATCTGCAGCGTCGGCGTATTTTTGCCGCCGCCCAGCAGCTTTCTTTTACCAATACCCCGGTCACGGAAATTGCTATGGAATGCGGATTTTCCAGCCCCAGCTATTTTACCAAATGTTTCAAGGCGGAAATCGGAAGTTCCCCCACGGCCTATCGGGCCGCAGCAAAGAAATGATAGTATTTGGAAACGGCAATGGAGGATATGATAAAGAATATAGGCGAAGGAACAGATGATGGAAAAAATATTATATGTGACGGATTTAGACGGGACGCTGTTAAACAGAAGCGACCGAATTAATCCCAAAAGTTTAAAAATTATCAATGATTTGACAGAAAAAGGTATGCTATTTACTTATGCTACGGCGCGATCATTGGTGTCCGCGAGAGTGGTTACCGAAGGGCTGTCAGCGAAAATTCCCGTGATTGCATATAACGGAGCCTTCATTTTTAAACCGGATACGGGAGAGATACTTTCCCGGGAGAAATTTACCATAGAGGAAATGAGAGAAGTAAAAACTGTCCTTGCCAGCTGTCATATCAGCCCTTTGATCTATGCTTTTATAGACGGCGCGGAAAAGGTGTCCTGGATAACCGAAAAAGAAAATGACGGGGTAAAACGATATCTTAGCATGAGAAAAGGGGACAGGCGGTTAAATCCCATGAGGGAAGGGGACAATCCGTATCAGGGAGACATGTTTTACTTTACCTGTATTGGGGAAAAGGGGGAGCTTGAGCCGGTTTATGATTATTTTTCAAAAAATAACGGATACCGCTGTACGCTTCAGCAGGAATTATACAGGCCGGAATATTGGTGCGAGATCATGCCCGCCCATGCAACCAAAGCATACGCCATAAAGAAACTGAAAAAGATGTGGGGGTGTACCAAAGTGATTTCCTTTGGGGATGCCATAAATGACATTCCAATGTTTGAGATATCGGATGAAGCCTATGCGGTGGAAAACGCCGTGGAGGAACTGAAGGCGGCGGCTACCGAAATCATTGCAAGTAATGAAGACGACGGCGTGGCCAGGTGGCTTGAAGAACATGTAATGATAAACGATTATAATTGACGGCAGGAAATGACAAAATTCGGGAGATATATGGCCCCGGCTTTTGTCATTGCCTATTGTTTTGGTCTGTGCATTACGGTATACTTTTTTTAAGATCATCGTAATTTATTTGGATATTATACTGGCAAGCGTTAAAATTTTTCAATTCATGCCGGCACATGCTGCGTAAGCGGACAACATGCGCCGTGCAGCAAGGAAAATCTAACCGATCGTCAGTATAAGAGTTTTTTTAACAATTTTATTACTATAAGCTGACTCGCGAAGCGGGACATCGGTTATTTGAAAGGTAATGCGTAAATATGGCAAGAAGGATTGGTATTGGAAATCAGGATTTTGAAAAGATCAGGATAAACAATTATTTTTATATTGATAAAACGAAATTTATACGGGAATGGTGGGAGTCCGGTGATGAAGTAACGCTGATTACCCGGCCAAGGCGTTTTGGGAAAACACTGAATATGAGTATGCTGGAGAAATTTTTTTCCATTCAATATGCGGGCCGCGGGGACTTGTTTGAGGGACTTTCCATATGGAAGGAAAAGTTTTCCGACGGGGAATTATCTTCCGGTAAAGAAACATCGTCTGACAAGGAAATGTCTCTTAATGGAGAAACATCGCCTGACAAGGAAATGTCTCTTAATGGAGAAACATCGCCTGACAAAGAAATGTCCCCTAAAAGAGAAATATCTCCTGACGGGAAAATGTCTCCTGATGGAAACTACAAATACAAAAAGATACAGGGGACATATCCCGTTCTCTTTATCAGCTTTGCAGGTATAAAAGAGACTTCTTTTGTATACGCGCATGAAAATATCTGCAGGATGATAGAAGAACAATATAATAAGCATGACTATTTACTTGACAGCGGCTATCTTAATGACAAGGAAAAGGATTATTATCAAAAAGTCCGTGCGGAAATGTCGGACAGTGTAGCGTCTGTGGCTTTGAGAAATTTGTCAGATTTCCTTTTCAGATATTATGGTAAAAAGGTTATCATTCTTTTGGATGAGTACGATACGCCCATGCAGGAGGCATTTGTAGGCGGGTATTGGAAAGAAATGACGGCGTTCATAAGAAGCTTGTTTAATTTTACGTTCAAGACGAATCCATACCTTGAGCGTGCCGTTATGACAGGAATCACCAGAGTCAGTAAAGAATCCATTTTTTCTGACCTGAATAATTTGAAGGTGGTGTCAGCAACTTCGGAAAAATATACGGACTGTTTTGGTTTTACCGAGGAGGAAGTGTTTGCGGCGCTGAAAGAGTATGGCTTGTTTGAACGGGCACAACAGGTAAAAGAATGGTATGACGGATTTACTTTTGGGGGACAGTCAGACATTTATAATCCGTGGTCTATCATTAACTTTCTGGATGATGAAAGAGTGGGGCTTTACTGGGCCAATACAAGCTCAAACGGCCTTGTGGGCAAATTAATACGGGAAGGCGATTCGGGAGTTAAGAAAACTTTTGAACGGCTGATCCAGGGTGAAAGCATCCATATGGAAATTGACGAGCAGATTATTTATGACCAGCTTTCCACGAAAAAGAATGCTATCTGGAGCCTTCTGCTTGCCAGCGGTTATTTAAAAGTGAAGAACTATCAGGCATACACGACGGAATATGGCTTATGGAAAGAAGAATACGAGCTGGCATTGACAAATCTGGAAACCAGAATTATGTTTGTCAATATGGTAAGGGGGTGGTTTGACACCGTATCATCCGATTATAATGGCTTTATCAGGGCGCTGATAACCGATGATATCAAAGCAATGAATGTTTACATGAACAGAGTATCTTCGGAAATGTTCAGCAGCTTTGACACGGGAAAAGGGCCTTCCGAAAGACAGCCGGAGCGTTTTTACCACGGTTTTGTGCTGGGGCTCATGGTGGAGCTTGTGGACAGATATGTGGTTACCTCTAACAGGGAGAGCGGCCTGGGGCGGTATGATGTGATGCTGGAACCAAGGAGTGCGGAAAATGACGCGATTTTGCTGGAATTTAAGGTGCAGGATGAGGGGGAAAAGGAACTGTCCGATACCGTTAAGGAGGCGATCCGGCAGATAGAGGAAAAGGATTATCAGGGGAATTTAATTGCGAAAGGCATCCCGAAAGAGCATATACGGAAGTATGGGTTTGCTTTTTGCGGGAAAAAGGTGTTAATTGGAAGCGGCAGTGTGAGCTGAGGCGTATAAAGGCTTTGGAAAATCAGGGGAAACCCTGTAGCAAGCTTGATGCCCTGTTAGCTTGCCGCAGGGTCTTTGAGTGGCTTATAAGGTTTTCACTGTCGGTAGGGATGATAAATTGTTATTTTCAGAATCATCCGGAATGGATTTCAGGTATTCGGTATCCCCATTGTGAGCAATGCCGACGCCTTTAATTTCTCCTGCCTTTGCAAGGCAAACGCCCTCCTCTCGGCTGACGATGCGCTCATCGGAGAGCTGATAACCTTCTATACGTCCGCTTGATTTTACCAGGCCCGTTATTGTGACAGCGTCCGGCGAGGGGGATGGGATTTCATCCAGAGCGGCTTTGGGAAGAGAGCTTGAATTTGTATTGTTCATGTGAATTACCTCCTATATTGATTCCCGTGAGCAATGAGTGGGGCGGCCACTTATAGAGATGAAAAACAAACATCTCATAGATATTTGTCGAATGCCGCGAGAGCCAAATCCTCCGCCTCTTGGGATGTCCCTTCGGGGTGTTTCAAGTTTTACGCCCCAATGCTTACGGATTAATATGATGCCGTTATAGTATTGGGGAGTGGTACTTATTTTATACAATAAATACAAAATTATCGGCCGGCTACTGAGGAGAGCCGGCTATAGTAGGAAGTATGGGGAATTGTGATGAAAAAAAGAGGAATGACGGTTTTGTTAATCATAATGTTTACGCTTTTATGTACAGGCGGATGTGGCGGCGAGAAGCCGGAGGGCGGAATCCAAAGCGAGGCGCTGGACACGCTTGACGCGGAGGAAAATTCCGGTGGGGTAAATTCCGGCGCAGCGGATTTAGAAAAAGCAAATGTAGAAGAAGCCGGCAGCGGGAATCAGGAAACGGCAGACGGCTTTGGAGAAAGCGAAAATAAGGAAAATCAGTCAGTTTCCATAGAGGGAATGATAAAGGAGCAGAGCTTTGAGGTGGAGCTGGAAGGCTGGGGAAAGGTTTTCTTTGTATCCATAGCGCCTAAAGGCGATAACGAGCATCCGGGTTTTATATTGGTCAAAGAGGGAGAGACGGTATACACATTTCCGCAAACCTCAGAAATCGCCGGGGATAGATTTATGGAAGTGAGCGCGGTATCGTTTCAGGATTATAATCAGGATGGAAAAAAGGACGTGATTGTGCTGGCCACATACGGTAACGGAGAGAGTAAATGGAAAGAAGCGGAAATTTTTCTCCGGGAAAATCCGGATAATATGTTTTATCTCGATTACCCGGATATGGAAGGTTACCGGGTACGGGGACAGGACGGGTCGGAGCATGGGTTTTACAGGGATACTTTGCTGGAAGAATATTTGAGCACCCGGAGACTGACGGAAAGTGTGGCGCAGATTGCCCCAACCTGGCCGGATTACATTGATTATGTGGACGGGCTTTCCGGATATTTTAGCGAGGAACAGCAGATAAAGCGGTTTGCGCAAAACAGAGCGGTATGGGCCCAGGATGTGGAATTTGCAGATGAGATACATTGTTTTACGGTTGCGTCAATGGGGTATGACGGCAAGCTGACGCTGATTGTTTCCAATCAGGGGGGAACAGGATTCTATACCTACAGCAGTTTTTATCAGATTGATGAGAAAGGGGAGTTGAAAAAACTGAAAACCTCCTTTGAAGAGGGAAGTTCGGAGCCGGATTTGATATCGGAAATTATGACGGTATACGGCAGCTTTTCTACGAAAGGGAACAGGAATTACTTTATTGTGTATGATCAGTTGAAAGATTCTCCTGACAGTTATCTCTACCGGGCCAGTTCCCTGTATGTGGAGGACGGCTTTGTGCAGGAAATACCGCTTGCCAGCCAGAGAGTCCTTTATGCGGGCGAGGACTATTCCGCCCATATCACCAGCTATGACTGCAATGGCAATGAGCTGACGGAGGAAGAATACGACAATTTCCCTGCCACATATTATGAGGGGATGGGTTTGACCAAAAAAAGCGCAGCTTTTAAGTGGATTGATATAAAAGATATAAAGGGGATGGACGACGAAGAAGTGGAGGAGGCGCTCCGGCAGGCCTATAAAAACTTTTCATTGAGCGACGATTGACTTAACAGGATCGAAAATCCAACTTACTGTTTTTAAGGTTAATAGGAAATTAAAAGTAATATTGAAAATTTTTCTGTACAAATTTGTAAAAATGAGATAGCATATAGGTTGCAGTGCACCGGAGCGAATTTTAAGCCTTGGAGAGTAACAGGGGACGGGTTACATATGGACGAAAAGTTTATTGAGATATCGAATCTTTATAAAACATTTTATAATAAGAAACAGAGAATTGAAGTTTTAAAGGGGATTGATCTTTCCGTGGAAAAAGGGGAGATTTATGGCATTGTAGGCTTCAGCGGGGCAGGCAAGTCCACGCTGGTTCGGTGTATCAACCGTTTGGAGGAGCCTGACAGCGGCGTGGTGAGAATCGGCGATCAGAAGATTACCGCCCTTGGAAAGGCGGCGCTAAACGAGCAGAGAAGAAAGATTGGAATGATTTTCCAGCAGTTTAATCTTTTTGACTCCATGACGGTGGAAAAAAATATTGCTTATCCTCTTAAGCTGACGGGCGTTACCGGAAAAGAGGCGGATGCAAGGGTGGAGGAAATGCTCAGCCTTGTGGGGCTGACGGAAAAGAAAAACGCCTATCCCGGCGAATTATCCGGCGGACAAAAGCAGAGGGTCGGTATTGCAAGGGCGTTAGCCAACCGCCCCGACGTACTGCTGTCAGACGAGGCTACAAGCGCCCTGGATCCACAGACAACCTTATCGGTTCTGGATCTTTTGAAGGAAATCAATCGGAAACTGGGGCTTACGATTATTTTAATTACCCATGAGCTTGAAGTGATTAAGTATACCTGTCATCGGATGGCGGTTATGGAAGACGGAAAGCTGTTAGAACAGGGGCTGGTAAAAGATATCTTCAGCAATCCCCAATGCGAAACCGCCAGAAATTTCATTCGTGTTTATAACCAGTTCAGGAATGATTACCAAAAGGAGGAAACCAGATGAGTTTATATAAATATTCCTTTTTTGACGTATTGATGCATTCCTTTAGCGCGGAAGTATGGGCGCAGGTGCTGCCGGCCATAAGCGAAACCATGTATATGGTAGGCGTTTCCTCTGTCTTTGTTTTGGTTTTCGGTATTATTCTCGGATTGGTGCTGGTGATGACCAGCAAGGAGGGCCTTTTGCCCTGCAAGGCCGTACATACTGTTTTAGGCGCTATTATTAACTGTTTCCGTTCTCTGCCTCAGGTGATTATCATTATTGTGATGCTTCCGGTGGCAAGAGCGCTGGTGGGAAAATCCTATGGCTCCAATGCCTGTATTATTTCTCTTGTTGCAAGCTGTGTGCCGCTTTTTGCCAGGCTGGTGGAGAGCAGTCTTCTTGAGATTGACAAAGGAAAAATCGAAGCGGCTAAGGCAATGGGAAGCGGTAATATGAGAATTTTGTTCACCATCATGGTACCGGAGACGCTGCCTTCTCTTATTCGCGCGTTTACAAACGCTGTGGTGATTGTAATTTCCATGACGGCTCTGGCGGGAAGTTTTGGAGCGGGAGGAATCGGGTATATAGCGGTTACCTATGGGTATACAAGATTCCAGCATGATTTATTGTTTGCAACCATTATTGTTCTGATTGTTATCGTGCAGGCGGTACAGATTGTGGGGGACACTTTCTCAAAAATTATTCTGAAAAAGCGGCATTTAATATAACAGATAAGATAAGGAGCGCGGCATGGCATAACAAATAGCCGCGGCCGCTGATAGATTAAGGGAGACATTTATACGGCCAGGCCGTTTAAATGAATATATATTTTTATAGGAGGAGAAATTATGAAAAAGAAACTTGTGGCATTATTAATGAGCGCTGTTATGGCATCGGCTCTGCTTGCAGGCTGCGGCGGTGCAAAGGATGCGGCCGCTGAGCAGGGAACGGCGGAGGATGCTGCCGGAGCGGAGACCGAAACAGAAACAGAGGATGCGGATGCAGCCGCTGAGGATGTGAATGCAGAGACCGCAGCCGCTGAGGCGGAAAGCGAAGGAAATGATGCGGGAGAAGAGGCGCAGACCGGAGAGACGGTTGTATTGAAATGCGTATGCGACTTGACGCCTCACAGTGAAATCCTGAATGCGGCAGCCGATTTGCTGGCGCAAAAAGGGATTGAGCTTGATATTGTATCCACAACCTGGGATGCAACCTGGAATGACATGTTAGTAGACGGCGAAATTGATTTTGCATATTTTATGCATGTGCCTGCAATGGAAAGCATTGAGGAAGAAATGGGCGCTACCCTGTACAGCATGGGCGGTATCCACGTTGAGCCTTATGCCTGCTTCTCAGACAAGTATGCATCTAAGGACGAACTTCCTGAGAATGCGGTAATTGCAATCCCCAACGATTCTTCCAATGAATACAGAGCCTTAAAGGTTCTTGAGTCCGAAGGCTTTATTAAGCTGAATCCCGATATGACGGCGATTGACGCGTCTGTGAACCAGATTGACGAGTATGTGATTCCAATTGAGATCGTGGAAATGGATCAGGCGAATATCATTCCTTCCGCTGCTGATTTTGACGCTTATTTTGTCAATGTAAACAGAGCCCTTGAGGCTGATATCGATACCACCGCTTACCTGATGAGAGAGGGCGAGGATTCCGAATATGCCAACATCATCACGGTTACGGAGGCAAATAAGGACAATGAGGCAATTAAGACGCTGGTGTCCGTGCTTCAGTCCGATGAAGTAAAGAAATTCATCGAAGAGAACTTTAACGGGGCGGTTATTCCGGCCAAATAAGGAATAAGACGACCATGAGAGCGGCGGCTGAATATTTCAGTCGCTGTTTTTCTCAATAAAAGTCAGTTGTGAAGGAGAGCAGCGCCGCAAAGCCGATGTGTTCTTACTTGTAATGGAAATTATGAACTAATGTATGAGTGGACCGGGGAAGGCTAAACAAGAGAACAATGTCAGACTTACAGGAGGGGAACGGTAAGAAATGGAATCACGAAAGGAGATAAAACGGAAAATAACTTTTCAGAGGATAGTATTTCTTCTGCTTGGAAATTTTTTGATTGGAACTTGTGTGGCGTCCTACCGGCTTAGTGTGTTCGGGGTGGACGCTTATAGCAGTATGAACCTTGGAGTCAGCGGTTTTTTGGGAATGAGCTTTGGCAACTGGCAGTTGATCATGAATGTACTTATTCTGATTGTGATTTTTTTGAATGTCCCCCGCTTTATAGGTCCGGGAACCATCGTCAACATGGTTTTTGTCGGATATATAGCGGATTTTCTCTGCTGGCTGGCGAAGGACGTTATGAAAGTAAACGCAGGACTGCCGCTTCGAATCCTTTTTCTTTGCGTTGGAATGGCGCTGTGTTCTCTGGGCTGCGCATTGTATATGGAGGCGGATCTTGGTCTTTCCCCTTATGACAGTGTGCCTTTTCTGATTATGAAATTTGCAAAGGACAAAGTGTCTTTTCGCGCAGCAAGGGTATCGGCGGATGTGACCGTAATGTTGATTGGAATTTTATTTTGTCTGGCCGCACACAATAATGTGTGGGAAATCGTAGGCATTGGAACGGTGATAAATGCTTTTTGTAATGGGCCCCTGATACAGCTTTTCAGGACATTCATTACAAAAAGCCGGCATCCGGCCTGGAGAGTGTTTGAAAATTAATTCCCGCCATCCGCACGGTCCATTTTGCGCGATTTTTGAACCAAATTCAGCCAGCGCAGCCCGTACACCGCCTTTATTTCCGCGAGCAGCGAGCCAAGTGGCTGCTTGCGGCGGGGTCTTTGACTTGGCCAGAGCATTTCGGCTCTTAAACCCCCACAAATTGTGACGCACATCCGGCAGAAAGCAATTTTCAAACACGCTCCGGGAGAAATAGAAAAAAAGCAAAAGAAATGCTGAAATCATTTTTGTAAGTTAAGCAGGATTTCATAAGGAGGCATAGTTGAGATATTATATTGCAGACCTGCATTTTTTTCACGGTGAAATGAATGACAGAATGGACAGGCGCGGTTTTGCATCCGTGGAACAAATGAACGACTACATGATAAAAAAATGGAACGGAAAGGTTCGAAAAAATGACGAAGTGGTCATATTAGGCGACCTGTCATGGGGAACTGCGGCGCAGACAAATGAGATCCTGGGACTTTTGCAGGGAAGAATATATTTGATTACCGGAAATCATGATTGGATTATGAAAAAATCCGAAGTGAACATTCATCGTTTTGTATGGGTGAAACCCTATGAGGAAATGTCGGACAATAAACGAAAAGTGGTTTTATGCCACTATCCGATTATGTGCTATAGCGGGCAATACCGTCTGGACGGGGAAGGAAATCCCAAAACCTATATGCTGTACGGCCATGTACACGATTCACAGGATCAAAGGCTGATAGAGCGGTTTCAGGAGATAACCAGACAGACTAAGGTAACGGACGCCCAGGGGGAGAAAAGAAATATTCCCTGCAATATGATTAACTGTTTTTGCAAATACTCGGATTATGAACCGCTTACCCTGGACGAATGGATTGTATGTGACAAAGAGAGAAGAAAAAACGGATAATATTATTTTCCATGGGTATTTTATTTGTATGAAAAATAAAAAGTTATCCCATGAATTTGATTATTATGTTTTACTGTTTTTCTCCCTGGCTTTTGCAGGCTGGCTTTGGGAAGTGACGCTGTATTTTTTTACGGAACATGCATTTATAAACAGAGGCGTATACAGAGGACCCTATCTGCCCGTTTATGGTGTCGGAGGGCTTTTGCTATACGTTTTTTTTCATTCCTTTCGAAAAAAGCCTCTGCGCGTGTTTTGGCTGTCTGCGCTTTTTTGCTCTGTTTTGGAATACCTGACCAGTTATTTTCTCGAGCGCCGCTGGGGTGTGAGATGGTGGGACTACGGCAATCACCTTTTCAACATCAGCGGAAGAATCTGCCTTACAGGGGCCTTGCTCTTTGGGGGCGGAGGGGTAGCGCTGGTGTGCCTGTTCATCCCCTTTTATGAGAAAATGTATTGGAAAATCCCAAAGAAGGGTCGTATTTGGATATGCTTTTTATTGCTTGCCCTGTTTGTGGCGGATGGATGCTACTGTGCCATGCGGCCTAATGTGGGGTATGGAATTTCTTCCCGGTAAAAGGATTTTCCCGTAGTAAACAAAAAGCGGCGGATTATTGCCGCACACGCAATTAACCATTTCTTTTTTTGCTTAAATAACGCATGTTACCCTCATGGGTGTCACAAAAACAGCTTCTCCAAAATAGAAATGCAAGAAGGAACCCATACCAAACGCCGGCTTGCGGCGACGACTGAATTTCTATTTCCGGAGAAGCGGTCTAATAACCAACGTGTAAAAAATAACGAAGCATATATAAAAATTCATTTTCATTATAAGAGTAAGATTGAACTTGTTAAGAATCTGTAGTAAACTAAATTTATGGTTAATCAAGACAACTGGCGATATAGGACTTGACCTCATCCTTGGGCTTACCTAAAGCGATGGACAACTCTCCATAAAGAAAAGCCTCCGCGAGACTGAAATAGCGGCTGTCTAATGCCGTTACCTTATGCCCGTTTAAAATCCTGCTTTCCCTGCGCAGATAAATGGTTTTCATAAGCTGTATCCAGGACTTGCAGCTGTTGGAGCGCATATATTCTTTATAAGTCTTTTCCAGCGTCTTTTCGTCGGTTAGCGGGATAGTGGGAATATCGGGGATAGATTTGATCAGGTTGCGCGCTTCTTCTTCTGATATTGCAGGGCGAAGGGAAGCCTCGGCAGTGTCCACAGGAATATATACCGTGCTGGTGGACGCAAAGACAGGTTTTAACAGATAATATTTCCTGTTTTTATCCACACCTGAGATATTCAGGGTAGTGACATCTTGTACGAGGCATATACCATTGTTACTGTAAATAACATATTGACCCTTTTGAAACATATAATTTCACCTCCTTTGAAAACAGACTATATTATATATCATACCAAATTTTTAGAAATAATAACAGCAAATAATGAATTTACAGAAAATTTTGTGCGTTCTGCTCATAAGAGAGTGGTTGATAGTTGAGCAAAATGTACATAATCCGGCATGAAAAAGTGCCGCCTGAGAACAGCCAAAGCTTTACATTTTGCGCCTCAGCCCAAATTTGAGGTCTAATGGCAGGAATGGGGGATTAAAATGAAAATTTATCTGGCAAGGCATGGCGAAACAGACTGGAATATAGAAAACAGGATTCAGGGGCAGGTAAATACCCGGCTGAATGAAAAAGGCAGGCAGCAGGCAAGGGAGCTTGCCGAAAAGCTGTCCGAGGGAGATTATCAGATTGGCGCTATTTATTCCAGCGCGAAAAGCCGCGCCTTAGAAACGGCACGGATTATAGGAGATAAGCTTGGTATAACGCCAAAGATACAGCAGGGGTTTGAGGAAATTAACTTTGGAAAATGGGAAGGCCATATGTGGAGACAGGTAAGGGAATTGTTTCCGGAGGAATATCAGATTTGGCATAATGACCGCCGCTATCAGGTACCGCCGGGAGGGGAATCTTACCAGCAGCTTTTAGACAGACTTTTGCCTGCATTAGGCGATATTGCAGGAAAGGAAAGGGAAAATGCCCTTGTGGTAACCCACAGCGCAGTGATTATGACGCTGATGTCGTATCTTTACGATACGCCCTTTGAGGATATGGCGAAGAATTATAAGACCGGGAATGCGGGGGTTGTGGAACTGGACGGAGGTTTGTTTTTGCGGGAATAAAGAGCCGGAAAACCTGTATGAGGTCATGAAAATAAAGGATAAAAGGAGGATACTTATGAGACTAGGAGCATTGGAAGCAGGGGGAACAAAAATGGTATGCGCGGTGGGAGACGAGACGGGAAAGATTTTTGACCAGATTTCCATTCCCACAAGGACGCCGGAGGAAACGGTGCCGGAGATGCTCGCCTATTTTAAGAAGGCGGAGATAGAGGCGCTGGGAATCGGCTGCTTCGGGCCCATTGATCCGGACAAGTCTTCCGCCACTTATGGGCATATCACAAGCACGCCCAAGCTGGCATGGAGAAATTACAATATTGTAGGGGCCTTTGAGGAGGCTCTCGGATGCCCTGTGGGATTTGACACCGATGTGAACGGCTCCGCCCTCGGAGAGGTTACCTTTGGACAGGCAAAGGGGAAAAAGAGTGTGATTTATATTACCATAGGAACCGGAGTGGGGGCAGGAATTTTCGCGGAAGGAAATCTGATTCACGGAATGCTGCATCCGGAAGCGGGCCACGTGCTGATTCAAAAACGTTCCGACGACACTTACCAGGGGAAATGCCCTTATCATAAAAGCTGCCTGGAGGGACTTGCCGCAGGGCCGGCCATAGAGGAACGCTGGGGGAAGAAGGCAATAGAGCTTAAGGACAGGGAGGAAGTGTGGGATTTGGAGAGCTATTATATCGCACAGGCCCTTGTGGGATATATCCTGACGGTTTCCCCGGAAATGATCATTTTGGGGGGAGGCGTTATGCATCAGGAACAGCTTTTCCCGAAAATCCGCGGCTATGTGAAGGAGCTTTTAAACGGCTATATTCAGACGGAAGAACTTGAACATATAGAAAACTATATCGTTCCTGCAAGCCTGCAGGATAATCAGGGAATTATGGGATGCCTTGAGCTGGGACGCAGAGCGCTCCGGGGTGAGTAAACGCTTGCTGCGGGGTCTTTGACTGCGCAGACCGTTTAAAATAAGCGAAGGCAGGGTAGAAGTGTAAAGAGAAGTTCTAAGGCGTCAGAAAACGACGCCTTAGAACATTCACACTTTGTTTGTGCCGCAAAGCGGCATGTCGGGAAGTTTGAAAGTAAACGTCCAAACTCTTTATCGATGGCAGTATCGCACGTGTAGCTTGCGGTATGCAGGAGGTGTGTAAATGAAGCATCTGGTGATAGGAATACTGGCCCATGTTGATGCGGGAAAAACAACTTTATCAGAGGGGATGCTTTATTTAAGCGGCAGCATCCGCAGGCTTGGAAGGGTGGATAAGAGGGACACTTTTCTGGATACCTACGGGCAGGAAAGGGAAAGGGGAATCACCATTTTTTCCAAGCAGGCGTATCTAAAGGCGGGGGATACCCATATTACCCTTTTGGACACGCCGGGCCACGTGGATTTTTCCGCGGAGATGGAGCGGACGCTGCAGGTGATGGACGGAGCCGTCCTTGTAATCAGCGGCAGCGACGGGGTGCAGGCCCATACCCTCACTTTATGGCGGCTGCTCAGGCATTATCAGATACCGGTTTTTGTGTTTGTCAATAAGATGGATCAGCCGGATACGGATAAGGCGTCGATTATGGCAAATCTGAGGGAGCAGTTAAGCGAATATTGTGTGGACTTTTCGGAAAAGGACAATCTGCTTTCGGAAGAGGAATTTTATGAGAATATTGCCGTATGCGAGGAGGACGCCTTAAACGAATTTCTGGAAACCGGAAAGATAGGGAAAAAGACCATACAAAAACTTGCAGGGGAAAGAAAACTCTTTCCCTGCTTTTTTGGTTCCGCCCTTAAGCTTTTTGGGGTGGAGGAGCTTCTGAACGGGCTGGACGCCTATACCATGGAAAAGGAATATCCAAAGGAGTTCGGCGCAAGGGTGTTTAAGATTTCACGGGATGAGCAGGGAAACCGCCTCACCCACATGAAGATTGTGGGGGGAAGCCTTAAGGCAAAGGAGACCCTGACCGGCGCCGGCAGGACTGTGGCGGAGAACGGAAGGTGGGAGGAAAAGGTCAATCAAATCCGAATCTACAGCGGAGAAAAGTTTGAGACAGCCGGAGAGGTAAGCGCAGGCGGTATCTGCGCGGTTACCGGACTTACGAAGACGCGGGCCGGGGACGGACTGGGATTTTGTAAGGAGCCTGTTTACCCTGAATTATCGCCTGTCCTTAGCTATGGAATCGGGCTTCCGGAAGGCTGCGACGCGGCGCAGATGCTTCCCAGGTTAAAGCAGTTAGAGGAGGAGGAACCCCAGCTTCATATCATATGGGATGAGAACAACAGGGAAATCAAGGCGCAGGTCATGGGCCAGGTTCAGATTGAGGTTTATAAAAGACTGATTGAGGAGAGGTTCGGCATCCCTGTGGACTTTGGTGCGGGAAGTATCGTATATAAGGAGACGATTGCCGGTACGGTGGAGGGCGTAGGACATTTTGAGCCCTTGCGCCATTATGCGGAAGTGCACCTTTTGATGGAGCCGGGGGAGCCGGGCAGCGGCATACGCACAGGGACGGACGTAAGCGAGGATGCGCTGGATTTAAACTGGCAGAGGCTGATACTGACCCACATAGAGGAAAAAGAACATGTGGGGGTTTTGATGGGAGCGCCTATTACGGATATGAAGATTACCTTAAAAGCGGGACGCGCTCACCAAAAGCACACGGAAGGGGGAGATTTCAGGCAGGCGGTTTACCGCGCTATTCGCCAGGGATTGATGCAGGCAAAAAGTGTGTTGTTGGAGCCTTATTATGAATATAAGCTGGAAGTGCCCCGGAAAGCGGTGGGACGCGCCATGTCTGACCTGAATAAGATGCAGAGCAGCTTTACCCATGAGCAGGACGCCCGGGGCATGAATATTTTAAAAGGCGTGGGGCCGATGGCTCTTTTGCAGGGCTATCAGGCGGAGGTGGCCGCTTATACCAGAGGGGAAGGCCGCCTTTCCTGCAGCATGAAAGGATATTATCCCTGTCATAATACGGAGGAAGTTTTGGAGGCGGCGGATTACGACCCAATGCGGGATACGGCCAATCCCTCAGGCTCCGTGTTCTGCGCCCATGGGGCGGGCTTTTTGGTGGAGTGGGATCAGGTGCCGAAATACATGCATCTTGAAAGCTGCCTTAAGAACAAAGAGAAAACGAAAAACGAAGCGGAAAGCCTGTGGGGAGAGGATGGAATCGACGGCAGGTATTTGGAAAACATGGCAAAGAGGGGGAACCTTGGAATAAATGGCGGAGCGCGCGCCAAAGAAAGAGGGGACGGAAAAGGGCAGGGGCCTGTCAGTATGGGACAGGAAGAAATTGAGGAGATTTTAAACCGCACTTTTCATGCCAACAAAAAGGGAAACAGGACGGAAACAAAAGCCGGGTGGAAACGGAGCCGGGAGAGAACGGATGATTTACTGCCGCCCCGGACGAGAGTTTATGAAGCGGCCCCTAAACGGGAAGAATATTTGCTGGTGGACGGCTACAACGTGATTTTTGCATGGGAGGAACTCAAAGAGCTGGCGGATAAAAGCTTAGACGGCGCCAGAGGAGCGCTGCTTGACCTTCTTTGCAATTATCAGGCGGTAAGAGGATGTAATTTAATCGCGGTTTTTGACGCATATCGTCTGGCAGGCCATCCCACGGAAGCTCTGGACTACCATAATATTCACGTGGTATACACAAAGGAAGCGGAGACAGCCGACCAGTACATTGAAAGATTTGCCCATGAAAACAGTAAAAAGTATGATGTGACCGTGGCCACATCGGACGGACTTGAACAGATTATCATCGTAGGGGAGGGCTGTAAGCTGATTTCCTCAAGAGAGCTTAAGGTGGAAATGGAGCGTGCCGCAAGCCAGGCACTGCAGGATTTTCAAAGCAGCCATCCGGCGGAAAAAAATTCCTTTGCAGGAGCGCTGCCTCCCCAGGCAAAACAGGAAATCGAGCGGTTCCGGGAAAAAGAGCTGCTGAAAGAAGCGGCTACCAACGTTCCCAAAAAGCATAAATAACCGTGCTGAAAGCAAGGATCATGAGAATCCCCCAGTTGATGATGTGCATGGAAACGGATTTCACCTTTGCCAAGACGCCGTCCTCCCGTTCATATACGGGGGGCAGGTAGTATTTATTGCCTAACCCAAGAGCAATGGAAACATAAACCAGACAGATTGCCACATAGCGGAAATCGCTGCTGCAGGTGTAAGGATAAATAATCACAAAGGCGGCAAAGGAAATCAACATAACGATATAACCGGTCAAAAGGAAAATGGAATTTTCCCGGCCGGTATTTTTATGGAAAGAAACCGCCACCAGCAAAAAGGCGGTGATAACGCCAAAAACGACCGCCAGCACAAAAGTAATCTGACATAAAATCAAAAGCACATCGGATAAGTTGGCAGGATATTCTTCTGCAAATAAAGAGGTATGAAACATAATGACCCAGGTGTTGTTGCAGGCCCTTGCACTGATTGGGTGGAAGGGGAAAGCAAAATTCCAGTCGGAAAAGGCCGGAATGCCAAGCCGTTCCCAGAGGCTGTAAAGGGCGGTGTACATGGGCGAGGTTTCCCCCGGAACAGGCACGCCGGGTTTTTCCCCAAAGCGTATCAGATTCCGCACAATCCAGCATAAGCCTATAGGGGCGACAATGACGGCAAAAATACAGTAATTTTTCAGCCATGTAAAAAGATGGCTCTTTTTTCTTAAACGGATAACGGAAATAAAGTGCATCAGAAAAATAATGGCGAGGGGAATGGCAAGAACCGCGGAGTTGAGCTTGGTAATCATGCCAAAACCGATGCAAAGAGCCAGCTTCACCAGCCCGGAGAGATTTTTGTTTTGAATCCATTTCAGAGATTCCAGTATGGTGAGACACATAAATAATATGGTCAGCATATCATTGTTGACGCTTCCTGCCATCACGATAGTGGCGGGATGGAAGGCCATAAAAGCAAGCCCGATGTAAAGCCCTTTTTCTTCTATCTCAAGAACCTTAAGTATTTTCCAGGTAACTACCATGCAGAGGCAGGAATAGAAAAGAGGAAGGATTTGCAGATTTTCAAAAGCAAGATCCTCCGCCACCCCCAGCAGAATGTTGAGCTGCAGCCAGAGAAAAGAAATAATGTGGTGCAGCGGGGGATGATAGTAGGCGAACAGCTCGTAAGGATTCAAATCCGGTAGCTTGTGAAATTTGTATATATATTCAATATAACCGATATGACCCGGATTGACAAATTCGGTTCCCATGCCGGTGTAAGCGCCCGCATCATGCTGCCGGTCATAAAGGCCCGATAAAAGTACGTAACCGCACCTTAGAAGAACCCCCAAAAGGATAATCATATAAACGATACCATCCTCGTTTAGACGATCGGATAATTTCAGATAAAACAAAAGTCCCGTATAAGCCACAAAAAGGCAGGTTAAAACCAACACCTTTGTGTAATGGGGCGTGTAAAAAAAGCCGGTGCCCTGGGCTATGGCGGTTGCAATACAGAATACCAGAACAGTCAAAAAGACACACAGGCCGGTCTTCTTTTCCGCACTATCATTTATGAGAGAGTCAAAAGGATGTTTTTTCATTTGCAGGTCCTTTCCATATTTTTATACAAAGACAATTGTTCAACAGGCGGCGCGTTTACAGCAGGGACAGAAACAGAGAAATTCTAAACAGAAACATTTTAAATTTTAACCGGACTCTGCACGTTACCATGAAAGCACCGGACGATTTTCAATAGCGTTAATAAATGGGCGTCACATTCGTAATGGTATTATCTTCCACCTGAAAGCTCCAGATGGAGTGCCCCGGAATGCGATGCTCGGTGAGATACCACTTATCCTCAATGGGAGTAATGTAATAAGGCGTGCCGCCGCCGATAAAATTGTGGTATACATCCTCATATTTTCCGTCGGAGAGATCCTCCAAATTCCGAACACGAAGCATGGTAGCATAATCCTGATTACCGGTTATATCGGTGGATATGGTGATATAATAATAATCCTCAATCCTTGTAAGCTGTATCATTCCGGCCATCTCCGGCAAAACCGGATATTCTTTTTGAATTTCAAAGGTGTAAAGATCCGCTTCGATGATACTGGAATTGCCGGATACAAAATAAATCCGGTCGTCTATGATGGTGAAGGAGCGGACATAAATACCTGCAAGGGAAGGGATGGAACGCACGTCCGTCAGGTATACCCTGGGGTCGCCTTTGGCATGGCGCAAGAGGAACATTTCCCCGCTCTGGGAACTCCAGGCATAAAAAGTATCGGTGTATTCATCATAAATGATATAATGGGGCCTGTTGCCAATGTTCAAAAATTCCTGGGTGGGGACAAAAACGGTTTGCCCGTTTACATTCTTGTCCTTTTCCATTATCAGAATGCGGTTGTTTTCCGTATCGTCAATCAGATAAACTTCCCCGTCGCTGGCTAAGGTGTGCCCCATGGAAATATCGTTTGTCATAACCTGCCACCGGTAAAGGGGATCGCTTAAGTTGTCATGATAAATAACCTGATTGTTGTAGCAGTCTACAATAAAATAAGTATCCTCCACCTTCGTAATATAAGTTGGCACGCTTAAGGAAGGGAAGGGATTATTTGGTATCTGATTTAAAGCAGAACGGTCAAAGGCAATAGGGCTTGATTTCAGCAAATAATTAAGGGGGGTGTAGCCGGGAGCCCTGGCCGGACGGGAATGACCGCAGGCCATTAAAAAAACGGTACAAATGCATATGGTAAGCAAAAGAAATAAGCCCTTTTTTGCCCGAAAAAATTTCGTGATAGGAAAATCGTTCTGTTTTTGACTGTCTTGTGGATTTTTATGTTTCGTGTTCATATTGCTATTATAAATTTTTTGCTTTTATTGTACAATGCTTTTTTGCCAGTGAGGGTTCTGTTTGTGAAGATATGGGTAAAGACTATTGTCAAAATGTTATTGCAGAATGTTCTCATAATCCTGCAAGTCGTGGTAAATTCCGGTAACGTATGCGCAGTTATCAACAATTTTATATATCATAAAATATTTGTGCCGTATAAAATGAATAGTCCGGTATCCTAAAGCGCGTAAATTGGCGTCATCACATAGTTTCAGGCTGCCCGCCATATAGGAAAGCCTTGCAACGGTATCTTTCATGTCCTGTTCAACGCTTAAAGCAGCCTGTACATTTTTCAGTTCATAAACAATATAGTCGAGAATTTTTTGTGCCTGTATTTCCGCCCTGTTCGTTAGTACGACTTTAAAATCCATATCTGCGTTCCAGTTCATCGAACACCTCATTCGCGTTTCTATATCTGCCGGCTGCAATATCGTTTTCCGCAGCCATAATATCTTCCATGAAATCCTCTTTTGACATAGGCTTTAATGCCTGACCCACCGCGAAATCAGCTGATTCATATTCGTGCTGGTAAAAAAGCTTTTTAATCAAATTCTGTATTTTTAACAGGTCAGCTTCCGGCAATTTTTCCATCATAGAAATGGTAGTTTCTAAGGTTGTCATCGTACCGCTCCCTTCTGAAATAATTACATTTTCCGGTCTTATCTATATTATAACATTTTATTTACCGGATAGAAACCATTTGATGCTTGTTTATCTTGTTTTAGTTTATGTTATACGGTATACTTTTCCTAAAAACTGTCGTAATTTATACAAATTTTTGTTCAGAAGTATGTTTTGGGCGGTTTTATGAAAGGAAGCCTAAAGTACTGTGAAATAAACTCATATAAATTAGTAGGCTGACAGCAATTTTATGTGGGGCGGAGAGAGGGAGGAGACGCTATGACTGGTTTCAGGGAGAGAAGATCCGGGGAGAATCATTCTCCTGAGAAAAATTTTCAGGGAAATAATTTCCGGGGGGAATTTTTTCAAGAAAACAATTTTCGAGAAAATAATTTTCTTGAAAATAAGGAGTTTCGGATTTTGTCCGCAATTGGGATTATTTTGGTGGTGGCGGGGCATCTGGGGTACAATCTTTTTGATATAGGCGGCCTGTTTCCCTATTATTCCTTTCATGTGTTTATCTTTTTATTTGTTTCGGGATATTTTTATAAAAGAGAGGCGGAAGAGAGAATTGGCAGTTATTTGCTCGGGAAATGCAGGACTCTTTTGCTGCCTTATTTTTTGTGGAATCTTTTTTACGGTATACTGACGCATATTTTGCACGGGGTGGGATTTTCCATCGGGGAACCCATATCCTTTCGGACCTTGTTTTTATCTCCTTTTTTGGACGGGCATCAGTTTATGTACAATTTCCCCGCATGGTTTGTTCCGGTGCTTTTTATGTTGGAGGTTATCAATGTGCTGATGCGAAAAGTTTTATCTTTGCTGCATTTAAATTATGAATGGCTGATTTTTGCAGGGTGCCTGACGGCAGGTATTTTGACAGTTATTCTGGCAATAGGCGGACATGTGTGGGGATATTACAAGCTGCCGGGAAGGCTTCTTTTTATGATGCCGGGATTTCAGATGGGAAGAATTTACCGGGAAAAGTTAGAGCAATGGGACAGGCTGGAGGATGGACCTTATTTTTTGATTGTGATGGGGATTCAGGTTTTGATTACGATTTTGTGCGGAGGGCTGGCTTTCAGCGCGGTGTGGGTCAGCAGCTTTGCAAACGGCCCTTTTATTCCCTATCTGACGGTGGCCACGGGGATTGCTTTTTGGCTTCGGATTGCAAAGATTATAAGCGTCATTCCTTATCTGGCAGGAAAGTTATCTTATATTGGAAGGAATACGTTTGCGGTTATGATGCACCATACGGGTTGCTTTATGCTGGTGAAAGAAATGTATTATCTTTGCAGCGTATATACGCCTGTGTGTAAGGAATTTGACAGGGAAATGTTTTATAGCGAAATCAATTTTGTTTACCTGGCAGGGGGATCGGAGGCCAGCAAATGGCTTTACCTGTTGGCCGGAATTGGGCTGCCTCTGATCATTGCCTGGGTGCAGCAAAAAATTGGAAAAGGGGTTAGGGGATTACTTTTTAGACGTTGAAGCTGGTGGAAAAAAAGTTTGACAAGGGGAAATAGGTGTGATATAGTAAATGCACTTACCGCTTAGAAAATCCAACCAAATGAAGAATGAATTATGTACAGGTGAACTGTCTGTGGAGATTCCATGGGCAGTTTTTTTTATGCACACGGGCGTCCAAAAGAAGTATGTATACATTCCGGGATGATATCCGGAAAGAAATGGAGAAAGGTTGAATAAATTGCTCGATAGCAATTTAGTTCAACACACCAAACAAGTTTGGTGAGAATTTGTGCCGGAGCGTCACAAATTCCAATATGGCAGAGCGAAATCTGATATTTCGCTCGCCTTCCTCAGCGTAAAACGCTTCGGAATGGAGGAAAAAATGAAGAAAAGATTTTCTAAGTGGAAGGAAAAGTGCGGAAGCGTTATTCTTATCCTCGCCGCCCTTTCCCTGCTTTGCGGCATGGCAATGCCGGCATATGGGACAGAAAAACGGGAAAGTACGGGAGATAGCGACGTTAACGGCGTAAACGCTCAGCTGAACCAGGCCCCTAAAGAGGTTATCACCGATATATACCACCGGCATATAGGGAACCCGGATACTTTGGGAGGGTGCTATACGCTGGCGATAGAACATAAGCATCAGGGGAGCGCAGATACCGGCGGCGGCTGTTATACGAAGCCCGTTTACCACACCCATCAGGGAAGCGAGGACACTGGCAGCGGCTGTTATGGGAAGGAAGTTTATCATGAGCATCAGGGAAACGCGGCGGACGGCGGAGGGTGCTATAGCGAACCGGTCTGCCACAAGCATCAGGATAGCTGTTATGAGGAAAGATCGTGCATGATAAGCTACACACCGGGGAATGTGGTTGGAACGGAGACGGGCAGATGCTTTGCCGGTCATGGGGAGACGACCTTTGTAAGGGTGGAAGGAAAGGCGGAGCATGGCAGCTGTGATGAAGGAAAAAAGGATTCGACTTTTAGTTACTGTCAGCAGTGCGGCTTTATGGCGCCTATAATGCACAGGTATCAGGCGGTAATCTGCGGAAAAGATGATAAAACGGTGGAAGGATACGAAAAAGGCTGTGGAAAGGAAGATACGGACGTGGAGCGTTACGAGTTAAACTGCGGCCGGAGAGAGGACGAAATAGATTCCTACGAGATAGAATGCGACAGGGACGTTGACGGCTATGAGCTGGCCTGTGGCCTTGGGGAGGACGCGCCCTGCGGGCATTTGATTATCACCAACGAGACAAAGGGCACGGCGGAGCAGGTTACCTTGCGGGTAGAGCTTAAGGATTTGACAGGGGGAAAGTTAGCGCTTGACAGCAACCCTTATATCTGGCAGGACGCGCATGGGAATCAGATGGGAAGCGGCGATGAAATTCAGGTAAAAGAAAACGGCGATTATTCGGTCAGGGTAAGGCTGAAAAATAAGGATGTGGATGAGAGCGGGCTTACCGGCCAAATTCCGGTAGATAATATATTGAAAGAAACTGTAAAACCCACGGCGTCAGCAAGCCCGACTCCTTCTCAAAGCCCCACGGCGTCTGAAAATCCCACATCACATCCGACGCCTGCCGATAAACCGGACGATGGCTCAGACGACAAACCGGGGGATAAATCGGATAATGAGCCGGATGATAAATCGGATGCCGGGACATCTGAAAACGAGGAAATTTTACCGGAACAAAACAGGGAAACTATACAACCGACCCCCAAAAAAGAAGGTTCGCCACGCAAAGCTGATGAAGATACGTCCGCCGGATCCGAACAAATACGGGAACCCGTAAGGAGCGGGGGAAAGAAAGCGGCGGAGAAAGCGCAGGAGGATAAGCCCGATCCATCCACGACGCCTTCCCCTACAATAAGGAAAGAAACAAAAAAGGCGGCGCTGCCTAAGAAGCAGGCCATGGAAGAAATTCGGTATAAGGTAGGACAGACTGAAAAAAGAAATGGTATTTTTGCAAATCCCATGGTGAGAATGATCACGGTAACAGCGGGCGTGTTGGTACTAATTGCGGGAATGCTGCTCTGGCTGTTTTATTTGAGAAACAGCGTCAAAGTTTATAATGATGATGGAGAAGGCAGGATGATTTACTTAGGACGCTGCTTGGTTGGGCCGGAAGAAGACGTATACACCATAAAGATAACGGAAAAGATGGTGGAAAAAGCGTATACCAACCGATATTGTATCAAGCCGGGCCTTTTCAGAGTGGGAAGGGAGGAGGAAGCCCTTGTTGTGCGCAAGGATCCAAAGAATGCAACCGTTTATATCGCTAAAGAAATGACTGTGGTTTTATAACGCCGTCTCTGATCGATTAAAAAAACAATAAAGGTCTTGATTTTAAGCAATGAAAGTGATAGACTCGTAGTTGTTTATAAAATTAATGCATAATTATGCATAAAAATGGAGGAGCAGTTATGAAAAAATTGATAGCACTTTTACTGGCGGCAGTGATGACAATGAGCCTGCTCACAGCTTGTGGCGGCGGTAATGCGTCGGAAACAACATCGGATGCGGCTGAGGCGGAGAGCACGGAAAACGAAGCGGCCCAGGACGAAGCACAAGCGCCGGAAGCGGATGAGGCGGATACACAGTCCGAACCGGAAGCCGAGGAAGGGGAGACGGAAGCTGACGCAGAGGCAGGGGATGTGTCGGAGGCGTTAGCGGACGGCGTTCTTACGGTAGGCACTAATGCGGAATTCCCGCCGTTTGAGTATGTAGGCGACGACGGGGAACCGGACGGCTTTGACATCGCTCTTATCAAAGCAATTGGCGAGAAGCTTGGCGTAGAGGTTCAGGTGGAAAACATGGAGTTTGATTCCTTAGTAGCTTCTATTGGCAGCAAGGTTGACGTTTCTATTGCAGGTATGACCGTTACCGAGGAGAGGCAGAAGTCCGTTGACTTTTCGGATGCATATTATGAGGCGGTTCAGTATGTAATCCTTCCCGAAGGATCGGAGATTGCGGCTGCGGCAGACCTTGAAGGAAAGGCAATCGGCGTACAGCTTGGCACAACAGGAGATTTCATTGCGTCAGACGACATTGCGGATTCTAAGGTTTCCCAGTACAACAAGGGAATGGACGCAGTAAACGATTTGATTAACGGAAAGCTTGACTGCGTTATTATTGATAAGAATCCTGCTCTTGTGTTTGCGAGCAAGTTTGAAGGACAGCTTACGGCGATTGACGGAGCGGAATTTGGCTTTGAGCCGGAAGAGTATGCAATTGCAATGCCTAAGGGAGATACGGCTTTGGCAGATCAGGTAAATGCGGCTCTGGCGGAAATTAAGGCGGACGGAACCTTTGATAAATTGGTTGAAACTTATATTGAGAACTAGTTATTTGCACGAAAACTTCAAGTACCAGGTATTAGAGAGTTTGAAAATGTAGTAACCAAACGCAGTCGTGCTTTGCATGTCAGCGTTGAATCGGGCAGGGAAGAAAGAGTTTCTCCCTGCCCGCCGCGTTAAAAAAAGAAAGGAACTTATGATATGCAGGCATGGTTTGAGAAAACGGCTGAAAAGTTTCAGATGGCGTTTGTTTCATCTGACAGGTGGAAGCTTTATATAGAAGGGCTTGGCGTTACGCTTGAGATTGCTTTCTTTGCGGCGATTCTGGGCCTTTTGATTGGTACGGTGTTAGCCCTTATGAAGCTCTCTACCGGCAGGAGTGGGAAAAAGACCATTTGGACGGTGATTTCCAATATTTACATAGATGTGATCAGGGGAACGCCTTCCGTTCTGCAGCTTTTGATTATGTGGTTTATCATAATGAAAAGCTGTAAAAACGGTACTTTGGTTGCCGTTTTGTCATTCGGCATTAACAGTGGCGCTTATGTGGCGGAGATTGTACGTGCAGGTATTTTGGCGGTGGATAAAGGACAGACGGAAGCGGGCCGTTCTCTTGGGCTTAACAAAGCCCAGACCATGCTCTATATCGTCATTCCACAAGCAATTAAAAATGTGCTTCCTCCTATTGGAAATGAATTTATCGTTCTTCTTAAGGAGACGGCAATTGTGGGTTATGTAAGTCTTACGGATCTTACAAGAATGGCAAATCAAATTTCATCAAGGACCTATGAGCCGTTTATGCCGCTGATAGGAGCCGCCGTTATTTATTTTGTCATTATTAAAATACTTACAATTTTACTGGATAAACTGGAAAGGAGGCTGCGTAAAAGTGATAATCGTTAAGGAACTGCACAAGGAATTTGAAGGGAATCATGTGCTGCGGGGGGTCAATTATCATGTGCATCAGGGAGAAAAGATAGTAGTTGTGGGTCCCTCAGGCTCGGGAAAAAGTACTTTTTTGCGCTGCTTGAATCTTTTAGAGACGCCTACCTCCGGTGAAATCTGGTTTGACGGTCAGCTTATTACGGATCCTAAAGTAAATATCGATAAAATCAGAGAGCACATGGGGATGGTGTTCCAGAACTTCAACCTGTTTAATAACCTTTCCATTATGGATAATATCACTTTAGCCCCCGTAAAGCTAAAGCTTATGGGAAAAGAGGAGGCTAAGGAAAATGCGTTAAAGCTTCTTGCAAGGGTGGGACTTAAGGAAAAGGCGGACGCCTATCCCAGTCAGCTTTCCGGCGGACAAAAACAGAGAATTGCCATCGTGAGATCTCTTGCCATGAATCCAAGAGTAATGCTTTTTGACGAACCCACTTCGGCTCTTGATCCGGAAATGGTAGGAGAAGTTTTGGATGTTATGAAAGAGCTTGCGGAATCGGGCATGACAATGGTGGTTGTGACCCATGAAATGGGCTTTGCGCGGGAAGTTGGAACGAAAGTATTGTTTATGGATGAAGGCAATATTATGGAGGAAAATACGCCCGCAGAATTTTTTAATCACCCTAAGTGTGAGAGATTGCAGGATTTCCTGTCTAAGGTTTTGTAAAAGTATAAATGAAAAGGATGCGCGTTTCACGCCTCAGGATTAGATATAAGGCTGGCCGAAAGGCCAGCTCATTTTTTATGCACACGGGCGTGCGTCATTTCTTTTCATCTGCATTATGATGCAGCATAAGCAGGGAGGTAATGATATAAAATGGCAGGGAAAAAACCATAAAATAGGCATAGCGAAATTCCGAGGCAACAGGGGTTGCAATTAAAATGGTAAGCCACACGGCCACGCTTGGCAGATAAAAAATCAGCTTTTGGGTTTCAGATCTTACAAAGGCGTTGCCGATACAGAAGATAAGTATCCAGCAAATGACGCCCATACTCCAAAGAGGGCCGTACAGGGGAAGCATCCCCCCAAGCTTTATTGATATTTCCTTTATCTTTATCACCAAAGGGCCGCCAATAAGAGGCGTATGGGATACGCCTAAGGATGTGGCGCTCACGCCTTCCACATCAGCTACCGGATAAAAGGAGTCCGGATACCAGTAACCGTAGGTCTGGCGAATGTAGGCTGTCATGTAATCGCCCGGATAACGCAGTCCAAGCTTTAACCAAAGCTTAAAAAAATCCCATTTATGATCTGCCAGATAATCCTGATTTCCGGCCCTGACCAGTTCTTTGATATTATCGGCGTAGGATGGATCATAGAGCTTTTTAATATAGGTCAAATCCACTACGTTTTCGATAAAATCTCTCTCTTCCTCCGTAAGATCGCGGTCGTTACAGATAACGGCGGTAATCTGCTGGGTTGGAATGGCAAGAGACTCGACTAAATCCGGCTGAGCTACTTTAAAGGCCTTCATAACGGGATATTTTATGATAATTGCACACAGAAAAATCCCTAAAATGACAGGAAGCATAACCCAGGCTTTTTTTCTGAAATAAAAGAGAAAGAAGGGGAGGCAGAGAATAAACGCATACCAGCCGTTGGAGCGAAACAGACACATGGCAAGCCCCGAAAGGGCAAAAATACACAGATGGAGTATACTGCTCTTTCTATGCAGACATAAGCAGGAGCAGCCAAGACTTAATATGGCGGCGGCGAAAAGAACGTCTTTCCATATGGTAACGGCATGAACCGCATGATAGGGAACCAGCGCATAAAACAGCGTTACCAGAAGGCAGATACGGGTTCTGACACAGTACTTTTTCATAGTGCTTATCAAATAGCTTACACTAAGAGCAAGGACGCACATTTGAAAAAAGGTATAAAAGGAAAGCGCAATCAGCATACTGCCGGTGAGCGTGTAGCCAATATGGTAGAAAAGCTTAATGAAAAGGGTGTGCACCCAGGGATGATGATTGCTGTAAGGGATAACGCCCAGCACCTGCTCAAACTGATTGATGCTGTCCGGGGTCATGACGCCCGGATACTGATAGAGAAAATAAGGAAACCAGAAAACAAAGCAAAGCAAAAATGCGCAGAGGGCCGTATGCCTTACATAAAAGGAACGCAAAAAAGTTAAGACTTTAGAAAGCCATGAGAAACGACAGCGGACGGCGGAAACCGGTTTGGCAGGATCGTAAGGCTCCGTAAAAAGTATGCTGCGAAGGAGAACCTTATCTCCCGTATAGGAAAAGAGAAAAATGAGTATGTGATAAAACAGGAACGCAAAGCCCAGAGCGGTGAAAACAATGATGCCCGTCCGGAATAAATGGCTGGTTAGAGTTTCTATATATCTTGGATAATCTACGGCCATATATAAAACAGTGAAAATAATGGAAATGACCACTGCCGTCACAGTTGTCCTTCGGCTTTTCCCAAGATCAGACTGATATTTGGGTTCATCCACATAACAATTGTCTACATGACAATAAAAGAAAAAGCTGAAAAGAAAGAAAACAAGGGTTAAAATATTTCCCGGTTCCATACGGCTTGCTTTCATAAGCGCCCAAGTGGTAAAAAAGCCCTGGACTGCCTTTGCGGTTAGTCTGGTCCTCGACATGTTTTTCATGGTAATTGCTCCTGTTCTTTGCAAAATTTATATGGAATGACATTGGAAATTTCGCGTTCGGTCTTGCAAAAGCTTTTCGTCTATGGCGCCTGCAAGAATCGGAAGCAGAAATTTGTTATGTCGGTTACGATATGCTATAATTAACATATGTGCAAATGCATGCTTTGCTGTAACCATCCGGCAGGCCCGCGCATTTACATTATTTCGTAAAATTCGGTATTCAGGAACACTATATCGTATGAAACCATTGTTGTCAATGAATATGCTGTTACTATGAGCGGCCTTCAGGCCGTGAACAGTAATAATATACTTACAAAAACAGGAGGATAAAAGCGGTGATTACGGTCAGTTTATGTATGATTGTAAAGAATGAGGAAAAGATTTTAGCAAGGTGTCTTGACAGTATTGGAGATTTGGCGGATGAAATTATTATTGTGGATACAGGCTCTACGGACAGGACAAAGGAGATAGCCGCCAGATATACGGATCAAATTTATGATTTTACATGGACCCAGGATTTTGCGGCGGCAAGAAATTTTTCCTTTTCAAAAGCAAATTGCGATTACATTTATTCAGCCGATGCGGATGAGATTTTGGATGAGGGCAACCGTGAAAAGTTCAGAATATTAAAGGAAAACCTTATGCCGGAGATTGAGATTGTTCAGATGTATTACGGGAACCAGCTTGCCTTTGGGACGGTGTACAATTATGATAAGGAGCTGCGCCCTAAGCTGTTTAAGAGACTGCGCACCTTCTGCTGGATAGAACCGGTCCATGAGACAGTGCGCCTTTCTCCAATCGTGTTTGACAGCGACATAGAAATTACCCATTTGCCGGAGGGCAGCCATACCGGAAGAGATTTAGAGATTTTTCATAAAATAGTGAAAGAAGGCGGGGAGCTGTCAGAGAGGCTTAAAAATATGTTCGCAAGGGAGCTGATGATTTCCGGAACGCCGGAAAATTTCAGGGAGGCGGAAGACTATTTTACACAAATAGCGGATGGGGAAGAAACCGGACCGGATCAAATGAAAGAGGCTCTCTGTATTGTGGTGAAAGCGGCGAGAATGTGTGGAGATTACCTGAAAATGTACCGCTATGCCATGAAGGACGTGGCAAGCGAGAGTGTAAGCGAGGTATGTTTTGAACTGGGAGAATACTATTTTGAGCAAAAGGAATATCAGGAAGCGGCCATCTGGTATTATAATGCGGCATATGAAACACAAAGTATCCTGAATATTCACTCCGGCGGAGATCTCCCTCTTATGAGGCTGTCCGGGTGTTATGATAAAATGAACCTGCCCGAAGAAGCAAAGGAATATAGACTTCTGGCACAAGAGTGGAGGGCATAACCTTATAAGGCGTAAAATGATTTATAGTTTATCAAGGAAATGTTAAAGATATGGTTGAAAGGACGAATTGTGCTTGCGGCCGGGCCTTTATAATGTTACCATAGGGTCTGGCAGTAATTGTAAATTCCGGCTGATGTTCGGATTTATGGAATATTGTCCCGATGTTTCCGCAAGCGGCCCCGGGCCGTAAGAAGCAACGAAGACTTACAACAAGGAGGATGAAATGAGCTGGGAAGAAAATGTGCGGAGGGTAGAGCCCTATGTAGCGGGGGAGCAGCCTAAAATACAAGACGTCATAAAGCTCAACACCAACGAATGCCCCTATCCCCCTTCCCCTAAAATGAAGGAAGTCCTGGAAAAAATGGATTATGGGAAGCTTCGCCTTTACCCTGACATGGATGCAAAAAAGCTGGTGGATGTGTTGGCGGATTACTATCACGTGAAGCCTGAGCAGGTATTTGTGGGCGTGGGTTCGGATGATGTGCTTGCCATGGCCTTTATGACTTTTTTTAATGGAGACAGGCCAATCTTGTTTCCGGACATCACCTATTCCTTTTATGATGTGTGGGCACAGCTTTTCAGGATCCCTTACAAGGTCTGCGCTCTTGACGGGGATTTTTGCATTAAGAAAGAAGATTATCTGACGCCTAACGGGGGAATTGTGATTCCAAATCCCAACGCGCCTACAGGAGTACTTGAGGATGTGGACTTTTTTGAGGAGATCATTGCAGCTAATCCTGACAGCGTAGTGATTGTGGATGAGGCTTATGTGGATTTTGGGGGCGTAAGCACAATCCCATTGATTTGTAAATATGACAATCTGCTTGTAGTGCAGACTTTTTCAAAATCCCGTGCAATGGCGGGGGCGCGGATTGGCTTTGCCATTGGCGATGAAAAATTGATCCGCTATTTAAAGGACGTAAAGTTTTCTTATAATTCCTATACCATGAATACGCCTGTGATTGAAATGGGCGCGGCGGCTGTTTTAGATGACGCCTATTTTAAGGAGATAGTGGGAAAAATTGTAAAGACCAGGGAGTGGACAAAGGAGCAGTTAAAAAGGCTTGGATTTTCCTTTGCCGATTCAAAGGCCAACTTCCTGTTTGTAAGCCACAAAAAGGCGTCTGCAAAGGATATTTTTCTTGCCCTTAAGGCAAATAATATCTATGTAAGGCATTGGGATAAGAAAAGAATAAGCAATTATCTGCGCATCAGCATCGGTACGGATGAGCAGATGGAGAAACTGGTTTCATTTTTAGAAGATTATTTGAAATAGCATGGAGGCAAAAAATGATTCGAAACATATTAAAAGGTATTGTGATGGGAACAGCCAATATTATTCCCGGCGTCAGCGGAGGGACTATGGCGGTTTCCATGGGGATTTATGATAAGCTGATTCACAGCGTTACCCATTTATTTAAGGAATTGAAAGAAAGCCTGAAATTTTTGATTCCCATTGCCATAGGGATGGGGATTGCCCTTGTAGGGCTGTCTTTTATTATTGAACCTGCCTTTGAGCATTTCCCGCTGCAGACCAACTGTCTGTTTATAGGACTGATTGTGGGAGGGCTTCCTGCTGTCTGCAAGAAGGTGAAGGGAAAAGGAATAAAAGTAAGTTATATACTTCCTTTTCTGCTCTTTTTTGCAATTGTGGTAGGAATGGCTGCCATAGGGGAAAAGGAGGGCGCTGCCGCCGACCTGTCCTTTAGTCTTTGGTCCGTGATAAAACTTTTTGTGGTGGGCGTCATTGCTTCCGCTACTATGGTAATCCCTGGCGTGAGCGGTTCTATGATGCTGTTGCTGATGGGATATTACAATCCAATTGTAGCGTCAATTAAAAATTTTGTTACGGCGCTGGTGGCCTTTGATATTGCCGGTATTTTGCAGGGCTGCGGCGTTTTGGTTCCTATGGGGATTGGCATTGTGGTAGGCGTATTTGCCATTGCAAAGCTGATTGAAATTATTTTTGAAAAGTTTCCCATTCAGGCATATTGGGCTATCATCGGATTGATTGTGGCGTCTCCGTTCGCTATTTTCCTGTTAGGAGATGTGGGGACAATCACAGTGCCTGGGATTTTGGTCAGCGTGGTAACTTTTGGAATCGGTTTTGTGATTGCCATGAAGCTTGGCGAATAATAATAATGTGAAGAGAATTTCCAGGTCCGCAAAAAACGCGGACTAAGAAATTCTAAGACTTCACATTTAGAAGAATGCCCAGGTGGGCATTCTTCGCACATTGTTTGTGCCGCAAAGCAGCATGTAGGGAAGTGTGAAGAGAAGTTCTAAGGCGTCAGAAAACGCCGCCTAAGAACAACTAAAGCTTGCAAAGCAAGCTATCTTCACACTCAGAAGAATGCCCTGACGGTCATTCTTCACAAATTGTTTGTGCCGCAAAGCGGCATGTCGGGAAGTGTGAAAACGAGATGAAGATTTTCTAAGGCGGCATGTTTGGAAGTGTGGAGAAAGGTTCATATTCAGGATGGAGGCGGCCGTGGAGGCATATACGGATTTTGCAGGGGTGTATGATATTTTTATGGAGGATACGCCCTATGAGGCATGGGCGGATTTTTTGTCAGATTTGATAGAAAAGTATGGGATTTCAAAACCCTTGGGTGAGAAAGAAAGACTTTCAAGTAGAACAGGCAATTTAAACCTTGCGGAGGGAACTTTGGCGGAGGCGGAAAGTACGGCGGCGCGGGAGGAAGCTTTGGAGGCGGAGCGGAATCTGGTGTTGGATTTAGGCTGCGGAACAGGCACGCTGACAGAGCTTTTGTATGCAAAGGGTTACGATATGATTGGTGTAGACAATTCTGAGGATATGCTTCGGGAGGCTTTTGAAAAAAAGGAGAAATCCGGAAGCGAAATCCTTTACCTTTGCCAGGACATGCGGGATTTGAATTTGTACGGTACCGTTGGGACGGTGATTAGCGTCTGCGATTCCCTCAATTATCTTTTGGAGGATGATGAGATAGAAGGCGTGTTTTCTCTTGTGAATAATTATTTATATCCGGGCGGCCTTTTTATCTTCGACTTTAACACGGTATATAAATATGAAAAGGTGATAGGAGATACGACGATTGCGGAAAACAGGGAAACCTGCAGTTTTATTTGGGAGAACTTTTACCATGAGCAGGAGAAAATGAACGAGTATGACCTGACAATATTTGTAAAGCAGGAAAAGGGAGAGCTGTTTCGCCGGTTTACGGAAACCCATCTGCAAAGAGGATATACCCTTGATGAAATGCTTGGGTTTGTGGAAAGGGCAGGGATGGAAGCGGTGCTTTGTCTGGATGCGGATACCCATGATAAGCCGGGCGAGATGAGCGAGAGAATTTACGTGGCGGCCAGAGAGCGGGGGAAGGAGAAGCGTCCGCCGTATGAAAAATAGCATAAGCCCGGTATGAAATTTTGCCCTCAGGCGCAAATGCTAAGGTTTGGAAAGGAGCATGGTTATTAAATGATGTCGGATTATATTGTAAGGGCAACAGCGGCAGGGGCTCAGTTAAGGGCCTTTGCGGCAACCACTAAAAATTTGGTGGAGGCGGCAAGAAGAGCTCATGACACCAGCCCTGTCGTAAGCGCGGCGTTAGGGCGGCTATTGACAGGCGGCGTGATGATGGGCGCTATGTTAAAAGGCGAAAAGGATTTGCTTACCTTACAGATAAGCGGGGATGGTCCGGTGAAAGGAATGACGGTTACCGCCGACGGACAGGGAAATGTAAAGGGCTATGCGATTAATCCTCAGGTAATGCTGCCGCCAAACGCCTCAGGCAAGCTGGATGTGGGGGGAGCAGTGGGAGGCGGAATGCTCCGGGTAGTGAAAGATTTGGGTTTAAAAGAGCCTTATGTGGGGCAGACTGCCTTACAGACAGGGGAAATTGCGGAGGATCTCACCTACTATTTTGCCACATCGGAACAGGTGCCGTCCGGTGTGGGGCTGGGCGTTTTGATGGAAAAGAACAACACGGTGAGACAGGCGGGAGGATTTATCGTGCAGTTGATGCCTTTTACGGAGGATAAGGTGATCACGGCTCTGGAGAAAAATCTGTCGGCGTTTTCTTCCGTGACAAATGTGCTCGATGAAGGAAAAACCCCGGAGGAAATGCTGGGAATGCTCTTAAAAGGGCTGGATTTGGAGATTGTAGATACCATGCCCGCGCGGTTTTACTGCGGTTGCGATAAAAAGCGTGTGGAGAGGGCAATTATCAGCATTGGCAAAAAAGAAATCAAAGAAATGATCTCCGAAAACAAAGACATTGAGGTGAATTGTCATTTTTGCAACACCGCTTATCGGTTTTCGGTGAAAGAGTTGAAGGAATTACTGGAAAAAAGCAGATAATTCAGGGGCTGATACCGCATACTTAAAATTTCCGGGGATATTTTTCGAGAGCGCAGGGTAAAATGGGCCGGGATATACGCGCAGGAAATTTGAATATACGGCACATGGAAAGGAGCAGGGTTTTAAAGTGAAGCACGGGTTTATCAAAGTGGCGGCTGTTACGCCGAAGGTGAAGGTGGCGGACACAATTTTTAACGGAGAACAGATTTGCCGGGGAATCGAGGAGGCGGCGAAGGAAGGGGCGAAGGTGATAGTCTTTCCCGAGCTTTGCATAAGCGCTTATACCTGCGAGGATTTGTTTTTACAGGAAAGACTTCTTTCCTCCTGCAAGGAAGAACTTATCAGGATCGCGGAATTTACCCGGGGAAAGGATGCGCTGGTGTTTGTGGGGCTGCCCTTTGAGAGAGAGGGAAAGCTTTATAATGTGGCGGCGGCGGTTCACGACGGAGAGGTGCTTTGTATGATTCCCAAGACCTTCATCCCGGCTTACGGCGAATTTTATGAGACCCGGCATTTCCGGGCGGGAAATAAAAAGGCTGTTTGGGTGTCCTTTCACGGGAAAGAGATCCCTTTTGGGACTAACATTCTGTTAAAGGGCGAGGGGATGGAAGGGCTTTATATCGGCTGCGAAATCTGCGAGGATATTTGGGCGCCGAACGCTCCCGGCATTTCCCACGCCATGGCGGGCGCTACCTTGTTGGTGAACCTCTCCGCCTCCAATGAGACGGTAAATAAGGATACTTATCGGGAAATGCTGGTGAGATCCGCCAGTGCCAAGCTGATTGCAGGATATGTTTATTGCAGCAGCGGCGAGGGAGAATCCACCCAGGATTTGGTTTTCGGCGGTCACAATATGATTGTGGAAAACGGCAGCGTGCTTGCCAAGGGGGAGCGGTTTGTAAATCAGACAGTTTTTGGGGATATCGATATCCATAAGCTGCGGATGGAAAGGCGCAGGATGAATACCTTTGCCTGCGGCGACTGCCAGGATCTTTTGCTCTGAAAAAGGAGGAAACAAAGCTTTCACGCGTTTTTTCCCGTATGCCTTTCGTGCCGGAAAAGAAGGAGGAAAAGGAAAAACGCTGCGATGAAATTCTGACGATTCAGTCTATGGGACTTAAGAAACGGTTAGAACATACGGGGTGTAAAAAAGTGGTAATCGGCGTGTCCGGGGGACTTGATTCCACGTTGGCGCTGCTTGTAAGTGCAAGAACCCTGGATATGCTGGGAATTGCCAGGGGAAATATGACTGCCGTTACCATGCCCTGCTTTGGGACCACCGACAGAACCTATGAGAATGCCTGCAAGCTTACGGAGATTTTAGGAGCATCCTTAAAAGAGGTGGATATCAGGGAGGCGGTGAGCGTTCATTTTAAGGATATCGGCCAAAGTATGGATAATCATGACGTAACCTACGAAAACAGCCAGGCAAGAGAGCGAACCCAGATTTTAATGGACATCGCCAATCAGGAAAACGGCATGGTGATTGGCACCGGGGACATGTCGGAGCTGGCCTTGGGATGGGCCACCTACAACGGGGACCACATGTCCATGTATGGGGTAAACGCAGGGGTTCCCAAAACGCTGGTGCGTCATCTGGTGCGCTACTATGGGGATACCTGCCAAAATGATAAACTGAAAGAAATTTTGCTGGATGTGCTGGATACGCCGGTGAGCCCTGAGCTGCTTCCGCCGGTGGACGGCGTAATTTCTCAGAAGACAGAGGATTTGGTGGGCCCTTACGATCTTCATGATTATTTTCTTTATTATATGCTGCGCTGCGGCTTTGAGCCGGAAAAGATTTACCGGATTGCAAGGCTTTCCTTTGCAGGACAGTATGAGGACGGCGTTATTTTAAAGTGGATGAAAATTTTTTACAAAAGATTCTTTTCCCAGCAGTTTAAACGATCCTGCCTGCCGGACGGCCCGAAGGTGGGAAGCGTGGCGGTATCGCCAAGGGGGGATCTGCGGATGCCCTCCGACGCCTGTGTAAGAGTATGGATGGAGCAATTAGAGCGGCTTTAGAGATTTATTCCTGCCGGCAATAAGCCGGGCAGATGCGCCTGCACGGATTTTTGACGGGCGTTTATAGCCGGCAAAAATACCCTGCAGTTCACCGTCTTGTCAGCTTGAGGTTTTATATCCTGCAATCCGGTGAACCGTAGGTATTCGGTAATTATTGACTCAGGACTTTGCATTTCCCGGAAGGCTCATAAGAAAGCAGCGTTCTGCGCCTTTGGAATTTGTTGTGGATGGCGGCCGGATTGGCAGGGTCTTATGTAGGGGAAGGCGAAGCGGAGGGGCCTGTGGAGGGTGAAGGAGCTGCCGCCTTGCCAAGTGAGGACTTAATGGCGTTTAATAAAACCATGGAGGTATATTTGTTGTCGTCCGCATAGGTAATGTTATCCAATGACTGGTTCTTTAAAATTTGATTTGCCAGCTCGTCAAAGGAAGGCTCTAACAGCGGAAACATGGTTGCCACGGCTTCGTCCAGATTTACGATACGGATATCGTTGATGTTGGCTTCGTCCACGGTAACCTCCACGTCCACCGTATTGTCGTTTAAAACCAGGGATGTGGTATAGATACCCGGTACATAGACGGCGGAGGGCGCTTCCACAGTAGGCTCCTGCTTTTTATCCTTTGGTACAAACATAATGATAAGGAGAATGATAAATAATATTCCCAGCAGTGCAAACAGGCCGGTATATATTAATTCTTTCAGATGAAGTACAACAATTTTGGTTTTGGAGCTCATAGGCTATCCCCATTACGTTCTTTTTATCATATTATTATTTATGGCAGGGATTTATGCCATGTTGCGTTAGAAACTTTATGGGTATTGACAAAGGGGCAGGGAGCCTGTTATCATTGTACGGAACGAAGGCGTTCTTATAGCAGTGGAGTGAACCGCTGGTATAGGGGCGCCTTTTACCTATATGAAAAAGTCTTTTGCCCATCATGTCGTGTGGGCGGAAGGAGGTATTTTTCAGGCATGCTTTAGTAAACTAAAATAGAAAGGGAATGAAGAGGTTAAAAACCGGAGAAAGGAATGGAAAAGTTATGAGAAAAAATTTTTCAAAAGAAGATATTATGGCGCTGGTAAGCGATGAGGATGTGGAGTTTATCAGGCTGCAGTTTACGGATATATTTGGATGTCTGAAAAATGTGGCGATTACGGCCAGCCAGCTGGAAAAGGCGCTGGATAACCAGTGCATGTTCGACGGTTCTTCCATTGAGGGCTTTGCGCGGATTGAGGAGTCGGATATGTATTTATATCCGGATTTAAGCACTCTGGAAATTTTCCCATGGAGACCCCAGCAGGGCAAGGTGGCCAGGCTGATTTGCGATGTATACCGCCCGAACGGGGAGCCTTTTGAGGGAGACCCAAGATATATTTTAAAGTGCGCCGTAAACGAGGCAAAGAGCATGGGATACAAATTTGAGGTGGGGCCGGAATGTGAATTTTTCTTGTTCCACACAGACGAAAACGGCATGCCTACCACCCTCACCCATGAGAAGGCCGGATACTTTGACTTAGGGCCTTTGGATTTGGGAGAGAACGCAAGACGGGATATGGTGCTGACCCTGGAGGATATGGGATTTGTGGTGGAGGCTTCCCACCATGAGGTGGCCCCCGCCCAGCATGAGATTGATTTTAAATATGATGAGGCTTTGGCCACAGCCGATAACATTATGACCTTTAAGCTGGCGGTCAAGACGATTGCCAAGCGGCACGGACTGCACGCAACCTTTATGCCTAAGCCTAAATATGGCGTAAACGGCTCCGGAATGCATATCAATATGTCTTTGTCAAAGGACGGAAAGAATATTTTTGACGATCCGTCGGATGCGCTTGGCTTAAGTAAGGAAGCATACTATTTCATCGGCGGCATTATGAAACACATGAAGGGAATGACGGCGATTACAAACCCTCTGGTAAATTCTTACAAAAGGCTGGTTCCCGGTTATGAAGCACCGGTTTACATTGCATGGAGCGCTACCAACAGAAGCCCCTTAATCCGCATTCCGGCCATAAGGGGGGAAGGCACAAGGATTGAACTGCGCTGCCCTGACCCTTCGGCCAACCCTTATCTGGCGCTGGCAGTGTGCTTAAGGGCAGGATTGGACGGTATTGCGGGGCGGATTAATCCGCCGGCAAGCGTTGACCGCAACATTTTTGCAATGTCTAAGGAAGAAAAGAAAGAGCTTGGCATTGAGGCCATACCGGGTACGCTGATAGAGGCTGTTTATGCCCTTGAGGAGGACGAATTTATCCAGGAGGCTTTAGGCAGGCATGTATCGCAAAAATATATCGAGGCAAAAAAGGCGGAATGGGCGGATTACCGTTCCCAGGTTACGGATTGGGAGATTAATCAGTATTTGAATCAATTTTAATCTGCCGGGAAGAATACTTTTTAATGAATTTGTATTGTTTTAAAACGGCAGTAATATGTGGGGTTGATTCATATTATTGACTGTAATGTAAAAATGCATAAGGCAAGGAGGTGTGCACATGACCAGTGTGATTGTTGCCCTCCCTAAAATAGAGGACGCGAAAAATATGAAAAATGTTCTGGTCAGAAACGGTGTTTCGGTGGCCGGAGCCTGCATAACAGGTGCACAGGTACTTGCGCTTGCAGATAACTTAAACGATGGGATCGTTATCTGCGGGTACAAAATGGCAGATATGATGTATTCCCAGCTGCAGGAATATCTTCCCGCCGGCTTTGAAATATTGTTGATGGCTTCCAGTCAGGCGATAAGCGAGAACATGACGCGAAGCGGCGTTATGTGCCTGACCATGCCGATTAAAATACACGACCTGATTAACACCGTCAATATGATGATTCAGGCCATGGAGCTGAAAAAAAGAAAGCGGAGGGCAAAGCCCAAAGAGCGGAGCGAAAAGGACGCGGAGCTTATCAGGGACGCAAAGGCGGTTCTGATGAGGCGCAACCACATGACGGAGGAGGAGGCCCATAGATACATACAAAAATGCAGCATGGACAGCGGCACGAATATGGTGGAGACGGCGCAGATGGTGCTGGAGATGATGAAGTGACGGACGCGGCGGTGACGGAACAATTACAGAAATGGATATAAAATAGATTTGAAAGAACCCTTATGTCGCTTGAAGACGGGGCTTTGGTATGGTATGATTTTGACAGATATTATTGATAACATACGAAAGTCTGAAAGGAGACGGCATGAAGGGTTCATTTTTTTTAGGGGCGGATGCAAGTCCGAAATTTGAGGTTCGCGAAATGCAGATTGGCGAGCTGGGGGAGGAAGAAGTACTGGTGCGCAGCAAAACCTGCGGTATTTGCGGAACGGACGTACATATTTACCGGGGAGAGCCGGGTTCTGCGGATGCAGTGCCGCCCGTGGTGTTAGGCCATGAGTTTGCGGGTATCGTGGAGAAGGTTGGCGTGAATGTAACAAAGGTGAAAGTGGGCGACCATGTGACCTTAGACCCCAATATTTATTGCGGAACGTGTATGCCCTGCCGCATGGGACATAAGCAGAACTGCGAGCATCTTTTCGCCCTGGGGGTTAACACCAACGGAGGTTTTGCGGAGTATGCGGTGTGTCCCCAGTCACAGTGTTTTAAGGTCAATGAGGACGTTGATTTTGATGTGGCGGCAATGGCGGAGCCGCTGGCCTGTGTGATTCACGGGATAGATTTGGCGGGGATTAAGCCGGGGCAGAACGTATGCGTGATCGGCGGAGGCACCATTGGCCTTTTGATGGTTCAGATGGCAAGGCTTTGCGGCGCAGGGTGCGTTATTTTAAGCGAGCCTGTGGAGATACGGCGTCAGATTGGACTTGAAGTGGGAGCCGACGCGGCGATTGATCCTATTCATGAGGATTTGCAGGGAAGAATCAGGGAAATCCTTGGGGAAGGTATTGTGGACATTGTAATCGAATGTGCAGGCAATCCCATTACGGCTAAGCAGGCCCTTGAGGTGGCGGGATTAGGGGCTACCATCCTGTTTTTCAGCGTGCCGGGCGTAGGCTCAACCGTACAGCTGCCCTTATTTGACGTGTTCAAAAAGGAGCTGAAAATCGTGGGCTCCATCATCAATCCGGATACCCATCAAAGAGCGGTGAATCTGATCAATGCCGGAAGGCTGGAAATCAAGAAACTGATTACCCATAGCTACGATTTGGAGCATTTGGAGGACGGCATTAAAATGCAGATGAGCAGCGAGTCCATCAAGGTGGTAGTTCATCCGTAATGTTGTGGAAATGAATTTGTGTATATAGGATTCACGGGTGCGGTGGCTCAGGCGGACATGCATAAAGGAAACCATGAGCCGGATTAAATATTTAACGGTTATCGTGGGGCGTGGTTTTTAAGGAAAACAAGAAACGTTCACAGGCGGCCGCTAGAAGAGGATATTACAAAGAAGAAGGGAGATTTCAAATGGGAAAATGGGTCAGGAGCCGTTTTCAGCCCGGGGTTGGCTTAGGCGAAAACGGGACAAGGGTTACGGCGTCAAAAGAGCACATAGAGCTGTCAAAGGAAGCGGCCAAGGAAGGCATGGTTCTTTTAAAGAACGAACAGGGGGTTCTGCCTTTGGAAAGGGGCGCTAAAGTAGCGCTTTTTGGCAAGGGAACTTTTGACTATGTGAAAGGCGGCGGAGGCAGCGGGGATGTAACCGTTTCCTATGTAAGGAATTTTTATGAGGGCCTTTCCCTGCAGAAAGACTGCGTGGAAATTTTTGACAAGACAGCGGATTTTTATAAAAAAGAAGTGGAAAGACAGTACGCGGAAGGGATGGAGCCCGGCCTTACGGTGGAGCCGGAGCTTAGCGACGAGCTTGTGGCGCAGGCGGCCCGCTTTACGGACACCGCCATTATTTCCATCAGCCGCTTTTCCGGAGAGAGCTGGGACCGCAAGGCATATAAGGGCCAGCATATTGACATAAAAGGCGAAGGCGAGGACATGGTCCAAAAATCCGAAAAGGTTTTTGAAGACGGGGACTTTTATCTGACTGCGGCTGAAAAGGCCATGGTGGAGAAGGTAAAGGGTGCGTTCTCCAAGATAGTTGTTGTCATGAACGTAGGAGGCATGGTGGATACGGAATGGTTCCATTCGGACGAGCGGATTCAGTCCGTATTGATGGCATGGCAGGGCGGAATCGAAGGCGGCCTTGCGGCGGCGGAGCTTATTGTGGGGAAGAGAAATCCTTCGGGTAAGCTTTCGGATACCTTTGCCAAAGAGCTTTCGGACTACCCTTCAACGGAAACCTTCCATGAGTCTCAGGACTATGTAGACTATATCGAAGATATTTATGTGGGATACCGCTATTTTGAGACGATACCGGGGAAGAAGGAAAGGGTGAATTATCCTTTTGGCTTTGGCTTATCTTATACAAGCTTTGCACTTTCAAAGCCGGCGGTGACCATGGAGAACGGATGCGTTACGGCATGTACCACGGTCTGCAATACAGGGGCAAGAGAAGGCAGGGAAGTGGTGCAGGTTTACTATAGCGCGCCTCAGGGAAGACTTGGCAAACCGGCCAGGGTTCTGGCAGGCTTCCAAAAGACAAGACTGCTAAAGCCCGGCGAGAGCCAGAGCGTTTTTATTTCCTTTAAAGTAAATGACATGGCCAGCTACGACGACCTTGGAAAGGTGGCGAAATCGGCATGGGTATTGGAAAAAGGCGAGTATCGCTTCCATGTAGGCACATCTGTGAGGGATACCGCTACGGCGGATTATGTCTATTGTCTGGAGGCGGACACGGTGGTGGAACAGCTTTCAGCAAAGATAGCGCCCAGCTCTTTAAAGAAGCGTATGCTGGCGGACGGCAGCTTTGAAGAACTTCCCCTTACCACCCCCAACGACCCGGACGAGACTATCTTTGAAAAGCATAAGGAAGGCTCCGCTACCTATATCATGCCCGCTGAAAAGGCAAGAGAGGCTTATTTCAGGAGAGAAGAAGATCAAAAGCCGCAGCTTTTGGATGTGTGCGAAGGAAAAATGACAATGGACGCCTTCGTGTCCGCCCTTCCCGATAAAGAACTGGCGGAACTTTTGGGCGGACAGCCAAACCTGGGCGTGGCCAATACCTTTGGCTTTGGCAATCTGGGCGAGTACGGCGTGCCCAATATTATGACCGCGGACGGCCCTGCGGGACTGCGTATCCTTCCGGAATGCGGCGTCTGCACAACCGCATGGCCCTGCGCCACCTTACTTGCCTGCACATGGGACAGCGAAGTGACGGAGAAAATCGGTGTTGCGGCCGGAAAAGAAGTGAAGGAAAACAACATAGCCGTATGGCTTGCGCCTGCCATCAATATCCACAGAAGCCCTCTATGCGGCCGGAATTTTGAGTATTATTCGGAAGACCCGCTTCTCACGGCAAAACAGGCCTCGGCCCTGGTGAAAGGGGTTCAGTCCAACAGGATTGGCACCAGCGTAAAGCATTTTGCGCTGAACAATAAGGAGACCAACCGCAAGGATTCCGATTCAAGGGCTTCCGAGCGCGCAATCCGTGAAATTTATATTAAGGCTTTTGAAATGGTGGTAAAGGAGGCCCAGCCATGGACCATCATGTCCTCTTACAATATTATTAACGGGCACCGGGCAAGTGAAAACAAAGACCTCCTTACCGGAATCCTTCGGGACGAATGGGGTTTTCAGGGTATGGTCACCACGGACTGGTGGACCTATGGAGAGCATTACAAGGAAGTGAAGGCCGGCAACGACGTGAAGATGGCCTGCGGATATCCGGAGAAACTGCTTGAAGCGAAGGAAAAGGGCGTACTTTCCAGAGAGGAAATGGAAATCTGTGGGAAACGGATTTTGGAATTGATTCTTAAGGTGGACTAAGAAAACAGATACAGTTTAAGCCATAAGACCGACAGAAGTTTCATTCTGCCGGTCTTGTTGTACATAAAAAGACAAGGGGTTGGAAAAGTGTGGGAAGGTGTAAAAATGAAAATCATGCTTGTAGAGGACGATGAGGCACTGGCAGGGGAGATCAGCTCTTTTTTGACAAAGTGGGGCTATGATACGGAAATTGCAGGAAAATATGATGAAATCCTTAAGGAATTTATGGAATGGAAACCGCATTTGGTGCTGATGGATATTAGTCTGCCCCTGTATGACGGCTTTTACTGGTGCGCCCAAATCAGGCGGGTTTCCGCCGTACCGGTTATCTATATCAGCAGCCGCGGCGATGACAGGGACAAAATTATGGCCATTGCCCAGGGCGGGGATGACTATGTGGAAAAGCCCTTCCGCCTTGATTTGCTGCGGGCGAAGATAGAGGCGATTTTAAGGAGAACCTATGAATACAAGGTAAAGGAACAACTCTTTTTAAAACCGGGGCTTTGCTTCGATGCGGTTTCCCAAATCCTGTTTTATGAAGGGAAAGAAGTGGAAATGACCAGGTCGGAGAGAAAGATTTTGGCCAGGCTGATGGAGGCCAGGCCCTTGGTGGTATCCAGAGAAGATTTGATGATGGCTCTCTGGGACACGGACGAGTATGTGTCGGATCAGGCCCTCACAACGATGGTTAGCAGGCTGCGGGGAAAGGTGAAAGCGGTCTGCGGGGAAGAAATGATAGGGACGAAGAAGGGGCAGGGATATTTTATAGTATGAATTATCTGAGAAGATGTTTTAAATATTATCTCTTTTGTCTGGCCGTATTTTTATTTGCCAATCTATATTTTCTTTTTCTGCTGCGGGACAGGCGGATAGAGTACTTGACGTATTTTGATATTCTTTTGGGGATTGCCTTTCTGATTTTTGCGGGAAGCGATTTTTTCAGCTACAGGAAGAAAAGGCTTAGGAAGGAAAAACTTCTGCGGCAGGAGGATGTGATTTGCGATATGATTCCTTCCCCTGAACACTTTGAAAACAGGGAGATTGCGGAGCATGATATCAGGATTTTAAAAGCGAAAATACAGGAGCAGTTTCAGGAAAGCTGCGAATTGCAGGATTATGTGGCAAAGTGGTGCCACGAGTTCAAGATTCCGCTGTCCACCTGCCTTTTGATAGATGAAAAGATTGAGGACGGGAAGGTTAAAAGGGATTTGAGGGAGCCTCTGGAGAGAATGAATCGGCAGATTAACACTATGATGCTGGGATGCAGGCTGCAGAGCCCTCTGTTCGACTTGCAGGTAAAGAAAACCTCTTTACAGGAATGTGTGAAAACTTCTGTCAGAAATAATCAGTTTTTTCTGATTCGGAAAAAATTTGCATTGGATGTGCTGGTGGAGGATTTATTTGTCTATACGGATCCGGCATGGCTTGTTTATATTTTGGACCAGCTGATAAATAATGCCCTCAAATATTCCGGCCGGGAACCAAAACTCCACATTTGGTCCGAAAGACAGGGAGCGAAAGCCGTGCTCTTTGTGGAGGACAACGGGGAAGGCATCAGGGACAGCGATATAAAAAGAATTTTCGAGAAAGGATTTACGGGAGATAATCACCATAATGGTAAATATAAGTCGACGGGGATGGGGCTCTATATGGTATCAAAGATTGCGCAAAAGCTGGAGCATGAAATAAGAGTGGAGAGCGAATATGGGATTTATACCAGATTTTCCATAGAGTTTCTCACGAATATTTAAAGCCTGCTCGTAATTGCCAGTATACTTCCTTACAAAAAATGTAAGCTTCGGAACCGCTTTGTAATGTATCCGTAAGGATTTTTTATATTGGTCATTTTATAATATGTATATCGGCAAAAGCAGGAAGGCCAAAGTCATGATACCTGTTTTTAGCCTAACGCCTGAAAAAATGTGGGCTGTTGAAAACATGGAGGACTAATATGAACAACAAAGTAGTGGAAGTGAAAAATCTGGTAAAGAATTACGGTGCAAAGGATGTTCAGACGAAAGCGTTAAAAGGAATTGATTTGACCATTTATGAAAATGATTTCCTTGCAATCATGGGGCCGTCGGGTTCAGGGAAGACCACCCTGTTAAATATCCTTTCCACCATCGACAAGCCTTCTTTGGGGGCTGTTATTTTGGATAACAGGGATATCACCAGGATATCCAACAAGGAATTGTCAAAACTGCGGCGGGACAAAATAGGCTTTATTTTTCAGGATTACAATCTCCTTGACACCATGACGCTTGAGGACAATATTGCGCTGCCCCTGTCTCTTGGAGGGGTTCCCGCGAGAGAATGCGTGAAAAGGACGCAGGAGCTTAGCGGCCTGTTTGGGCTCAGGGAGCATTTGAAAAAGTATCCTTATCAGCTCTCCGGAGGACAGAAGCAAAGAGGGGCGGCCTGCCGGGCTCTTATCACCAATCCGGAAATCATATTTGCGGACGAACCCACAGGAGCGCTTGATTCCAAGTCCGGCCGGGAGCTTTTAGAATGCCTGAAAAAGATAAACGATGAAGGGCGCTCTACCATTCTCATGGTAACCCACGACCCTTTCAGCGCCTCCTATGCAAAGGACGTTTATATATTAAGCGACGGTCTGATCAAATGCAGGGTAAGTAAAGGAGGAGAGAGGAAAGAATTTTATGACAGAATTATAGACGTGCAGACTTCCATGGGAGGTGATTTCTTATGCGAATGATGAAATTGGTCTTCTTAAACTTTAAAAGCAGCTTTAGGAATTATCTGTCCCTGGTGGTCTCTCTGGCCTTTACCATCCTGATTTTCTATAATTTTCAGAATATTATCTATTCTGACAGTCTGGCGGTTTTAGGGGCCAAAAACAAAGAATACACGGAAATGGTGGTGCAGGTCATTTCCTTTGTGCTTGTGTGCTTTATGTTTTTCTTTATCTGGTACGCTACAAACGTTTTTTTGACAAAGAGGAAAAAAGAAATCGGAATCTATGTGTTCATGGGATTGTCCAACCAGAAAATAGGGAGCCTGTATGCCATTGAGACGGCGCTTATAGGCTCGTGCGCACTGCTGTTTGGAATCGTTTTCGGAGTACTTACCACAGGCCTGTTCCAGATGATTCTGCTGGCTCTTTCGGACATTGCGGTGGAGATTAGTTTTCAGTTTCGCCTGCGGCCGGTTTTCATCACAGCGGGCGTTTATCTGGCGGTGTATCTGGTTTTTGTGTTAAAAGGGTATGTAAATATTTTAAGGAGCAGCGTAATCAGCATGCTTTCCGGTACAAAACAAAACGAATACGTGAGACAAAAAACGGCGCTTCTTTTTTTAAAAGCGGTTGCAGGAACAGGCATACTTGGAACGGGATTTTATATGGCGGTCAGGGAAAGCGGCGATGGCTATAATATGTTTGGCAATCTTTTTCTGGCCGTGGTTTTCGTAGTGGCAGGCGTTTATCTGCTTTTTGGCGGTCTTCTCCCCCTTATTTTTCAGGGGCTTGCAGGGAATAAGCTTTTTCTTTATGGGAAAGGGCGGTGCCTTTGGGTAAACAGTGTGGTATTTCGGATGAAAAAGAACTACCGCACCTACGCTATGGTATGTATCTTGATTTTGTGCTCCGTGACCGCGCTGGCCACAGGATTTGCCATGAGAAACAGATACGAAAACATCAGGGTTTTTGAGAGCGTATATACCTTTCAGGTGCTGAGCGGCCGGCCGGGCCTGGGAGAAGAGATAAAAGGGATTATGGAAGAAAGTACGGGGATTGCCTGCCATACGGAAATTCCCGTTATCGAGCTTGCCGGGGATGTGGTTTGTGCAAATGAAAATTTTGGAACTTATGCGCTGGCCGCTTATTCGGATTTGAAAAAGCTGGCTGAGGAGGCAGGGCTTTTATTTGAACTGGAAGAGCCAAAGGACGGTCAGGTGATCAGGGCTTCTAATCTGGTTCTCCTGTCCATGATTACGGAGCGTTCCAACATCAGTGTGACAATCGGCGGAAAAGTTTATCAGCAGACGGAAGAAACCAATATTCCCTACCTTGGCTATTTGCAGGATAAGGTCAGCTTTTATATTGTAAACGATGAAGAATTTGAGAAACTGGCGCCCCTTGGACAAAAGGTGTATACTTATAATTACAGGATTGGGGATTTGAACGCTTTTGGATCGGTACGGGAAGATCTGAGAGAGTTTATGGCAGGCACAGGCGACGAATATATTGGAACCGTTTCCATGGACCCTTCTAAAAATACCATGGAATGGATTAAAATTGCCTACTCGCTTTGCGTTTTTATGTTTATGGTTTTTATCCTGGCAAGTGGGAGCATTATGTTTATGAAACTGTATAACGATTCTTTTGAGGAAAAGGAGCGCTATCTGGTCCTTAAAAAAATGGGGATGAACCATAACGTACTGCGAAAATCCATTGCGGCCGAGCTGGGGGCGGCCTATGGCCTGCCTTTTGTGGTTATGGGGATTTCTTCTTATTTTTCCGTCCGCGCGCTTGAACTTATGATGAAGGCGGATCTGCGCATGATTAATGTGGTGAGCGTGGCGGCAGTGTTTGGGATATTTTTATTATGTTATATATTGTCTGTTTTGGCCTATCGGAGAAATGTGGGAGTTTCGGAGAACGGTTTCCTGTAAATATGGAAGGACATTCCGGATACCGAAAAAAGGGATTCCGAATAGCTGCCGGGATGGAAAAAGAGGAGGAATACACGGTGCATTTTGTAGACGCAAAAGGAATCTTGTCACCTCAAAACGGCATGAATCTGTACCGGGGCTGTACCCACGGCTGCATCTATTGCGACAGCCGCAGCAAGTGTTACCAGATGAAGCATGATTTCGAGGATATAGAGGTAAAGCGAAATGCACCGGAGCTGTTGGAAAAAGCGCTGCGCGCAAAGCAGAAACGATCTGCCAAAGGCGCTATGATTGGTACGGGAGCCATGTGCGACCCTTATATGCACTGCGAAGAACAGCTTGGGCTTACGAGAAAATGTCTGGAAATCATAGACAGATACGGATTCGGCCTTGCCATACAGACCAAATCCGACAGGATTCTGCGGGATTTGGATCTTTTAAAAAGCATCAACCAAAAGGCCAAATGCGTGGTACAGATGACTCTCACCACTTATGATGAGGAACTGTGCCGGATATTGGAGCCTAATGTCTGTACCACCAAAAGACGGTTTGAGGTGCTCCGGATTATGCGGGAGAACGGGATACCCACCGTTGTGTGGATGAGCCCCCTGCTGCCATTTATCAACGATACAAGGGAAAATGTGGAGGGGATTTTGGATTACTGCGTAAAGGCGGAGGTTTACGGCATCGTCTGCTTTGGCATCGGAATGACCCTGCGGGAAGGGGACAGGGAGTATTATTATGAGGCCCTGTGCAAAAATTTCCCGGGATTAAGGGAGAAATACCATCAAAAATACGGCTATTCCTATGAGATTGTGAGCGACCATAACAGGGAACTTATGAAACTGTTTTATGATGTGTGCGGACGGCATAATATCGTATGCAATGTGGAAGAACTGTTCGCGTATTTTAAGCAGTTTCCTGAGGATGGGGCTTATGAGCAGATGAGTCTGTTTTAAGCTTATTTTAAATACGGAAAACCGGCCATGCATCCGTTATGAAGCATGGCCGGTTTTTTATGCACAGGCCCGTGCAGGGGAAGTATGCCGCTGGAGCGGCGCACGGGCCGCGCGGCGAGTAGGGAGAAAATCTTCCCTACTCGATTGCACGGACCCGCATAAGGCAGTTTGCTGCTGTTTTTGCCTGCACTATCCAATAAATTATTCGCTGAAAAGTTTGAAAAGGGAATAAGCGTCGGTTGAACCATTCAGTAAGAGTAATCCGCAGATAATGTTTACCTGATTTTCCCTGTATGTTTCCAGGAATTTATTTATGAATGATTCTTTCCTGCCCGTGGTAGGATAAGTGCTTTTACGCAATGCAATTGTTGACATAATTCGGATCTCCTTTCTGATCAATATTTTAGCTTACAATGACATTATACAGAAGCAGGAGAGACAAAACCAGTGAGATAATTGACTTGTTTTAAGGCAATATTAGCCTTGACAATAGAGTTTATGACAGAAGCTAATATTCAAGTAGTTTTACGTATTCATACATCAAAAGATGAAGCAGGATACAAGAATTCTATTATCTCATGTCGGTGGATAAATGAAAGAAGATTGTAAAATTATTTGAGAAATAAAGAAATTCTTTACAAGAAAGAATAGATAGAGCTGTCGGAAATGGTAATAGGCCGGTAATAAATTACCATTGATTTTGTGAAATAAATTGCATATAATATACTTGACAAGAGCACCGAAAGCTAGATGAAGCCTAGCCGCCGGCAAAAAATTGCTAAAAAGATAGCGCCTTAGTTTACCAGACCGAGGGCGCTATTTTTTGCGTTGTATATAAATAACAAGAGTTATAACAGCACAAAGCATAATTACAAACTGGATTAAGTCCGAATATGTAACCATTGGCACCAGCTCCCTTCCTTCAACGTCCGGCAGCTGACAGAATCGCCCCTTCGGTTCCCTTGGCAAATATATTATATTTTCTATGTGCGTGGCATCCTTAGAACTTCATTTGCCATTGCGCATTTTATTACCTCAAAGTGACTATAACACATCTTCCTTTTTCTGAACAGAATCAAAATGAATAACTTTTCCTGTAAACTCGGCATTCGCGCCATATTGTACCGAACACTTTTTTATGGTACGATAAACATAACAAAAATTTTGAAGCAGTATCGTAAGCAAAGCCTGCGGTATGCGGGTATAAGGTTGAAAGAAAATTAAACTGTAGAGCATGGAAAAAGTAGGAACGGAGGATAAAATGGCGCTGATACAAGTTAATTTTATGTCAAAAGCTTTGATGAGAATGGTACCAATGAATGTAATTCTGCCGGTGGATAAGCTGACTTTTCCGGGAATGCCGGAGAGAAAAGCAGAGAAGTTTAAGACCATGTATCTGCTCCACGGGGTATTTGGAAATTATACGGACTGGCTTTCCGGCACCAGTATCCAACGCTGGGCGGAGGAGAAGGATTTGGCGGTAGTGATGCCTTCCGGCGACAACATGTTTTATGTAGACCAGCCGGGAGTAAACAATTTTTACGGGGAATTTGTGGGAAAAGAGCTGGTGGAGATAACCAGAAAAATGTTTCCCCTTTCGGACAAAAGAGAGGACACCTGTATTGCAGGGCTGTCCATGGGTGGCTTTGGCGCAATCCGCAATGGCTTAAAATACCACGAAACATTTGGACACATCGCGGCCCTGTCGTCTGCGCTGGTTCTTGACGGAATTGAAAAAAGGACCAACGATACCCCTCTTTTTATAGAAAGCAGAGCTTACGCGGAAGGAGTTTTCGGAGACTTGGAAAAGTTGAAAGACAGCGATAAAAATCCCAAGTATCTGGCGGCCGCGCTGGCGGAAAAGAAGGTCAAATTTCCGCGTATTTTTATGGCTTGCGGATTGGACGATTCCCTTCTTTTCGCAAACAGGGATTTTAAGGAATATCTTGAGGGCCTGGGTGTAAAGGTGGATTATGAGGAAGGCCCGGGAGCCCACGAGTGGGATTTTTGGAACCGGTATATTAAGAAGGCTGTGGACTGGCTGCCCTTGGAGGATAATGCGGCGGGGATCAACAGTGGGAATGTGGGAATCTGAATAAACCGGATTTTCTTATAAGGAAAGTCAAATCCATGTGATAAAAGCGGATAAGCAGAGACTTTCCGGATGTTGACAATGAGAGGATAATATCTGATAATATAGGCATAAAAGATTGGAGAAGAAAATGCTTGCAGATATAAATGAGCTGGGAAGCTGGGCCAGCATTATTGGGCTTGCCATTACAATTGTTACATTCTTCCTTGCCGCTAATGTAAATAGAAAAGTTAACGGAATATTGAAAACCAAAAGTGACAATTCCTTTTTCAACAAAAAGGTGGGCGGCGTTATCGATAACCTGAAGAGGCTGCAAAAGACAGCCGAAGCTGGGAAATATGATATTTTATATGGAACAAAGCAATTCTCCCAAATAAATAGCGCGGTTGAAGTAGTAAATTCGTCCTGGGATGTACTGCTGCAATACGAAAACAAAATTTCCAGAAGGATGAAAATAAATTCATGGAAAAGAAAATTTAAAAGAATCAGTATTATATTTGCAGAGCAGTCGCCTCGTAAAACCAATGAGGTCATAGCATTTTTAAATGAATTCATAATATTTTTAGAAAAGGAGCGGGGAAGCCATGAATGATAAGCTGGAAAAAGCGGTAGATGCGGTAATAGACAAGACGGAAAAAGGGAAAATCAACTGGGAAAGAACGGATACTAATTTTTACAATAGAAATGCATTTTACCATAAGTATGTATCCAATAATGGCATGATATTAGACGGAGTCAACAATTACGTAGCCCCATACGGGGAGGGATATATTTATTTTACGAATCAGGTTGATGACGGGTATAGGGAAATCGCTATCCAACCCAATAAAAATGCGGACATTACCGTTTTATCTACCGGAAGAGCTTCAAAGCTCATGACATTGGAAGACATTATAAAGGACAAATTGGACAATCCTGATGATTTTCTTGACAGTCTGCTTAGCTGATTTTCGTTTCCGCGGGCAGCGAGCCAGGCGGAGCTGCAGACGCTATAAGAGCGGTTGGAGGAGGCAGGAAGTGCAAACTAAAACGGAGCTTCAAAAACAGCGGGAGGAATCCTGCGAATACGGATTACCGGAATACTTGCAACACGATCCGGACGCATACAAGGAGGCATTAGAACATGGGTTAAATCTTTTGGATTGCCTGTGGGGAGAGTTGTACGGGAGCAACAATATGGCGGCGATCAGCGATGGAATTATAACGTCGGAGCACGCAGATTATTTAAGAAATAAATATTTATGAAGATAGCTGCCGATGGTTGCTTTATCTGAAATGAAACAGGGACGGCAGCGCCGTCCCTGAAATTTTATTTCGTCCCAAAAATCCTGTCCCCGGCATCGCCAAGTCCGGGGCAGATGTAAGCATGTTCGTTCAGGCATCTGTCAAGATGGCCCACATAAATCTGAATATCAGGGTGCGTCTCCCGCAGTCTCTTAAGCCCTTCGGGGGCGGCAATAATGCACATAAATTTAATGTGTTTCCCACCATGTTTTTTAATGAAATTTACCGCTTCGGCGCCGGAACCGCCGGTAGCCAGCATAGGATCCACTACGACAATGGTTCTCAAATCAATGGGCTCAGGAAGCTTACAGTAATACTCATGAGGCTCATGGGTCTCCGGATCCCGGTATAAACCGATATGTCCCACTTTAGCGGAGGGCACAAGGGCAAGAATACCGTTTACCATACCAAGACCGGCGCGGAGAATGGGAACAATGGCCATTTTTTTACCGGAGATAAAGGGGGTCATACAGGTCTCAATGGGAGTCTTAACCTCCACATCCTCCAAAGGAAGATCGCGCAGGGCCTCATAGCCCATCAGCATGGCAATTTCTTCGATCAAATTGCGGAATTCGTTTGTTCCGGTGTTCTCGTCGCGAAGACGGGATATTTTGTGCTGGATTAAGGGGTGATTCAGTATAAATACGTTATCCATGTTTTCAAAATGTTCCATAAGTATCCTCCATTCTTGTTTGGCCTGCAAATTTGGGCGTAAGCGCAAATTTGCCTGTAAAAAATTTATTTTTCACAGTATCCTCATTCTTGCTTAATATGCCCTTATTCGGTCTGTCAATTTGTTGCACTATGTAAAATTTTAGTGCAACTTGAACAGTTCGTCAACTGATTATGGCATTTATTTCTTCCTTTTTTTACAAAGTTTTTCTTGTAATATGGAAGGATACCCCTTATACTTGTAAAGATACCAAAATTTCATAACAGCAACAAGTAAGTCGTGAGGAGGGAATTATTATGCCGAAGCAGCAGGAAGCGATTCGTGATGCAAGGACCCTTGGGATACCCAAGATGCTTATCCTTGGATTACAACACATGTTCGCCATGTTTGGCGCAACAATTTTAGTACCAATTTTGGTGAATGTTTATTTTGAGGGAGAAGGGCTTTCAATTCAGGTAACCTTAATCTGTGCGGGACTGGGAACGTTATTTTTCCACCTTTGTTCCAAACTAAAGGTACCTGCATTTTTAGGTTCTTCTTTCGCATTTTTAGGAGGTTTTCAGACCGTAGCGCAGTTAGATACGGGCATTTTTGCAGGGATGAGCATGGGAGAAAAGCTTCCCTATGCCTGCGGCGGTATTGTGGTAGCTGGTATTTTGTATCTGGCGCTGGCGCTGGTTATTAAATTGATTGGGGTAAAAAAAGTCATGCGGTTTCTCCCGCCTGTGGTTACGGGACCGATTATCATCTGTATTGGATTAAGCCTTGCCCCTTCCGCAGTTTCTAATGCTTCCACCAACTGGCTGCTTGCCATAATCGCATTAGGAACCATTGTTATCTTTAATATTTGGGGAAAGGGCATGTTTAAAATTATCCCCATTCTGATGGGCGTTTTGATTTCCTATGCCGCAGCGCTGCTCTTTAACGCGGTTGGGTTTACAAATCCCGACGGCAGCGCCATTTTGAATTTTGCAGGAGTACAGGCGGCAAACTGGATTGGGCTGCCGCCATTTCAGATTTGTAAATTTGATATAACAGCAGTCCTTGTGATGGCGCCCATTGCACTGGCGACTATGATGGAGCATATCGGCGATATGTCGGCTATCTCGGCGACGGTAGGCGAGAATTTTATCGAGGATCCCGGCCTTCACAGGACTTTGGTTGGGGATGGCCTTGCCACTTCATTATCCGCGCTTTTTGGCGGCCCTGCTAATACCACATACGGAGAAAACACAGGAGTGCTTGAGCTGAGCAGGGTTTACGACCCGAAGGTAATCCGCCTTGCCGCCATTTACGCGGTGGTGCTGAGCTTTATCCCTAAAATGTCAGAAATTATCGGTTCCATTCCCTCTGCAATCATCGGCGGGGTAAGCTTTATGCTTTATGGTATGATTTCTGCAATTGGCGTGCGTAACATAGTGGAAAACAAAGTAGATTTTACAAAATCCAGAAATTTGATTATAGCGGCAGTGATTTTAGTAAGCGGGCTGGGATTCAGCAGCGGACTGACCTTTACGGTGGGCGGAACTTCCATTACCCTTACAGGTCTTGCAATCGCAGCCCTTGCGGGAATTATTTTAAATGCAATTTTACCTGGAAACGATTATGTTTTTGGCGAGAATCCGCAGGGCGACCGGACACGCGGCGTGGCAATCCGCCCTGATGTGAAAGGAAAAGCTTGGAAGTAAACTTCCAAACTCTTTATCGGTAGCAGTACCGCAAGCATCGCTTGCGGTATGCAGGGGGTATAATAATGAAAAAAGCGCTCCGGAAATCTTTATCAGAAAAGTAAAGTGTACCCGGAGCGCTTTTGATTATGTTTGCTTAAGCATAAAACAGTTACTCTTGTTCTTTCGGATTATGGGTTTCAATATATTCTATAATTGCAGGTATTTCATCACTGCTTATACCCTTTTCTTTCAGTTTACGGATAAGGTTAACTATCTCTTTACCGGTCATAAGATCACCTGCTTTCTATATCGTGGCTTGTATTTATAAGATAAGTATATTATAGCTAAAATGTAAAGTCCATCCAATTATCGAAGCGCTTTCAGCATGAAATTTTCCAAACCCTCTAAAGTCTTTTCAAAAATATCCGATACAAATAATGTAAATAAAGAAATCATTTTTTATGAATGGGAAATCCGTGCAACATCCCGGGCAGTGGACAGACCAAACCGGATTGCTGCAAATCCATGGAAGGAGGAATACGGATGCGTATAGAAGCATATACACAGGTTCAGCAGCTGTATAACACAAAAAAGGTTTCAAAGGCTCAGGCAAAGAGCAGCGCGGGACTCTCCGATAAGCTGCAGATTTCCGACTTTGGCCGGGATATACAGATTGCAAAGCAGGCTGTGGCAGCCAGCCAGGATGTGAGGGAAGATGTGACAGCTTCCATTAAGTCACAGATGCAAGCCGGCACATATGATGTAAGCGTTGAGCGCTTTGCGGATAAATTAATGAAAAGATATGAAGAAATGAGGTAATCCAAGTGGCAAGTTTAATGGAAAACTTGATTGAAGTATTAAACCTGGAAAGCCAGGAGTACGAAAACTTGCTTGGATTATCAATGAAAAAGACGCCGGTTGTCATAGCCGGCGAGCTTGAAGAATTAGCCAAAATCACGGATGAAGAACAAATCGTTGTCGGTAGGATTAACCGTCTGGAATTAAAAAGACAAGAGGTTTTTGCTGATATCGCCAATGTAATGAACAAGGATGTTAAAACATTACTGCTCACGGATCTGATTGAAATGCTAAAGACAAGGCCCGAGGAGCAGCAGAAACTGGCTAGAGTACATGACAGATTACGCACCGCCGTTTACGAGGTAAAAAAGGTAAACGGCCAGAATGCAATTTTAATACAAAATGCGCTGGAAATGGTGGAATTTGACATGAACATGCTGCAGTCCTTAAATACGGCGCCGGAGACGGCCAACTATAATAAGGGCGCCTATAATACGGGAACCCATATAGGAACGGATGGGGGCAGCTTTGATGCAAAGCAGTAATCCTTGCAAAATTTCAAAAGCGATAAGAAGAAATAAATTTTTGTCAATTCCCTTATAAACGGGATTGGCATCAGGAGGAACGGATATGTCTTTAATGGGAAGCTTATATGTAGGCTTAAGCGGATTGCAGATGGGGCAGAATGCTCTTAATACTACCGCCCACAATATGGCAAACGTGGATACGGTTGGGTACACCAGGCAGCAGGTGCAGCAGGGTACCCGCATTTATAATACAATTTCTACCAGCGCTTCTGCCGTTGCTTATCAGCAGCTCGGTCTGGGCGTCAATTATTCTCAAGTAAAACAAGTCAGAGATATTTTCCTGGATAAATCATATAGAAGGGAATCGGGGAGAAGCGGATTCTACGATACCTTTGCGGCAGCTGTTGAGGAAGTGGAAAATCTTTTTCAGGAGCTGCAGGGGGAGGCTTTTGCCAAAAATATCGAAAATTTATGGAAATCCGTTCAGGATCTGGCAAGGGATCCGGCCAACTCCGTTAATCAGGGCGTTTTTGTACAGCGCTGCAACGAATTTATAACACGGTCTCAGGCGGTATATACGGGTCTTAGCGAGTATCAGGACGATTTAAACGATAAAATTGTACGTCAGGTGGATACCATAAACGCTTATGGGGATCGTATAGCGGCGCTTAATGTGGAAATCCAGAAGATTGAATCCGGCCAGGTTGAAAAGGCAAACGATTTAAGGGATGAAAGAAATCAGCTGATAGATGAACTTTCAACCATGGCATATATAGAATGCAGGACAGATGTTTCCGGAAATATTCTGATTCAATTGGAAGGAAAAGATTTTGTCAGGGCTGAGTCTGCTAATAAGATAGGGCTTGATTATGATGAGAACGGCTTTGCAACCCCTTATTGGACGCAGCTGGCAAAGACAAAGATGGTAAATGGTGTTAAAACGGTAACCTCCATTGACGGGGCGAAGGTATTTAATCTGGACAGGGTTATTTCCAGCAGCGCCAACACAGATATCGGCTCACTTAAGGCGTTGCTGTATGCAAGGGGAGATCACCGTGCAACCTTCCGGGATTTGGAAGCGGGAAGCACCTATGACCGGAGCATTTCCCAATCCGTGATAATGAATGTGCAGGCAGAGTTTGATAATCTTGTACATCTGATTACAACAGGCATTAACAAAATTTTCAAAGATGCGGCTGATAATGCAAGAATAGATAATCCGGACAGCAACTACATGAGGGATCCTGACACCGGTGAACCTTATACCATATTCAATGTAAGATCGAATCAGTACGGCGATGAAAGAGATTTTACAACACAGAACATCATCATGAATGGCGTAATCAAACAGTCCCCCTCTCTGCTTGGATTTAAGAGGGATGACGGGGTAGTTGATCAGGCAACGGCGGACGCCTTAAAAGAACTTTTTATGAGCGAAGATCATAACGTAAACCCTCATGTAAAAACGAAAACGAATTTCATTCATTATTATGACGATATGGTTTCGCTGGTTGCCAACGACGGCTATGTTCTTCGTGGAATCAGTGAAAACCAGCAGATTACCGTGGACAATGTAGCCTCCGCCAGAGAGCAGATTTTAGGAGTCAGCGCAGACGAGGAAATGAGCAATATGGTTATGTTCCAGAATGCGTATAATGCGGCCAGCCGTTACATCAATGCGGTCAGTGAAATGTTAGAGCACCTTATTGGCACATTAGGAAGATAGGGAAGGAAGTGGAATAGATGCCATCACAATTTTTAGGATTATATATAGCAGGCTCAGGACTTCGGGCATCCAATGCGGCTTTAAACACCACAGCCAACAACATTGCCAATGCGCAGACAGTGGGCTATAGCAGACAGCAGGCCACAACCCAGGCAAACGAGGCCCTGCGTGTTTACACTACATATGGCTGTGTCGGCGCCGGTGTAAATACCATAGCAATTGAGCGCATCAGGGATAGCTTTTATGATGTCAAATACTGGGATAACAACAGCAAATACGGGGAATATGCCGTTAAAGATTACTATATGAAGCTGATAGAGGATTACTTTGACGACGACAATACCAGCGGGTTCAGAAGCATTTTTAATAAATTCAGCGCCAGCCTGCAGTCCGTAACTACAAATGCAAGCAGCGACAACTCCAAGGCTCAGTTTATCGCCTCCGCAAAGGCCCTGACGGATTATTTCAATAATATGTATGGAAACCTTCAGGAACTGCAAAAGGATATTAACCTGGAGATCAAGCAGTGCGTGGATGAAATTAATTCCCTGGCGGAAAAAATTGCCAATTTAAACAGGCAGATTAATATGATAGAGCTGTCCGGGCCGAAAGCCAATGAGTTAAGAGACCAGAGGGAACTTCTGGTAGATGAGCTGTCGGAGCTGGTGGACGTGGAGGTGCGCGAAACCCCAATCTATGACGCCAGCAAAGGCGAAACCGGAGCAAACAGATATATGGTCTGCATTGCCGGAGGCCAGCCCCTTGTAGACGGCGTCAGCTTCAAGAGCCTTAAGTATGAGGCGAGAGCTCAGAATGAAAAGGTAAACCAGACGGATGCGGACGGCCTTTACGACATCAAGTGGGGAAACGGAAATGCCTTCAAGCTTACCAACCTGGCTATGGAGGGAAGGCTGAAAGGACTTGTGGAGCTTCGGGATGGAAACAATGGCTCCAATTTCACGGGAACAGTGCAAGATGTGGTTAAAGACGCTAACGGGGTTAAGGTAACGGTTAAGGTAGACGCAAACTATCTTAAGAATATGCAGGAATGTATGCTTTCCGATACCGGCGGCGTAATTAATATCGGTAATACGACGTGCTATTATAAAGACTGGGAGTGGAATTTAGATCCCAATGATCCCGATAACTGTACCTACACTTTCACCATAGATGAGGATAAATCTCCTACAATCAGTACGGAGAAGATAGGCAAGGAAGCAAAGACGGAAGCCGCGATTAAGTATCAGGGCATTCCTTATTACATGGAACAGATGAATGCGTGGATACGTCAATTTGCCGAGAAGGTAAACAATATCTTTACCAGCGGCTATGATGTGAACGACAATCAGGGAGACATTCTTTTTACCGGAACCTGTCCGGATGGGAGCACCTATAAGAAAGAAGATTTCGATAATTCACCCGGACAAAATGGATATTATGAATTAACAGCAGGAAACTTTGCCATCAATCCGGCGCTTATTTTAGATGCTTCTCTTCTGGGAACAAGAAGCAGCAAGGACGTCGGCGTGGAAGAATGCGGACAGATAGAAGAAGTGATAGCCCTCCTTGCCAGCAAGGAAAAGTTTAATTTCCGCAACGGAACCGCAGGGCAGATGCTGGAAAGAATCTTATCCGACGTGGCGTTAAATTCCAGCGATGCAGGAACATTCTGTAGTACTTACGAAGGCCTTAAGAACAGCATCGACAACCAGAGAAGCGCTATTTCCAGCGTGGATGAGGATGAAGAGGCCGTAAACCTTGTGAAATTCCAAAATGCCTACACCCTGGCATCTAAGATGGTTCAGACATTGACAGAGGTTTATGACCAGCTGATACTGCGGACGGGCGTTTAGTATAAAGAGAATTTCTAAGTTTATAAAAAACATGAACTAAGAAATTTTCGTCCGGCCCAAATTTGAGGACTGCTTGTATGAGAAGAATTTCAGGTGTTTTTGCATGAATATTGTATCGGCAAGCAAGAGAGGCAGAGGTAAAAAGGCCCTATGACATTGTATAGAAGGAGACGAAAGGCATGAGAATGACAAATAAAATTATGCAGAATAACTCTCTGTATAATATTAATAATAATAAGATACTACAGGATAAGTTAAGCACAATGATGTCAACCCAGAAGAAAATCACAAGACCTTCTGATGATCCGGTTATCGCCATCCGTGCACTGCGCCTTCGCACCAGTGTTGCAGAGCTGACACAGTACTATGAAAAGAATGCGCCGGATGCGGAAAGCTGGCTTGAAGTTACGGAAGGCGCCCTTAAGACGGTTACGGATGTGCTTACCGAAATGAGCAAGCAGGCAAATAAAGCGGCAGATAAGGATTTGCAGCCGGCTGAATTGGAGATTATTATCGGCCAGCTAAAGTCCCTTCGGGACGAGGTTTATTCTACGGGTAATACGGATTATGCGGGGAGATATATCTTTACCGGATACAGGACGGATACCACTTTAAGTTTTGAGGATGATGTGAACGAGCAGCCGGACGGATATCCCAGGTATGAGATTACGGAGCCGTTTACCATAGAAGACTTTGATACCATTAATTATACGGACAGAGACGTTCTTGATGGAATTACCAAGGATAATTATGCGGGATATGGAGATGCGCTGGAAGAGAATATTATAAATGATGAAAACAGCGATATCCACAGGCTCCGCCTTTCCTATGATGGCCTTTGGGGTGATGACGCAAATGACATAGGCGTACTGGAAAAAACGAAAGTAACATTACCGGCCGGCACTAAGGTTAAGCAGCCGGATGGAAAAGAGGTGACATTAGCTGCGGCTACGGATGTTACTTTGGTAGCCGGCACAAAGGCTGATGTGAATAATAGAACGGCAACTTTGCCAGATCGGAAGAGCACACGTCTGAACTCCAGTCACGTCCGCACA